>OBJA01000119.1_pt1 | contig 79913 bp, 45 predicted proteins | sample 1519751 | NCBI WGS metagenome assembly OBJA01 (sample SAMEA3881238, study PRJEB22517) | soil metagenome | biome: lake sediment; feature: soda lake sediment; material: sediment, water from around vicinity | place: India | collected 2013-12-23 | depth 3 m | reverse complement strand
ACTACTGATTATGCCTACAACCCTGATCTTCAACTGGAGGTCTGAACTCAGGAAATTCGCACCTCATCTTAAGGTGGTTGTTTACTCTGGTATTCACAGAAAATCCCTGATAAGCAGCTTCAAGGGTGCTGATGTGATTCTGACTTCCTACAGCATAGCCAGGATTGATGCTGAAGCTTTGTGCGAAATTCGTTTTCATTATCTAATACTTGATGAGAGCCAGGTCATTAAAAACCCTTCTTCAAAGACTTACAAGGCGTTGCTGCAATACACATCTGATCACAGGCTGGTGCTCAGCGGTACACCTATTGAGAATTCCCTGACAGACCTTTATGCACAGATGCATTTCCTGAACAGGGATATGTTCGGTTCGCCCAGATTCTTTAAAAGGCACTTTGCAATACCCATACTAAAGCATACCGACACCGGTGGCAACCGGAAGGCTATGGAGAAGCTTCAGGCGATGATTGCCCCTTTCATCATGAGGCGGACAAAAGCAGAGGTTGCCAGCGAGCTTCCTCCAAAAACAGAACAGATACTGCTGTGCAGGATGACACCTGAGCAGGAGAAGATCTATGAGGAGGAGAAGTCCAGGGTGCGAAACTTTATCTTTGAGCAACTTCAGCAGGATGGCGCGGTCAGATCTTCCACGCTCATCATAACTGCACTGAGCAGATTGCGTCAGATTGCATGCCATCCTGCAATGGTCTTTCCTGATACTCTTGCAGGCAGCGGAAAGCTTGAGACGATCACCGGAAACATAAAAGTTCTTATTGAGGAGAGGCACAAGATCCTGGTGATAAGTTCTTACGTAAAGCATCTTAAGCACATTGGAGAGTGGCTTGACAAGGAAGGAGTTGCTTTTACAGCGCTCACAGGTAAGACAAAAAACCACCAGAAAGTGATTGACCGTTTCAGGAATGATGAAAAGATAAGAGTGATGCTCATGTCGCTGAAGAAGGGTGGTTACGGATTGAATCTTACTGAGGCTGATTATGTCCTGATCACTGACCCCTGGTGGAATCCTGCAGCACAACAACAGGGTATGGACAGGGTTCACCGTATCGGCCAGACCAAGCCAGTATTTGTTTACAGGTTCATCACCAGAGGCACCGTTGAAGAGAGGATTTTACAGATGCAGAAAGAGAAGAAGCGGATTGCCGACACTTTCATTAGCACCAACAATCCGCTTGATTATCTGACGCCGGCAGGTCTCAATTACCTGTTGGACGCAGAGAGGGGTTAGTTCCCGATTTCATGTCAGGCTCCCAGAGTGGCAACCATAACAGCTTTAATGGTATGCAGCCTGTTCTCCGCCTGATCCCAGACAACAGATGCCGGTGATTCAAACACATCCTCGGTAACCTCCATACCATTAAGACCATACTTTTGGTAGACCTGCTCGCCGATTGTGGTTTCACGATTGTGGAATGCCGGCAGGCAATGCAGGAACTTACATTTAGGATTGCCCGTAAGCTCCATCACCTTCTTGTTCACCTGGTAAGGCTTGAGCATGCTTATGCGTTTCTCCCACACCTCATCAGCCTCACCCATTGAAACCCAAACATCGGTATAGATGAAGTCAGCATCCTTTACTGCTTCCGCCACGTTTTCCGTAATAGTAATTTTTGCACCTGTCTCCTGGGCTACTTCCCTGCATATTGCTACCAGATCTTCTGACGGCTGAACCTCTTTCGGTGCAGCAGCCCTGAAGTCCATACCCATCTTCGCTGCTCCAACCATCAGAGAGTTGCCCATGTTATTACGTGCGTCGCCAAGGTAAGCAAACTTAACCTTGTGCAGCGGCTTGTCAACATGTTCCATCATCGTAAGAAAGTCGGCAAGGATCTGTGTAGGGTGGAATTCGTTGGTAAGGCCATTCCATACGGGCACTCCCGAAAATTTTGCAAGCTCTTCAACAATTTCCTGCCCGTAACCACGGTATTCGATGCCGTCATACATCCTGCCAAGTACTCTGGCTGTATCTTTCATTGACTCCTTGGATCCCATCTGTGAACCTGACGGGCCAAGATAAGTTACCAAAGCGCCCTGGTCAAACGCTGCAACCTCAAATGCACAACGTGTACGTGTTGATGCCTTCTCAAATATCAGAGCTATGTTCTTGCCCGTCAGCCTTTGCTGCTCTGTACCGGCATATTTCGCCTTCTTGAGATCTTTCGATAGCTCCAGAAGAAAACCTATCTCCTGCGGTGTGAAATCCAGCAGTTTTAAAAAGTGTCTGTTCCTAAGATTAAATGCCATAACGCCTCCTGTGTATTTGTGTGTTTATATTGATTGTTGATTTTTATATTAATTAAAGCCGTAGCAGCCCCCTGCAAAGAATAACTATACATTAGCAACAATACGGGTACCTGCTTCCGGATTGCTCAATTGAGCAGCTTCCGTAATGATAGTCTCCTTGCCGCCATGTTCAACAAAATAGATTGCAGCCCTGACTTTTGGCGCCATGCTTCCTTCGGTAAAATGGCCCTCAGCAAGATACCTCTTTGCCTCATCAACAGTAATAACTCCAAGCCTCTTCTCCTGCGGCGTGTTGAAGTTCAGGCATACATTGGGAACATCAGTAAGGATGAAAAACTCATCAGCCTTAATCTCAACCGCCAGCAAAGCAGATGCAAGGTCCTTGTCAATCACAGCATCAATACCCTGTATCTTCTTCTCCTCTACCCAGAAAACAGGGATGCCTCCACCACCAACGGTGATAACGATGGCGCCGCTGCGTGCAAGCTGCTCAATAGACTTCACATTGTTGATATGGACAGGTGCAGGTGAGGGCACAACACGGCGCCAACCTCTGTCACGGGGGTCTTTCTGAAATACCCATCCGTTTGATTTTATCAACTCCTGAGATTCCGACTCAGAATAGAATGGGCCCACAGGCTTGGTAGGATTGGAGAACGCAGGGTCATTCTTGTCAACAAAGACCTCAGTGATGATCGTAAGTATATCCTTCTCTATTCCATCTTTGAGTAGCACATTCTTCATCTGCTGCTCAATGAAATAGCCTATGGAACCCTGGGTTTCTGCCACACAAACATCTATGGGCATCTTAGGAACTCCGAAAACATTATACCCTGCTTCGTGCTGTAAAAGCACATTGCCAACCTGTGGCCCGTTACCATGCCCGATGACTACATCATAATCACGCTTCACCAATTCATAGACCCTAAGACATGTTTCATATACATTCTGCTCCTGCTCGTCAATGGTGCCCTTCTGATCACCCCGCAAAAGAGCATTTCCACCAAAAGCTACTACTGCCAATCTCTTCATCTTAGATATATTTTATTGATTACTATTACTATCTGATCTGAAAAAAGATTGCAAATATAACCATAAGTTTTGAATTGGCAACCAATAAGCGCCTGATCATTATCTAAAATAAAACGCTCATCTATCGGATAATCAGCTTGCTGCTGTAGACCGCTGTACCGTTGCTGACTTTTATCAAGTAGATTCCTGCAGAAATCCGGATTCCGGTATATATCCGGGTGACACCCTCCGCTGATAATTTTTCTGCAAGGAGAAGGCTTCCCTGCATATTATATATCTCGAAATTTACCGGAGTTCCAGTTGTGTTTTGAATCCCGATATCGATATAATCTGATGCAGGATTAGGGGCAATGTTCACAACAAACTGCCTGTCAGCAATATTATCACGAAAGCCTATAGGTGGAGAGGGTGACTGTGCAGGCAAGACGAGAAACTCACACAGACCTATTCCAAAAACATTATTGTATGACTGGAAACTTTGTTCGTAAAACTGGTTAAGCTGTGTCACGCCGGGGATAAACTTCTGTTCCGGCTGAAGAATGCGGCCAAGCCTGAGGATGTTGCTATCATAGCCATCGTCATAAATATGGTAGATGAGACTGTCAGGCCCTGCTTTAAGTCCACCCGCATAAGGATGGCTAAACGTGGAAACCTGCGTTCTTGTCAGCACCGAATCCTGGAGGTCAACCTGAAAAAGTGCATTGGTTGTATTTGTAGTCCGGTAAACCGAATAGTAAAGAAAATTGCCTCCCGGAGAAAATTCCAGATTGTATATTGATGGGATGGTACCGGTATATCCTGTATTACAGCTTTTCACTGTATTTGTCAAAAAGTTACCATTAAGATTGTCGAACTGACAAATAAATAAAGAGGGTGAATATTGGAGGGCAAACCCGACCGTTGATAATCCAACAGGGGTATTTGCATTGGTGTAATTGATGTAAACAATGGGTGAAGCACCACTTTGAACTGCCATTTTCTGAGGGCCAAGATCAAAATCGGCATGGTAGGTTACTATGCTCTTGTCAATCTTGTATACAACATATTTATTACCCAACCCCTGGTGGGGGAAGAGGCTAACGACAAGCCACATAATATCTGGGTTAGTGTCATTTGGAATTATCTTCATCCCCTCAGAGACATCAGCATTGCCATAAGGTCCCGGAAGAGCGTTGGCAGGCCCGAAGGCACTGAGCACTGAGATTCACTTAGGATGATGACAAAAAGATTTTTCGATTAACCCTTAGTGCACCTAAGTGCTCAGTGCCTTTATTTCTCGTACACAAAGAACCAAGGCTGTCCTTCATACACTTTTCAGTCTGACCGGAATAACATCAAATCCTGCGAGGTTGTAAGAGTGTATGGAAATCGCTATTTTCGCGGCTGAATATTTTTCCAATCAAAATTGAAGATAGCATTTCAAACATTTGGCTGCAAGGTGAATTTTGCTGAGACTTCTGGTATAGCCAGAAGTTTTCGTGAAACAGGATTTGATGTTACTGATGACATTATCAAGGCTGAAGTTGTGGTAATAAACAGTTGTGCTGTAACAGATATTGCTGAAAAGAAGTGCAGGTCAGCCATACGCAGAGTTGGGCGGACAAATCCCGATGCTATTCTTGCTGTTATTGGCTGCATGACACAGCTCAGGGATAGCGATATTGCAGCGATGCCTGAAGTAAGCCTGGTTGTGGGTAATGAGCAGAAATTTGAGTTACCGGAATTAATCAGCACTCATTTGCGGGGTAATGCAATGAGGATTATCAATTCTGACATCAGAAAAGTAAGGGATTTCGCTCTCTCATATTCTATAGATGACCGGACAAGAAGTTTTCTGAAAATACAGGATGGATGCAATTACGGCTGCACCTACTGTACAATACCGGGTGCCCGTGGCCGCAGCAGAAGCGGAAGAATCACCGAAATCATTGAATCTATAGAAGAGATTGTCAGCCATGGCGTGAAGGAGATTGTGCTCACCGGAATAAACATCGGGGATTTTGGCAAACCTCACGAAGAAAACCTGATGATGCTTATGCGGGCAATCGAAAGAAACAACCCTGCTGTAAGGCTACGTATTGGCTCAATAGAACCTGACCTTCTGTCTGATGAAATCATCGAACATATTGCCGGTTCAGCACTGTTTATGCCACACTTTCATATACCTCTGCAGTCGGGATCAGACAATACTCTTCAGGCTATGAAGCGCAGGTATACCTCTCAACTTTTTAAAGACAGAGTTGAGCAAATTATCGATTTAATCCCTCACGCCTGCATAGCATGTGACATCATCTGCGGGTTTCCGGGTGAAACAGCTGAGGATTTTGAAACAAGTTATAATTTTCTTCATTCCCTCCCACTATCCTACATCCATGTCTTCTCTTTCAGTGCAAGAAATAACACTCCGGCAGCGGAATTAACACCTGTCGTTGTCAAATCCACAATAAAAGAGCGTAGCAGGCTTTACCAGGAACTATCTGATCAAAAGAAAAGAGAGTTTTATAATAAATCCACAGGAAGTCAACGTTATGTGCTATTTGAATCAGACAAACATCAGAATATGATGCAAGGCTTCACAGATAACTATATACGGGTTCAGCACTCCTGGAACAGTTCACTTATCAACAAAGTTTCCCTCGCGGAAATCATTGGTACTGACAAAGCTGATATTATGAACTCCAGGATAATCTCAATCACACCTTAAATACTACCTGATGTTTTTTTTCATCTAACTACGGCAAAATTATTGCATTTAACTATCTTTACCCATTAAGAAGTTCCGGGAGATAATACATTGAAATCAAGGAGAGGATTTGGCATATGGTTATTCATTACAGGAGTGATAATTATCACACCTGTTGCAGGTTTTTTCCTGGTACAGTTATCTCCTGCACAACAGTATCTGAAAGATAGGGTTGCAACATATCTGACTGAGCGCACGGGGATGCATACCAAAGTAGGCAAGGTTAAGATAGTTTTCCCTGCATGGGCCAGGGTTGAGGAGCTGGAAATCAGGGATCATCATCAACAGCTTATGCTACGCTCGTCATCAGCGACCATAACCCTGACATCCCTGGATCTGAAGCAAAGGGTGATAAGGATAGGATCTTTCAGGCTTAAGGGCATCTATCTGAACCATAAGAGGTATGACAACGAAGATTTGGATAACCTGTCGCTGTATATTTCACGGCTGGGTAGTGAAGAACCAAAGGATAAGCCCGCAAAAAAGCCGTTCATCATAAGGTGCAGCCGCCTGAAGCTTAACGATGGTGAATATCTGTCATCGCTTCAGGAGCTCAGAAACAACAATCCGGGAATCGATTTCAGCAATCTCCACCTTTCCGACCTTTATGCAGACTTTTCAAACTTATCAATAGAAGGACAGATTGTCAGTGCTAAGATCAACGACTTCCATGCACAGGACCATTCAGGATTAAGAATTACCGGATTGAAGTCTTATGCAGATATAAGCCCGACCTCAATCAAGCTACGATCACTCACACTGGAAACTAACCAGACAGCTATTGCCCTTGATCTGAGTTTTCATTACCAGTCGTTCGATGACTTCAAAGACTTCCTGAACAAAGTTTACATCAAGGGGAACATCGGTGTTACGTCCCTGTCGACATACGATCTTGGCTATTTTGTACCACTTTTTTACCGCACCAACAATCAGATAAACCTTACAGGCAAACTTGAGGGCCTGATACAAAATTTTAAAACCAGAGACTTTCAGTTCAGCATCGGAGGTTCCTCATTTGATGGTGCTATAAGCATGAATGGTTTCCCGGATTTAGAAAACACCTTTATCACACTTGACATCAACCACCTTGTTGCCGACCCGGCTGACATCGGACGATTTCATGTCAATGACCACGGAGCTGTAACCAGCATTCCATTACCAGAGATACTTTACAACCTGGGCATGGTATCAGTGAATGGTGCATTCCATGGAACATACAGGGATTTCTATACCAATGCAGGATTCACTGGAACATTCGGGTCTGTAAATGCCGACATGAGGCTTGCTCATATAAAAGACAGATTCACTGTGTCTGGCACCCTGGGACTAGAAAATGTAGACGCCGGATCTATTGTTAATTATTCTGACCTGGGTATGATATCAATGTTTGCCAGTCTGGATGGCAGCGGGACAATGGACAACTGGGACATAAACATTGACGGACTTGTGTTCAGTGCTGACTTTATGGGCTATGAATATCAGAATATTGACATCACCGGCAGAGTTGTTGACAAGATGTTTACGGGAGAGGTTGCTATTGATGACAAAAATATCAGCCTGAATTTCAACGGTATTCTGGATTTCAACAGTGAGATTCCGATATATAACTTTATCGCTGATATCAAAAGTGCCAATCTGGTGAACCTGGGTCTTGTGACAGATACATTCAGGGGTTTGTTGTCAGCAAACATGTCTATTGATTTTCAGGGCAACAGAATCGACAATCTGGCAGGGCTTATCAATATCAATTTTGCAGAGTTTAAAACCCCTGAGCGCAACTACCAGCTCGACCATTTTGAGCTCAGTGCCTTCTCTTCGCCTGTCAACCGCAGAAAGTTTATCGCTGTGAGATCCGATTATCTTGATGGGGACATTCACGGTAATTTCAGTTTCGCAGATATCAGCTTTGCAATTGCAGAATATGCCCGTACATACATATCTGGCCTTATCCAGCCTGCACATATTGAGGATACTATCGGACTGGCAGATACACAGAACGACATTCATTTCGACTTATCCTTTAAAAACACCGGAAATATTACTTACCTGTTAACAGGAACACGCGTTGAAACCAGGAAGATGATCTTGCGTGGTAGTTTTCTGGCAGAGGAAAACAGTCTTAACATTAATGGTGTTGCAGAGATGGTAGATGTAAACGGAACGAGGGCGGACAATATCCAGCTATTGGTATATCAGAATCACATTGGCCTTGCCATTGAGACCGGTGCCAGTCAGCTTTTATTCAATGATACCATAGGGGTGTATGAGCCGTATTTCCAGGGACTAATCAACAACAACCTGCTGTCAAACAGGCTAACGTGGAAATTCAACAGGCAGAGTATCATTCCTGATGCAACTATCAACAGCAATTTCAACCTGAAGGATTACCCGGATTTCATTCTGACATTCGACCAGGGCACGGTTCTCATCAGTGATACTATATGGAAGATCCGTGAAGGCAGCGGCCTCTCCTATGTAAACAACACTCTTACTGCAAACAATATTCTCTTTTACAGTCATGATCAGAGCATCCGTGTTGATGGCATAGCCTCTTCATCTCCTGATCACACCCTCACCTGTACATTCAGCCATATTGACCTCTCATGGATAGACTTCCTCACAGTTCCTCACCAGGTCAACCTTGACGGGATTATCGACGGCACTATGACAATAAATCAACTGTTTGGAAGCCCCGTAATCCTTGCAGATCTCTCGATAGCAGATTTCGCTTTCAATGATGACCCTTTGGGGTCACTCAATATCTTAAGCGTATGGGATGATCAGAGAAAAGGCATGAAACTCGCTGCCGACTTCATATTCCATGGCAACATTGGTGAAAGAAAAGCAGCTGAGATAACAGGGTATCTCTTTCCAATGGAGAAGAGTGGTGATAATTTTGATCTATCCTTTGACCTCGATAACTTCAGGATCAACCTGTTAAGTGCGTTTCTGTCGGATATCTCTTCTGACATAAGAGGATTTGCATCAGGGCGTCTTAATCTGAAAGGTCCATTCTCAAGGCCTGAAGTCACCGGTAAGCTAAAGGTAAATGCCCGAAATATTTTCGTTGATTACCTGAACACCCGTTATAGCTTTGCCGACAGCATCATCTTCACCCCTGATGCAATAATTTTCAACAACATTCAGCTAAGCGACAACAATCGTTTAAACCTCCGTGACCCATACACCGGAGTTCTTCACGGCTCTATCGGGCATAGAGGGTTCAAGGATTTCACACTCAATATTTCGATCAGGGCCGAGAACTTCACTTTCCTGAACACCAATGGGCAGCAGGATCCGATGTATTTCGGAAGAGCTCTTGCAACTGGCAACATCTCCATCACTGGCCCTGTTGAGGACATCCTGATCACAGTCCAGGCAAGGACTGACAGGCACACCATGCTTGAGATCCCATTAACCTATTCTTCAGATGTTACAAAGAGCAGCTTCATCACATTCATCGACAGGCGTGATGATGCCGACATTGTAGAGGTGCCTGCACGAAGGGGTTCAGATGAGAGTAACCTGAGGCTCAAATTTGACCTGCAGGTGACCCCGGATGCAACCGTAAGGCTGGTTTTTGATCCGCTGGTCGGGGATGTTATTGAAGGTAACGGTAGCGGCAACCTTGCCATGAATATCGACAGCAAAGGCGAGTTTGATCTGCGTGGGCAGTATGTGATTTCAAGAGGAGATTACATTTTCAACCTTGAGAACCTTATCAGCAAGAAGTTCACTGTAAGGTCAGGAGGGACGATAAGATGGACAGGAGACCCTTACAATGCATTGATGGATTTAGAGGCAGTTTATAGTACCAAGGCTTCTCTTACCCCTCTCAATATGGAGGATTCAACCCTCAGCGCTCAGAATGTTGACTGCATCATTCATATGACCGACAACCTTTTCAATCCTACGATAGATTTCAGGATTGAGTTCCCTGATATGACAACCTTCGACAACGAGAAGTACCAGGCTCTGGTAAGACCAAACATGAACTATCATTTTCTGTCGCTGCTTGCAGCAAGCCGGTTTGTGAACACACAGTCGCAGCAGTTCCTTGAGGCAGGGGGTCCCGCCAACATTGCGGGCCTCAACACTACAGAGTTGCTTGCCAATCAACTTTCGGTATGGATATCAAACATCAGCAATGAATTTGATGTGGATTTTGCCTACCATCCAGGTTCAGGATTGACAGCTGAACAGGTTGAGGCGGCCATCAAAACACAGGTTTTGAACGACCGACTTACTATAGAGAGCAGAGTCGGTATCGGAGGGCGCACTTACGCTGAGGATGCGCAGCGCACCAGCAACATGGTCGGGGATGTAGTTGCCGAATACCGTATTGACAGGGAGGGAAAATTCAGGGTGAAAGCATTCAACCGTTACAACGAGCAAAGCATCCTTTATGAAGGAGCAGACTACACACAAGGCCTGGGTGTGTTTTACAGGAAAGAGTTCAACACATTAGCCGAACTTTTCAGGCGGAGGCAGCAGGAGCAGCAGGAGTGACACTTCAGTGAATGTCAAGGTCATGCCCCATTTTCGATTGCTTTGTTTTCAGATATCTTCTGTTATGCTCATTAGGGCATATCCTCAATGGGATTATCGCTTCGATAAATATACCATATCCTTCAAGGCCAACCTTTTTGCCGGGATTATTGCTGATGAGCCGTATTTTTGACAAGCCCAGATCACGTAATATCTGAGCTCCAATGCCATAGTCGCGCTCATCGGCCTTAAAGCCCAGTTTAAGGTTTGCCTCCACGGTATCAAAACCTGTTTCCTGAAGGTGATATGCTTTGAGCTTGTTAACCAGGCCAATACCTCTGCCTTCCTGGTTCATGTATACGATCACTCCCTTGCCCTCTTTCTCTATCAACATCATCGATTCATGAAGCTGCGGGCCACAGTCGCACTTACAGGACCCAAAAATATCCCCGGTAACACATGAAGAGTGCACTCTTACCAAAACAGATTCGTCTTTCAGGAACTCGCCTTTTGTCAGAGCCAGGTGAATCTGACCATTTGTTATCTGAGTATATGCGACAAGTTTAAAACTACCCCACTCTGTTGGCAGGTCAACAACCTCTTCCCTTTTGATCAGGCTTTCTGTTCTCAGCCGATAAGCTATCAGATCCTTTATTGAAACTATCTTGAGGTCGAACTTTTCTGCTATTTTAACGAGGTCAGGCAATCTGGCCATGGAGCCGTCATCATTCATTATCTCTACCAGTGTACCTGAGGGTCTGAATCCGGCCAGCCTGGCAAGGTCTATTGATGCTTCGGTGTGCCCTGCACGGCGTATAACACCACTCTTCTTTGCCTTCAGCGGAAAGATATGGCCGGGGCGGCCAAGCTCAGAGGGCTCAGTAGCAGGATCTACCAATGCCCTGATAGTCTTGGACCTGTCGGATGCAGAGATGCCTGTTGTGCAGCCATGGCCCAGCAGGTCCACAGATACTGTAAACTGTGTCTCATGTGATGAGGTGTTGCGGTTTACCATCAACTCTAACCCCAACTCCTCGCAACGCTCTTCCGTCAATGCCACACAGATGAGTCCCCGGCCATGTGTGGCCATGAAATTCACCTTCTCAGGTGTAACCATTTCCGAAGCAATGATAAAATCACCCTCATTCTCGCGATCCTCATCATCAACAACAATTACAAACTTCCCGTCCTTGATATCCCTGATCGCCTCACGGATGCTGTTTAGCTTAAATGTCATTCTCTTTCCCTCTGGGGTTTAGTTTATGAGTGCAAAGGTACGAAATATTATTGCTCCCGTGCCACCCTTTTCTCCCTCATGAATATCATCCGAAACTCACGGCGATAGTCATAAATAAGCACACCCCAGGCGATCAGGCCTAGCAAGGCAAACATAATCCCTTTCGGGTGGAATACTACATGATATATTATCGCTGCGAGGATGATTACGAATCCGACACCTGCAGCAACGGGAACGAGCCGGTCGGCAAGCAGTAGTATTCCGGTCAGGATTGTGAGCAAGGCAAGGAATGGCCTGACAAACAGCAGACCATCGATCATCTCTATTGCACTATTTGCAATCTCAGGAAGCATCCTCTCTCCCATAAAACCTGTAAGGCCCTGAAGGCCGAATAATACAAACAGTAACCCGAGTGTTAAACGCGCTACTTTACCAACATTCATCATGACTTAATATGTTTTAGTTGTTTCTCTTCAAACTCTCCTATAATTGAATCCCATGAAAACCTTCGTCTCACCATCTCATATCCTGCCCGACCTATCTGAGCTGCAAGATTCCTGTCCTTTAGAACCTTCACTATTGCCTCAGCTATATTACCTGCAGAATCAGCTACAATGATCTCCCTGTTTTCTTCAGCCACCAGGGATGCGTTAGCCAGCGTGGTTGTGATGCATGGCAGCTTCATCGACATGGCTTCAAGCAGCTTGTTCTGCAGGCCGCTTCCTGTCTTCATGGGTGCAACAAACACTCTGGCTTTGTTGTAAGCATCCCGGATATCAGGCATCCAGCCGGTAACTATAATGTCTTCAGTGGCAAGCGCTTTAACAGCATTGAGCGGTGATGAGCCTGCCAGCAGCAACCTGGCATCAGGTACTGCAGCTCTAACCATTGGAAAGATCTCTCTGGCAAGCCATATTGCTGCCTCAACATTGGGAGCATATGACATGTTCCCGGTAAAGACTATATGAAATGACCTGTCAACATCATCTGTTGGCGAAAAGAATTCATAATCAACGCCGTTTGGAACCACAGCGATTTTCTCTTTTTCCGGATGGTTGATTGCTTCCTTATCCGGTTCGGAGATGATGATCCTGGTGTCGAACCAGTCAAACACCCTTTTCTCATACTTTGCAAGAGCTTTTGCTTCACGGGAGCATATTAACCCGAGAGCACCATGTGAAGCTGCTGCACGCCGCTGCATGTTCAGGCTCAGTGCATCCTGGTAGTCCAGGACTTTCCTGGTTTTGATACCTTTCACATATTCAGCAACCCTTAGCAACTGGCAAAATATCAAATCCGGCCTAACCTCGTCCATCACCACCCTGAACCTCTTGTGAGCTGCATGGTTATGAAAATAGCCAACCTGAAACGGTTTTCTGCGTAAGAAAGCCCAGACAAGCCCCTGTAATATCCTCCATCTATTACATCTGACAACTTCAACAGAGCTTACATATGGCCTGACTGCCTGAGCATCCTCATACGATATCTTCCTGTCAGATAAAGCAAAAAGATGAACCTCATGCTTTTTTGACAACAAACGCAGGAAATGGAATGCACGCAGCTTATCCCCTTTCTCAAGAGGCCACGGAAACCTTGACAAGACGAACAGAATCTTCAAGACATTACATTTTTCAAACCCCAAAAGTAGGAATTTTAGCCACAAAAGAACAATCCTGTAATTTTCCCCAGGGAAATATTATCTCACAATCATATTGATAAACTCTTTCAGTAACTCTGTTACCTTTTCGTGAGAGAAGTCATTCATAACAAGCTTTCTGGCGTTATTGCCTATTCTTTCCATTTCTGTGGGTTGATCAAGGATAAGTTTGACTGCATGCCTGAACTCATCAGTATTGTTGATGATCAGCAGGTGTTCACCATTCACATAGTTAATACCTTCTGCGCCAATGGGAGTGGTTATCACAACCTTCCCCATTGCCATTGCTTCAAGAATTTTTATTCTGATCCCGCTGCCTGAAAAGAGTGGTGCAACAAGGATATGCATCTGCGAGATAAAGGTTGCAGGGTCATCGATTTCCCCGTGCACAGTAAGTCCTTCCATCTCTGTTTTTAGAAGCCTCTCAGGCATATTTCGTCCGGCAATATGAAGCTCAACACCCGACAACTCCTTATGTATGTTTTTCCAGCACTCGTTCAGCAGCCAGTCAACAGCTTCAATGTTTGGCCACCAGTTCATGGAACCCAGGTGATAGAGCCGGAGGCTTCGCGATGGCAGGATAATCTGATCTGCTTTGTTGATTTCCGTTCCAAAAGGTATTGTGCATACCGGCACTGCCGGTGCAGCATGTCTGAACCAGTCAGCATCAACCTCTGATATAGAAATTATCCCGTCAAATTTCTTCGCAGCAACAGTCTCAGCAAGGCGAAGCCTCTTTGCCAGATGTTTCAGATAGCATCTTTTCAACAGGTTTTTCTCTCCGGCAGCAATACGCTCCCAAATCCTGTGTTCGATGTTGTGGGCACGCAAAACGATAACAGATGAAGGGGCGCTCTTCCTGATCAACGGAAGGTACGGGCTCATAAAGAGAGACTCCAGCAAGACCAGCTCATACTTCTTTTCTGCCAGTATATCCATGAGCCTTGAGGCATACCTGGCATCATAAAACCTTGAAACGTTATATGAACCTTTTGAGATAAGGCTCAGAAATGCACCAAACGGTTTAACTCTTGTGTCAACAAAAATCGTTTCATAATCTGTTGCATTGCGGTACTCTTCGGGCGCATCCGACTCATCAGAGGGGAACTTATGGGTACGTACGGATAACACCCTGACATTGCAGCCAAGAGCCAGGAGGCTGTCGGTCATGGCATTCATCGCTATCGGGCCGCCTTCTGAAGCCGGCCAGACAGGCTTATTTGTCAGTTGCAATACTTTTCTCATGTCAAAATATTCTGACAATTCGTTTCCAGATTTTCCCATAAGTATCGGTATCCAGAAAAGCGGCATCTGAGGTTGCTTTCACAGTAAGGAATATTCCTATCGGGAGTATGATCAATGAAGCCATCCACATTCCTTCACCGGGGGTGACAGTGCTTTCCCTTGCCAGTTTGTCACCAGTCATTGACAGCACATGGAAAAGGATGAACAGCACAACAGACACAACGGATGGCATTCCCAGTCCACCTTTGCGGATTATGGCTCCCAGCGGGGCTCCGATGAAGAAGAGTATCAGGCATGCAATGGAGAGGGTGAATTTCCGGTGCCACTCGATCTCATATTTTCTGATCAGCCTGATCCTGGTATCGAGAATGGAGAAACGGCCCTTCATTGACTCTTTGCTGCTGCGGGCAAGTTGTAGTGCAGTGGTTACGATATCCCTGCTTTCGGAGAGGCTGAAGTTTGCAAGAAGGTCGGGCGACAATGAGTCTCCAGAAACAGTTGCGAACCGAACTGCCGGTTCAAGCTCTTGCGATGCTTGCTCTGGTGGCTCTCCTACAATGATTGTCTGGGGGCCACGCCTGCGATTCAGCTCGTCTATGGAGTCCCGTACTGCCTTTTCGGCAGGTGACAGTTTGGGCAGAGTATCGGCATACATGTTTCTGAACACCCTGAATGCCTCCATGGTAAATGCCTCCTGCTCGTTATAGTAGTTCCGGTACATAGAGTCGATGGTATGGTTAAGCTGGCGGATGCTCAGCATCCTGAAATCATCCTTGAAGAACTCCTCATTGGTTTTGGAAAAGGCAAAGGCAGAAAGATCGAAGATCCTTTTTTGACTTGAAAAAGATGTTCTCTGAAGTGGCCTGGTATAGTAATGATCCCTGCTTTCAATTTTTTCGTAGTAGTTCACTCCATCAATAAGCGTGAGTGTCATATATCGTTCATCTTCTGACATTTCAATCTCACCTTCAGAGGCCAGGGTTAAATTCAGCCCGTTGTACCTGGAGGTTTCCGGAGTGGTATAGTCATAGATCATAATATTACTGACACCTTTACCATCGCGGTCTTTACCGGCAATTTTGATTACCACTCCTTCAATTTCGTTGTAGAAGATTCCCGGGCGGATATTCACTGCCGGTTTTTTTTGCCTGACATCATTAAGCAGCGTAAACATCTTAAGGTTAGCGACCGGCAGCACATTATTGGAAAAGAAGAATGCAAGCAGGCTTATTCCGACAGAGAGTATTATCAGAGGCCTCATAGTCATGCTGAGCGAAACTCCTGCGGCCTTCATTGCCACGAGTTCATACTTCTCAGCGAGGTTCCCGAATGTCATCAGGGAAGCGAACAGAATTGCCAGGGGCAGAGCCAGTGGCACGAAGGTGGCGGCAGCATAGAAGAGTAGCTCAAGGATAATGAACCAGTCTAGTCCTTTGCCGACCATGTCATCGACATATTTCCAGAGGAACTGCATCACAAGAATGAAGAGTGAGATAGCGAAGGTCAACACCAGTGGTCCGGCGTATGACCTAAGGATGTATCGGTTGATAATTTTTAACACAAAGAGAGCATTATATTCATCGTTATACCAACCTTTTGCCTACAAGATAGGAGTTGGTCAAATCAAAAAACCTTGGAAAGAGAGCTTTATTGCATGCTATGATCTCTTTTCCGAACAGATAGCTGCTGCCGCCGGTATAGTCGCACACTTCGCCACCTGCTTGTTTCACAAAGAATGCACCGGCAGCGACATCCCATGAGTTGAGGCCGGATTCGAAGAAAGCATCAAAACGGCCACATGCAACATAGGCAAGATCCAGGGCGGCAGAACCAAACCGCCTCACTCCATGAGAGTGGTCAACAAAAACTTTCAGCAGTTCCATATAGCTTTTGACATCAGGCAGCTCATCATGTGGGAAGCCTGTAGCAATAAGGGCATCACCAAGGCTGTAGATCTGACTGACTGCTATTGGTTTGTCATTAAGATAGACGCTTCCGCCTTCAAAACTGTGAAAGCACTCTCCCATCCCGGGGTTGTAGACAACTCCCAATATTACCTTTTCGAAATGCATAAGTGCAATACTCACGGAGAAGAAAGGAACCCCATGGATGAAATTTGTTGTTCCGTCCAATGGGTCAATGATCCATGTAAACTCTTTGCTTTCATTAGGGATCGTAACTTCTTCTGTAATAAAACCGGCGTCAGGCATAAGCTTTGAGAGAGAAGCCACGATCCTCTTTTCAGCAGTCTGATCAACATAGGTCACCAAATCCCTTTCACCTTTGTATTTGATGTGATCAACAGTCAGGTCATCTATTTCGTTAAAGGCAAAATCGCCGGTTGTTCTGGCAATGTTCACCACGCTTCTGCAGATATTCTCAAGTATCATTGCTCCCCATTTTGGTTTTCCGTTTCTATATTTTCTTCATTTGTTACGACATCTTCTGTTCTCCTTTTGTGCCTTTTATGTCTTTTCAGCAACCATGCTATCAGCACAATCCCGGTTATAACAAGCAGCACAGATATTACCTCTGCCTGTGTAAACTGGAAACCGTTTATATCATACTTGTTATTTACCCGTATTTTTTCGATGAAAAAGCGTTCAACACCATTCATCATAAGGAATATTCCAAAGAGCACTCCTGGTGCTGCGATCATTTTCCTCACACTCCATAGTGCGGAGAAGAAAACAATGCTCACTACGGACTCATATAGAGGAGCTGGCCAGACAGGTTCTTCGAGCACACGGCAGTATTGTCCGGCACAACCTTCGATGGGGACTCCGCTGTTAATGACATTATGAGGAAAGTCGAAAGCCCACATCCATTGGGGCAGGAAAGCGAGCCATTCAGGTTTGGGCTCTGTATTGGGTATCCCCCAGCAGCCATCACCTGATGCCATACAACCCAGCCTGCCAATGCCATAGGCAATCATCACGGCAGGAGCGGCAATATCCATCATATGCGTTGCCGGGATCTTCTTCTTCCTGATATACCACAGCACTGCAAAAACCCCGAAGATAAGCCCTCCGTAAAAAGTGAGGCCACCGGCAGAGAAGAGCGACCCAATGGGGTCACTCAGAAATTCATCAAAATTCTCAAGCTGATGAAATATTTTTGCTCCTACGATCCCACTTAGGGCTGCAATGAGAAGTATCGCTGCAGCCTGCTGTTGCGGGGGCACCTCCTCAGTTTTTTCTACCGGCTGTGGCAATTTTGCTTTTGACTTTTTCCGGTAGATATACCAAACGAATAATCCACCGGTCAGAAGCCCGCCAAAGAGGCTGCCCTCAAGCGATATGATGTAATACTGGACATCCTGCACAAAAAGATCGTAGTTGAGGATTATTCCAAGCAGCTTGAAACCGGTAAGGAAGCCAAAGAAGCCATAGGTGAACAGCTCTCCGGGAGTGGCATCTTTACCTATAACTACCTTCTCAGGTGTGGCGGGGATCAGACCAAGTCTGTGCTTTCTCCTCAGCTCAATCCGCATCACTATAAATGCAGAGAGGAAAGCAGTTGCAAGCAGAAACCCGTATGTGGGTAAAGGGAAGACTATTTCTGTTCCGAAAATAGAGTTAAACAAGTGCCCCAGTGTAGGATACATATAATATTATTGTATGATTCAACAAACCTTTTAGTCTGACAAACCTACTAATTTTTCTGAAACAAAAAAATTCGCAGAAAAGTCATTCAAACCAGAAAAAGGTTTGTTGCTCCGGTTTCCTGACATAAGCAGGAGGCTTATCGTTAAGAGGTTCACCGTTAAGAACTTTTTCAAATAGAGCAAGATATTTCTCTGTCATCAGTCGTGAGTTGAAGAATTCCACTGCATAATCGTGGCATTTTTTTCTATCGTATGCGCTTGCGTTTCCCACGGCTTCTGCAAGTTCAGAGAGTCTGTTGCTGAGGAACCCCACCTCCTGAGGCACAAGTTCGGGCAGTGAGCCGTAAGGTGTTCCGAAGACCGGACACCCGTAGTAGAGGCTCTCAATGATGGCAAGCCCCATGGGCTCATTCCACAATACGGGAAAGATCAGCCCTGTTGAATGGCGGAGTGTTCCGTACTTCTCCTCTCCACCTACAAAGCCCATGAACCTGACGTTTCTGTTTGTGGTAAACCTGAATCCCATCCTGAAATTCAACCTGTAACCACCCAGAACAACAAGCTTTTCACCTGCTTTTTCAACTATCTTTATCGCACCCCGCAGATTCTTCACACGCCAGGCAGCATTGCCCAGAAAATGAAAATAGCCTCGCTTCCCCTCCAGGTCAACAAAACCGTAATCATCCCAGTCCATACCATTGTAAACAAAGGCCTCCGACCCATGCCTCCTTGCATGGTCAAGTGACACAAAAACCGTATTGAGGTCGAAAACCTCGTCATAATGGCTGTTGCCATGAATAGTTGCCATAAATGGCTTGCTGATCTCCTGGCCCGGACGGAAATGAAAATGGACAATGTCAACATTTTCGGGTATCTGGTCATTGTATGTCCTGCCAGGTTCAAGCTCAAGCACGTCGGCGAAATCGCATGATGATCCTTTGCCCGTAAGGTATGTGACCTTGTGCCCCATCTTAACCAGCTCCCTGCCCTCATACCAGATGTCACGGCCGGTGCCGCCATATTTGTAAACCGGAATCCTGCCCGGGTAAACTATCAGAACATGCATCTTTTCTTTGCTTTCTTTACTATCAGCCGCTTTGAATAACCGGGTAAAAGTACAAAGAACCTTTTTATGGGATCAGTATTTGGATAATATTGCGGTAAAAGATTAGATTTGCCGGAAATTTACCAGTATTGATGTTAAAAGCTCTTATTGAATTGGCAAGGAGAAGTGAGAATATCATCCATGTTATTCTTCTGACATTGCTCTACATCCTTCTTGATTTTGAATACAGAACATTCGTAGCTCCCCTCTTTTTCCACCTCAATTTCACTTATGACTTCTTTCTGTGGAGGTCACTGCTGGCAGCTTTGCTGTTTATTCTTGCGATGTCGTCTATATTATATATGAAAACCACCCCTTATCTTCATGCCACTTCAATGCTATTCATCGTATTTATATTGATGCCCAATCTGATTCTGTTCAAGTATATGGAGACAAATCCGGCAATACCTTTGATCATCTTCGCATTCATAATACTACTCAGAATCAGAATAAACCTCAGGTTTCTTGTTGACCGTTTGCCGGTTATTCCCAGGCAATACTCAACAACAATACTCCTGGTAACAGCTCTGTTGTTTCTCTTGCCTATTATTACACAGTTCGGATTCAGGCTTCACAACGGCATATTTTACTCCGACACCTCTGTGCTTTACGACATCCGTTCCGGTGTCAATGAGCAGGTAAACCTTTTGTCAGCGTACAGCTTCGGGCAACTTACAAAAGCAGTTTTTCCGGTTATGCTACTCTACGGAATCGTGATGAGAAAATTCCTGATAAGCATTCTGGCACTGATAGGCACAGGATACATTTTTATGGTAAATCCACACAAAACCTACCTGATAGCAGTGCTACCCATTCTCTTCTTCGCACTTTTCAGAGAGTATCCGAAGAAGATCACTTTTTTTCTCGGATTGTTTATTTTGTTGATTTTCGCAACGATGGTTTTCAGTTCCTATGGCAACATACTACCCGAGTCGCTGGCGGTGAGGCGCAGCTTGTTTACACAGGCATTCCTTACTCATGCCTATTTCGACTTCTTCGAAGGGAATCCTATGATGCTCTCCCACTCATTCCTGAGTGGGTTAACAAACTATCCGTATGATCTTTCTCCACCTTTCCTTATAGGAAGCGAATACTTCGACTCACCTGTCATGAGCTGCAATACCGGCTTTATAGGCGACGGCTTCATGAACTTCGGCTATGCCGGCACATTGGTTTACACTCTTATTGCTGCTTCGGTGTTTCATCTTCTGAACAACCTGAGACTTAATCCGGCTTATTATGGGCTCACCTTTCTGATCATCTTCCAGATGCAGAACTCATATCTTTTCACACTCTTTATAACCCACGGATTATTATTGCTGCTTCTGATAATGGTATTTGTAATCCGGAACAGAACTGAGAATGAATGATGGTGTCTTATCTGTTTACTACTTTGGCTCCAGGTAGGTATAACCATAGAGGCCGGAGCGGTAGTTTGACAGGAACTCTTTTCCCTCAGACATGGAGATGCTTCCTGCTTTAACCGAGGCAGTGACCCAGCGTTCAACGTTTCTGACCATCTGCTTTGCATCAAACTGCACATACTCAAGCACATCTGCGATAGTTTCCCCGTCAAATACCTGATCGATCTGATAGGAGTCATTATTTACCGAGACATGAACAACGTTTGTGTCACCGAAGAGGTTATGCAGATCACCCAGTATTTCCTGATACGCACCAACCAGGAAAACTCCAATATAGTAAGGCTCATCTTTGCGTATTGCGCCAACCGGAAGATGATACGCCACATTTCTTGCAGAGATGAAGTTATCTATCTTCCCATCGGAGTCACAGGTGATATCCTGAATGGTAGCTGAACGCAGCGGCTTTTCATTTAGACGCTGGATTGGCATTATGGGAAAAATCTGGTCTATGGCCCATGAGTCGGGCAGAGACTGAAACAGTGAGAAGTTGCAGAAATACTTATCTGACAGGAGCCTTGGCAATTGTTTCAATTCATCAGGCATGTGTTTACTCTGTACCGACATCTGCTGGATGTCGCGCGCGATACTCCAGAAGAGTCTTTCGATCTTGGCCCTTGTATTAAGGTCAAGAAGTCCGAGACTGAACAAGTCAAGTGCCTCTTCACGAATCTGCTGTGCATCATGCCATGTCTCAAGCATCCTGGGCTGGTTTATGCCGTCCCACAAACTATAAAGGTCTTCGACGAGCTCATGATCATCCTCTTCAACTTTGTCCTCCTCACTCCACTGTGGTACGGATATCGTTTCAAGAACTTCAAAGATGAGTACTGAATGATGTGCAGTTAGTGATCTGCCGGATTCAGTGATCACATTTGGATGCGGAATCTCATTCTTATCACTCACATCCACCATTGCAGAAACAGCATCATTCACATACTCCTGTATGCTGTAATTCACACTGCTTCCGCTCATAGAAGAGCGTGTCCCGTCGTAGTCGACACCAAGCCCGCCGCCGATGTCTACAAACCGAATGTTGAAACCCCTCTTGTGCAATTGTGCATAAAACTGCGAAGCCTCTTTCAACGCATTCTTGATATATCTGATCTTTGTGATCTGGCTGCCGATATGGAAATGTATAAGCGAAAGGGCATCAGTCATGTCATGCTCTTCCAGAAATTGTAATGCCTCAATAAGCTCACTTGAAGAGAGCCCGAATTTGCTGGACTCACCACCGGACTCCTCCCATTTGCCACTGCCGGAGCTGGCAAGCTTGATCCTGATACCCAGGTTCGGCATCACTTTCAGCTTCCTGCTGATATCCATTATCAGCTTCAGCTCATTCAGCTTCTCAACAACAAGAAAAATACGCCTGCCCATCTTCTGAGCAAGAAGCGCCATCTCAACATAGTCAGTGTCCTTGTATCCATTGCATATTACCAGCGAATTGTTGTCGGTATTTACTGCAATGATGGCATGCAGCTCCGGCTTCGATCCCGCCTCAAGGCCCACATTGTATTGCCTGCCATGCTTCACGATCTCTTCTACCACAGGCCGCATCTGGTTCACCTTGATGGGATATACGATATAGCTTTCGCCCTTGTATTCATACTCGTCTGCAGCCTTCTGAAAACACTCCACCATCTTGCCGATCCTGTTTACAAGGATATCAGGGAACCTGACCAGCATCGGTGTGGTCACGTCACGCAACTGCAGCTCCTCCACAAGCTCGTGCAAGTCAATGCTTGCACCGCGCTTCTTCGGGGTTACCTGTACGTTACCCTTATCGTTGATAGAAAAATAGTTAACCCCCCAACCCTGAATATTGTACAATTCAGAAGAATCCTCTATGCGCCATTTCCTCATTAAATATAAATGTGTTAAATAGTAAAAAACTTAACTGATAGTGAGCATATCCCGATGCAAAAATAATATTGATTTCTGAAAGATGAAATGAAGCTTAATCTTTTTTTGAGGTGCCAGATGCCGGATCTATTTTTTTTCATCCGGGTGTTATTTCTCGCAGAGCCGCGGAGCCGCAAAGTATCTGTCCCGGCATCTCAAAAAAGACATCTCCAGAAATGATATGTGAAAAAAAAAAGCAAACTGAGTACCTTTGCATCCGATGAAAAGAGAAAGGATATACATACTGGCCATTGAGTCTTCATGTGATGATACCTCGGCAGCGGTACTATGCAACAACAGGGTGTTATCGAATGTAATCGCCAATCAGAAGGTACATGAGGAGTATGGCGGAGTGGTTCCGGAGCTTGCCTCACGGGCGCATCAGCAACATATTGTACCTGTTGTGACATCGGCGATGAAGCATGGCGGCATAACCAACGACATGCTGGATGCAGTTGCTTTCACCCGCGGGCCGGGGCTGATAGGCTCACTGCTTGTAGGTGTCTCGTTTGCAAAGTCGCTTGCGCTGGCACTCAGGATACCCCTGGTAGAGGTTGACCATCTGGAGGCTCACGTTCTGGCACACTTCATAGAGGGGCAGCATCCAATACCTCCGCCATTCCCATTCCTGTGCCTTACGGTTTCAGGCGGGCATACCCAGATCATCAGGGTTGAGTCACCATTCTCTCTTGATATCATTGGCCATACTATTGACGACGCTGCCGGTGAAGCCTTCGACAAAGCTGCCAAGATCATGGGGCTGCCATATCCCGGTGGACCTCTGATTGATAAGCTTGCCTCTGAGGGCGACCCCACGGTGATACCCCTGGCAAAACCGAACATTCCCGACCTCGACTACTCCTTCTCCGGGTTGAAGACATCATTTCTCTACCATATCCGCGACAACCTTGTCAAAAACCCAGGTTACATTCAACAAAATATGAATAACCTGGCAGCAGCAATGCAGAAAGCCATCATCGAAACCCTGATGGCAAAGCTCATCAAGGCTGTAAAAGCCACCGGCATCAGGCACGTGGCTATTGCAGGCGGCGTTTCTGCCAACAGCAGCCTCAGAAAAGCATTGACAGAAACCGGCCATGCCAGGGGCTGGCACATCTACATACCCGAATTCAGATACACAACAGATAATGCTGCAATGATAGGTATTGCAGCACTGTTCAAATATCAGCAGAGTATCTTTTCAGGCCAGGATGCAGTTCCTTATGCAAGTTCTGTGAAGAGGGCATCCGGAAACCCATAATCAGAAGACTCTACCAACTCACCTCTGAAGGCATCCACCCCCGGGTAGTACATCTTCTTCTTCGCCAGGTCATGTGAAAAGGTGAAATACTCAATCTCACCATGGGCGCACAACTCCAGCCTGTTACTGAAAAGCCGTGCGTCAACAGTGAACAGGTTCCTGCGCTGCTCCTTCAGCTTTGCAACGATGAAGATGTCGCCATCAACAACGGAGACACCCTTATGGTACCTTACCGACAGCCGGGACGTAAACCCCGCTGTTGCAGGCACCAGATATATCCACCATGCACCGGCTTCGTCTAATAGAGTTGCCTGTATACCCCCATGAAGTATGTTGTGATAGCTTTGCAGATCAACATCCGGCGACCACTTTGAAAACACCATATTATCATACAGGAAAAAATCAAGGTGCAATCCCTTGATATTCTCCTTTGCGCATCCGAAACAGTTATAACCCTCCAATACAAGGTGTGGGTTTTTTACCTTCTCTATCAGCATAACAAAAGTTTTTTTACGTCATGATCAATATCCTTCAATCATTTCATCTCTGCGGCAAAGGTATTAATGATTTCAGATATTCGGGTTTGATCCGAAAACGATATGGCAATGCGGCATCCACTCCGGCATAATCAACACCGATTCGTGGCCCGGCAACAACCATCTCCTGCTTTACCTGATAATCATGGTCTTCAATCCATATCCGGTTACCCAGGAGAGACTCTCCTGACATGTTGCAATTGATTCCCACAGCACGTGAGAAACGCCCGGGGCCTTCGGCCGTCTTTCGGGTTACTTCGCCAGCACCTGTTCTGACAATTACATTTTCATAGCCTTCAAGCACAATCCCGCTTCTTATAAGCACAGCATCCGGCACATCAGTATCACCGGTCACTATGTTGAAGAGGCTGTGCATGCCATAACATAGATAGACATATGCGCAACCACCCTCACTATACATTACCTCTGTACGTCTGGTTCGTCTGGCACCAAAGGCGTGTGATGCCCTGTCGGTAATGCCTGCATACGCTTCTGTTTCGGTAATAATGGCTGAGGTGATTTTTCCGTCGATATTCGAAACGACAACCTTGCCAAGTAAGTTTATGGCAACACATACAACATCACTTCTTTTATAGAAATCGTGATTCAGCTTTTTATAATCTCTTATCATCTGCCCCATATCAGCTTATCTCCATACCATGTCACCTTTTCATTATCCAGGAGCCACTGCATTACCCTGGCGAACTTATCCTCCTGTATTCCGGGCATCTTCTGCAGCAGCACCTCCATCGTCATCGGCTCATTTTGCAACAGAGGCTTGATCACCTGCACCACTGCATCAAACTCATAAGTGCTCAGGGATATCCTGTTCCTCTTCTGGCAGACATCACACTCGCCGCAACGTTTGGTGTTTGTCTCTCCAAAGTAGTGCAGCAGGATTTCGCTCCGGCATTTCGTTCCGGAAGTCGCATAGCTGAGCATCACCTCCAGGCGCTTACGTGCTTTTTCTTTCCTTTGAAGGTAGTCATTGTTGTTGAGCGACATCCTGGCACCATCCTGCCGTGGCAGGATGAAAAAGACCTGTGGCTTCGTCTTACGGGGATGATAAGCAACCATTCCCGACTGCTCAAGAGTTTTAAGCAGCTTGCTGACCTCCAGCGGCGAAGTCTTAACATTTGCTGCCAGCTTCTCTTCGGATATTTTCACAAAACCGCTGAAGAGTCCGGCATACGAGCGAAGAATTAGCCTTATGAACGGGTCAAACCGGAGGTTCTTCACCTGGAACCGGTAAAGCTCCTCCTTGTCAGCAGTAACCATTAACCTTGACGGCTCGTGAAACCCTTCGTTCAACGTTATATACCCTTGCTGTTCAAGCGCCTTGATGCAGTAATAAACATCTCTTGGCTGGCGGTTGTATCTGGAGGAGAAATCCTGAAGGTCAAAATCGAAGCTACACTCCCTGCCACTGCCAACGGCAAGTTCATAGTAGTTGCAGAGCGCGTTGTACAGAGCCCTGATCTCCCTGATCTCCGGCCAGCTCTGCTCAAAGCTTGTCATTGCCTTCTGTATGTCAGCCTGTTCATATAACAGCACAGCATAGCTCTTTTTCCCGTCACGCCCGCCACGGCCTGCCTCCTGGAAATATGCTTCGGGGGAATCAGGGATGTCGATATGAACGACATAGCGTACATCCGGCTTGTCGATGCCCATACCAAATGCATTTGTTGATACAATCACCGACACCCTGCCATTGATCCACTCCTGCTGACGCTTGTCGCGCAATTCGGCAGTCAGACCTGCATGATAGTAGGATGCCTTGATGCCTTTCCTGTTCAGAAACTCCGAAAGCTCCTCTGTGAGTTTCCTGTTGCGCGCATAGATGATCCCGGTACCTTTAACCTTGTTGCATATTCTGACAATACGATTGTATTTGTCCTCCTCAGGTATTGAAAAATAGATGAGATTATCCCTGGCAAAACTTTTTCTGAACACTACTTTGCTTCTGAAAGCAAGCTTATCCATGATATCTTCTACAACCTCGGGCGTAGCAGTTGCCGTGAGTGCAACCACGGGCACTTCGGGGTGTATCTCCCTGACTTCAGCAATACGCAGGTATGGCGGCCGGAAATCATAGCCCCACTGGCTGATGCAATGTGCTTCATCCACAGCCAGCGTGGTCAGCGGCATCCTTTCAAGTCGTTGCCGGAAAACTTCAGTCTGAAGCCTCTCCGGTGAGAGATAGAGGAACTGCAAATCACCGGATGCAGCCTCTTCAAACACCAGGTCTATCTCTCCGGAGTGCATTCCGGTGTATATTGCCTTCGCACTAATGCCTTTGATGTGGAGATTTTCAACCTGATCCTTCATTAGTGCAATTAACGGACTAACAACAATACACAAACCACCGCGAACAATTGCAGGCAACTGGAAACAAACCGACTTGCCACCTCCTGTTGGCAACAGCGCAAGAGTATCAGTTCCGTCGATAACACTCTGAATGATTTCCTGTTGCAAAGGCCTGAAAGAGCTGTGACCCCAGTAACGTATCAGTGTCTTGTGTAATTCATCCATCACTATTGCATATTCAGCCCAAAAATAAACTCTTTTTGGGTTCCGGAACAGAAATGTTGGCCGTTTAAGTTTTTCAGGTGCCGTGACAAATACTTCGTTAATAAGTTGAAATATCCCGCCCACATCTGGTGGACATTTAAACAATTAATCATATACAACAAAGGGGTTAATATCAGCAATGATATCGACCCGACTACACATTAACCTGATTGGGCATCCTGGCACATCAAAAAAAATCACCGGAAATGAACAATTCCTTTTAATCAGAAAATTTCTGTAACTATGCAACGTTAAGATATCCTTCAAAACCAGAATCACGATGAAGAGAATATCCCTGATTCTTACAGCAACACTGTTTATTATTGCAACCGGCCTTTCCGCCCGAACACCATCTGACACAACAAAAATCAAGGCCAATATTTGCGGGATTGAGGTGATGGCAGGGGTGATCTACTCAAAGACCTATCCTGGCACCTTACAGGATTTCAGGGCATTAAACACAGGTTCTGCAATGCTGAAGATTGATGATCTGGATAACTTCTATGAATTTCATCGTCCAGTCTTCAATTATATTCCTGCTGTTTCCGTAATGGCTGGAATACGACTTCCCGGAGATAAAAGGGGAAATAACAATGAGGGCGCGCTGCTACGACTGGGGCTCGGCTACAGTTACGGCAACCGATTTTCCTTCGAAACACGGTTTACTGAAAAATTTACGCATGACACACTGTTTAATACTCAATCTGTCCCAATCGGTCATAGAGACTCTGTGATCTGGACTATTTATGACATGAGCTACCTTTCAGACAGAATTCAACTGGACATCTCTTTTGTCAATGACATTCTGGATATCAGGCGGCTCTCCATAACCGGCGGCATTGGCCTCTCGGCAGGTATCTCAGTTTTTGCCCAAACAGAAATTGAAAGATTTAACCGACGTTGCGAAGAGACAACAATCTATCCTGGTCAGCACTCATCAGGCGACTTCAACACAAAATACGATACCGGACGGGGAAGTGCCTCAGGCAATGTAAGTGCAACGCTTTACATTCCTTTTGGCATCAACTACAGGCCATACAGCCACAAAGAGCCATACACGAAATGGTACATCTTTTACGAGGCCCGGCCTGGCATAAGCTTCACCAATATTCATAATACGGTCAATTTTACCAGTGCAGGGTTTTTTCATGGGTTAGGATGCAGATGGAGTTTCTGAGCATTACCATCAATTCACCCGACTATTGAATAACACAAAATGAAAAGTGCAATGAGAGCAAACGTCCTGTTAACAATTCTGATCTTAACAGCCTTCCCTGGCATGACATCGGGGCAGAAACCGTCAGAAAGGAAGCTGTTTGTCTCCGGCGCAGGAATAAGTTATGGTTATCATACAACAGATTATATATTCGGAACCATTGATCAGTTCCGGTTACTCTATCCGGAATCAGAACTCCTCGGCATAGACTATTCAGAGTTCAATCAAAACAGGGGTTTCTGGGTTTTTAATTCAATGCACAGCCCTATGGTCACCTCCCTGACTCTGGGCATGGGTCTCCGCAACAGGGATGACGACGGCTTAAGAAGCAATCCTCGGTTTCAGGCAGGTTTATCCTATCATGGCGGCAACCTGCTGGAAGGATCTTACTGGATAAAGAAGGTACACGTTGTTGACTCACTGTACGATGCATCAACAATGAGTTACAAATACGTTGACTCTATCCACTACAGAGACATGGAGTTTCAACATGCCACCGACCAGCTCCGGGCTGATATCTCAGTCGTTTTAACTATCAATCCGGTCGGCAGGTTTTATCTCTATTCCGGGCTGGGGCTCTCTGCCGGCATACCTCTGCTGTCCGTGGCCCGCATTGAGTATAAAGAAGGGTATGACATCAGGACACGTACAATCAATGGGATGGAATATTACAACCAGCCCCGTCCGGGTGCCCGTGAAAAAAACGTAAAGGAAATCTTTCACCGATGCCCTTCAGTGATAATTATGCCTTACTTCCCTGCAGGCGTCAGCTTCAGACTTGGAAAAAGGAGTGAGCTGCTTCAGCAGATCCACATCTTCTACGAACAGGTAAACGGTGTCAGCATTACTACTGTTCCGGGAGGCGAGAATTTTACCTCCCACAGAATACAGCATAGTATAGGTGTAAGAATTGTCCGGATTTAAAGCCCTAAGGCTTCGAAATCACGAATTTCTGTTGCAGTAGCTTATCGTCATAAATCAATCTTATGACATAAGTCCCCGCAGCAAGGTCAGGCAGGGTCAGCGTTACCGATGGAGTGCAGTGCAATGACCGGTACTCTGCAGCAACCCTTCCGGTGATATCAACGATCGTCAGGTTGTCGATATACCTGTTAATATCTGATTTAAGGCTGAGCTGATTACCTGTGACAAAGATTGAAAACCTGTCAGAGTTTGCCTCATCAATGGCATCAACGAGCGTTGAGAATATCTCCTCATTGCCGTATGCTATGCCGATGCTGTTAGTGGCATAGGCTTTCACGTAGTAGGTGGTGCTTGGGTCGAGGCCGGTGAGGTTGCTTGTGAAGCTGCCTGTGTCAGTGCCTTCATTTGTGAAGGCATCAGAGATAGTTGGATTGGGAAGTATTGAATAACAAATTCCTCTTGCTGACAGTGGCAAGCCACCGTGTGAGGTCACATTTCCGCCGGCAACAGCACTGAAATGGGTAATACCTGTAACAGGTAATGTTATTACTACCGGAGCAGTGGGCGGTGGCATGGTGGTAAAGCTGATCTCGTTGCCGTAGGCAGTACCTACACCATTTGTAGCATATGCTCTCATGTAGTAGGTTGTTCCGGCTGTTAATCCTGTGATATTACTGGTGAACGGTCCGGTGCCGGTGCCGTCGGTAGTTTTGGGATCTGCTGTTGTGGGATTGGGAGACGTGTTCCAGCACACCCCTCTGGCAGTAACATTGCTTGTGCCAATAGACGTCACATTACCACCTGCTACAGCAAAGGTGCTGCCCAGGTTGGTAACCGGGGATGTGGTCACACTTGCCATCTGACCGTCGAACAGGGTCACGTTATCCACCCAGCAGTTGTTGCCGTTGGCACTGCTGGCCTTGAAGGCAAACATCATGTTGGTAGCGCTGCCAAACTGCAGCAGGCTGACAGTTTCCCGGCGCCAGTGGGTTGAGGCAGCCGGGGTGAAGTCGCCGGTGTCAGGTGCCAGAGTGGCAAGGGAAGGGTTGCTGAGGGCAGACTTCATGTATACAGGAGGCGTTCCAGGCACAAAAGTGAGTCCTCCGTCGGTGGAAACCATAACCTGCAAGGTGTCGTTCTGGGTAGTTTTTGTACGGTATGAAACGTCGAACTGTATTGTCGGGTTTGACATACCTGAGATATTGAACGCCGGCGACTTCAGCATCGCAGTATTACCTATTGAAGCCCCATAAAAGTCGGCAAATGCGGCAGTGTCGTTAGGCTGCCCTGTTGACCCTGTTGCAAGCCCGTACCTCCAGAGACTGCCCGAGCCGCTGATGGTCCAGTTCTGTGGAGCTGTAAAATTCTGATTGTACGGGAATGTTGATGATGGTGCGGGAATCACTGTGTAAACCACAACCAGGGTGTCATTGGCAATATTTAGATCGTTGGTAAGTTGTGTAAAATACTTCACCGTATAGGTGCCCGGTGTTGTTGGAGAGAAAGCATTCGCACCTGTAAATGAGATAGTTGTTGTCCCATTCATATTTATTGAGGATGTTGTATTTACCGGACCTACCGGTGTTCCCTGATTTACATAGTAATAGACAGGTATATTGTTCTGGGCATTCAGTCCATAGTTAACTACAGTTGCGCCAAGATCGTATGTGCCACCGGCAACAAGGGTGTTTCCGGTGGCAGGCGTAGCGGCAATAATCCCCACATCAGTCTGCAAAGCAAATCGAGGTTCAACCATAAACCTGAAGTGGTTGTTGGGTGCAAAATCATTCCATGTAGTACCTCCTGAGGGAGAGGTGAAGTAGAATGTTCCCGAACGTATAGGGTTTTCTGTCTGATAGGCGAAGCTGACGTTTGTTGTACCGGTCTGCCGAACTCCAACGAAGAATGATCCTGTAGGTATTGACACCGGCGGATCAATGAGAACCGTGTATTCGCCTAAAGTAGAAGTATATGTAGGTGTTGTGTGTAACAACGCTCCCGGTGTGCCTGCCGTATTGGCAGCCCATATCCCGATCTGAAATGGCTGGCCAAAATTGGCAAAGTTGACGTTCACCTGGTTGATGCTCTGAGTGCTGCTTGTTGTAAACTTTGCAATGAAGTCACCGGTATTACCGTTAAATCCAACACCTCCCGATGGTGTCGGGCCCTGTGCATAACTATAGGAATTAGCATTTGTTTCGATGATTTTTGTCTTGATATTGTTTAATGGATTATCATCTGCAGGAAGAGTTACCTCAACGTTGTTAATGCCAACATTTGCAGGTGAAAATGGCGCAAAAGTAATAAGCACTGAGTCACCGGAAGTTAATGTTGGAACTGTTTGTACATTTGTAAATGAATTTGCGCCGGTGATTGTAAGGGTACATGACGTGGAAAGCATCGTGTTGGTCCCGCCATTCTTCACCCATGCAGTTATGGTCTGGGGATTACCAAATGGTATCGGTGCCTTTCCAAGAACATACGCTTCCATTATAGCCAGATCGTTGGCAACGATGGGCATAAACCTTAAAGTGCGGCCGGCATCAGGCAGATAGTTGTTTCGTACGTTAAAAGAGTTACCGGTATAATTTCCGGTCAGGAACGTTGCCCCACTCCATATTGTGACAGAACCTTTTGTTACTGTTATCATCTGAGTTAGCCCGGAGCCTGAACCCTTTAACCCTACAACACATGATTTCCAGTTATCTGCATTTACCGTTGGGGTAAATGTACCGTAAACAAACTCAATGATATTGGTTCCTTCATACAGATGTATCTGGAAGTTGATGTTTGCAAACTGCTCCGGTGGTGACGTTGTCTTATCCCTCATATTTTTGAACTGGATAATACAAACCCTGTTAGGGGCAGTGCCACTGGTATGAACACGGAATTCCGGGTTGGTGCCTCCTATAAGGTCCATGTTAAATGGCGAGATCAGGTTCACGTCAGCCGCATTTGTGCTTATAAAAGGTCCGCCGGTATATGATTGACCACCGGAGAAGAAGAGTGAAGCTGAGGATGGAGGGCTTGAACCCAGCCGGATAAAACCGTTTGTATTCAGAACAAACTGAGTGAATGCCTGACCGTTGAAATTAAAACTGAAACCAATATTGGTTGCAGATGAGTTGGCATCATCGAAATTGGCAGTGGTAATAGCACTGCCATTAGTTCCCAGGTCTGTATATGTGCCTGGAATATTCTGGCAGTTTGTTAACGGAATGTTTAGCTGTGCATTAATAGCAGAGAAGGCAAAAACAAATATCATCAAAAACAAAATTCTTAAAACTGATGTGTTGACATCAGGTGAAACGGAAATAGGTAAATGTTTTTTCATAATAAAGAATTTGAGGATTTTCAGGTTAAAGGTATGCATTCGGATTACAAAAACAATCAAAAAGGGAAAAATTTTTTTTCGTATCTTTGAAGGTTGTCCTTAAAATCAACAATTATGATGACCGAAAACCAGAAGCTGGACCAGATTGCGATAACAGTAAAGTCACACAAACTATTAAAAAAGCTCCTGAAGGAGAACCCTCAGCTGGAGGAGATCATGCGCCATGCACGGAATGAGACTGAAGCACTCATAGGCGTTCGCAACTGGGTTTTGGAGGATCTCAGGTCAAGGCCTGATGCCTATGATTTTTACAAGAGCACAAAAAAAGGGAGGGAGTCATTTGAGCAGCTTACGTGGCAGGACTATGCTGCGATACGTATCCTTGATTACATTGACCATGCCGGCAGCGAGTATGAGGATCTGAATCTTCGCGGGGAGGTTGCGGTGAGCAACCCCATCAAGCTGATCTGGCTTGCTGTGAATTTCGGCACTGGCGGAGCCAAGCCCTACTTCTTTGAGGACATGCTGTATCTTTTCAGGCAGTTTTCCGGCACCTTTGAGAGGATGATGCCTGACAGGGAGCAGCTTGCAAACTGGATGGAACGCTACCCTGACGGCCTGGACCCAAGGATTGTCAAGCTGCGGGAAGAGAACAGGGAGAGGATAATCAACATTCTGATCGGGAAGCTTGATACCGGTGAGATAAAGAGTGACCGGTATACTTTTTCGCCAAAGCTCTCACATGAGCAGAAGTTCCTTCAGATGCTTGAGTGGTGGGATGATCACAGGTTTCACCTGAGTTTTGCAGTACGATCCCCTTCCTTGCTGAACGAGTTGCTTGGCAACTCCCTTGACCCTGACACTATGAAAATCCTTTACCAGGCCGAGCAGGCTGGCATACCCTTTTTCGTCAACCCCTATTACCTCTCGCTCCTGCACGTGAGAGTGCCCTACTTCGCTATTGGAGCTGACCTGGCGATTCGTTACTATGTCGTATACAGCCAGCAGCTTGTGGATGAGTTCGGCCACATCGTGGCCTGGGAAAAGGAGGATAAGGTTGAGCCCGGCAAGCCAAACGCTGCAGGATGGATACTGCCTACACACCATAATGTACATCGCAGGTATCCCGAAGTGGCAATCCTGATACCTGCCACCATGGGGCGCGCCTGCGGAGGTCTCTGCGCATCATGCCAGAGGATGTACGATTTCCAGAGAGGAAACCTCAACTTCAACCTCGACAAGCTTAAGCCTGATATGTCGTGGGATGAACAGCTCCGGCTGATCATGGATTACTGGGAAAATGACCCGCAACTCCGGGATATCCTCATCACCGGCGGGGATGCTCTGATGAGCAGCAACAAGTCGTTGCAGAAACTGCTGGACGCAATCCTCGAAATGGCAGAAAGAAAAAGAGAAAAGAACCAGACACTTCCCGACGGGGAGAAACTTGCAGAGATCGTGCGCGTACGCCTGGGAACACGACTGCCCGCATACCTTCCGCAACGCATCACCCCGGAACTTACAGCAATACTCGAAGCATTCCGCGAAAAGGCCTCCGAAGCAGGAATATCACAGTTCCTGATCCAGACACACTTCGAATCTCCTCTTGAGATAACTCCCTCAGTGAAAAAGGCTGTAATAAGATTCCTCGATGCAGGCTGGATGGTTGTCAACCAACATGTGTTTACGACAGCCTCATCCAGAAGAGGGCATACCGCAAAACTAAGAAAAGTGCTTAACGAAATCGGTGTGATGCCATACTATACCTTCTCTGTTAAAGGATACATGGAAAACTATTTTAACTTCGCCACAAATGCAAGGGCAGTGCAGGAACAAATAGAGGAGAAATCTTTTGGCACCGTGGCAGGTGATTATATCAGCACCATCAAAGAGTTTTCCAATGATCCGAAGGATATGAATCTGAAACTTACCTCTCTCATGTCATCACTGGGCTTACCTTTTCTGGCTACCGACAGGAATGTGCTGAACCTTCCGGGAGTCGGTAAAAGCCTTACATACCGCGTCATCGGAATAACAAGGTATGGCAGAAGAATCCTCCGCTTCGACCACGACCCCACAAGATCGCACAGCCCTATTATCAACAAAATGGGGAAAGTGATAATCATAGAATCAAAATCTATATCGGAATATCTGCGGCAACTCGAAGATATCGGAGAAAATATCTCCGAATATGAAAGTATATGGGGCTACTCCATCGGCGAGACCGAACCCAGGCTGCCAATCTACGAATACCCGGAGTATGAATTTGAAGTTACACGGGAACTGACAAACATCGAAATTGATTGAAAACCTATACCCACCAAAAAAAACGTTGTTCACTTGAATCATATCTTGCGATATTTATGTTGACCTGACAATTGATGAACGGCTGTGGTCCATATTTTTTTTTACTTTTAACGGCAAATATCATAACAAGAGAAACCTGCCATTTATATATCATCAACCAATCAACATGAAAATGAAAAAGATCATCATTTGTTTACTCCTTCTGGGTTCCTTTTTCCATCTGTATCCGCAGGATAAAGACAAGGCAGAGCAACTAATACGCAGTGGCATTGCTCTTCACAAGAAGCAGAATTACACCGGTGCCATTGCCAAATATGACGAAGCTCTCAGTGCCGACAAGGACAATCTTATTGCGTTGGCCGAAAAAGCATACAGCCTTCTGATGTTAAAAAAACACGAGGAGGCGATAGAAAACTGCGTCAAAGCAATTGAAATACACAAGGGTCATGATGATCTGATGATGGTGTATGTGACCTATGGCAACGCGCTGGATGAGCTGCAAAGACCAAATGAATCAATTGCCATTTATGATACCGGCCTCACATACTTCCCCGATTTCTACATGCTGCATTTCAACAAAGGGATTACACTTTCGAGAATGGAAAAATTCAGCGAGTCGGTTGAGTGCTTCAAGATGGCACTTCTCGACAACCCGGATCATCCCGGATCACACAATGCTCTCGGTGTAGTAATGCTTTACCAGAACAAAAAGGTGCCGGCACTCCTTGCGCTGTCAAGGTTTATGGTTCTGGAACCGGTTTCCGGCAGAGCAGCTGCAAACCATAAAAGGTTGGTGACCATCTTTGGCATGGAGTACCTGAACCCAAAAAAGAAGGGCAAGAGTAAGAAGCACACAATATATCTGCCGTCCGGCCTCTTTGATGAACCAAAGGACGGGGTAGTTCCGGAAGATAATTTCCAATCCGCAGAGATGATCATCGCCCTTTCTATGGCAAAGCTTCTCGACAAAAAACAGCTTAAAAAGTTCGGGGAACCCCCGCTCTTCGCAAGCCAGTTCTCCGCTGTGTGCAGCTCGATGAAGGATCACATTGATAAGAACCATGGATTCTTCTGGGAATACTACGCCCCATATTTCATCGAAATGATGGAGAAGGGACACATGGATACCTTTGGCTACATCGTCTATGCCACGGCAGGGAACAAAGAGGCTGATAAATGGCTGAAGGAAAACAGATCCACAATACAGCATTTTTACAGATGGTCAGAAAACTACAAATGGACCAAGCCTTCGCCAAAAGAGAAGAAGGATCTGGATAAAAATGATGACGAATAAACCCTGAATACCAGCAGTCCATCAGCCGGGCAGGCAAAGAAAGCCAAAGTTCATTGTCGAGGTGGAGATGAGGTAGGTTGTTTTTTGTAACATTCTTTTCTTATTTTTACACTGAAAGAAAGTTTATAAAGAAAATCCTACTGATAATGAGTAAAAAGCTACTCCACAAAAATACTCCCGTTAGATTAAAAAATAAGTCTTTACAGCTTACCTTATTGACAATTGGTTTCCTTCTGAAAGTCTCTATACTCTTCGGTGCTGCAGATGCATCATTTAAAGGCAGAAACGACGCTTCTTCAATAGCTTTTATGAACATCCCCGATTCAATTTCTGGAACACCCGCAGGTTTATTTGACAGTAATAAGAAAGAGAGAGAATTTTTGATCATCACCGGAAACACAGGCATTCAGTTCGGAAGGCTGGTTTATAATGATACAGCAACCGGTGACCTAATAAAGCGTTTCAGATGTGCGGCAACTCTCACAACGACCATAAACTTTTATAAACATCTTCAGCTTTCAGCCACGGGGTTTTACTATTTCAGGAACAATGACTCACCGCCTCTGCCGATATGGCTTTCAGATATGTATTACTCGCTTAAGTGGGCAAACTGGCAACCATATAAATTCAGTTTCGGATATGAAAATTATGCCGACAACCGTTTTAAGGAGCCCTTCAGCAAATGGAAAGAAAAATTCTTTCAGGGTTTGTTGTTTGTAAGTTACAACGCTAATCTGCCAGCCAGCACCATTGATAAGATCCGTATTGACAACTCCACCAACTTTGTTTTTGTGCCGGCAATACGATATCTGCCAACTTACCGTAACCAGTTTGATGAAATTCTTGACAACAAGATCATCATGTCCCTGGCATCAAGGTACACTATCGGGTACAACATATACCTGGAAGGAGGTGTTCACTATTATCCGATTAAGAATTCCAAAATGCCCTGGGATCCTGATTTCACTTACGGCTTTGGTTACTTCGATTACAGGCCATGGAAATTATCCGTGACATACGGCAACTGGATAGCAAACCGTTTCGACTTTAAAAAGGAGTTGCCCGAATATGGCTTCCTCGATGGCAACTTCAGTATTAACTTTAACTACAAGTTTTAAATTTATGAAACAGCATCTTGTTCTTGCAATGATTTTATTGCTTTGCAACACATCTTTTAGTCAGATCAAAACCATTATTGAAGATTTTGAAGGGTATGCGGACGGTCACACTGAATTTGCAAGAGAGGGTATCTTCAGTTACGGCGATGTCCACTTAATGACAGACCAGACTGTCACCACCGGATTCGGCTACTCAGGCATGCGGGCACTGCGAGCTACCATGAGGAAAGAGAAGCATTTCGGGGGATGGGGCAAAGGGGTTGGTATGTATAAGGAACTCGATGTAAAAACTGACTATTTCAACTTCTATGTTTTATTGCCTGAATACGTTTCTACTGAAGCTGTGATCACTGTTTTTATTGAGGATGATGACAACGGCAATTCTACTTTCGAGTATGAGGAGGATGACCAGTGGGTGTATCAGGTTACGGTGCAACCATCGAAGCACTGGCAGCTCTTCTCAATTCCGTTAAGACAGTTCACTGATGCAAACAAGGGTGGAGACGGTATTTTCAACATAAACCATGATGAAGGGAAACTTCTTACAGTTGGTTTTAATTTCGATAATCTGCAAAAGCTTTCAGAATGTATCGACATCTGGTTTAACTTCCTGTGCTTCTCAAAAGGCGTTTTCGCACCTGAAAACCTTTTCGACCCCGCAAAGTCGGGCAAGGATGACTACTGTGTTTTCGGATTCTGGAGCGAAGAGGGTGAAAGTGGCAATCCAAGAGATATTCATATGGCATTTGAAAACCTCTATGGATGTTTTAAGCCCGGCAAGATTGGCGTGGTAAGTTTCTACAAACCCCTCTCTGTTGACGGACAAAAGGAACCCAACTTTTTTCCGGAGATCGAAAGGATAAACGACCTTATTGAAAGAGGCTATCTCCCCCTTATAACTTTCGAGATACAACACAAATCCTTCGGGCAGAACGAGATTCAGCCAAACCTATACAGTATCACTGAAGGGTGGTATGACCACTTTCTGGAGGAGTGGGGAAGAACAATCTCCCGTGTCAACGGGACTGTTCTTGTGCGGATACTGCATGAGTTCAACGGTGACTGGTATCCCTGGTCTCTTGCCAACAACGACCATAAACCTGAATTATACATAGAGGCATACCGAAGAATTGTGGATAAATTCAGGAGCGGTGGAAATGGAAATATCCGGTTTATCTGGTGCCCCAATTCTGTCTCAACACCACAGGAGCCATGGAACTATTTCATGAAAGCCTATCCGGGTGATGAATATGTTGATTTCATTGGCCTTGACATTTTTAATGGAGCAGGCCAGAAAGGCATACCACAATGGCGTTCTTTCAGGCATGAGGCTTATGATGCGTACTTCCTTATCACAGAGAACTTCCCTCACAAGAAACTTCTTATCTGTGAAACAGCAACACGTGAAAGGTTTCCTGAAGAGACAGGACATTATACGACCAAAGCAGACTGGATAAGAACACAGATCGAAGCCCTTAAGTCTGACATGAGCAAATTCCGCCTCATGGTCTGGTTTAATGAAACACCTGCTTTTCGCATTGAATCATCTATCGAGTCTTTTGGTTCATTCTTCAAACATGTTTGGATCGACAACTACTTCCTTGAGCCTCCATACAGGCTAATAACTGAAGAATAAAATGGACAAGCACACAAATCATCAGGGCCGTATCTATTTCATGCACCTGGATGTTGTCAGGTTTTTTGCGGCATACATGATTGTGATCTTTCACCTCTTTTACGGCTGGCAGGCAAACTGGGGAAATCCGAAGTTCATGACAGATGCTGCCGGTGAGTTAACATGGTTAGGCAGGCTGCTTGAAACAACCATCCATAATCTCTCCTTTGGTGTAGATATTTTTTTTCTGATAAGCGGGTTCCTGATAACATACCTGCTCCTAAGAGAAAAGGATCAGCATGGAAGGGTCAGCGTCGGCAAATTTTACATACGCCGGACACTTCGCATATGGCCACTCTATTATCTAACAGTAGCATTGGGCCCCCTCCTGACACATAGTGTGGGCGAGGCTGCTCCAGGATCATACATCCCGCACCTTCTCTTTCTGGGCAATTTCGAACTGATACAAAACGGATTTAGCTCTGTTGCCCTGAATCACCTCTGGTCTATATGCATTGAAGAACACTTCTACTTCCTCTGCCCGCTGATAATAGCGTTTATCCCAGTCTCCAGGTTACCCGTAGCCTTCTGGACAATAATAGTCACCAGCTTCATCTACAGAGGAACCATCTTAGGTCAGGAAAACTACTGGATGAATATGTACCTCCATACGGTGAGCAGAATGGATGTTCTTGCCATTGGATGCATGGGTGCTTGGTACTATTATTATGGTCAACTGAAATTCAACCTTTCAAAAGCAACATTTGCAATCATCGCCCTTCTTTTTGTTCTTCTGTTCACCCATGACGTATATGTTTACTGGGACGACCTCTTCCTGGCCACCGGAAAGAAATATACCTTCGTGATCCTGGCAGGAATTTTAATAGGGAATCTCCTTTTCAATGAAAAACTTAAACTTATGCCCGGCAAAACCGGCATCTGGCACTACATGGGTAAAGTGTCATACGGCATTTACATGTTCAACCCGATAGCTGTTGCTCTGTTTGTAAAACTCTATCATGCAAAAGGATTTCAGAATGGCTGGGTTTTCTTCTTTGGGGTACACCTGCTCGTTATTGCCATGGTTGTGATCTCCTTTGAACTATATGAAAAGCAGTTCCTGAAGCTTAAGGAGAGATTTGCTGTTGTTAAATCAAGGAAATTCTAGTCGGTTGCATCCCTGTATCTTGGAACTAGCGGACCATTGAGCCTGTAGTTGAGTGCTTCCAGTATTATTCCGTTCACATTTGCTGTTATGGCTGTATTGATTTTTCCGCTCTTCTCATACACCCCGGAATACCATCCCAGTTCAGGATCATACAACTTCTTCGCCTTAGAAAACAACTTATCACTGTATCTGTCGTTGAACAGGTAATACCAGCCAAAAGCAGCCACAGTAGAAAAAGTTTTGAACTCCGTTGCATCATCTCCGCTTTCCGAAACACAATGCCAGGTTTTACCATCAACATAAACAGCATTATAAACAAACCATGGAACAGTATCAATATGGGTTTCACCAACAGCTGTAAGAACACCTGTCTTCTCATGATGCCTTTTCTGAACCACAAAAACCCGGTATCCCAACTCACGTGAATTTACATCAAAACCGTATTCCAGCCCATCGAGTATATAAGGATCAGAAACGATGTAATTGTACCCGGGATGGTACTTCACCTCACGACTGTCAACCGCGATCTGCTTCCTGTAAATCTTCACAAACCTTATAAAATCAGTATAAAGCATTGCATTTGACACATCAAACCCCATCATCTGGAAGCCTTTTGCAGAATACTCTTCATAACCCAGTTTCCCTTCCTGAACTAACATTTCCCTGCCATCTTTAAAGCTATGCCCGATACCCATCAGAACAGCTTCGTCAATAGCGGCAGTGAAATCCCACCTTCCTCTGATCTGATTTACATATTCAGTATATTGAGGATAGTTATGAATGAGCCTTGCACAAAACGTCAGAAACCTTCCAATGTCCATCGAAGACCAGCCAACCCCTTCCAGTGAAGGCCTGTTGTCATAGGTCGTCATCTCAAGGGAAATAGTATTGTACATCTTGTTGGGCAACACATTCTGATAAAGTGGAATCCGGTTTAGAGAGTTTAAAGCAATAACCAGTCGTTTATCAAGTTCGACAGTGTCAATAATCCCGATCTCGTAAGCAGACATTGTTGCCATCAGTGAGCTTGTAAGGTCCCATAGTGAAGTGGCATGGTACTTATCAACACTGTTTACAAAGCCGGTCTCAGGGTTGTAATTGTTCTCAAAATACTTCCATGCTATCCTGGCAAATTTGATCTCCTCCTGCGTCAAAGCACGGTTGGTCTCCCTTAACGGGTAACTCTTTCGTGTCTCAATCTTTACTTCCCTCTCGAAAATGTTTCTGTAGAATCCAAAATCGGAGGGGCGTACGGTTTCGATCCAGAGAATCAGCCAGATGCTCAATGTCAGTGCTGCCAGAAACACCAACGGCTTGAAGATAAAGCCAGGGATCTTAATGGATTTTAAGTTCATGACAGATGTTTATGTTCTTTTTAATGATGCTCTGATTATAGGGTTCATCTGATAAATATTATATACAGCCCAAAGTGTATTTGCAACAAAAGCAGAATATGAGGGATGCAGGTTTTTTGCAATAAGCACACTGTTGTAAATAAAACCGGCAACAGTAAGCAGGATTATGAGCAGATGCGGTATTACATGCCTTATATTGTTATAAAGATTCTCCTTCTGAAGTGTTTTTGAAGTAGTATTGAACTGCAGGCTCCCTTTTGTAATCACCTTGAAAAAAGCCTTCAGCTTATACCAGAAACTGCTGATATAATACTGTTCTGACCGTTTTGTTGACATGCCCCAGTTTGCTGCCGTAACGATAATGAGATTGAATATATTGAACAGAAGGAACCTGAGAAAGAAGTCGAAATTAAATGCTTTTATGGGCGGGATAAGCGAAAAGTAGAATATCACCGGGCTGACAAGGAAAACCACTATCCAGAATGGTGAGAAGTAGGAGTAAATAGTATCAAGATATCCTATTCTTTGCCAGAAAGTGAGACCTTTTTTCACTAATGGATTCTCTTTGCTGAAACAGAGTTTGAATGTACCCTCGGCATACCTCGAAAACTGCTTTATGTAGGCAGGAAGAGTCTGTGGTGACAGCATCTTACATTCAACATCAGGGTGCTGATATGACTTCCAGTTCTCTTTATCAGCATGCAACAGTATTGAGGTATAGATATCTTCAGATATGTGATGGACAAAAGGCCCTATTATCAGGTCATCAGAGCCGATCGCCTCCTTTATAACCGGGTTTTTGATCTGCATACCTTCTGAGGGCAATGTGGTATCCAGTTCAAGCAGCCTCTTCTTATGATTTACGATAAGCCTTTCCAGCGCATAGCGCCTCTGCATTGACCCGGCACCACAGCAGAAGGCCGCGTTGGCTGAGTTACGGCTGCGTAGTATCGAGTCATAAAATATCCTTGGATCGGTTCCCAGAATATTCTTTCCTGCCTGATACTTCCTGAACAGATAAGGCATAAACAGCATAACCCTGACCAGCCCCGGCCTCCTCCCTCTGAGCCAGTTTCCTACGTTAACACCACGATTTATATCATAAAACCATTGCGGGCTCTGTACCCATGCCATCTTCCTGTCTCTGAAATATCCCGTCAGCTTTGCTAAAAAATCAGGGAATACACGAGTGTCTGCATCAAGAATAACTATCAGATCGCCATCGGTCTGCCAGAAAGCATGGTTCATATTACCCGCCTTAAAGCCACGGTTGCTTTCTCTGACAAAATATCCGATATCATACCTCTCTGCCATCTCCCGGAAGTTCTCCTTCAGCGGATCACGACCATCACGCCTGCCATCATCACACAGATAGAGCCTGATCTCTACATTATCATATGGATATCGCAAACTCTTTGCATCACGGATCGTATCCTCAACAAGAACCATGTCTTCATTGAACGAAGCAATGTAAACATCTATCTTTATTGGCCTGTCTTCCCTTCCTGTCACACTCAAATCCTCTATTTCCGACAGCATCCTTGCCGGATTCGTTTGTTCAACAGACTTCGGGCTCCAGTAATTGATGATCATCAGGATGCTGCCGAAAAAGATCAGGGTCTCTGCAATCACCAGCGGCAAAGAGAACCAGAGCGCATCAGGATTGAGCGAATAAAACCACCGCCATATCAGGTAGTTGCCTCCTACGGCAATAAAAAGAATGCTGAATATCTGAAAAAACAAAACCCTGAACATAGAGTATCGCTGAGGCTTGTAAGGCTTAACATCTTCAAAGGCCCTGTAGTAGGTTACATCCTCCATAGCAAAGGTTGGTTATTCGACAAATGTAAATTTATGCTTTGAAATACGCAAGGTAAAACCCTTCAACCACTCATTTCCCTCTTTTCAAAACAGCTACATCTATACCGAAGATCACAAAGAAATTGGTCTTTGGATCTGTCGGCCCGGGACGACTGCCAGACTCGACCCATATCACACCAAGTCCTGAATCGAAGTCAGTTGTCCACCTCATACCTAATCTGTAACCATATTTTGTTTTACGGGTGTGGTTGTTTACATTGTATTCTGTCTTATTGATTTCCGTGCCGTTAGTCGAATTAGTTTTTTCGATGTAATTGATGTTTTCGATTTTCTGATATATGGGAAGCATGATGTCTGCATAACAATAAACCGATTCCTTTTTGCTCCTGATTCCATTTAATTTAGGTCGGGAATCATGGATCTCAATTATAACATCATCCCTGACATACACTCCCATTCCAATATTCAACAAGTGCGCTCCGAAATTCGCCAGACCATTAATAGCTTTGGGTGTGGCATTAGGATCATTCACAGCTTTGCCGTAAAAAGGAGAGCTTTCAAACATAAAAACTTCTCGTGTAGACATCACAGATTGATAATAGGAATAACCCCCTCTCACGGGGAAAGCAATAAAGCGCCTGACCGGTGTTCTTATATATATCCTGTAATCATAACCGCTATAAATCTGAATTTTTGTACTTCCGTTTTTTATGTTTGATCCCAGAAGATATTGACCGTTGATCTCTATAAGCATCAGATTTCTTAACGAGGTTATTGGTTCGCCGTATTGATTCATTTTACTGTAATTATCAAAATCATTGAAATAGGCATTGATTTTTTCAGTGTATGACCGTCTGAAATCCACATCAGCTAAAAATTTGTCTTTATGGTTATATGAGCCACGTATACCGAAATGAACGTTGGTATTGTTTGATACCGTCAATCCCACTGGTGAAATAAAGAGCAATATTTTGTGAAATGCAGTAGGGTCGTTTTCAAGAATCTCATATTCAGCCTGATTTTGGGCAGATACAAGTATGACATTTAAAAGAATCAGAAAGAGTAATAAAGCTTGTTTCATATAGAGTTGACATATTTGTGAATATCAAAATTACAAATATCACATTATACTCTTCTAAAATTTTCCTCGTCCTCAAAAAACCACTTTAAGCGACATCACGAAGTTTCTGCCCGGGGCGACTATACCGGAGCTGTATGGACGGTAGCGCCGGTCGGTTATGTTCTCAAGTCCGGCACTTACGGAGAGGTGGCTGCTGACCTGATGTGAGGCTTTGAAGTTTATGGTGTACCATCCGGGTGACCAGGGCTTGCCATTCTCATCGATGGCGTAGATCTCTGTTTTTGTCTTCTCCTCTTCGGGCATATCCTCATAGAGGCGTTTGCCGCTGTAGATTGCATTCAGCTCAAGCTTCAGCGGCCCGCCGTTCCATGTTATCCTTGAGATCCCGTACCATGGTGGTGCATGCCTGGATGGGCTTCTGGTACCGTCGTCAAGCTCCTCCTCCCCTACCTGCCAGTTGAAGTCTGACATCAGCCCGAAGCCATTGGGAAGCTTCATCTCAAACCCCGCCTGGACTCCGTAAACCATGGCCACAGCAGCATTCTGCACCGCCTGCACCCTGCTCATGGATCCGTCATACATTATACTGTCCATACCGTCCAGCGTAAAGTCGCGGCGGACAAGCGCATTCTGCAATGAGGTGTAGTAGCCAGTGAGGTCAACCTTCACGAAGTCGCCAAATATCTTTGCTACTCCTATATCCCCGCTCCAGGCATACTCCGCCTCCAGATCCGGGTTTGGCACCACCACGATGCCCGGGGCGGAATCGAATACCTTCCCAAGGTCGTCAACGTTTGGCGCCCGGAACCCCGATGAAGCATTGGCACTCAATGCCCACTTCTCCGTAGGGCGGTAAACGATGCCAAGGCTGCCGGAAGTGGCTCCGCTGTTAAGCTCCGCTACGGTGAAAGGAAAAGGATAAAATGTAGTGTCAAACGCCGCGTCAATCATGAAGTGGTTGTAGCGAATGCCTCCCTGCAGGAGCACCTTTTCAGAGAGCCTGAACTGGTCGGTCAGGTAGATTGCATACGACGACCAGTTCGCCTGCGGGTAACGCGACGGGCCCGGCATCGTGATGCCTGTCCTGATGTTGTGGTCGCTGCCGGTGGAGACTACATCGTTCATGACAGCCTCAACGCCGTAAAGGAGTGTGTGCCGTTCGGCAACAGACTTCATGAAATCGAGGTTTGCCGATAGCGCAGTTACCTCTTCCAGCCTGGTGCTGCGCAAATCTTTGTTGATATCCCTGCTGATCCTGCTCTCCTCAAACATCTGATGTGCAAGCCCCAGTGAGGCCTGGTCGTAGATGCTGTTGTTGCCGAAGTGGTCAACGCTCAGGTGGTTCATCATCCACTTCTGCGGGCCGTATGACCACTCACCGTACCTTGGCAGGCCGTTTTTGTATCTGATGTGCCGGTCGTACCTGGAATACTCCGATGTTTCAGAATAGTGAAAACCATATTGTATGTCGAGAGCTTCCGTAGGAGCATACCGCAGCTTCTGCATCATATTGATCTGTGAGTAACCTGATGGCCGCTGCATCCGCGGGTCGTTGTTGGTGACGACCACGTCCATGCTGTCTTGCCGCTGCACGTAGAAGTGTCTGAGGTACTCCTCCGGGCCGTGGCTGCCCATTCTGAGGTCGCCATAGTCATTGGTGGTGATGCTTGTCACCATGGCAAACTTTTTCCATCCCATGTTCAGGTCGAAATGTGCAGTGTTCTCCTTGTTGGCTGACGAGTAGCGTGTCACAGCCTTACCCTTCATGACATGCTGGCCGTTGATGGCAAACTTGGGTGTCAGCGTATGGAAGCTCATCACCCCGCCGATGGCATCGCTGCCGTAGATCACCGACCCGGGCCCGAAGAAGACCTCCGTCTGCTCAATGGCAAAAGGGTCGAGCGATATCACATTCTGCAGATTCCCGCTCCTGAAGATAGCCGTGTTCATACGCACACCGTCAACGGTGTAGAGAAGCCTGTTCGTTGCAAAGCCACGTATCATGGGGCTGCCACCTCCCTGCTGGCTCTTCTGGATGAACACCCTGCCCGATGCACCGAGCAGGTCGGCAGCAGTCTGTGGGTTCTGCATCGCCACATCACGTGCGGTGATGGTGACAACCTTCGCCGGAATGTCCCGCGACGACTGACTCCAGCGTGTGGCAGAGATCACAAACTTGTCGAGGCTTATGTATGCCGGGAACAGTGCCAGCGAAAACCCTGACTCCTGAAGCTCTTCATAACTCCTGTCCTCAGTCCTGTATCCTACCATCCTCACCTCAATCCTGGGAGAGCCCTTCATGGAAGAGATGTTCGCCCGGCCCTCAGAATTGGTGCTGGTGATGCTGCGCGGCTTCTCACTTATGAGAGTGACAAGCTCCAGCGGCTCACCGGTGCTCATGTCGGTAACCGTTACCACCTGACCCTCTGAAAGGAATATTATTGAAAAGAAAAGTAATATGAACGAAATGATCCTGACCATAAATGAAGCAGAGATTTAATCGGCAAAAGTAGTAATTATAATGGGATTAGCAAGAGTCGAGAGTCGAGAGTCGAGAGTCGAGAGAGAGTCAAGAGTATGTTTTTTGTTGGACTGAGCAGTTTGCCATTTAAATTCTTTGTGGACCTTTGTGCATTCTTTGTGGACCTTTGTGGTTAGAGAGAGATGTTTAGGCGTTTAGGTGTTGAGGAGGTGAAATTTCAGTGGCATTCTGCGCATATCTGCGTGTATTTCAGCGTATTTCCGCGGGAACCAAAAAAAAGTTCCCGCTGAAATCCGCCGAACCTACGCTGAAATCGCTGAAATCATTTTGTCATGGGAAAAACATTTTTTATAGCCTTATTTGTCAGTTATCAGATTTTACAAGAAAAACTTTTGGTCCTGGATTCAGCGGGAAATAAAAAATTTCCTAAAACCCTGCCTGCTGCCCCTTGTGACCAATAATGACAGTAACAAAAGAACCACTATCACCAGTGCCGATGGCTCACTCATGCTCATTGTCTCATCATGGGCATCAAGCGTCGGCTTCCCGGCGAGCATCTCCCTCTGCTTCCTCAGCAGCACAGCCTCCTGCGCCTCCGTCTCCAGCACGATATAAGATGTAAGTGGCGTCATGATCCCTGATGCAAAACTACCCCTGACCATCTCACGCCACTCCTCTTCCGCTACTGCAGGATAGAGCGCATGCGACATCCGCTTACCCTCAAGCAACAACAACGACTCCCCGCTGCGTTCAGGAAGGCCGCTCATCTCTGCAACGAACCTCTCATCAAGCAAAACAACATCCGCCTTACCGTTATCAGAAAGATAGAACTCCTGCCCGTTACCGGCATTGTATAGCAACACCTGATTGTCCATGTCAATTTCACAATCCTCTTCAAGAATCTTTAATGGAGAGGAAATAATTGAGTGAGAATTGAGGTGTCCCATGCTGTGAGAATGATAGAACTGCCTGCACTCCGGACAGGCAAAGCTGATATCTGAAAAATCTCCCATAATCACAGAACCATCAATATTGTTTGTCACAACCACCATCACCGGGTAACTGCTATCATGGGAGTGCCATGAATCGTAAAGCACCTTGCGGATGGCTCTGTCGAGAAAGAATCCACCGCTGGACTCTATCTCCTCTAACATCTTCTGCCAGCCGGTGTCAGCATCAATGGTCTTCACATAAGTGTTCACCAAACTTATTCTGCTACCGGAAGCCATGTCAGGGTATTGATCCATCAGCTTCTCCATCCGGAGAATATAATCTTTCCGGGAACCTGAAGATACATCAACGATAAAATGGAAATATGGCCTTCGTTGAACCTTGGGCAAGCTCTCCTTCTCTGCTGAGAAGACAAATGCTACAGGCAGCCCTGTAAAAGAGTGTGTTGTATTAGTATCAGCCGAACCCGTATCGCCAAGCTGAAGCATACGGCCATCAAACTCCAGCGCCACAGGCTCGAGGTGGATGAACTCTATGCCTGTCTTCCTTACCTCCTTTGCGCTGAATGGGAATACTCTGAACCTAACCCTGTTTCCCGACTCAAAATGCAGGATTCCGGGGTCACGGCGATAACTTCTTATCTGGTTATATATCCACATTGCGGCGCGCTTCTCCGTCAGGATCCCCTGCTTGCGCACCCCTTCAACATCAAGGTAATAGTCGCTGACCATACAGCCCGGAGGAAGTGTGAAGGAGGTGATATACTCCCCGAAATCATCAAACTCTGAGCTGTTCTCCAACTCAAGGTCAACCATGCTCAGCCACACTGCCCGCGCTTCATCATACCTGCTGCTGACAGAGTGTTCCCTGACCTTCACGCCTGTCGCCTCCAGAAACGCCTCCCGATCCCGGAAACTGTATTCCCTCTCAAAAAATACCGAACCAATCTGAGATATCTTCTCCCCTGACAAGCTCATGTTGTTAAGCACAATCCTGTTGAACCATGAGGAGAGATATGGCTGTCCCCCGGTAGGCCAGAAGCCCTGGCGCGACCTGTTGTATTTCACCCTGTAAAAGGTCTTCGCCAGGGACCTCTTGTTGAGCTGTACCTCCTCATCAGAATAGTCGGGCGAATACATGTAGGCAAGCGCCCTGTTGAGGACGTTACGGTCATTGATATAGGTAATGGTAATTATAACCGGTATGATCAGAAACCCCACGACGGAGATGGAGTATAGCAAAGCGGGGCGCACTGCCTCCCTGAAATATGTATAATCTTTTGCCAGCTCATTGATATGAATCACGAAAAGCACCAACGGGGTGAGCATGAGGAAACCCGTTCCCGCAGCGATGATTGCAATTATTGACAAGGGCAGAAAGGGAAGGAAGACGATGAAGAAGTAGAAGGTATAAGCCAGAGTGATGCTCCTGATGATAAAGAGGATGATCCTGTATGTGAAGTTGCTGAGGGCAGGCATGCATAAGGCAACGCCGTTTATGACAGCAAGGATATAGAACCAGATGTTGCTGAAGTCACCGAAGATATCGTCAAACCGCTCCTCCAGCAGCCCCCCGTTCACCGCCAGCCCCAAAAGAGGGAAGATAAGAGCAAAGGGTATCTTCCAGAAAAGCTCAAACCTCTTCCACCTTGCGCCCCTCCGCACTGCAGTGATATATATCGCCCTTATCAGGAAGAAGAGAAAGATGAGTGTTGCGGATATAACAGCAATGATTGCAACATGGATGATGAAATTGCTTGCTGCCGGCTGCCACAGAGGCAGGATGACCTGCGAGAAGAGATATGCCAGCAGCGGGATAGCGATGGCGATCAGAAAGCTCACCCACGGATTGCGGCGCTGCTCATCCATGGTGAAATGGATAACAAGCACCAGCAGAGAATAGATAAGAGAAGGCATCAGCCAGGTGGCAGCATAAACCACAATGTTGCCGGAGAACATCCAAAGCGGTATATCATCAGGAATTATCAGTTCGATATTGTAGAGATAGAGATAGATGAAGGTGATGTACACCACCAGCGACACCACTGCATGCCATGCCGACACCCTTGCTTTCCTCAGCAGTGCAACAGCAGCATAGCCTGCATTGGCGATCATTGTCAGGAGCAGCACTGAGCCGAACCATTGCCACAGCTTCTGACTATCGGGGGGCAGGGATGTTTTTATCACCGAATAGTCACCAAGAAGTATCAACAACAGGATAGCTACCGGCAGGGTGTTTACAATGAAAATCCACAATGGGTTACGCAGGTGTTTCATAAAGCTTTGATTTTTTTGTGATGAATTCTGAAACGAGGAATATGGTGATAAGGAAGAAGAGGTATGTGAAGACTCCTGTGGCGTGGTGCGCTTTGTAGTGCGGGCCGGGCTGGAGGATGCCGTCGAGCTGGTGTTGTACCATGACCGAGATGAGCACCCTGGAGGTGTTGGCGATCATCATGAGGATGTACGCCAGGGTGAGGGCTGCCGGTATTGAGAGCAGCATCAGTGAAAGCTTCTTAAAGTGCCGAATTGCCTGGAGTGAGAGGAGCACGAAACAGATTGTCATGAAGTTGAAACCGGAGCAGGAGCGGTCGATGAGGATGTCGATGCCGGGCAGGAGAAAGCCCCGGTCGCCGGTGTTCACAACAGTTGAGCCGGTGACGAAGCCTGTAAACTCTGCCACCGGCCGGAGCATGATCTCAAGCTGTTCAGCGGAGAGGCTCCGGTAAATGAGCTTCAGCGCAACAAAGGCGCAAGCAACAATACAGAGAGCCACAAACTTTCGGTAACCCGGCATAAACAAAGATATTAGAAAGCGTCAAACAGCAAAAAGACAACAGGAGCATTAAGTGGGAACTAACGCAAACGGATGTTAAATATTGAGTGTGATGAGTAAAGTAAGGTGGTTCACCTCATCCCCCTTCGACAAGCTCAGGGCATCGCCCGGCCCGGACGCATTATAGTAGGAGCCTTCTTCGTGGCTTCACCTCATCCCCCGGCCCCTTCTCCTCAAGGAGAAGGGGAGAGTGTTGTAGTTCAATTAATTACAAATATTTCTTATAGTTGTATCTTCAGAAATTCAGTTTTTCTGGGCAGATTGAAGGAAGTGAAGTGTTTCTATTGATTTAGAAAAAATGTTTCAGAAATCATTTGTGGGAATGGATAAGTAGTATTACTTTTGCACGCTCTAAAGGAGTTCTTAAAACGATTCGGGGTGTAGCGTAGCCCGGTTAGCGCGCCTGCTTTGGGAGCAGGAGGTCGCAGGTTCGAATCCTGCCACCCCGACATTGAAAAAGCCTGTGCGACAGCACAGGTTTTTTTTATGGAATGAAAGGCAGCAAAACTTGTTTTGCATGCCTGAATGTTCATAAAAAAAACTGTTGAACGAAGTGAAACAGGCTTTTTCAATGAATCCCCTCCCTCACAGGATCAGCGCAGCTAATCCTGCCACCCCGACGAATACAGTGTGAGAATTGAGTATTGAGTGTGAATTCCTCAATACTCACACTCAAACTCACACTCAAACTCAAATTAAAGACCTTATACGGACGAAATAATCAAACACCCTGTGAGCGTAGCTAGCAGGGCTTTTTGTTTGGTTGCAGCTAAGCTGTAGCAAGATTGCAGCAAGATTTCCCTAACATCGACATATGACGGCTCTTGTTTTCTCCCATTGCCATTGCCACCAAAATGCTTACCTTTATGGCAGATCAACACATAACCAACATGAAACCAATACTTCTTCTATCAATTCTGCTTTTCACTTACACCGCCACCATAGCACAGAAAGTATACACGGTGGATTACCAGAGTCAAGCGGATGTGAAAGTGTTTGTGGTGCAGTATGAAAGTCAGTGTGACCTGAAAGTTTACAAGGTGAAATACGAAAGTCAGGCGGGTCAGAATGATGGCAAATGGTATTTTGTTGACTATGAGAGCCAAGCCAGGAAGAAAATATTCTTCGTCGATTACGAAAGCCAAGCCGATCTGAAAATCTTCTTTGTGGAGTATGAATCACAGGCAGGTTGGCGGAACCAGAAAAAGAAGCATTTGATGTATTAACGGTTAATATAACATAACCACATGAAACAACCCCGCAGATAAGTTTATGCACTAATCAATATGTAAAGATAACACAATTCTGGGTCACATTTCAGAGGAAGTGATCTGAAGAAAAACTGCCATTCTGGTAGATAGAACACCATTAACCGTATTTCCTCTCAGGCTGGTTACCTGGAAGGCAGCTAGAATATTCCCCTTAGAACCTCACTCGGATATTTCCTGTCTGTTCACCGCGATCCAATGATAACTCTCTGAAAACTTATTTATTTGTATTGCCACTTTTTTAATATGTTTGTCGATATTTGTAAATTGCGAAGGCAAGTTCACAGTCCAGCAACGAATATCATTCATTATGCTCCTCGATAACGAAAAAACCGATCATTCTGTTCATAATTGGATTGCAAAGTATGTTGACCAAGGCAGAATGGATGTTGTTACCGGATATTTTACCATTGGCGCCCTGGCGTTTCTTTCTGAAAATATCAATCACAAAATCGCTGAATTCAGGCTTGTCCTTGGTGACATTGTAAATGTCGGCAAACAGGAAGAAAGAACCATTGATCTGTTGAACGAAAATATCACCGTTGAAGCGGCATTAAATCTAAGCAGGCTGGCACAGGAAGCAGTTGATTTTCTCAGGCAGGATAAGGTTGTTGCCAAAACGCTGGAGCCCAATTTTTGTCATGCCAAACTTTACCTCTTCAACGCAGAACATGATGATCGCTTCAATTTCTTTATTTCAGGCTCCTCAAATCTTACTGAAGCAGGCATTGGCCTGAAAGCCACACACAACGTAGAGTTAAACATCGCTGAAACCGGTGATAGCCACCAGTATAAGGAGTTGGGGAAATGGTTTGATGGCCTTTGGAGAAACGAAAAAGCGCATAAGAATAAGACATTGGTTCAGCCGGATGGGAAAAAAACGACTATGCCATTTAAGGCGTACCTTATAAGTGAGATTGAGAAACTTTTCATTAAGTATTCACCAAAGCAGATCTACTACAAGATTCTTTTTGAACTGTTTGGATTGCAACTGCTCCTTGAAAAGGATGACCCAAAGTTTAACAGACAAGTAGGAAGGCTTGAAAACACAGTAATCTACAGCAAGGCTCTTTATGAATTTCAAAAAAAGGGTGTCCTGAGTGTCATTAAGATGCTCCAGAAATATGACGGTGCCATCCTTGCTGATGCTGTTGGTCTCGGCAAGACCTGGACAGCCCTCGCTGTAATGAAGTTTTACCAGATGCAGGGCCGGGAAGTTCTGCTGATCTGTCCCAAAAAGCTTCATCATAACTGGCACCGGTATCTCAAAAACCAGAATTCCAGGTTTGAGCCGGATCAACTGGAGTTCTTTATCCGGTTTCATACCGACCTGCAGGCAGAGCGTCTGGAGAGATATAATGACCGGGCTGATCTTTTCTTTATCAATGAAAAGCCAAAACTGATCGTAATTGACGAAAGCCACAATCTCAGAAACAGCAAATCCCAACGCTACAAATTCCTCGTAGAGGAGGTTCTGAAGAAAAACGAGGATGTGAAGGTACTAATGCTTTCAGCTACCCCGATCAACAACACGTTGCTTGATATCCGGAATCAGTTTCAACTGATGGTGCGTGGCAATCCACAGGGATTTGATGAGAGCCTAGGCGTTCGCAACCTGGATTTCACGTTCAGAAGCGCCCAGAAAGCGTTTAATGAATGGAAGGAGTTGCCAAAACCCCAAATAGGAGATTTCATCAGGATGCTCCCATCAGGATTCTTTAAGCTGACAGATAACCTGACAGTAGCCCGAACCCGGCAGATGATAGCTAAACTGCAACCGGATCTTAAGTTCCCGGAGAAAGTACCACCCCGCAAAGGAAATATCTCAGAAAATATTTTCGTAACACCCAGGGTTATTGGCAATTTCGAGAGCTTTGAGGAGTTGTTTGACCATTTCCCTCCGATGTTGTCAGGATACCAACCTGCCTTCTATGTAACTGAACCGGAGGACACGGATGTGCTTCATGATGAACGGCAACGAGATCGGTTCCTTGTCCATATGATGTATATACTTCTTGTGAAACGGCTTGAGTCATCATGGTACTCTTTCCAGAAAACGGTAAAGAAAGTCCTTGATCATCATCAGCATGCACTGGATAAGATAATCGCATTCCAGGCAAAGCTGACAGACGGTGAACTTGAAACAGAGAGCCAACACACCTTGTTTGATGATGATGATTTGCAGAATAATGTTGACGATTTCACTTTAGGCAATAAAAGAAAGATCAGCCTTGCAGACATAGAAAGATCCGGCAAGCTTGAGGCATATAAAACGGATCTGAAAAAAGACATCGATGCTCTGGAGTTATTGACAAGCAATCTTGGGAAATTTGAGACAAAAGTTGAGAAAGAGCTGAAGCGTGGCCATCAACAGAGCGAAGACAGCAAACTGCAGGTTTTAATACAGAAGATCAAACAGAAAAATGAGCACACCCTGAATCATTCAAACAATAAAGTGTTGATTTTTACCGTGTATCATGACACAGCTGAGTATCTGTTTAACCAACTAAAAAACAGGGGTTTTGAACGCGTTGCAATGGTTTCAGGAGATGAAAGCATGGTGCAGGGTGTTGCAGGGGTAACAAAAAAATACGAACAGATTCTTGAACGGTTCTGCCCATATACAAAGCTATTCATGGAGAAGGAGTGGAACTTCACTCCTTCTGAACACGCAACAGATCCGTTGAGTCAGTTCGATGAATGGAAAAAGTGGGTTGCCAATGAGGATTTAACAGTTGCCGATAGCCTGAACAATCCGGTTGATATTCTGATTGCAACTGATGTGTTGAGTGAGGGTCAAAACCTCCAGGACTGCGACCTAGTGATAAATTACGACATCCACTGGAATCCGGTAAGGGTTATTCAGCGGATGGGGCGTATAGACAGGATAGGATCACCCAATCAGTACATTTACGGTGTGAATTTCTGGCCTTCAAACAATATTGAGAGTTATCTGAACCTCAAAGGAAGGGTTGAAGAGAGAATGGCTGCGATGCGTTTGGGTGGGGCAGAAGTGCATCTTGAGTTCTCCGAATCATTCAGAGAGATGGCGCACGACGAAGACTTTGAGAACAGGTTGAATGAACGAATGTTGCGACTGATGGAGACAACCTGGGATGAGATTGACGCAGGTGATCAGACTCTGGGATTCGACGATTTTTCACTGGAGCGCTTCAGGCAGGATTTGCAACAGGAGCTCAATGACAGAGAAAGCTTCTATAAATCCATGCCCAAAGGCGTCTATTCGGGCTTTGTGCGGGAGCATCCAACCTGTGCCCAATCCGGCATTATTGCGCTATTGGGATACCCTGCCCGACCTCAGAAAACTCCGGATTTTGAATATCAGGATCATGAACTCGTCTATCTGAACCATCAGGGAGAGCAGGTTGTGCTGAATCAGAAGGAGGTGCTGGATGCATTGTCAGACCACAAGGATAAAGACCGTTTTGTCCCCGATGCAGTGGATAAAGGCGAAGAGGCGACTATTCAGGAATTGGTCACGGTAATTAAAACCTGGCTCGAAGGCCTCGCTGTGGAGGAGCAGGTTCAGGAGGACAGTACAGTCAAAAGAGTAATGGGTACAGAAGCGAAAGACCTTTTGTCAAAGTTGAGAACAGGTGATAAGCAAAGTATTGAGCGGATAAAAGAGAACAGGACTGCACAGGAGAAATTCCGGCCGGAGAGTTTTGATCTGATCACATGGTTGCTGGTTTCAGGTTAATGGTAGCGATTACGACACCTTTACACCGGTTGAATTCGATGGGGTTACACAATAACAAATTAGTGATGGCAAAGAAAGTAAGTACAATAATCGTTAAGCAAGTTAGCATAGGTGTATTTCAAACGGAAGAGCAAGAGTACATTTCGCTAACTGATATTGCAGCTTATAAAAACCCACTGGCACCGAAGGATGTCGTAAAGAACTGGTTAAGGAATAGAGGTACAATAGAATTTTTGGGTCTTTGGGAGCACATCAACAACCACGGTTTTAAAGGGGTCGAATTCGACTCCTTTTTGTTCGAATCGGGTAGCAATAGTTTCACCCTTTCACCCAGTAAATGGATTGAAAGCACGCATGCAATCGGGATTATTTCAAAACTAGGAAGGGGTGGTATTCCGTTATGGCAAGCACATCACCATCCCTGCCGCTGAAAGGTTAAAACACCAACAAACCTGGCTTGATGGTCAGGCAGCAGAAGAACTGGTTCAGGATGATGCCATTTCTTACCTTCTCTCACTGTAGGTGATGGAGCAACGGATTAAAGTAATTATAAATATTTCAGAACAAAATTTACATATTTCCGTTTATAGTTTGTAATATTGCAGAAAATATGTAAAATCTCAAATCATGATCCTGTCATTTAGTGTTCAAAACTTTCTTTCTTTCAAGGATAAGGTCACTCTCAGCTTCGAGGCTACCAGTGACAAACACCTCGAAGAATACCATGTGGTGCAGGTCAATCCAAAAACCCGGATCAACAAACTGGGTGTGGTTTATGGCGCCAATGCCTCCGGGAAAAGTAATTTGGTGAAGGCGTTTCAATTTTTATATGTGTTTTTTGATGATACAACCCAAAACAAAGAAAAGCCTTTGCCTCTGTATCCATTTCTGATGGATGAGCCATCAAAACTCCAGAATACTAAATTTGAGCTGATTTTCTTTATTGATTCAATCAAGCATATCTATGAGCTTGAAGTAAACCGGAATCAGGTAATTACTGAGCGTCTTAAAAAGTATAAAAGTGTCCGACCTACCGAATTGTTTTCAAGATGGCTTGAAGATGATATTACCATGATCGGATTCAACGAGAGCCTGAAGATTTCTTCTGTGGTTAAGGAGGAGTTGCAGGTAAAATGCTTGCATAATATGTCAGTATTTGCAGCTTACAAAATGATTAACGCTCATTTGCCTGAAATAGGAAATGTTGCAACCTGGATTTCACAACAATTTCTACCTGTAGTTACACCGGAAACAAGACTCACAGATTTCGTGAAAGAAATGATGAGTAAAAACGAGGAAGCACGCACATATGTAATAGGATTAATGCATCAGGCTGACTTCAACATCAGGGATATAATATTCAATAAAATTGAGCACAAACTTAATGACAAACAATTAGCCGAATTGCTATCCCTTTCAGGCATTTCAGTTGAGGAAAAATCACATATAGCTCAAAATAAAACACTTAAAGTGCTTGAAGTCAATTACTCGCACGAGGTAGTTTCTGAGGATGGGGAACCCAGAAGAGTTGGCTTACCTGAATTTTTGCAATCAGCCGGAACAATGCGCACCATGGGGCTGGCAGGAGTATTCCATCGTGTATTAACCTCAGAAGGGTTTGTAGCCATCGATGAACTTGAGTCATCACTACATCCCATTTTGATCAACTATTTGATCGAAACCTTTTTAAAAGAATCGAACCACTCGCAATTACTTTTCACCACTCACTACGATGGTTTACTGGCAGATGACGAGCTATTGCGTAAAGACACCATCTGGTTCACAGAAAAACATGAAGATGGTGCATCTACACTCTACTCATTGAGCGACTTCAATGGTTTAAACAGGATATCATCTGTACAGAAGGCCTACAGGTATGGTAAATTTGGTGCAATCCCCAACATTTAATCGGATGGTATGAGCAGAAGATCGAAAAGTTTCATAAACACCAGAACCGGGATTGTAATAGTAGGTGAAGGAATCACCGAACAGTATTATTTCCTTCATCTTAAGAAGCTCAAAGGCTTCCATTGCACCGTAGAACCCCGTATGCAACGAAACACATCCATCAGCAGTTTAGAAAAGAAGATAAAAGAGCATGTCCAGAATGACATTCATGTTATATGCGTCTTTGATGCGGATGTTGCAGGAGCAGACCCATCCGTACGGAAAAAGCTCAATGATTTCAAAAAGAAGTATGGGAAACACCGGAATGTAACATTATGTGACAGTCTACCAACAATCGAATACTGGTTCCTGCTTCACTTTTCAGCCCGAAAAACCACTGCCTGCACATCCGCCTCAGTGATTAAACGCCTGAAACGGCATATTGAAAACTACGAGAAGACAAAGAAGTTCCTTAAGAATCCAAAATGGGTGGAAGAGATGACAGACGGCTCCGGTAATCTTCAGAATGCGATTCATAAAGCTAAGAAGGAGGCGTGTGCCGAGCGACCTGTTCATTGTCCATACACCAATGTATACAAGGCAATCCTTTTGTTGCAGGCCGGCAAACCTTGATAAAGCCAGCCCTTGAAGGATTTTATCAACAATCGGTTCATAACCATTTTGGGATAAGAAATAAAGGATTAAATTTGTTTCTTTTGCAAAATATGATGATATGGATCTCACCCCCTTCCTTCACCAGAACCTCTTTGTCGCAATGCGGCGTTTGTTTGAAGATTTGAAGATACCGGTACATGTGGTTACCGAACATCCTGATACACCCGGCAAGATGTTACCGAACAACTGGCGCGACGGTCATGAGGCGTTTGACCTGATGGGGGATGTCTATTTTCTGGGGATGGTGGATGAAAAGGTGTTTGAGGGAAATGTTTCCGGCAAATCACTCCCGGAGATCCGGGAAGAGAAAAAGGATTACGACGGGCTTTTGATCTTCGGAGTGGAGCTGAAGCAACGCGAAGGCGACCGTCTCCCCACCCGTAGTCACCTTGCCGAGATCACCCGCGCTTTCAACCGTGAATTCCACTATACCCCTGTGGTAGTAGTGTTCCGTTACGATAAACACATCACCATCGCTGCTGCTGAACGACTAAAATTTAAACAAACCTGGCGCGAAGGTGAGAAGGCGGGGAAGGTGAGTCTAATCAAAGACATCAAAATAGAAAAACCGCACGCGGGGCATGAGAGGATATTGTTGAGCCTGCAAATCCCGCCATCGGTGAAGACTTTCAAACAATTGTACGACCATTGGTTGCAGGCGTTCGATGTGAATATTCTCAACAAGCAATTCTACCAGAAGCTCTTCAACTGGTATCTGTGGGCATTGAAAGAGGTGAAATTTCCGCAAATCAGACCTGAGAAAGATTTGATAGACGACAAAGTGCACCAGAGCGAGTCCTTGATCAGGTTGCTCACACGGCTGCTGTTCGTCTGGTTCATGAAAGAGAAAGGGCTCATTGGTGCCCATTTGTTCAATCCGGAAGAGCTAAAAACTATCCTCAAAGGGTTTAATGGAAAAGAGAGTGACCAAACCATATTTTACAAGGCCATTCTGCAAAACCTATTCTTTGCCACCCTCAACCAACCCATTGACAAGCGGAAGATCATTGACAAGGGGTTTAACCCAGCGGAGTATGGCGATCCATTGGTGTATCGGTTCGATGAGCTGTTTATGGAACCGGACCGTGTGCCGGAATATTTTCGGAACATTCCCTTTTTGAATGGTGGATTGTTTGAGTGTCTGGATCAGAAAAAAGACGACGAGAACCCGCAGGAGATCAGGTTGGATGGATTTTCAACCAAAAAGAGCAAACAGGTACACTTTCCCGACAAATTCTTTTTTGGCGCGTATCCCGGCATTGACCTGAGCAGCGACTACGATGATCAGAAGAAGAAAAATCTAACTGTTTTTGGTATCATTGATATTCTTGATTCATACAAGTTCACCATTGAAGAGAGCACACCCATAGAAAAGGAAATAGCACTGGATCCGGAATTGCTTGGGAAGGTGTTTGAAAACCTGCTGGCAAGTTACAATCCTGAAACCCAGAGCACCGCCCGGAAACAAACCGGCAGTTTCTACACGCCACCGGAGATAGTCAACTACATGGTGGATGAATCGCTGATCCAGCATTTAAAAAGTGTGGTCGACGATGAAGAACGACTAAGGGAATTGTTCTCTTATGAGGATCTAACCCTTAAGAATCCATTCAATGCCTCCGAGACCAAAGCCTTGATCCAGTCCATTGACAACTGCAAAATCCTGGATCCGGCGTGTGGCTCAGGGGCTTTCCCCATGGGTGCCTTGCAGAAGATGACCCACGTGTTACACAAGCTCGATCCCGAAATCAAAATCTGGTTTGAAATGGTGATCGGCAACCTGCCCACATACATGCAGGCGGAGGCGCGCAGGAAACTGGGGAAGGAGAACTGGAACTATGTGCGAAAGTTGGGAATTATCCAACAATGCCTTTATGGTGTTGACATACAACCCATTGCTGTGCAGATCTCCAAGCTAAGGTTCTTTATTTCTCTGTTGGTAGATCAGGAAGGCAAGCCCGGAGAGCCCAACATGGGGTATGAACCGTTGCCCAATCTTGATTTTAAAATGGTGGCGGCCAACACCTTGATTCCGGCTCCTGAAAACGAAGCGATGGAGGCCTATGCGCGTGATGCGGTAGCCAACTTCGAGAAATTGTCAAACGAATACTTCTCTGCCGTTAGCGAGAGAAAGACAGCCATAAAAAGCGAACTGAAAAGCACCATCGCACGAATTGTCCAAGCCAACCAACAGGTAGTTAATCAATGGATAGAAAAAATCCGAAAGGAGTACAACTCTGCCACTCCGGCCAAACGTAAGAAGCATGATCAGCAACTGGAGAAATACCAAAAGGCACTGGATCTGTGGAATACCTTCCCAAATCTGTACAAAAACGAATCGGTAGGTTTTTTCGAAACCCGGTTCTTCTTCCCGCAGGTGAAGGAGGGGTTTGATATTGTGATTGGGAATCCGCCGTATGTAGAAGCAAAGAAATTGAAGGATGTAAGTCAAACACTACGAACGCATTACACAACATATTCAGGCACAGCAGATCTTTATGTCTATTTCTATGAAAATGGAATTAGACTTTTAAAGGATAATGGTATTTTAGTTTTTATCACTTCAAACAAATTTTTCAAGACAAGTTATGGCGAAAATCTTAGAAAGCACTTCACGAACTTTAGAATAAACACCATTATTGACTTCACTGATGTTCAGGTTTTCGAAGCATTGGTTGCAAGTTGCATCTTCTCAATTACTAAAGAAAACGCTAAAGTGAATGAAATTACCATTGCATTTGCCAATGATACATTAAATGATTTTAGTGGCCTGCATAGTTATGTTGAGGAAAACAAGTTCATGTTGAACCAGGGTAAGTTGAGTGAGAAAATCTGGCAACTTGAAGACGTTACAAAACTATCTCTTAAAGCAAAAATTGATAATGACTCGATTGCAATTATAAAGACCGGAACCATTAATGTATATCGTGGCGTCACTACTGGCTACAATCCTGCGTTTATTATTGACGCTGAAAAGCGAAAGGAATTGATAAGAGAAGACATTATAAACGACCAGATTATTAAACCAATGCTTCAAGGAAGAAATATCCGGAAATGGGTATATAATCAGGCTTTTAGTTTTATCATTTTTACTAGGCGTGGAATTGATATTAACAAATTTCCATCAATTCATAATCATCTGGTCAATTTTAAGAACAATTTAATGCCGGGAACAGGCAGAAAACCCGGGAATTATCAATGGTATGAGATTCAAGACAATACGGCCTATTGGCCAGAGTTCGAAAAGGAGAAGATAATTTGGGGGTTAACTTCTGATAAATGGACCTTTGCTTATGATAATGCGGGAAATTATTTACCAAGCAACGGTTACATTTTAACTTCTAAACAAATTCCAATTAAGTACTTACTTGCATTAATGAACAGCAAATTGATGGAGTTTTACTTTGGTTATATTGGTATTATGACTGCGGGTGGCGCTTATACGTTGAAATATGAAACCATCGTTGAATTCCCCATTAAATTGATCTATGATGATAAACAAATGCTTTTTATCACCTTAGTCGACCAAATTCTCTCCGCCAAGAATTCCGACCCCCACGCCGACACCACCGCCCTTGAAAACCGCATCGACGAGTTGGTGTTCAAGCTGTATGATTTGACCTATGAGGAGGTGAAGGTGATTGTACCGGATTTTTGGTTGAGTGAGGGGGAGTATGAGGGAATTGATATAGGTAACCTAATATAAGAAAACAGCATGACTGATGACAGAACATTAATTCAGCGGTATGCCACAGCAGTAGTAAGTGGAATGGTACAGAAAGTTGAATCATTGTCCGGCATGAAGCACCAACTGACCAAAGGCGAATTGCGCGAGCTGTTTGTGAATTCAGTTTTAAGACATTTTCTCACACAGCAGTTTAGTATAACATCCGGAATCATTGTCAATCAAAAAGGCGATGAGAGCCATCAGCATGATATCATCATTTATGACAATAGAAAACTTCCTCCGTTTATTCAGGAATCAAATATTTCGGTTTTACCAATTGAGGCTGTATTGGCAGTCATTGAAGTAAAAACACGCTTGGATGCTCAAGCAATATTGAAAACCGAAAAAAACTTCAAACGACTGAGGGAGGTAATATGTGACAAAGAAAAGACAGTTTTTCCTGAACGACTAAAAAGCAATTACTTTCCACTACTAGCAATTATAGGCTTTTATGGTAACGGGCCAAGGGATTTGGCATCATGCAATCCAAAGGCCGCAACTTGGCTAAAATCAAATGTTATTCACTTGTTTGCTATTTGCTTAGTTAAGCAATACTCTTGGCTGAATGTAGGTGATTGGAAAATACAAACACATGATTCTGTAACTTTTGAGGAAACAAAAAGATTTCTTTCTGTTCTTATTGATAACATTAGAACCATGTCAAATAAAGATCCCTATCAGTTAAGTGATGTGCACGAAGATTGGTTGAGTATTTATCTACGTGATCAACCCGGCATTAAGGCTCACTTTAACAAGAAACGAAACGAATAATTGCCTTGAACAATTAATTGATTTGTCAATATGAAACACAGCACATTGATATACAGTAAGAAAACCACCCCCGAGCTCGTAAAACAGAGATTGGATAAGGCGGGGAGTAGGTGAGGGGGGTGAGTAAAAAAAACCGCAACCCATGTCAAACCCATTGAAAGAAGTTGTATTTTTGATGATTGATGTCAACCATATGGGATTCGAAATCAAGATGATGTAAAGATAGCATTTTATATTAACCCAATAAAGGACTAATTATGGATACATCGGTAAGCATATTGAAATATTCCAGAGTTTCTGTCCTAATCATGTTATTAATCTGCCTAATCGATAGCAGTTCATTGGCCGAGATCGTTAGACCAGAATTGGCTAAAAATGTTGCAATCAATTATTCTATTGAAAGGGGGCTAATAACTCAGGAGTTTGATCAATCTTTGTTTGTTTTGAATTATGTTAGAACTCAAAATGATGACACATTATTCTACGTTTTTGATATTGGATTAAATGGTTTTATTATTGTTGCTGCCGTAGATGCAATATATCCGGTATTAGGCTGGTCTGACCAAGGGCACTTTGGTCAATCTGATATCCCGCCTGCTTTAGAATGGTTGTTGGACAATTATTCCCAACAAATATGCTTCATTAGAGATCAAAGCATAGAAAGCACCCATGGAATTGACACTGTTTGGAATCATTTTTCGCTGCTACCAATGGATTTTCATTCAACTCAAAACCAAATAACAGGGGTCCCCCCTCTTATTAAAGCAAAGTGGAATCAAGGAGAATATTATAATGCATATTGTCCGCATGATTCTTTAGGGCATGGAGGAAAAGCATGGGCAGGCTGTGTTGCAACTGCCCTTGGCCAGATCATGTTCTATTATCGCTACCCTCAAACCGGGATTGGCTCCAACACATACACTCATCCAACATATGGAAATCTGTCTGCAAATTTTGGCAACACAACATATAGATGGGATGAAATGGACTATTTTGCTAGCCCAAAAAATTATGATGCAATTGCAGAGCTACTTTATCATATAGGGGTTTCTCTTTATATGAATTACGGTCCATATGGTTCTGGCGCAGTACCATCGAGTAATGTATTGCACAACACTTTCAACTATGATCAAAATGTTACCACAGAATATAGCTCCTCATACTCTTCGCAAACTTGGAACAATTTGCTGAAAAGTAATCTAAATGCAGGTTATCCTATTTTTTATGTGGGTGGTACTGGGATGCCTCATGCATTTATCATCGATGGCTATCAAGATACGAATCATTTCCATGTAAATTGGGGTTGGAGTGGTATGTATGATGGGTATTATTTCCTGAATAGCTTACTTCCTGGGAGTTGGAATTTCAATAGTAATCAGTATGCAATAATCAATATTAAGCCTCCAGCAACTGCATATCCGCATTTTTGTGGACAAAATCAATTGGTTAGTGGAATTTCCGGAACACTTGAAGATGGTAGTGGCCCAATAAATCACTACCAGAACCAAAGTGATTGTTCTTGGTTAATATCCCCTACTACAGCTACAGCACGCTTTATTACAATAGATTTCGATCGGTTTTCTACTGAAAGTGTCAATGATGTTTTGTATATTTATGACGGCACAGACACAACTGCTCCATTGTTGGCAGAATTATCCGGGGATACTATGCCTCCCGCAATAAAAACATCTGGCGGATCCGCATACATCAAATTTGTAACAAATGATAGTATAAATTCCTTTGGCTGGCTTTTAAGGTATGAAGCGTTTCCTTATCAATACGGGGATCAATTATATAACCCACATATTCAACCAAACGTAGTAAATGGAGGTAGAGTGCATTTCAATTATTATGGTTCGGGAGATGCTAATGGAGATGGAGAGATTGATTATCAGGATTATATAGCATTGCAGAATAATCTTGCAAATGATCGGACAGACCTTAACAGCGACGGGGTCACAGACTCCTTAGACTTAACTTTACTTGATTCTCTACTAACGGGGCAAATCAAGTATCTTCCTGCTCATTGGGATTTGCTTCAAGATTCAAGTGAAAGAATAACCTGGTTGGAAAGGATGCTTTCCATAGATTCAATAACCAAAATCCCATTAGATACTGCCTGGACTTATGACCATTGTCTATTACAAACATTTATTAACTTTAGAGGATTAACAGGAGAAATCAAACAGGTTGCAGGAGCTTATGGTTTCGATTTAAATAGCAATGCAAAATTTGATCTTCCAACCTATTTTATTCAAACAAAAACAAACACTAATCAAGGATGTGACTTTTTAGGAATTTTGACAGGAGATTCAGCAACTTGTATTAGCAACTGGTATTTCTTCGAACCAGTTACAAACGCAAGAGTCTATCCGGGCATTTATAACAACAATCCAAATTCTTGGGTCAGGATAAGATCTTCTGGTACTGGCTTTGATTATAATGATGCATTCTTTTTACGAGATTATCAATTGATTGATTTCCAATTGGTAAATGGAAATGATTCTCTTGTTTCGGTGCATCCGTATACTCAAATACTAAGAAACCTAGTTCCATTAGAGCCAACAAATGAAATATTTCCAAATGATACTCTTATTGAATTAGGAAATCCCACAGATACGAGTGCAGTAGGTTATATCACAAACATAACTCCTGGAGCTCATGTGTGGCACACAGATTCTATTGACAGTGTTAATATTGATAATTATGATATATACAGAACTTTTGGTTGGAAACCCTTTCATAGTTATATCGATAGTATCGCTCCAACAACAGTATTATTTGAATATCCCTGGACTTGGTTGAGTGTTGATTCTTTGGGAACTCAGAAAATAGAGGTTCGAGACACTCAATCTCCGTTTGTAGTTTCTGTCCCAAACACTTTATACCTAATTTATGGAGATTCAATTCCAAATATAAACGGAGTGATTTTCACAGATAATTCAAACGCTCCTCTAAATATAATATATACGGATTCCACAACTCAAGATCCGGATACTTTAAACCCTCCTCACTATAGTTATGATATCTGGAAAAAAGTTATCGCAAGCGACATCTCAGGAAACACAACAGACACCACTTACCTGTTTGCTGAAATTAGGACTATCCCAATTGTTATAACAGGTGTGTCTCAACCTTATCTGGTTGTATTTGGAGAATCAATTCCACAACCACAGATCAGTTTTACCGGCACTCCGGCATTACCGATTGCAATCAATTTTCAAGATTCAACCACTCAATCTACTAATCCAGATAGCTGCTCATATTTTAACTACGAACAATGGATAAAAGCGGAATTAATGGATGCTTCAGGAAACACAGTAGACACGACTTTTAAAAATGCGGATGTTTACAAGCCAAATTATTCATTGGTTTTCCTTAACGTCCCTGTGGACACATTGGTGGATAAAAACTTTCAAGTGACCCAGGCAAATCTCAATGGGTTTGTTCATGTTACAGACACAATGTACACAACTAATGCTTTATATCTATCACACGATACTACCTTGATTTGGAGTAGTCTTTTCGAGATGCGATATGATGTTGTTACCATAGCCACAGGTTCATGCGGCTGTACCAGAGATACTTCTTGGCGTCTTGTAAAATGGCTGGGCTATTCAACCGAGGATATTCATGACGAGAAAGTCTCTTTTATGCTCTATCCGGTTCCAGCCAGTGATGTCCTCAATATTCTAGCTAAAAACATTGAACCGGGCAGAGTTCATTGGGAAATCAATCATATTCAGGGTGGCAGCATAGCCAGCGGAAGCTTTATTCATGAACCCAGCCAAATGCAGTCGATCAATCTCACAGGACTTGCTGCCGGAGTCTATATTTTGCATCTACACACGGGGCAAAAGAGTTATACCCGTAGGTTTATCAAAGGTTGGTAACGGGAACTCAACCCGGGATTCCCCGGCATTTTAGATTTATTCGCAAGGTATAAATGCCACAGTGTCACAAGCGCCCATAGTGTCTCCATTGTCCCCACCGTCCCCAAAGCCAGGCGTGGTGGCCCAGGGGACTACAGCCAGTAGCACCCTGCAGCCACTGCGGGGACTTTGGGGACAATGAGGACAGCGTTTAATGTATTTCAACCTGGCCTGGCTTTCGGGAGAGTTGCGGAAACTGATAACACCAAAAGCCCATGCCCAGTTTCAGGATCACTCCAGCCAGATCACCCACTTAGATCATTACAGGCAAACAACCACTCAACTTCTACCCAATATAACCTATTCCGCAACCGAACCACAGAAACCGGGGCAATTAAGTTCTTTAATCAACACTATCAGCTAAAACCGTCCTCAAAGTCCCCATAGTCCCCTGTGGTGCTAGCTGTAGCTATAACCACTTCGCTTGCAACCGGGGACTATGGGGACTTTGAAGACGGTTTCAAGCTTAACCGGGGAGGGCGGGATGAAATTTGCTTAATATTTTTAATTAGTGGTTCTGATATTTTCTACTTTTGGTAATTGGTTTTCTGGCGATGTGGATGATTGCCGGTTGCCTGATTGTTCCGGTTTTTCTATAAAGTCAAAATATATGCATAAAAACAATGACAGTAAAGGCTTTATCCCAAAACATGGCGGTTACCGCAATCTGCTGACATATAAAAAGGCTGAGATTATCTATGATGCAACTGTAAACTTCACCAGACGGTTCCTGAATAAGTACGATCGTACCATCGGACAGATGGTTCAGGCTGCCCGATCAGGTAAACAGAACATTGCAGAAGCCAGCATGGCATCAGCCACTTCCAAAGAGGCAGAGATCAAACTTACCAATGTTGCACGTGCAAGCCTTGAGGAACTTTTATTAGATTACGAGGATTATCTGAGAACCAATAAACTGGAATTATGGAGCAGTAATCATAAGCTTACAAAACGCTTCAGGCAATTATCCAGCTCCTCCGAAGCATCTTATGAAACCCTGCAACCCGCGCTGGAACACAATAGCCCGGAGATATGCGCCAATTCCATCATCAGCCTGATAAAAACAACAAGCTACCTGCTGGCCAGGCAAATCCAGTCACTGGAAAGAAAGTTCATCGAAGAAGGAGGCCTCCGGGAAAGGATGACCAGGGCCAGGCTGGATGAACGAAGAAAGCAGTGAAAAGCAGACAACAGTTTGTGTAATGTAAATAAAGCACAGGAAATATTAGCCACTTTCATACACGATGGCAATCATATTCTATCATCAACCTGATTGCCTACCTTTTTTCTGAACCTGTAGAAATTATCCTTTACCTGCGGACATGGGCTTTCTGCCCTTCTAACATGAAAGATTGTGTCATTGATCAGCAGGAACCTTTCACGGGTAAAAATGATATACTCAAAACAACCATCATCTGGTTCACAATCTTCAATGGTCTTGTCACGTGTATACGATGAATCCAAAGGCCAGCAATTTACTCCAAATGGATTTGTGTATAGGCATGCCGATGTGTCATGACTATTCAGCACAAGTGTATCACCGAGGGTATACCAAATGCCTGATGAACCGAAATGCATCAAGCAAGCACCGCCGTGATAAGTGAAATTTTTGTTTGAATCCAATGTAAGCAAGGCGCCATAAGGGATAACTCTTGGAACCACTTGCCACATACCAACAAATTGCAGTGCTACAGTGTCGATACCGTTTACTGTTTCATTACTCTGCCTGGATTCGCATCCTGACAGTATTACAATAAGAATGAAAAGGTAAAGGCAGTTAATCGCTCTCATATATGCAAGTTTACGAAATTAATCAAAGCGAACTCAAATGGATATCCAAACCGCCAGAGGAAGGAGGAAGACAATAAGAAAATATTATCCATATTGGCCGTATCCTACAGGATTGGTAACAAAATCCAGCAGAGAATTTTCCTGACATCATAACTTTTTTTGATTCTCAACATAGTCAGAGTGATCACTCATCTTTGATACAGCGAACAGATTGACCGCTCGCCCGGTCGAAGGCGCCATTGAGGACAATGTTACTGTCGAAGGCCAGAGATGGGCTGTAGGCCTGATGTGCTGAAGATGACCTGTAGCTTCCGCTCAATCCGGCTGATATTAGAGCACCATCGACACGGTTGCGGAAGCCCGCCATTGTCAGTTTCAGCGGTGATGCAAAAGCACCTTCTGGATCGTCGCTGATCCAACTCTGGCGTTCGGCATGCCATTCGGTGATAGTAGGCAAACGGTAACCGCTCGGACAGGGATTGTTGATCCCTTCTACACCCTGCCATAGGATGTTGTTTTGCGGACTACGCCAATCATATGGGCCATCGTTTACTATGATAAAATTGCCGTGCCCGGGTTGGTCAGATGAGCTGAGTATGGTGGTGGTGGCACTTGTGCGGCATTGATGGCCGTCGGCAAAGCGCCCCCACTGGTAGAGGTCGCCATAAGCCAAACTATCAGTGCTGCTTGTTGCAACCCGGGATGCCCCCAGATTCCTGTCCATCCAGGTCCTGCCGGTTACAGGGTTGGTTACCTCCACTATGGCAGTAATGTCTGATGGGTCACAATGCACAAATCCAGAAGGATAAACCGGGGGGGTGGATGTGACAAAACTCCTTTGACTTCCATAAGCTGTGCCTGCGGCATTGACGGCATAGGAACGCACATAATACCTTGTGTTTGGCTGAAGGTTGACCAGATTACTTGTATAAGTCCCCGTTCCCATTCCATCTGATGTTTTCCCCTGGTGATGCTCTATAGTAGGTCCGGTTTCAAAGCCCCATACCACACCCCTGGCAATCACATCATGCGATCCCTTTTCTGTTATTTTACCTCCGGACTCAGCTGAGGAATCGGTGATGTTTACCACCTGCAGTGTTCTCAATACCGGCACTATATCCTTTTTACACCCCAAGAAGGTAATGGCAGCCAGTATAAGGATGCAAACACTAAGCAAGCCGGCTGTTGGTTCTCTTTTCATGGTATTATTGCTTTATGTGTGGTTAATTTATTGATAGATGTATATAAAGATACTATGAATTGTTTTTGGCCTTCGTTTCTGTAAAGATAGTTAAAAACCATGGAAAGAAGATGCAATTCACTTTTTGCATAAGGAGCAAGGGTAGATTACAAAAGATTAGGCACTAATGATTGAAATTATCAATATTTTGATGGTTGTGGTTTGATTGCGTGCAAAGTGTCACTGCCTGGCCTGGCTATCGGGAGAGTTGCCGAAACTGATAACACCAAAAGCCCATGCCCGGTTTCAGGACCACACCAGCCAGATCACCCACTTTGATCATTAAAGGAAAATAAACACTCAACCACCCACTACATAGGTGAAAGTGTGATTTGAATCCAGAGCCAGCAAAGCTAGCTCAATTTGTTATCCAAACCGCCTGAGGATGGTGGAAGACAATAAGAAGATATTGGCTCATTAATGTGAATTGTTTTAGTGTACTGAAAAAAATAATACAGAAATAAAACATTTATGCATTATGAATCAATTAAACTATTAATTTTGATAAACAAACAGCATATCGAACACCAAAAGATGAGTATCCATGAGATGTATCATTATTTCCGTTATCACCCTATTGTTATATGTTTCGGCAAATTCAACTGCCACGGTCTATCAATCAGTCAGATCCTGCAGTAAGAACCTGTTTCAGCTGATGGTTCCTCCTGTAATTCAGCTCCAGTCGCCGGTATTGCAGGATACGGTTTATTATACTGGTCCTTACGAGATCAACGCAACAGTAACGGATCCTGATGGCATTGGTTATGTACGGATAGTATACAATATTTATGGAGGACCAGCTGATACCATTGATATGGTTGCAACCACAGGTAATCTGTATCAAGGATTCATACCCGGACATCTATACAACACAAACATCAGCTACAGTATTATTGCCTCCGATATCCTTAACTATACCACCCAGTCCCCAACCTACACATTTTACATCAGAAAATACCCTTATATTGACATGCAGGTTGGTACCAGTTTGAGCACCAGCAACGGTGCAGGGCCTATTTCCATCTCCTCTGCCAGCCCAATGCAATGGCATCTGAACCATATCAGCATTTATACCAAAGAGGAGGTGGGTTACGCTGGCAAGATGGTAAAGTTGCAATGGTACAAAGGTAACAGTGAGGGGTGTACGACAAACAATGCAACCTTCAAAATTTACCTGAAAGAAACAAATGCAACAACCATTTCATCCGCAGCCGGAACTTTTACTGCAGAATTGGCCGGGGCTACTCTGGTTTACGAGAGCACAACGCAAAATGTGCCGCTGGTGACCGGTTGGACTGCATTTGAGTTTAATGTGGATACATTCAATTATTCGGGGAACAGTAACCTGATGGTGATGACGCTCTGGTTTCCGCCACAGGCAGCCACGGGAACTGTGGTATGGCAATACACAACAGAAACTGGCAAGTCACAATCATGGACCGGAAGCAATAATCCTCCAACCTTGACATCGGGGACCAACCTGAGACCCAACATCCTGATGACCTTCCTGAAACCCAACTACCCCACTGACGCCGGTGTTGAGAGTTTACTCTCCCCTACCCTTTCCGTGGCACCACCAACCCTGCAGCCAGTTACTGTTGAGATCAGGAACCATGGTGTGGATCCGCTGCTGAAAACCGATATCGGGTGGTCATTGAACGGACAGGCACAACCAACCTACAACTGGACCGGCAGCCTGGGCGAAGACATGTTGAGCGGTCCCATTACGATTGACTCCGTGACCCTGCCATTTGGGGTCAACAGGATCAGGGTTTGGACCGGACAGCCCAATGACACCACCGATATGGATCCTGGCAACGACACCCTTGCGGCTCTGATCTGCCCCGGAGCTTTGACCGGCACCTATACCATCGGTTCCGGAGGAACTTTCGCCTCTATTGAATCTGCCATTGAAGCCCTCACCGAATGCGGGATTGCCGGATCAGTAGTTTTCAACCTATTACCTGGCACATACACAGGGCAATGGACCATACCCAGCATCACTGGTGTGAGTGCAACCAAGACAATCACTTTCAGAAGTGCAACCTCCGATCCGGCTGATGTCACACTCATAAGAGACACCACAGCCCTGCTGAATTTCACATGGAACTTCAACGATGCCATGTACATCAGCATGAAGCACCTCTCGCTCAAGTCAACCGATCCGGCTAACGGAAATGTGGTGGTGTTCTCGGGGAACAGCCGTTTCATCATCATTGACAGCTGCATCATCGAAGCACCATTGGGTACCACGGCCACTTCAGCACCCATCTATTCGAACAATTGCCCGGGGTATCACAATACGATCTCCAATTCCCTGCTCACCGGCGGATATTACGGCGTCTTTTATATCGGGCAATCCTCCTACAGGAAGACTCTTCTTACCCTCACCAACAACCAGATTATTGACTTCTGGAATTATGGTTTTGTAAGTTCTTATGCTGATTCAATGATGATCACCGGAAACACATTCAGGAACAGGCAGGGGGGGGCAGATTTTTTTGGAATTTCTTTGCAGCAGACCAGCGGGCATAGCCTGATCACCAGGAACAGGATTATCTATGATGGCATCAGTAACAGCTATGGGATCCATATCCAGAGCAACCAGAGTGTGGCGTCATCCTATATCCTTGTTTCCAATAATTTCATCAGCCTGAAATGCAATACCGGAAAAACGACCTACGGTCTCAACCCCTGGGCAGCTACCACACTCAATTTTTACAACAACTCAATCCATTTATACGGCACCGGTTCTGCCACCAGCCGCTGTGTAATGTTAAGCAATGGTTCATCGCTCAATTTCACGAATAATATATATTCGAATACTGCTGGTGGTTATGCCTTTTATACAAGCTCTGCATCGTATGTGTCAACATCAAACAACAATAACTTCTATACTAATTCGACAAACTTTATCCAATGGGGATCAACGTCTGTAGCAACTCTTTCAGCATACAAGACGCTTAGCGGGAAGGATGCAGCATCACACAGCATTATGCCTCCTTTTGTCTCTGATTATGATCTGTCGCTGACGAACCGTACATTAAGCGGCCGTGGTGCTGTTTTGTCTATGGTACCTGATGATTTCTTCGGATCTGCACGCACCCCATATCCAACAATTGGAGCACATGAGATGCCTCTCCTACCCTATGATGCAGGCGTTACAGTAATAAATACGCCAACCCCCCAATCGGTCATCTATCAAGGAAATACGGTTCCGGTGACCGTTCAGCTCACCAATTTCGGATTCACGACTATCACAGGGCTTGATGTGCTCTACAGAGTAAACAACGGTTCGCCTGTCGCAGCAACCTTTTCGGGAAATATCCCAATGTTTCAGAGCGCTTTAATGAACCTTCCACCTTTCATCTCACCGCTTGACACCACTCTGCTTTGTGTATACACAGTTCTTCAAGGAGATACAGCTTTTGAGAACGACACCTGCTGTATAACCTACTACGGCAGGTCAGTTACTGATGCGGCTCTCAAAAGAATTATAACTCCGCAGGGTGGATGCGGGCTTATGCAGCAAAACATCAGTGTGATGGTCAGTAATCCTGGAATCGCACCCATTAACACACCTTTCTCCGTGTCATTCAATATTGAAGGAGACACAACAGTTTTCACCCAGCAGGTCTCAAACATAACCATTCCGGTTAGCGACAGTGCTTTAGTTGTTTTCAACACACCAGTGAACCTGTCTGTGGCCAGCGATTCTGTTTTCAAATTCAGAGCATGGGTGGATGTTACGGGAGATCTGAATAAGCTTAATGACACTGCACAGTCAGAGGCTAGAATCACTCCTGATGCTCTGCCACCGGCAATCTCCGATACGACGATCCTTTATGGCACCCAGATGACTTTCAGCCTGCAGACCAATGATTCCATATTCTGGTATGATTCAGATACGGCACAAACCTGGATTGCCAGGGGAAAGGTTTTTACAACTCCTTATCTATTTGACACCACAACATACTGGGCAGAGGCAGTTCCGGGGCCATTCTTCTCATCAAGCCCGTTTATTTTCACAGAAATCTGCCAGTTCAAGTCAACTATCGGGCAGCCCGTCAATGGCTGGCCTGCATGGCTAATAGCCGGTAACTATGTTGAGATTTCGGGTATCCCGGGCAGCGATCTGGGAGGAACTACTCTTGAACAGTGGACAACCTCACTTATTAGTTCCCACACCTTCCCCCCAGGCACATTGATAAGTCCCTGGGGAACAGCAATTATCGCGACCGGGGGACTTTCGTCAAGCATTCCGAGTCCTGCACACTACTATTATCATGGAAATGGCAACTATTCGGGCGGTTTTTTATCCACTCTTTCCTCCGGAAGGATTTTGCGAGACACCAACGGTGCTATCATTGACGCCGTCGGCTATCGTGGGTACACTTTTCTGCCGGCTTCAGGAGTCACCTCACAACACTGGAGTGGTACTACTCCCGGCATGAATGCAGGCATAAGGCTTGAGGGGATGTACACCAGAACATCTGCCAATTGGGTGCAGTCAAGTGCGGCTACACCACAGGATCCTAATGTATTCCATGAAAGCATCTCTTTCCCCGGAGACCAGATTTGTCCAAGTGGCAGGTTTTCGGCAACAATCAATATTTACGGAACTCCTCCTTATGATATCGGCATCAGTGAAATCAACACACGGTCAGGATGTGCTCTGCTAATGGAGCCAGTATCAATAAAGGTGTTTAACAGAGGAATTGACACCCTGAAAGGTGGAGCTTTGGCTACTTTTCGAATCAACAACGATCCATGGCAGCCTTCCGAAACTATTCCTGATACCATTGCACCAGGAGATACAATCACATATACTTTCAACACCCTGGCCAACATGACTGCCCCTCAGACTCATGATACCGCTTTTGTTATCAGTGCTGTGGTGAAAGCCCCATTGGATATCTTTCCGTTAAATGACTCCATTGTTTCAGACTCCATCGTGTCGCTCAGAAGTTCTCCAATGCCCATCGTCACTCTACAGTCTCAAACAATACCGTATGGGGCTTCTGCAGTCCTGCAGGCAATCTGCCCCTTCCCTGTTGAGTGGTATACGGATGACACAACCACTATCCCGATTAGTATCGGAAAAACCTTTATAACCCCGCCTCTCACAGACACAACCATATACTGGGCGGGTTCAATAGCCTCAACAATTCCTCTTGCCCAACTTCAGGGGACTTCTCAACACTCAGTGTATACTTATGCTCATACAAGAGGATTCTATTTTCAGGCTCCTGTCAACATGGTCATAACTGAACTGATGGCTCCCACAACCCTTCCTGCCGGGCCACAGTTTATCCAGGTTGTTAAATTCCCCTCACATCCTGCCACTTTCCCTGATGGAGGCCCACATGTTGACCTGGGATACTTCGCAAACATTCCTTTCGGAACACCAATATCAACAGAGATATATATACAGGCGGGTGAATTTATCGGGCTGCTTGGTGGCACAGCCCAACTCTCTTCGACCGGTGCACAGACAGGACAAATGCACACCTCCTACAATAATAACCAATATGCCTATGTGCATTTGGGTGGTTCAAGTACAACTCAGATAACCAGAATCGGATATCAGAATTCCATAAACACCGGACCTGCTCCCACAGGCACTATTCACAGATTAGGAGGTTCAAATCTTGGACGAATTGAGATGAAATGGATTATTCCAGGTCCGGGTTGCGCAAGTGCAAGAGTGCCGGTGAGTGTCAACACACAGGCACAACCGGGGTGCGATATCTCAGCAGACCACATCACCTGGCCATCAACAGCAGTGAATCTGGGAGTTGCAGAACAGGTTACTGTTCGCCTTGTCAATCTCGGCACAACACCTCAATCCAACTTTCAGGTGGGCTACCGTGTCGACAACCTTCCACCGGTACATGAAATATTTACCGGTAGCCTGCCGGCAAACGACACTGTTGAATACACATTTCTTACACCTGCAAACTTCGGGATCCCTGGCTCACTTTACCGGATATCTGCCTGGGCTACATGTTCATGTGATCAGAACCTGTTAAATGACACTTCACACACCATCGTAAAACACATTGCCGGCTATTGTGCATCTTCTGCCACAGATACTGCCAACCAAGATATTACTGAAGTCACTCTCCACACTTTATCGAACCAGAGTGCCCCTTCAGGAATGGTGTATTCCGATTTCACAACTTCCGTCACTCCTGTGGTACTGAACCCGGGACAGTCATATCCGATGTCCGTCACCTCCTCCTTCGTACAACCCAACGCAGCACAAAAAAACTGTTATATCAAAGCGTGGATTGACTTCAACAGGGATGGCATTTTCGACCCTGTTGATGAACTAATTCTCAGTCAGGCCATTCAATCAAACCAGACCATCTCTTCCGTGATCAATGTGCCTGGTGATGCGAAATATGGCAACACTGTCATGAGGGTGGTGTTAAATCAGACAGCAACGCATTCAAACGTACAGCCGTGTGGCACCTATCAGTATGGAGAAACCGAAGACTACCCGATCACCATTCTGCCGGTAATGCAGAAGGATGTTGCTATCGTTTCGATCATCGAGCCCGCGGATATAGTTACCTCAGGAATACCATATCCTGTAAAATTCATTGTTATGAATACAGGCACAAACATTATCAATCCAGGGGAACTGCTTGCATCCTACACACTGAATGGCGGAAATCCTCTATATTCTTACATAATGCATGCGATTCCACCTGGTGACATTGATACTGTGCAGTTACCTGATTTGATACCTTCGCCGGGTGCTAATGTATTGCATTGCTATCTTGATCTCATGGGAGATTCGTTGATCTTTAACAATCAGAAGGCGAAATATTTTTTTGGAGAACTGCATGCAACACTGCCCTTTTATGACGACTTCGAAGGCATTAACTGCTGGTACACAACCAATAACAATACGCTATGGAGATTCGGTCAGCCATCGGGCAGTATCATAAATTCCGCTTATTCAGGCACAAAAACCTGGCATACATTACTTGACGGCACGGCTCCAAATACAACAGACTTCCTCTATTCACCGGTTTTTGATTTCTCTGCTTTAAGCATTTCTCAGGTAGTACAATTAAGCTTTTCGCACCTTCTGAAAAACATTAGTTTGTCTGAACAATTTCAGGTACATTATTCACTGGACAACGGCCAAACATGGATCTTGCTGGGAAATTCCGTTTCCCCCAACTGGTACGACGCACAATCATCCGGCAACTACTTCTTCTCTAATTCCACGATTACCTGGGTTACAAAATCAATCAATTTGCCTTCCTCCTTGTTTAATGGAAATCCCACAGTTCGCTTCAGGTTTTATGCAAAAACAACTGGCATTACCTCTTTTAATGGATGGGCTATTGATGACTTCAGACTTTCTCTTGACCCTGTGGCAAATGACGTTGGGCTTTTTAAAGTTTCATTACCAGCCAATGACACTTTGCCGGGGTCCATACTCTACCCGACAATCGGCATTGTAAATTACGGCACCCTTAGCCAACCTTCAATACCCGTATCCTATTCTCTCGATGGAACAACCATTGCAACGGAGACCTGGACCGGCACACTGTACCATTCAGACACCACTCTGTACACATTCAGCACACCATTCACAGTGCCGTCACAGCATTATCAGATATGTGCAACAACACAACTGGCAACTGATTTAGCTACCTTCAACGATGAAAAGTGCAGCTATTTCAATATTTCTCAGTTGGTCAATGATTTGAGCGTTACTCAGATATTACAACCAACAACAGACTCGACTGGTCAACTTTGTTATTATGAAGGTCAATCGCAGCCATGGTATGCATATGATGTGTCAGTAAGGATAGAGAATTTTGGTTTATTGTCACAGACAGGTTTTCCCATAAGATACTCATTCGATGGGGGTAATACTGTTATGACAGAGATATGGCCCGGCACCATTGAGAAGAACGGTTACTCAGACATCTTGCTGTCAGCAAAATTTCTACCGGTTTTGGGACAACAGCAGATGTGTGTGGGCACCGATCTCCCGGGCGACATGGTTCCATCAAATAATGAAACCTGCAAGCAATACACAGGTGTTGGATGCATTGGAATAAACGAACACGAAACAGACTTGTTCAGCATGGGACAGAACACTCCCAACCCGGCACGGGATTTCACCACTGTTGACTTTTTTGTACCCTCAAATGGTGAGGCTGTCTTTAGATTCCTGAATATTTCAGGCGTTGTAATCCATTCTGAAAGCCATTCTGTAGAAAAGGGTTTGCACAGAATTCCTCTTAATGTCTCAAATTTGCCATCGGGCATTTATCTCTACACACTGGAATTCAAAGGGCAACGACTATTCAGGAAGATGGTGGTGAACAATGGGAGATAAATGATGAACTATATCCTTCATTGCCGGTTGCCTGATTGTTCCGGTTTTTCTATAAAGTCAAAATACATGCAAAAAACAATGACAGTAAAGGCTTTATCCCAAAACCAGTCAGCTATAGCTACAGCTATGGCCACTACGTATGCTCCCGGGTACTTCTAGGACAATGAGGAAAGCGTGTAAGTTTTTCAGCGTGGCTTGGCTATCGGGAGAGTTGCGGAAACCGATAAAACCAAAAGTCCACGCCCGGTTTCAGGACCAAGCCAGTCAGATAAACCACTTAGATCATTACAGGCAAACAACCACTCAACTTCTACCCAATATAACCTATTCCGCAACCGAACCACAGAAACCGGGGCAATTAAGTTCTTTAATCAACACTATCAGCTAAAACCGTCCTCAAAGTCCCCATAGTCCCCTGTGGTGCTAGCTGTAGCTATAACCACTTCGCTTGCAACCGGGGACTATGGGGACTTTGAAGACGGTTTCAAGCTTAACCGGGGAGGGCGGGATGAAATTTGCTTAATATTTTTAATTAGTGGTTCTGATATTTTCTACTTTTGGTAATTGGTTTTCTGGCGATGTGGATGATTGCCGGTTGCCTGATTGTTCCGGTTTTTCTATAAAGTCAAAATATATGCATAAAAACAATGACAGTAAAGGCTTTATCCCAAAACATGGCGGTTACCGCAATCTGCTGACATATAAAAAGGCTGAGATTATCTATGATGCAACTGTAAACTTCACCAGACGGTTCCTGAATAAGTACGATCGTACCATCGGACAGATGGTTCAGGCTGCCCGATCAGGTAAACAGAACATTGCAGAAGCCAGCATGGCATCAGCCACTTCCAAAGAGGCAGAGATCAAACTTACCAATGTTGCACGTGCAAGCCTTGAGGAACTTTTATTAGATTACGAGGATTATCTGAGAACCAATAAACTGGAATTATGGAGCAGTAATCATAAGCTTACAAAACGCTTCAGGCAATTATCCAGCTCCTCCGAAGCATCTTATGAAACCCTGCAACCCGCGCTGGAACACAATAGCCCGGAGATATGCGCCAATTCCATCATCAGCCTGATAAAAACAACAAGCTACCTGCTGGCCAGGCAAATCCAGTCACTGGAAAGAAAGTTCATCGAAGAAGGAGGCCTCCGGGAAAGGATGACCAGGGCCAGGCTGGATGAACGAAGAAAGCAGTGAAAAGCAGACAACAGTTTGTGTAATGTAAATAAAGCACAGGAAATATTAGCCACTTTCATACACGATGGCAATCATATTCTATCATCAACCTGATTGCCTACCTTTTTTCTGAACCTGTAGAAATTATCCTTTACCTGCGGACATGGGCTTTCTGCCCTTCTAACATGAAAGATTGTGTCATTGATCAGCAGGAACCTTTCACGGGTAAAAATGATATACTCAAAACAACCATCATCTGGTTCACAATCTTCAATGGTCTTGTCACGTGTATACGATGAATCCAAAGGCCAGCAATTTACTCCAAATGGATTTGTGTATAGGCATGCCGATGTGTCATGACTATTCAGCACAAGTGTATCACCGAGGGTATACCAAATGCCTGATGAACCGAAATGCATCAAGCAAGCACCGCCGTGATAAGTGAAATTTTTGTTTGAATCCAATGTAAGCAAGGCGCCATAAGGGATAACTCTTGGAACCACTTGCCACATACCAACAAATTGCAGTGCTACAGTGTCGATACCGTTTACTGTTTCATTACTCTGCCTGGATTCGCATCCTGACAGTATTACAATAAGAATGAAAAGGTAAAGGCAGTTAATCGCTCTCATATATGCAAGTTTACGAAATTAATCAAAGCGAACTCAAATGGATATCCAAACCGCCAGAGGAAGGAGGAAGACAATAAGAAAATATTATCCATATTGGCCGTATCCTACAGGATTGGTAACAAAATCCAGCAGAGAATTTTCCTG
>OBJA01000118.1_pt1 | contig 79979 bp, 65 predicted proteins | sample 1519751 | NCBI WGS metagenome assembly OBJA01 (sample SAMEA3881238, study PRJEB22517) | soil metagenome | biome: lake sediment; feature: soda lake sediment; material: sediment, water from around vicinity | place: India | collected 2013-12-23 | depth 3 m | reverse complement strand
AATCCCCTATGTTTACCAAATATTTTTATGTGTTTCTTACGTCGAACTCACGTTAAAATAGTATTTTTTTTCATTTTAATATTTCGCACTTATCCCTTTATCATATTAATTCTCGTAAAGCAAGATTTTTTTCATTATTGCTTGTAAATTCACTCCAGCTTGCAGTGGGAGCAAGTAAAAATGGATTTGCTACATGCGAATTTTCGATATACACGTCTAAGCCTTGTAATACTGACATATTAATTAGTTTTAAAGTAGTTTTCTAAATCTTCGAATTTATATAAAGAGTTGCTTACAAACTCTTTTTCTTGTATCATTCTCTCATGCTCCCATCCACGTATAGCTTTTCTCCCTCTTTTTCTGTCATAACAGAAAGTTTCATTTGTAAAGTTATTGTAAGAAGCTTTGGTTAGGTCATAATAAACAAACTCACATAGTCCATTATTAAAAAATTTGTAACAACTAAACGAAATAGCTTCTTTGTCATTATTTATAATCTGCCAATAGTAAAGCTTATTTTTTAAATCTAGAATACTCATTCTATTCAATGAATTTGAATCTATGCTATAAATAATATTATTATTCCTATCAAATTTTAATTGAGAATAGTATTTTAAAGTATCCGGTTTTTCATTTTTGTATTTGTATACAGTTAAAATGTCTACTTTAAAATAATTTTCATTATTCTTTAAATCAAATTTGTTAATTATAGTTCTAGAAGGCTCAAATGTAGAATACTCAATTACATTACCATTATCATCGTATGTAATTTCCGTTGTTCTAGCTCCATAATAATACTTCCATGTTCCCACTCTTGTATAATCTTTATTATACCTGCCAGAACATAATGTATCCCCATTCATATAATATAGGGTAACAGTAGAGTCAACTGTAAAATCATAATTATAGAACTGATTACTTAATGGGTGGTATGGTTCGTTATAAATCTTGTAAAATTCGTTTTCGGTTTTACCAAGTATTTTACATAAAATCATAATATCTGCTGGTCCCGTTTTCCAACTATACCAATTAGGAGAATTAAGTAAGACTTCAGGGTTTGCAATTTGGCATGATAAGTTTTTTAGCTTTTTTAACTTTTTAATGTCAGAACTTATAGTAATTGGGTAAGGAGTAGAAAGAGTTAATTCTTCAAGATTTTCACATTCATATATTTCAGAAATTTCAAAAAAATTACTCGTAGCAACAGCTATGTGCGGGGCTCCATCGCTTTGAGGAAAATCAATATATAATTTTTTTAAGTTTTTAAAAGTAGAAATACCTTTTACCCCAAGAATAGCATAATTGCCGCCATCATAAGATTGACTAAAATTAATAGTTTCAACATTTGGGAAATATTCGGCAGAAATAGGAATAGAATCAGAATAATATGCTGTGAAGTATATTTCTGTTACTTTTCCCAACGAATCAATTGTCATGTTTTTGTATTCACAGTATTCTTCTATAGTAAAATAGTCAAGAAGATAACAGTCAATAACCATGCGTACAGGCTCTTCATTGTTTTGTGCTTGAGAAGCATAAGCAATTAGAAAAAATGATATATAAAATAAAAGTCTATTCATTATTACTAGTGTACATCATAAGTTGTTCTGAATCTGGATATTCATCCATGCCGTAGGCCATAGCTAACTCACAGTCAATAACCAATATTGTATCATTTGAGCCTTGAGCATGTGTCTTTGAAAAACATGCAAAAACATACAATAATAGAAGAATAATATGAAATTGTTTTTTAATCATTTCTGTATTCGTTATAAATTGAAATTGCAACACTACCTGTAATACAAAAGAATAATAATATGTGTGAAAAGTGGTTCATACTAATTATATATCAATGGTTTAAATTTATTCTTCGTTAAACTCGAAAACAAACATATATAATGACTTCACATTTGTTCCATTTTGGCGTGCAGGGTGCCATTGCACGGTATTTTCTAGTGCCGAAATAAGATGTTGATTAAATATGTAATTTTTTTCAATACTTGTTTTAAGAACATGAATTTTCCCTTTTTCATCTATTGAACAAAGCACTTGAATTTGTTCTTTTATGTTGTGTTGAGAAGCTTGTAATTTAAGTTGTGCAACTATTTTTTTAGTAAAATCTGATTCCGAACCAAATTGATATTGAGGTATAGATTCATATACTTCAGGTGGGTTGTTATAATTATCTCGTTTTGTTGTTATATAAATTAAACCACCATCCTTTAGAATGCTAATACTTTCTATTGCATTTGGGTCAATATTGCACTCACTTCCTACAAGAACACCATTTACCACATACAATGGACCAATATCTCTAACACCTCGACCTCTTATAACTATATCCATTCCAGAGCCAGGACTTCCTGTATCTGCTTTAACTTGAACACCTGCAGATTTACCCTGTAACTCTCTATTTGTAGTTAATTTAGGTTTATTTAGAGTATCAACACTTCCTTGTATTGTATCTTGTTTATATTGAGTTTTCACTAAAATCACATGCATGTTTTGATTAATATCAGTAATAACTTTAGAATTATATCCTATATAAGAAAATTCAAGTTTAGAAGTATCATGAGTAACAACAAGTTCAAATGAACCGTCTAAATTAGAAAATGTCCCATTAGTTGTGTTTATTTCCCATATAGATACAGCAAGTAATGGCTCTTTTGTAATACTATCATAAACAAATCCTTTAACTTGAATTTGCCCCCAAATGGAACTCCAACCCAAAAGCAAAAAAAATATAAGTATAAAATTTTTCATTTTATAAATTCATTAAATATTTTGTATGTGTACGTGACTATAAGAATGTATAGTAGAAAAAATAATAAATATGCTAATAATGTATTTTAATATGATATGATTCATTATTTTAATCTTTTATGTTCATTTGTGTTACGAAGATTTTTAGGGCTAACGCCCCTTTTCTTGTTTTGTAATTCTTTTTCCGTCTTGAATTATACTTTCAGTATCTCGTAATATTCCCATAATATTAGTGTTTAAAATAATCGTCTAATTCATAAAATTTTGGTATTCTTTGCATTAATTGGTTTATTGTATCCGATGAAAAACAGTCAATACATATATTAATACCGAAACGTTGGAGAGTATGTAAGTAATCTTCATACGTAAAAAATTCTCCTGTATTTATTTTTCTTGCTGATATAGGAACGATTTCAGCATTATTATTTAAAGTAAATGCATAACCAATATTTTTATCAAAATCAATAAAAGAATAAGATTCTCTTCCGATGAAATATTTAATATTTGAAATGGTGTCAAGCATTTGTGTTGTTATATATCTACCTGTAGTATCTTGTATAATCGCATTGTTAGAATATGTATATGAAATATTTAATCGAGTAAATTTGAAATAAGTATTTGTATTCTTTTCATGAAATCTTATAATTGCCTTATGCTTAATTTGATTATCATCATTAAAATCAATAGTTTCTCTTTCTAAAAGTTTACCTATTTCCGAGTAGGTATATTTTACTTCTTGATTATAGTATGAGAGAAAATACAGCCATACCCCAACTCGTTTCCCGTTTTTAAACATTCCTGTGCATGCTTTTGTACCATTTGAACGATATATGGTAAATGATGAATCTATATTAAAATTATATTCAAAAGATGTAACGCATGAATTTATTGCCAAGACTTCATCAAAAGTGAAACCTGACATTTTACAACAAATAACAAAATCAATAGCTTTTTCTTCTATACAATAATGTTCATAGATATTTTGCCAATTATTCAACTGGCACACTACTTCGGGATTTGCAAGACGAGAAATTCTAAATTCTTTTAAATTTCTCAAATTTTTTATTGAATCACTTATTTCAACAGGGAACAAATGATGTATAGACAACGACTCTAAATTTACACATGTATATATTTCATTAAGATTTGTATTAAACCCAATTTTATCGAATGATATTTTAAGTGTTTTCAAATTGGTAAACTTTGAAAGCCCTTTTAGATCAGTTGCATCTGATTTTAATTGGTGAAATTCAATAGAATTTACATGTGGAAAATCATGAGGCGTAATTATTACAGAATCTCCCAAATAATTTCTAATTGTTACCGATGTAATAGTGTATAAAGAGTCTTGTGAAATAGCATGTTTTTCAAAAAAGGCATCTTTCCCTAATTCCCTTAACTCTTTAAAATTTATTTCCATATTATGTGGTTCATGAAAATATTGAGAATTTGCATTTAGAACATACAAAATGAATATGAGTGAAATAATATGTTTTTTTACTTTTTTCATTATTTGCATTATAGCGTTTCCGTGCTATGTAAAGTTGCCGATTTTAGGAGCTCGCCGGAAGCAAACTCGCTATCAAGTTACGAAAAACTCTGCAATTTTATATAGCGTGTGTTACCAAACGGTTTTGTGTAATATTTTTAAAATTCCAATAATCAATTTGTCCTTTCTTATTTGTTTTAAAAAAAATAGCGAATTCTGCTTCTGCGGCACAGTTACTATCTGGCACATTTAAGAATGCTTTGAAATAAAGTCTATTTGAACGGACATTGTTATATTCAACATCTTTTAAAACAGTATATTTATAGAAATCGCCAGAAAGACTATCAGAGAATGTTTCTTTAGTAATTTTGGAGATTAAAATTGTATCATTCTTTAAGGTTAGTAAAATTTCAGTTTCATAATTATGGTAAATAGTTTTCGATTTATCATAATTACTTGTTTTAGAAATGGAATTGTCAATTAAACAATATGATTTAATTGATAGTTCATAAAAGTCATTTTCTATTCGAATTTTTTGTTTTTTTGTTATTGTATCAAATTCAAGCTGCCAATAAGTAATTACAGTATCATTTTTTGAAGTTAAATCTGTAGAATTAATCATGTCCTTGTTAGAATTCAATCTGTCATTTTCAGTTTGATTACAGCTTTGTAGAATTAATAAAAATGTAGTGTAAATCAGTAATCGTATCATTTCTTAAACTGTTTGGTAACTTAAAGATACTATTTTTTGAAAACGAATATCTCATTTTGTTTTACCTTTTTATAGTTTGATATAAATTCCTTGTCATTTATTTTCTCTCAATGTATTAAATAAAGGGGCATAGCCCTGTGTACTCCATAGCTTTTTTGTGATAACAGGGCTACGCCCCTTTATTGCTGTTAGTATCATTTGTGTTACGAAGATTTTAGGGCTACGCCCCTTTTTTTTATAATTATTTGATGTTTATTCCATGTTTAATTACACGTTTTGCATCTCGTATTATTCAAACAAGATTCTTATTATAAGCAATATACAAATATTATCTTATAATATCGGAATTTTTAAGATAAGGAATCGCTCGGATCAGTTGAAATAGTAGGTTGATATTTTTTTGCAAAACATAACAGTATGTTCTTATCAGAATATCCTTTACTATCACCCAAATCCTTTCGCGGAACTCCAACGATTAAGGAATATACAACATTATTTTTATACAGCTTCATGTTATAATCATGTCGCCACCTTCGGGGCTTAGGCTTGGTGCGTTAATAAACATTTCTATAATCATATCGCCCACTTCGGGGTTGGGGGTACGTGCTTAATTAGTTTGCATACACCCACCGCCCGTTGGGCACCTCCCTCAATGGAGGAGTCGTTATCTGCAAGATGTGTGTATATAATTTTCTATTGAATTATTTACCTTTCCTCTACCTTTCCACAAAGCATTTCCCCATTGAGGGGGAAGGGGGTGTTAACGTGAATAATATACATAGTCTCAATTTACCACTCGATGCGAAGGAATTTCATTCAGTGCCGGTCGAGTTTATCGAGACCCCTCACGCTAAAAAGAGAGACGAGGTTTAATAGTCTACCGAGGGGCGAGAGTGTTACAGCTAGTGCTTGTTACTGAGTTTTGCTCTTCGATGTTAAAACAGATCCCCGGAGAATGGTTTCTGAGAATATAAAGGTCAAATCAACCGGAATTTTAAAGTGATCCAAATTTTGAACATAAAAAAAAGGATATTGAATGTTCAATATCCTTTAACTACCTCCGAGTACCATTCTTTTTATCCGCACTTAGACGCCCCGCAATCTTGACAGATAAGGCATCCTTCCTGATAAATAAGATTATTGCTGCTACATGCTTCGCATGATTGCCCCGAACTTACTTTGGTTCCATTCGGTATATATTTTTTAAGTGCACGCTCAACTCCATTTTTCCATGTATTGATAGTTTCACCGTCAATACTCATAGACGTTACAAGGTTAACCACACTCTCAATTGGCATACGGTGACGAAGTACGCCAGAGATTAATTTTGCATAATTCCAGTATTCTTTATCAAACATACGAGAAAGACCTTGGAACGTAACACTGTAACCGTGTTTATCAATATATTGAAAATCATACTGCGTTACACCATCAACTTTATTTTTGATAATTTTTCCGCGAGAAACTGATTTTGGAACCGGTAGCACATCTTCATCAATTTTTCCCGTGAAAATTTCATATGGGTGATTATCAAGTAATCCAACAAATGCAACCCACAGCTCTCTGTTATTTTGGAAACGCACCACATCTGCTTCTAACTCAAGCGGACGACGAGGTGGTATGTATGGGGTTCCCGGAGAATTATCCGATTTTTTATCTTTTTTCTTGTCAGAAATCAATACTCCCGAACGAGATCCGTCTCTATATACGGTTACTCCTTTACAGCCTTCTTCCCAAGCTTTAATATAAAGTTTGCCAACTAATTCCTGATTAACATCTTCGGGTAAATTAATGGTTACACTAATTGAATGGTCAACCCATTTTTGGATTTTCCCTTGCATTGTTACTTTGCTTAACCAATCCACATCATTTGCCGTAGCTTTATAATAAGGTGATTTTGCAACTATCTCGTCAAGTTCTTCCTGTGGCACATCTTTTACCACTTGAGGGTCATACCCATTTTGCAGTAACCAAGTTGTAAATTTATGATGGAATACACGATACTCTTCCCAAGAATCTCCCACCTCATCAACAAACGAAATATTTGCAGAGGCATCATTTGGATTCACTTTTCTACGGCGTTTATAAACCGGCAAGAAAAGTGGCTCAATGCCTGATGTTGTTTGTGTCATAAGACTTGTAGAACCGGTTGGAGCAATGGTTAACATAGATATATTACGACGCCCATAGGTCATAATATCTTGGTATAATTGTTCATCAGATTCTTTAATACGTAACAAAAACGGATTGTTTCGTTCTCTGTCTGGATTAAAAATTTTAAACGGACCACGTTGTTTAGCCATTTCCATTGATGCACGATATGCTTCTATTGCAAGCGTTTTATGAACTTCTGTAGCAAAGTCTACACCGTCGTCAGAACCGTATCGCAGACCTAAGGCAGCAAGCATGTCACCTTCAGCAGTAATACCAATACCCGTACGGCGACCTTCAATTGCTTTTTCTTTAATTTTTTCCCATAAGTTTTTCTCAACGCGTTTCACATCAAAATCTTCAGGATCTGTATCAATTTTATTGATAATTGCATCAATTTTCTCGAGCTCCATATCAATAATATTATCCATCATTCTTTGTGCATATGCAATATGTTTTTTGAATAAAGGAAAATTAAACGATGCTTGAGATGTAAACGGATTTTCCACATATCCATATAAATTTATTGCAAGTAAGCGACAGCTGTCGTACGGACAAAGAGGAATCTCACCACAAGGATTTGTAGAAACTGTTTTAAAACCGTAATCAGCATAACAATCAGGAATAGCTTCAGAAGAAATTGTATCCCAAAATAGAATACCCGGCTCAGCCGATTTCCATGCATTATGCACAATTTTATCCCATAATGCACGAGCATTTACCTCTTTACGAACCGAAGGATTTGCAGAATCAACCGGAAACTGTTGGATATAAGGAGTACCATTTATTACAGCACGCATAAAATCATGGTCAATTTTAACAGAAATATTTGCTCCGGTAACCTTACCCGCTTCTAATTTAGCATCAATAAATTTTTCGGCATCAGGATGCTTAATAGAAATACTTAACATAAGAGCACCTCTTCGTCCGTCCTGAGCAACCTCACGCGTAGAGTTAGAGTAGCGTTCCATAAAAGAAACAACACCGGTTGAACTTAAGGCACTGTTATTTACCGCAGACCCTGATGGACGGAGGTGAGAAAGATCGTGACCTACACCACCACGACGCTTCATTAATTGCACCTGTTCTTCATCAATACGTAAGATACCACCATAGGAGTCAGCCGGATTTTTTTGTCCGATTACAAAACAATTTGACAAAGAAGAAACCTGATAATTATTTCCGATTCCTGCCATAGGACTTCCTTGTGGAACTATATAGGTAAAGTTTTCTAACAAAGAGAAAAACATATCTTCAGAAACAGCATCAGGATATTTTTTATCAATTCGAGCTAATTCTTTTGCAATACGACGATGCATATCAGTCGGATTTTTTTCATAAATATTCCCATACGAATCTTTTAAGGCATACTTATTAATCCATACCGTGGCAGCAAGTTCATCTCCTTTAAAATATTCAATAGAACTTTGTAGTGCTTCCTCGTACGTGTACGTTTTTGTTTTCATTTCTTGTTGTTGTGTAGTCATTTTGCTCTCGTCTAAAAACATGTTTCCAAATTTTTAATTATTTATTTTCAATACAACCGCCTCATTATAAAAATTTTACGCAATCACCTCCTTGCATGTGATATATACTGCACCCCTTTTATTATGAGACAAATTTTCCATGTCGTTTCGCAACGATTTTTTTAAGGAAAAAAGGTCAGATTAAAATTACTGTGAAAAAACATGTGCATGAAGTAAAAAAAAATGGAGTTATTAATATTTTTTTAACAATATAACACGCTGTTAAACAGAAGGTTTGAAAAACGCAATATTTTCACTTTAAAAAACGCCGTAAGAGTAAAATGGGTAAAATTGCTTATAAACAAAGAGCCCCCCTATACCCTGTTGAAAAGTCGCAAAAACTGTTAATAACTGAAAATGGAGAAAAAAAATTCTTGAAAAGGATTTTTTGAGATGTTTTTTTAATAAAAACTAGAGTATAAAACATAAAAAAAGGGAAGCTGTGAACTTCCCTTTTTTATATCTCGGTAAATGTTCTTATGGATTTAAGATTAATGGCAGACCATCTGCTCCGCTTCCTATAATAACAGTTTTAGCATTTGGCGACTCACTTAAGCGTACTGTTGCTTCAATACCACGCATACGTAAAAGTGCAGGCGTTAAACTATTATTAATAATTTGGTTTGCTCGTGCCTCTCCTTCGGCAGCAATACGTTTACGATCTGCCTCACTCTTTTCTTTTTCTAAACGGAACTGATATGCAAGTGCTTGCTGTTCTTGTACGAGTTTATCTTCAATTGCACGTCTAATATCTGTAGGAAGATTAATTGAACGTATTAATAATGCACGCATATTTATATTATTCTCTTCCAATTTTTTTCCTGATTCTTCAATAATTGTTTGTTCAACCTCAGCACGTTTTGTTGAATAGATTTCTTCTGCTGTATATCTACCAGCTACCTGACGAACCGCAGAGCGAATTTCCGGAGCAACTAATAAATTAGAATAATCTAATCGGAACGACTCATATAAAAAGCCAACACGGTTAAAATCGGGGAAGAAACGCACGGTTACATCAATATTTACCGACAAACCATTTCTATCAAGAACATCCATTGACTCTTCAATTTTTTGTTCAGACACATCATAAATATATAGTTCATTCCATGGAAATATAAAATTAAATCCCGGTTGTCTAATATAATCTCTGTCAAGACCCGATGTAAACGGTCTAAATACAACACCGCGCTCTGTTGCTTTTAATATATGAAATGATCTACCACCAAATAATAAGAGTGCTATTACTATTACTACTCCTATAATTATTGCATTTTGTTTTTTCTTGTCCATACTGTTTTATGTTTTAAAATTTACGGTAAAAATAAGAAGTTATTATGTAATAAAAAAATAAGCCGGTATCATTCGGAATCATTCTCGATTTCGAGAGTAAAAAAGTTCCACTCTATGGTATTATCCCAATTAGCTTTAACTTCAATTGTAGAAGAATAGATATAACGCTGTTCGGGTTGACGTTGTTCTTCAAATAAACCGGTATCCCATTTCATATTTTGATTAGAATCTATAAAAAATGATAGTTCATAGGTCCCCGCCGGTATATGTTGAAATCGATTTATATCTACTGCTTTTTGTTGCATAACAAATGAATTATCGGGTGATTTGGAGCGCAACTCTAACACAAAGTATTCTGAAATACTATCTAAAATCACAAGTACCGTCCCGTATGTTTCCGGTTTCTTTTGTAAAATAGCTATAAAAACTGAATCTGATTCAGCACCATATATATCGGCACATCCTGCATAAGGAATAATGCAAACATATCGCTTGTCGGCATTTCGTTCGGCAAAAAGTTCAAGTGTTCGCATATCTTCTTGCACATACACTTGTGTAGGAATGGCTGTATATATTTCTGTGTTCACTACGGATTTTTGGGTTTCTACAAGTGAGGTAAAATCTCTGTTTTGTCCTCCAAAAATATCTGTAATTGCATTACGCTCAATTTCTAATATGTATTTTGCATCCGGCTCAGCAGTATGATGCAACAATACTATTCTATTTGATTCAGGATGTCTTGTAATGGCAGTAATTATATTTTGTTCTAGGGTATCAAGCATGTTGCGTAGTACAATAGCAGTGTCAATAAGATCTTGAATAGGATTATTCCAAATAATTTCCAGCACATTATCTATAAAAAGATTCGTTTTTTGTGATTCTCGTAACACCGGTAATGGTCGGGGAGCTCTCACGGTTCTATAGCGATCGGTTTGAGAAAACACCGTTGAAAATGAAACGGTTTGTGTAATGATATTTTGAGTTCCGGGATATGAAACTTCTAATACAGGATTACGCAATAATGAAGCTTCCGGATGGGTAATCCAACATAATACTGCATTTGTTTCAACATCATGTTCACACACACACCAATTTTCTAATTGTGGTATCTGTACTAATTTCATTTTAATATCTTGCAATACAATTGGTCTTGCAAAATATAAGGCAAACCGTTTTCTGCCGATTCGTTGTGTTATAATTGATTGCTCTTCGTAGTAAAAATTTGGCACAAATCGAGAAGGAGAATATGGTTTTTGATGCTCATATACCTGAGCTAAAAAAGCAGTGTCGATAAACTCCCCCGTACTCGTTCTCAACGCATTGGTGTCTCTTACAGAATATAGTGCTATAGCGTCTGAAATTGTTTGTATTGGTCTATTTGAGCGGAGGAATAGAGTGTCGTCTAAAAACAATGAATTCCCATTTCTATGGAGTAATTCTATGTTGAGACGAGGAGGTACATCTCTATGAGGAAACACAATAACTGAGTCTCGTATAATTTCTTGTGCATGGGTATACACAATATCCATTTTCACACTATCTGCACGCACAAGACTTGAATCTACAAACCACACAATAATACTATCACGTGAAGGTAACACCTCCGTAAAAATTGCTTCTGATGAGTAGCCGGAGCAGCGTATTGACACCAATTCTTCAATGGGTAAATTAAACCCGAAACTATAGGCGTAGCGAGAAATTCTAGAACGGGAACGTATAGATTGATTCGTTTTTTCATTTTGGAACATACGTAAGGTAATGGGTTCCGGATAAAAAACCGTACGCGGCACAATGTTGAGTGAATCTACTATTTCAAAAGACTTTTTATCTGCATCAAAATATTCAAGACTATCTTGACTAAACACGAGAGAGTCCGTAGTTAGAGAGTCAATAATAGAAGTGTAATATATGGTATCAAATTCTAAAGACGCATACGGCGTAATACTACTATCATGAAATGCCAACTGTTCAGAAGGCAATGAAAACAGATAATCATTATCATTGTCAACTAAGGCATATATGCGATATGTGTCATGTTTAATATTACGAAATACAAAAGAGCCATCTTCGGCAACACGTGTTATATAAGTAGGGAAAACTGAAGTAAATGCCGTGTCTGAAAGATTTGTATGTAATAAAACCACGGCATTTTTTGGAACAGAATTATTATCAGCTCGCAGAACATTCCCGGTAATTTGTAAAGAATCAATTTCGTTTCCTGTTGAAAAAGCGTATACATACTGAGGAATCGTATTTCCTTCTGTTACATCTTTAATTGCTCTCGAAAAATTAAATGTATAGGTAGTGTTTTCTGCAAAGTCTTGGTTTTTCAAATCAATTATGAGTTTTTTTCTTCGAGTATAGATATTTGGGAAATCCTCAAAAACCGGAGAAATTAAACAATTAGACTCTACTTTATCCAATTGAATTCGTTCGTCAAAGCGAACTAAGATTTTTGATGGTTTTATGGCAACCGAATTATTAAGCGGACGCTCCCACACAAGTTTTGGAGCAAGAGTATCTGTTGGTCCACCCATTGGTCGGGATTCTCGTGCACAATTAGAAAGTCCGAAGACAAACGGAATAGCTATAATACACGAAAAAATAATTGAGTGAAGAAAAAAACGCATGTCATTTGTTTTATGTATGCAAACATACAAAAGAGTTTAGAAATTAACGAGAGATTACATATTTTAAGATAGAAATATGTACCTTCGCAATAGAAACATGTGTGATACTTAATACACACATTATAGTAAGTTACATTTTAATTTTTTACACGTGAATATTTTACTTATTGGTTCGGGAGGAAGAGAGCATGCATTTGCATGGAAGTTTTCACAAAGTCCTCTGTTAACACATCTTTTTATTGCTCCCGGTAATGCGGGAACCGCAAGTTTAGGAACAAATCTACCCATTGCTGTTGATGATTTTGAAAGCATAAAACAAGCTGTTATTACTCACAATATTTCTTTAGTGGTAGTTGGCCCGGAAGACCCATTAGTAAAAGGTATACATGATTATTTTTTAGCAGATTCTGCTCTATCTCATATTCCGGTGGTTGGTCCTCAAAAATTAGGGGCAACGCTCGAGGGCAGCAAAAAATTTGCAAAAGAATTTATGATTCGTCACAATATTCCAACTGCGGCATATTTTACTGCAACGCCTGAAAATATTTCTGAGGCCTTTACTTTTCTTGATTCTCAGAAACCTCCTTATGTATTAAAAGCTGATGGTTTAGCTGCAGGTAAAGGGGTATTGATTATTTCTGATAAAGATGAAGCAAAATCTGAGCTTCGTGAAATGCTTAATGGAAAATTTGGTGCCGCAAGTGCAAAGGTTGTAATTGAAGAGTGTTTACACGGAATTGAAATGTCAATTTTTGTAATAACAGACGGCGAAGATTACCTTATTTTGCCTGAAGCAAAAGATTACAAACGTATTGGCGAAGGAGATACCGGATTAAATACCGGTGGTATGGGAGCCGTTTCTCCGGTTCCGTTTGCAAACAAAGCATTATTACAAAACATAGAAGAAACCATTATTAAACCAACGGTTGAGGGGCTTAAAAAAGATGCGATTCCGTACTGTGGATTTATCTTCTTTGGCTTAATGGTTTCTAATGATATTGCTAACGTTATTGAATATAATGTTCGCATGGGAGACCCTGAATCTGAAGTGGTTCTGCCTCGTATAGAATCTGATTTATTAGCATTATGTGTGGCTGCAGGGAAAAAAGAACTCTCTAAATATTCAATACAACTTAGTCCTGACACGGTTACAACAGTAATGGCAGTTTCGGGCGGATACCCCGAAGCGTATGAAAACGGTAAAGTAATTACGGGACTGTCTGATGTTGACGGCAGTATTGTGTTTCATGCCGGCACAAAACATCAAGGTTCAGATATTATAACTGCCGGAGGACGGGTTCTTGCGGTTAGTTCTTTTGGCAAACATAAAGATGACGCTTTAGCGGCTTCATATAAAAATCTGAAAAAGATTTCTTTTGAAAATATGTACTACCGAACAGATATTGGATTTGACTTATAAATAATAATCGAGCTCAGGTTACACGTATGATATACGCAATTTTACATAAAAATAATCCTTCTACCTTATTGGCTTATCCATTAGTAATAGGGGGCTTATGGCTTTCATTATTTCTAAATCCTTCTTTTTTAGAAATGTATTATGACGCAACGCCAATGCCCTTATATGCCTTTTTCTCGAATCTGCATACCTTACCATATGTTTCTCTTATCGTTGTTTTATGTGTAATGAGCATAAATGCATTTATTCTCTCTCGCATACAATCACACTTTCGAATAATTGAGAAGGGCTCAAATATTTATATTACTATATTTTTTCTGTTGTGTGCTGCATGTATTCAATTTCAGCAATTCGGACCGCTTCATGTATCATTAATTTTTGTATTGTTTGGAATATCATCCGTATTTCATATGTATAAAAATGAATTTGGATTACGCCCGATTTTTGAAGCCGGTTTACTTTTTTCAATAGCCGGATTATTTTATGCTCCTGCTTTTTTCCTGAGTGTATTTTGTTTTTTAGGATTATTATCATTAGTTCCTTTTAACTGGCGACAATGGATGTCGGCTCTCTTTGGAATTTTAACTCCCATTGCCCTTACCTTTTCTGTATACTTTTTATATGATTCAGTACCGCATCTTTTAGAAACCTTATCTGCTAATATTCTACATGAGCATGAATCTTTTGGTATTTCTAAAGGGCATATTGTGTTTCTTTCAATTATGGGCATTGTGTTTCTACGCTCTTTATTACACTTGTTTTCCGGGGTTGTTAAAAAGGTTTCTACCACCAAATATTTTGGCTTATTATTGTTTTACTGTGTATTAATAACAGCGGTGTTTTTTGCTGTTCCAGCCAGTGGAAAGGAAGTGTTCTTTTTTATGATTATTCCGTTTGTATTTATTCTCTCTCATTATATTGATTCCATACGTTCATATATATGGAAAGAGATAGTTCTTATAGCACTCTTTGCCGGAGTAATTGCAGTACAGGTATTGGCTTAAATTACCCCTGCCTGATACATAAGGATACGCAATTCTTCGTAATTTTTTGCAACCGGCAAATTCGGATAATCATCAATAACATTTTGAGGAGGACAGTACAACACGCCTACATCTGCAGCTTGCAGCATAGATATATCATTATAAGAATCGCCAAAAGCAAAAACCTTATAACAAAGACTTTGAAATGCTTCAACTGTTTTTCGTTTTGGGTCGGGCTGACGAAGTGTATAATCAGCAATACGTCCGTCTTTTTCAATTTCTAAAGAATGACATAATAAAAACGGATGCTCTAATTGCTCCATAAGAGGTTTTGCAAACTCAACAAATGTGTCAGAAACTATTACAAAACGACTCACCTCTCGTAACCATTTTGTAAACTCTAATGCACCGTCTAATGGAGCAATAGTAGAAATAACGTCCTGAATATCTTGAATTTTTAAGTTTTCCTCATCAAGAATTTTTAAGCGATATTGCATTAACTCATCATAATTTTGAATATCACGAGTTGTTAATTTGAGTTTTTCAATTCCTGTTTTTTTTGCAACATTAATCCACACTTCCGGAACAAAAACACCTTCTAAATCAGAGCAAACAACCCACATATTATAATCGCTTAAAAATGTATACTTTTGCAAAAATACACAAAATATTAATTATTTTATCTGTAGTTTTATATAGATGGAAGAATTAGAAATTATTCGAAACAAAGCACAGGAGTTGGGACTGCTATTTTTACAGGTAGCTCCTGCTCATATTAGCTTTCCGGAAGAGCCACTAAAACAATGGCTGTCTAAAGGATACGGTGCCGATATGCAATGGCTGCATAAAAATCTTCATATTCGGCATAATCCGGCAGCTATTGTTGATTTTGCACAAAGTATTATTGTGTGCGGATTAGGATATTATCAAGAAAAACCTCAGCGACAAGGAGAAATAGCACTCTATGCTCAGGGAAGAGATTATCATAGTGTTTTAAAAAAGAAAATGCAGGTTTTGGTTGCCTACATTGAAGGTTTAGGAGAAAAAGCTCGTTGTTTTGTAGACAGTGCCCCTTTACTGGAACGCCCCATTGCCGAACAAGCCGGTGCGGGGTGGATTGGGAAATCATCCTTATTGGTTTCTCCGGAGCATGGCACGTTATTTTTTTTAGGAGAAATATGTACCTCTTTGGTCTTACCATACGGAACAGTCATAGAAAATAAATGCGGAACTTGCACTGCCTGCATTGATGCCTGTCCTACACAAGCTATACACAACGGAATGGTTGATGCACGAGCATGTATTTCATATCTTACCATTGAGCATATGGGTAGTATTCCCGAACAATATAGAAGAGCTATTGGAAACAGATTATACGGCTGTGATGAATGCAGTATTTCCTGTGTATATAATACCTTTATTGCAACAACTGAGGCGGATTTCTTTCCCCGCACATACCCAACAGTGCAAGAGATACTTACACTCACGCCTGAGGGGTTTTTACGTTATTTTGCAGGAACGGCATTATACCGAATCGGTTTACCACGCCTTACACGCAATGCTTGTATTGTGCTTGGAAATACCGGCACTATAGAAGATATTCCATTATTGGAAAGATGTATACACCAATCTGATTCACTCGTGCGTGAACATGCGGAATGGGCTATACAAGAAATTATTATACGTTCAAAGAACTAAGATTTGCATTTCTTGCATAAGAAGTGTTACATTTGCCGAGCAGGAAATCGTTCTATCGCTCTTTTAGGAGAGAGGAAAGTCCGGACAACAAAGGGCATCGTACTGTTGAAAGAACAGATATTCGCAAGAGTATAGTATGGCAGAAGAAAATAACCGTCCGTCTCCGACGGATAAGGGTGAGAAGGTGGGGTAAGAGCCCACCGGTGTTGCAAGTGATTGCAGCAGCCGTGCCACTTACGAGTTGCAAGACCATGTATACCAACGCTTGAGGGCTGCCCGTCTGATGTTGGAGGGTAGGTCGCATAGATAAATGATAGAAATTCGTATTGAATACAGAATCCGGCTTATAGATTTCCTGCTTTTTTACTCTTCTGCATTTTTTTTACGCTTACGAAGATACTCTGAGAGCATTTGCCCGGCTAAAAAACCAATTATTACTCCATACACACTACTTGTGTACCAACGAGCAGTTATTGCACATTGTCCGCTTGCACAACCAATGTAATACCAATAGGCATATCCAGCCCAAAAACCTAGAATCGAAAAAATTATTTCGTACGCAAATCGAGAAAGAAATTTCATATTTTTTTTGTTATATGACGTGCAAGTGGGGTAATTATTACATTATTTATTGGATTAGTTTAGAATTTGCGATTTTCAATAAAATACTTCCTTCTTTTTTTCTACAGCAAAAAAAAGAAGCAAAAAAGTGCCGTTTATTGGATTACTAATTTTTGAACCCAAATAAAATTTTGGTAGGTAATAGCAACCATAAAAATTCCGGGATTTGATTGAATTGATATAGGCAGAGTAAACAAATCACATATTGTGCTTGTATTTGTATATAATACTTGTGCATTTAGATTAGTAATTTCTATTGAAACCGGACTGCAGGTTTCTCCTACAAATAAAGGAGCAATATAAAATTCCTGCATAGATTTTATGGGATTTGGATATAGTATAAAAGGAGCTTCAAAATCGCTTTTTAATTGTTCATACACATACGATGGTCTGTGCATGGCATAATACTTTAGCATATTCACATAATATTTCCACTGTTGCAAATCGGCAGGCTGCCTCCAACGGTTCGCATGTTCAACTACTAATGGTTCATATATTTTTTCCAGTTTCTCAATTTTCTCAATCAATTTATCCGGTCTAAAAGAGTTCTCTAAATGATAAATGTAGGTTTGTTTAAATTGATTTCTGAACTCCCTGTTTTTGAGCAATGTTCCTAAAATAATTTTTGCCCATTCAAATTCTTGTATTCTATCCTCAGCATACATATCTAAATGATTATAGGCAATTCTATTCATGCATCTGTCGCAATCATAAAACATATAGCGCCATTTTGCCTGTTCATCGTTTCTGTTTTTCCACATTCTTAGATTTTGTACCGGGAAATCGGTATTTGCAAAATATGCCTGAGCTATAAAAAAATCAATCAAACAAGGAATATCTATTATATTCTTTATGTCATTATATACAGAAGCATCCGTTATGTCATTATGTTGCAAGAAATAAATAAGGTCATCATACGCATGCAAATCTCCACTTCTTGCATTTTCTCCTACCGCAATATCATATGAAATAATATCTACATCCGGGCTTGCATGTGCATTTGCCTGCAAGTATGCTTCGTCTTGATATTCAAAAAAACTTTTTATCCCCCAATATTCTCCATTTAAAAACACAACTGCCGGAGTAGTAGCTACTTTTTCGAAATTTAAATCAACTATTGCACTTTGCACTAACTCTTCTTTAAAGAGCACATATTGTTTTTGTGCTCTCAAAATAAGTATGTTAAAATCGTGTAAGTGAGGCTTATTTTCGAACAGAGGATATGAAAATGTTGGCGTTCCGTATTCTTCACGAGCATATATACGAAGAGATTTCTGAGGATCGGCACGTGAAGTATTTCCATGAATTCGTATATCAATATCTTGTTGTAACACAATGGTGCCATCGGGTTTAAAGACCTCAAAATTTGCTCGATACTGCCAATCGCTGCCTCGTTGATTAAAATTTGTATGATTACCTTCAACATAGATTCCGGTATCATCATCAAATAAATTATCAGGATCAGTTAAAATAGAAACTAGTAACACCGGGTATCGTTTATAGAGTAATGAATCTATAAAATATGTTTTACCGTACACCTCACTTGCTTTACAGCCGGCAGTATATGCAACAAAGCGTAAAGGACTGGCTTTATAGGTAGTTCCACGAGGTTTTTCCCAGTTTTCTCCGGTAGGTATACGTGCAAAAAGTGTAGGTTCAAAAAATCTATTTTGAATGAGAATAGAATCGGTATACAACAAGGCATTTTCATGTGGTTCTGTTCCGTCTAATGTATAATAAATAGTAGCATTAGGATTTGTTGACTCCAAGCGAACATATATTTCTTCTGAATATATTCCGGATTCTTTACTTACGGTAATATCAGCCCTTGTGTATTCTCCAAAATCATGCACACTGGCAGTTTCATTAGAAAAACCGGGGGTTGGCGATAAAATAAATACATCACCAGTACCATCTTGCAGATAACCAACAGAATAATTACGAGGAACACAAATGGGGTCAATATAACTTATTAGGTCAAGATGAGGATTATACAAATATACCCCCTCATGGAGCGATGATAATTTAAAATCCGTATGAAGTTCAGAAGCATTCGTAATATCTTTTCCTGAAGCAAAGAGCAGCAAAAACGACTGAGGTTCAATAGAAATATCCGGAAATTTCCAATATGAGTTTTTTTGAGGATTATCTGTTATAGACCAGTCTAAGAGAGAAATTGTAGAATCGCTCGCATTATATAATTCAATCCAATCAGACGCAGTGCCAAATGAATCAAAATGTGCATCTTTATTAGAAAACATTACCTCATTAATATGAATCTGCCCATAGCCACTATTCTGCACACACACAAGCGAAAAAATAAAAAAAGATATCAGAATATGCTTTTTCATAAAAAGGTTAATGCGGCTGAAATAGCTATCATATCATAATTATACTTTGTATAATTACTTACATTCGGGTTAAGCATAAGAACATCTGCCGGTAATGCGGTATTTATAATTGAATATTTCATTATTGCAAACTGATGGCGATATGAGAGTTGTATAGAAAGCTCAGCTTTTTGATGAATTGAAATTGTTTTTCCGATTCCGAATCCCACAAATATACCCCCCGAAAAATCATATCCTTGAATATTAGTAATTGCCTGATTCCATCCAAAAGAATACCCACCTTGAATTGAGAGATATATAAGATTATCTGAATTCTGTTTATAGCTTTTTAAATCTATAAAAATTGGAAGAAAGCGTTCGTTTTTTAATTGCATATATCCGCATCCGCCACCAAACAAAAAAGAAGGACTAATTTCGGCATTTCCTATAAAAGCAAAGCCAATTCCGGGGTTATACGTAAAGGTATCATTAAAAATTTGATACCCTAAAATTTTGGTAGTTTCTAAACGAAATAAGAGTGGATTTTTTTCTGTTGGCTCGGTAGTGTTTTGAGCAAAAGGAGCAGAATATAACACACATACACACACAATTACCCCAATTATTCTTTTGCACAACATACATTTTCTTTTAAAAGACCTGAGCAAAGATACTAAAAAAATATAGGGTTTTTAAAACAAAAAACTACTGCTGCGATATCAATTCTAATATATATTTTGCAATATCAGTATTATCAATAACATCAGTAAAATATTCACTTCCCACACCAATTGTTTTTATTGGCACCATTATTCCGGTATGTGCGTAGGTTGTCCAGCCAATCCCTGCTTTTTCGGCAATAATTCTATGTAAGGTAAGCACAATAGCCTGTGCTTTATCGGCACTTTTTGATGAAGGATTAGAAATATTATAAAACCGTTGTGTTTGTCGCGAACCTCGTGCTTTTCTATCAGTTACAAATGTGTATGCTTCAAGAAGTTGGTCTTGTTCATCTTTGGTTAATGTTATGCCTGAATTACCAAAGACATAATATTTCTGTAGGATTTCCATAAGCTCCTTAAAAGATAATTTTGGGTTTTTAGTAAACTCATTTTTAAGTATGTTTTCTATCTGATCATACGAAATGTTTTGATGTTGTAACAGTGCAATATTACTATGATACGGGTATGTTACTGAACCAAGAGACATACCTCCGGTTTCGTGGTCGGCAGTAACAATAATAAGTGTTTCATCAGGATATTCATAATAAAATTCAAGTGCTTGTTTTATCGCATCATTAAACTCAATAACTTCATGAATAGTAGTTGCGGCATCATTTGCATGACAAGACCAATCAATTTTACCCCCTTCTACCATTATTACAAAACCGGCATCATTTACCAGATGAGTAATTGCCGCTTTTGTTACTTGAGAAAGGGTAAAAGGATTTTCACGATTGTTTATTCTATACGGGAAAAGCGTTGCCGGAGCATACACAAATACCTTTTCGTTCTTTGGCAATAGGAATAAACTATCAGGCGACGACACTAAAACATATCCTGCATTTTTAGCTTTTGTGTAAGCGTTAACCCCTTTTTCAATAGGAGCTTTAAATCCACCACCACAAAAAAAATCAAATTGTGAGCGTGCCAACTGCAAAGAAATATCATGATAATTATTTCTACTTGTGCTACTTGCATAAAATGCCGCCGGAGTAGCATGGTCTATTGACACGCAAGAAATAACTCCTGTTTTCATGCCGGCTTTTTGAGCAGCATACATAAAACTATACAAGGTATCTTTGCCGTTTGGAGCTAATCCAACCAAACCATTATTTGTTTTAGTTCCGGTAGCCATTGCCGTTCCCGCAGCTGCAGAACAGGTAATCTTTGAATTAGCAGAATGAGTCTTCAAAAAACCTTTACCCGGCAAATACATAAAACGCAAACTATCTTGCATAACTGAACGCATATATATATCAGCAGCTTGCATTTGAGCTACTCCCATACCATCGCCAATAAACAGAAATATATACTTTGGTGTTTTTTGCTCAGAAACCGGTTGTGCAAAGAGTGTAAGAGAAAACAACCAAACGGTAATACACATAGATACAATTCTCATAGCTATACTTTTTTATTTTTTTGCTTAATTTTTTTAGGTTTTTTCTTTTTTATGTACGCAAACAGAAAAATCACTCCTATTCCAAGTACAACAAATGGCCATAAGCTCGTAATCCCTACAAAAAACCATAAGAGATTTGTCCAGCCATTTTTTATTGCTTGTCCCATTTTTGACGAAAAGCCAAAAACAGTACTTGTTTTTTCATAAAAACTAATGGTAAGCACACTATATGAAACTCTGTTTTCCAAATAGCGTAGTCTGCCCTCAAATGATTCAATATCTGAGCGTATAGTTCCCAATTCCTTTTCAATAGCTAAAATTTCTTCAACTTTTTTAGCTTCTTGTAAGAGTTGTACATATCGTTTTTCTAACTGTTTTTTTGTTGAAAGCCGAGCAGTTACATCAATATAATCTTCGGTTACATCACGAGAATAGATATTTTTATTAGTAACAGAAAGTGCATGCTCAGAAAGTGTATTCACAACTACAGCAAAAGAATCTGCAGGAATATGTACACTAAGCGTGTATTCAATTTTATGAGAATAATTATATGCATTCTCACTGGTAATATATCCATTATTGTGAGCAACAAGTGTTTTAACAAACTCATTTGTATTTATTACAGATTGTGTTTCAAACTGCAATGAACCTTCGGTAATAATTTTTTGTTCAACCTGTTTCTGCGGATTTGCACGAATCATATCATCTGAACTTGCAATGCTTTCGTACCCGGCAGATCCCATAAAGGAATCAGATGAATACTGATTGCCACAGGCAAAAATTGAAAATAAAAAAAGAACAACGATAATGTGATACCTAGACTTCATAATACAACATGTAAGATAATTTTCTCAAAAATACACATTTGAGCTTGTTTTTCGTAAGGATTTTTGTGAAGAAATCGTTAAAATTTACATAAAATTGCATGATATAAAAGAAATACAATGACAAAGATTAGAATTACCAAAGAGTTTGTGTTTGATATGGCTCATGCCTTACATAAATATGACGGTTTATGTAAAAATATTCACGGACATACCTATAAACTACAAGTTACCCTTATTGGGCCGATTAATACTGATAAGAATTCAGTTAAAAACGGAATGGTAATAGATTTTGGAGAATTAAAAGCTATTGTAAAACCGTATATTGTTGACAAATTTGATCATGCCTTAGCAGTAAACACGGCTCACGACATGAAAGAAAATGTTGGTCATTATCAAGAAGAAGGGAAATTTATTGAATTACCGTTTCAGCCAACCTGCGAAAATTTAGTCGCATATTTTGCAGATATAATTCAACCAAAATTACCGGAACATATTTCTTTACACAGTATTCGCTTATATGAAACTCCTACCTCTTGGGGAGAATGGTTTGCTGAGGATAATGCCTAACCCTAGGTTACTTTACCCGTACCGTAAAAATATAAAATGATTCTACCGTCTTATTGTTCTGCGTAGCAGGATTCCATTGAGTATTACCGAGAAACGTGAGTAATTCTTGTTCAAGATGAGAATTCTGCGGCATATCAAGATAGAGTACGGAAAGCTTTCCATGTATTGAAATACTGCAATATATTCTAATAACCCCTCCTACTACCGCTGTTTTATTCTCTTTTGAAATATGAGCAAGAATAGCTGCTTCTATTTCTTGTTCCTCTGCACGGTATTGTGCAGGCACAAAATTACTCGGTGTATATTCTGTAGTAATAACAAGGGCTTGTTGTGCAGGTTTCGACGAATAGTTTGCAATATCTTCTTGTTTCGTAATTCGTGAAATACCGGAAATAAATTCGGGCTTCCCAAAATAGGAATATCCAACATCTGTATTATTTACAATAAATACTGTTTTTTGAATCTCTGGTTTTGCATCAGCAAGTTTTGCAGCTCTAACCTCATTCTTAGAAACCGCATATCCAACTGACCTTATGGGTTCTATAGGGGGATGCTCCATTTCTACATCAAATTTCATCTCTCTCTCTTGGTCAGCTTGTACCGTATATCCTCTCAAAAGCATTGATGATTTATCTATTACCTCTGAAGCATCTTCGAAGAAAAACGAATCTTCTGCTATTTCAATAATATCTGATTCAACAATCATTGGTTTTTCATTAAGCATAATACGTTCTTCGGGAGACGCAACAATTGGAGGCACTTCAATTGATCTATCCTCTGTTTGAGGAATCTCCGGACTAGGTTCTTCAACATCGGTTTTGATTTGTTCTTTTTCGGCATGTATATCAGACGCGTTCTCTTGAATGTGTTCAGCTACAATAAAGCTGTCAATAGGCAACAAAAGATGCTTTGTGAGAATTCCAATTCCTGCAACACACACAATTACAGCGGCAACTGCCGATATTTTTTTCCATAGAGGAATACGAGGCGTCTGACGAGTTGTTGCAAGAATTTGTTTTTGTAAATCCTCTGTAATAGCGGTAATATCCGAAGGATTATTGAGTAATTGTAATCCTTCCAGTTCATCATTACACATATCACACATAAGCGTATGTGTTTCTATACGATGCATTTCTGTATTGCTCAATGTTCCATTGATATACGCAATCATATCTTCTTGCGATATGCAGTCCGGATTATCTATATGGTCAGTACTATGTGTCATGTTTTAGAGCTAATTGAAGATTTCTTTTTCCGTTTTGAATATAGGTTTTTACCTCTTTTGGTGAAAATCCTGTTTGTTCTGCTATTTCTTTATAGCAGAGTCGTTTGACATAAAACAATTCAACACAAATTCTCTGTTCTTCTCGCAAACCGGCAATTTGAGTTGTTAATACATGAAGATTTTTTTCTAAATCTATCTTTTCTTGTAGATGCACATCTTCATCATTTTCCATATTATTTTGGAAAAAAAAGTCAGAATCTGTAACAATTTCTTTCATTTTTTTCTGAGATCGCAACACCTGCAGACAATAATTCTTAGTTACTGAATACAACCAGGGTTTAAAATTATCTATGGTGTGTGTGTGGAGTTTTGAGAACAATGATTCAAAAATTTGCATCACGGCATCTTTACTATCTTCTTCATTTTTTAAGTATTGTAAAGAAAGAGCAAACACAAAAGAAGTATATCGAGTAAACAAAACACCGACATATTCTTTATCCCCTGTTTTTTTATAGGAATTAATAAGTTCTATATCAGTGTTTTGCTCTGGCATTTAAAAAAAACTTACTGCAAAATACATTTTTTTTATGGAATTACATATACCGCTGCATCTATGATATAAAAATTGATTATAAACAGATAAAACCTTTGTATTATGAAAACACAATCAGTAGTAAAAACAGCAGTAACACTTGTGCTTATATGTGCAAGTATTATGTCCTTTTCGCAGAACCAACATGGTACGGTAACAGGAGTAGTAATTAACAAATCAACATCTCAGCCAATTTCGAAGGCAGAGATTGGGGTATATCAACAAACCCGGAAAAATCAAACCGTATACAGTAATGACAAAGGAGCATTTTCCATATCACTCGCTCCGGGCATGTATACTTTACAGATACGAGCAAAAGGTTTTTCTGTGTCGTCGGTTGAGGTATATATTCAATCAGGAAAAACAGTTACTGTGAGACCTCAGTTAGAACATGCCGCTCCGGTAATTGTAGAAATAAATGATGTAGAAATGGATATGAGTATTGCCTTAGAAAAAGTTATGGAAAAACCACATAGAATGCATTATTCAATGGCAACAATAGGATATGCCGTACCATCACCTCAACAACCCTATCCCTTATATCAAAGTGAAGATTATGATGTAATACATGAAAATGGATTTAGAGACGCCCATACCAGTCCGTTCTCAACATTTTCTGTTGATGTAGACCGTGCTTCATATGCAAATGTTCGACGTTTTTTACAACAACAAAATAGATTACCAAATCCTGATGCGGTACGTATTGAAGAAATGATTAATTATTTTGATTATTCATATCCGCAACCAAAAAAAGGCGACCCATTTTCTATTACCGTTGAATCAACAGGTTGCCCTTGGAATAATCAAAATTCATTGATTCTTATTGGATTACAAGGAGAACAGGTTGCCGTTAACAATATCCCTCCAAGTAATTTAGTGTTTCTTATAGATGTATCGGGCTCAATGCATGGTCCAAATCGATTGGGTTTAGTAAAACAAGCATTTGATGTATTAGTATCTCAACTTCGTCCGCAAGACAGAGTATCTATTGTGATTTATGCGGGCAATACCGGCGTTATTTTAGAGCCAACACCGGGAAATCAAAAAGAAAAAATATCTGCAGCAATTCATAGTTTGGAAGCACAGGGTTCTACACATGGATATGCGGGAATTCAAAAAGCGTATGAATTAGCTAAAAAAACATACATTCACGGAGGCAACAACCGTGTTATTATAGCAAGCGACGGCGATTTTAATGTTGGTATTCAAAGCACATCTGAATTGGTGCGATTTATTGAAACACAACGTGACGAGCATATTTATTTAACCGTATTAGGATTTGGCATGGGTAACTATAAAGATTCCCGATTCGAACAATTATCAAATGCCGGAAATGGAAACTATGCATACATTGATAATTTGAACGAAGCAAAAAAAATGTTCGGACAAGAACTTTGGGGAACTTTATACACCATTGCAGATGATGTAAAAATACAAGTAGAGTTTAATCCGGCAATTGTAAAATCGTATCGGTTAATTGGTTATGAGAACCGCTTACTTGCCACCGAAGATTTTACGAACGATAAAAAAGATGCCGGAGAAGTTGGTTCCGGACATTCGGTTACCGCTTTATACGAGGTTGAATTTCATGCAGAAGCACGAACTACAACAGAATCGCAATACATTACACAGGTTTACGCCAATACACAAGATGTGATGACCGTGCAGGTACGTTATAAAGATCCGGGCACCGAAACCAGCAAACTACTTTCAAAACCTGTAACTAAAAAGGAGCTGGTGCAAGGTAAGAATATTGAATTTGCCGCAAGTGTAGCAGAATTTGGTATGGTATTACGAAATTCAGAATTTAAAGGAACTGCCAGTTATGATTCTATTTTATCTAAATCTAAGATATTTTTACAAGAAGATGAATTTGGATATAGAAAAGAATTTGTGCAATTAGTGGAACGAGCAAAGAGTTTACAAAAACTCTAATCCTCTCACTTTTCACCAATAAAAAAAGACCGACAAAAATTTGTCGGTCTTTTTAACATAATTGTATCTCGTAGAAATCTTAGTACCGATTGTTATATTGACGGTTGTAACCACCACCAGTGTTACTTGGGCGGCTTTCACGAGGATGTGCTTTTTTTACTACGATTGTTTTCTCTTGAAAATCTGTGTTGTCAAGAGCGTCAATCGCAGATTGACCTGCTGAATCATCAGCCATTTCGACAAAACCGAAACATTTAGACGCTCCGGTGTCGCGATCTGTAATAACTTTAGCTGAGCTAACTTCGCCATACTGGCTGAAAAGATTTGTTAAGTCGTCACTAGTTGTGTGTGAGCTTAATTTTGCAATAAAAATGTTCATGTAAATAAAAAATAAAAATTGATAATTATACAAATATACTATAAAGAATTATTCTTTTATATGTATTTGTGTTTTTTTTAACACATTGATACTTAAAAAAATATTTACCTCAGCATTAAAAATTAAATGATAATTGATTTGAAACAGAAAATGACCGTCGGTGATGCGGAGTCATTCCGGAGGTAAGTACCGCCTGCCGATGTGCAAGCGTAGGATATCCCTTGTTTGTATTCCATTGATAATGAGGGTAATCGTGATGGATTTTCTCCATAAAATCATCACGATATGTTTTTGCTAAAATAGATGCCGCTGCAATTGAAAGGTATTTTCCATCGCCTTTAACAATACAGGTATGTTCAATTGTATGATAGGGTTTAAATCGATTTCCATCAACAATAATATGCTCCGGTGTAATAGATAATGCATCAAGAGCTTTGTGCATTGCCCAAAAAGAAGCTTGCAGAATATTTATAGAATCAATGGTTTCATTATCAACAATGCCAATTGCCCAAGCAAGAGCATCTTGCTCAATAATTGGACGGAGTTGTTTTCTCTTAGCATCACTAATTTTTTTAGAATCGCATAATTCAGGATGATTATAATTTGGTGCAAAAATAACTGCGGCGGCAAAAACAGGACCGGCCAAACATCCTCGTCCGGCTTCGTCGCAACCTGCCTCTATACAGCCATCTTTATAAAAGGAACTAAGCATTACTTTCTGCTTATAATAATATCATGAATATTTGCCAAGAGCAGCACCCATTTATCGCCATATACACCAATACCCATATGCGTATGCTCTTTTGTCATTATTTTGGGGCAGTTTTGACTAAAGCGGGTTTCCATCCATGACCGTACCACAGCATGTATGAGTTCTTCCAGTTCTTCTGTGTCGGAAATTTCCCCGAGGGCATACCCATGCCCAAGTACCTCAGCAATACGAGTAGCACGAATGTATATTGTTTTTGAAAATGTTTCTATCATTTGACCTTGAAGATGCGTTGCATTAACTCTGTCTAAGGGAGTTTCTCCGGTATTTGGGTCAATATGGTCTGTGAAATTATTTGCAAACATATTCTCTGCATGTGATTGGGCAATTCGAGCCAAGGTGGTATCCCAATCAACTGCAAATACCGGTCTCATACGAACCACCCTTCCGGTATCACATTGACAGCCACGTTCTCTCCACATATTTATTGCCTCTAAGGCATATTTTCTAAGTAATGACTCTTCATGCCTGTATGGTTTGATATGATATTTTGACTCCAAAGACCTTCTAAGTTGAGATATTTCGGTACTATTTGGCAAAACAATTTCGGCTAAGCGGATATACTGAAAGGTATTTCGTAATGGAATTGTATCTCGCCAAGTTCTTTGTGTTCCTTCAGAGGCATCAAATTTTGCAACTTCAGTTCTAATAATTTCCAGCCATCTATTTTCCACATGCTGTGCAAAAGCTTTATCATCATGATACATTGCCAAGCCACGTCTCGAAAAATCAAATAATAAATCTTTATCTTCTTCATTTCTTGCCGTATCAATACTCAAGAGAATAGCATCTCTAAATCCTTTACTAATTGCATAACTCGTCTCAAATTTTGGCTTATATGTTTCAACCAGCCAAAATAAATCTCTAAACATCCAATTATCGGCTAATAAGAGTGCACCTTGCGTAAGCCCGTCATAATAATCATGAGATGGAGAAACATCGGCAGGAGCACGTTCATATAACCGAGAAACCTGCCGCATACATTGCTCGTAATTCCCCACTTTTGCATAAATTATTGCAACATCAAGAGCACTAGTTTGCACCCGAAACGCTCTCATTAATCGCTGGTGGAGTTGAATAGCACGTGTTTGGTTAGACTCCTTTATTTGGTCGGCAACATATTCGGTATATTGATAAATAATTGCTAATTGTTCTGCATATTCATCAAAGATTTCTCCATCTCTATCTTTTGAGCGGAGAATACTTAATGCCCGCAAACAATCCATAAGCGGGTCGCGAGTAAATTCCTCATAACGTTGTGGCAATTGAGCCATTTCAAAATATGCGAGTGCCTTTATATAATATGCCTCCAATTCATTTTCATTACGAGCAAGAAGTTTATCGGCACGCTGCACACATTTTTCAAACTCTCTATTATTATATAAATCAAATAACCTTTGAACCGCACGTGATTGTGCAAATGAGGTCACACTCAAGACAGACAGAAGTACTATAACACAAAATTTTTTCATCTGTACATTTTACTAATTAGTATTACCTACAAATATACATTTTTCCTTGAAAACAGATTTCTAAAGAATGAACAACTATCACGTTTTTTTAACACTGCACATTACATCATATTATAAAAAACCGTAGTTTTACAGAAATTTAAAACAGTCGCACACTGAAATTAGTTATTTTTTTGTTTGTAATACTGGCTTATGCCGTATCAAACACCGTATATACTCAGCCACGAACAGATATTTATGTTTTAGCTCACGCTATTCAACGTGAATGGACAGAGGATGAGATGCGTATATTAGAAGAATTGCAGGAACATCCTTTTGCTCTTAATTATGCACCATTTGAATCGTATGATGTATTCTTTTTTTTATCTGAATTTCAAAAGAAAAGTTTATACGAATTTGTTAAAAGGAATCGTCCATTACGTACCTCGTATGAGCTGTTGGCTGTATTAGGGTTTACAAAAGAAGTGGCAATGTTGGTGGCAGCTCTTTGCACCCTTGAAAAAATTGACACAAAATATACACTTTCAGAGATTGCAAAAAGAGGAAAGCATCGTATTACGGCGTATTATTCGTGGTTGCCTATCTCGGAAGATGTATATAAAGAAGAATTCTCATATTATGGGAAACCACTAAAAACGGTATATCGATACAGATACCAATCGCACAACAAATTATTTTGGGGTTGTACATTTGCTAATGATATGGGAGAACCAACACAACAAGGAATACTGCATCCGCAGTTCGATTACTCGTCAGCATATCTACAGATTCAAGATCAAGGATATATTTCTAATGTGGTGTTAGGAGATTATAGAATAGTTATAGGGCAGGGTTTAAGTTTAAGGCAAGGAGGTTTTTATGCAAAAAACATGAGCAGTCCGCCTATTGTTTCGGCACCAATATTACGCAGACATACATCATCTAACGAGTTTTATTATAACAGAGGGGTCGGTATTAGTTTTAAGGTACATTCTCTGCAAATAACACCCTTTTTCTCTTACAAAAAACGCGATGGATATTTTATTAATGACAGTGTTTCTTTTCCTTTTCATATTGCTACTACCGGATTGCACAGGACTCAAAATGAAATTAAGCATAAGAATCAAATTTCACATATGAGTAGCGGATTGCATATACAAAAGCAAGTAGCAAATCTTACTATTGGTACAGCATACGTTTCTCATATATTTTCACAAGAACATATAAGGCATACTGTTTCAAATCTGTCATTTCATTATTTGTATAGAACAAACAGAACACTATTTTTTGGAGAATCTGCTTTTGACGCTCATTTGAAAAACGCACATATTTATGGATTTCAAATAAAAATCAGTCCCGTTGTAGAAAGTTCAGTAATAGCAAGAAGGTACGACAAAGAGTACCAAAGTTATATGTCGCACAGTTTTTCTGAGTTTAACACACAAAATAACGAGCAAGGCATATTTGCTCATTGTAAAGCTCAGTTTTGGGGTAATTATCAGCTTACAGTAGCTCATGATAGATACCAACACAAGCAGAGACCATTATCTCATAAAATTAATGGAAATGAGAGTTATCTATCGGTATTATATACAAAGTTTGCACGTCATTCTATTGAATACAAACTTGGGTATGAAAAAAAAACACTTAGTCCGGAGCCACATCAATTATATGCTCCGGAATATGAAACACACAAGGTATTACGACACTCCTTTAGATTTTCATACAGCTATAATGGCATTAACAGTAAGACAACACTAATGAGGTCGTTTGCTACAAGAGAATTAGAAGATTATGCCGGAATATATATAGCACAAGATATTCAGTATAATGCTCAAAAAAATCTAAAAATCGGCCTCAGGACTGCGCTTTTTAATGCACCGTATCATACACGCATGTATATATATGAGCCATCGGTAGAATATGCTTTTACAACTCCTCAAATTTTATATAGCGGAAAACAAGTAGCCATTCTATGCACATGGGATGTAATAAAAAATATGAGCGTTCAATTTCATATGAAACATTATATATATTCCCCTCACAGTATACTACCTGATTATTATTCGCTTTTTGGCGAACAGAGAAAGATTCAATATGCATGTACTGCGTCATATAAATTTTAGCTGGCATTATATCATAAAAAAAGGCAACTTTTATAGAAAAAGCTGCCTTTTTTGAAAATATAGTGGGTAAATGATTACATCATTCCGCCCATTCCACCCATTCCGGGAGCACCCATTGGAGGAGCAGGAACATCACTTTTTTCTTCAGCAAGTACACATTCAGTAGTAAGAAGCATACCCGCAATAGAAGCTGCATTTTCAAGAGCAATACGAGCTACTTTTTTCGGGTCAATAATACCCGCTTGTTTTAAGTTCTCATATTTTTCTTCACGTGCATTGTATCCAAAATCAGCTTTACCTTCGCGAACTTTTTGAACAACAACAGAACCCTCACCACCTGCATTTTCTACAATTTGACGAAGCGGTTCTTCAATAGCACGTTTAATAATTTCTATACCGGTTGTTTCGTCTTCATTAGCACCTTTTAAATTTTCAAGAGCTTCTTGTGCACGAATAAATGCAACACCACCACCGGGAATAATTCCCTCTTCAACAGCAGCACGAGTAGCACTTAAGGCGTCATCAACACGGTCTTTTTTCTCTTTCATTTCTACTTCAGACGCAGCACCAACATAAAGCACGGCAACACCGCCGGCTAATTTAGCCAAACGCTCTTGTAACTTTTCTTTATCATAGTCAGATGACGTAGTTTCTATTTGTTTTTTAATTTGAGCAATACGAGCATCTATAAGAGCTTTATCACCAAAGCCATTTACAATAGTTGTATTTTCTTTATCAACAGCTACTTTTTCGCACGTACCTAACATATCGAGCGTAGTTGCCTCTAATTTTAATCCTGTTTCTTCTGAAATTACTGTACCACCGGTTAACACCGCAATGTCTTGAAGCATTTCTTTTCTTCTGTCGCCAAAGCCCGGAGCTTTTACCGCAGCAATTTTTAGAGAACCACGAAGTTTATTTACCACAAGAGTTGCAAGAGCTTCGCCATCAACATCTTCTGAAATAATTAATAAAGGACGACCTGTTTGCACTGTTGCTTCGAGCACCGGCAATAAATCTTTCATTGTAGATATTTTTTTATCGTACAATAAAATGAAAGGATTATCAAGTACGGCTTCCATTTTCTCTGTATCAGTTACAAAGTATGCCGATAAATATCCACGGTCAAACTGCATACCTTCCACTACCTCAACAGTTGTATCTGTTCCTTTAGCTTCTTCAACAGTAATAACACCTTCTTTTTTTACTTTTTTCATAGCTTCGGCAATGAGTTTTCCGATTTCCTCATCGTTGTTAGCAGAAATACGAGCTACTTGCTCAACTTTATCACCATCACCGGGAATACTTTCTGCTTGTTTATTAAGGTTATCAATAACTGCAACAACCGCTTTATCAATACCACGTTTTAAATCCATTGGATTTGCTCCAGCAGCAACGTTTTTAAGTCCTACGCTTACAATTGCTTGAGCAAGAACAGTAGCTGTTGTTGTTCCGTCACCCGCATTATCATTAGTTTTTGATGCAACCTCTTTAACCATTTGTGCACCCATATTTTCAAATGCATCAGAAAGTTCAATTTCTTTTGCAACGGTAACACCATCTTTAGTGATTTGAGGAGCACCAAATTTTTTCTCAATTACAACATTTCTTCCTTTTGGACCTAATGTTACTTTAACCGCATTAGCAAGAGCATCTACACCACGTTTTAAGGCATCTCTTGCTTCTATATCATATTTTACTTCTTTAGCCATAGTTTATTTGATTTTTAATAGTTTACAATATAATTAATATATCATTTTGAGAAAGGAGTAAATAATCTTCTCCATTAATAGAAAGTTCTGTTCCTGCATACTTACCATATAATACAGAATCACCAATTGCAACTTCCATTTCTTCGTCTTTTTTTGCCTTTCCAATAGCAACAACTTTACCTTGTAGTGGTTTTTCTTTTGCTGAATCAGGAATAATAATTCCTCCCGCAGTTTTTTGTTCTGCTTCTTCCGGTTTTACTAAGACCTTACCGGCAAGTGGTCTTCCTTTAATTTCTGCCATATGTAAAAATTTTTAATTAAACATTCTATTTTTTGCCGAGATGAATCATTATATGTGCCAAGCAAAAAATGAAAATAAAACCTGCCATTTTTGGCAGATATTCCAAATACAGCTCAGATAAATAAAACATAACAGACAAAAAAAATGTCAGCATGTATGACATGCTGACATCTTATACTATATCTAGTATGATTACTTAATCCATAAAATCATCTGCTGTTGGAATTCCTTGCGGAACATTAATAGGATTTGCAGGTAATGTTTCTTCGAACTGTGAGCGTTTTTCAACAACGTTTCTTTTTTCTAGTGTAAAGGTTGACATTAAACAGAAAAAAACTAATGCAATAGCTAAAGACCAGGTAGCTTTTTCTAAGAAATCTGTTTCTTTTTTAACACCCATTAACTGCCCCGAAGAAGCAAAGTTTGACGCTAAACCTCCACCTTTTGAATTTTGCACAAGAACTATTAATACAATTAAAACACTTGTAATTATTATTAATACATTAAAAATTACTGAGCCCATACTTTTTTTATTTTAATTTTTCTATTTCTGAAATTTGGTTTGCAAAGTAAACACTTTTTTGGGGATATTTCAAACTTAATTTTTGGTATATATGTAATGCTTTAGAATAATTTTTTTGTGCAACATATATTTTAGCTAAGGTTTCCGACACATATTCCCCTTCTTTAACACTTTCTTGCGAAATATCTGATTGCTCATTTTTATCGATATCCGGCACATTTCTAAATGTGGTTTTTATTGTTTTTTGTTTCGCAATAAAGGCATCAATCGGATTAGACTCATCTAAGTCGAGATTTGATATTTCAGCCGGATTAAACCACATAGAAGCGGCGTGAACCAAATTTTTTTCTTCTGCTCTAGATTCAGATTTTTCTGAATCATCAAAACAAAAATCTAACAAAGAATCTTTATTTTGGGGAATATGTTCAGTTTCAGCATTTTTGGGGGGAATATCTTCTTCAACATCAGAAGAAGAAGCATCGTCAAAAGATGCTATTTGCAATAGTTCCACATCGGGGTTTACCGGCTCTTCAACAATAGTGTGAGTGTCTTGAATTTTCTCAATATGTGATAATGACGCTATTATTTTAGCTTGTTCATGAGAATCTCTTTCTTTAATTTCTTGTAATCGTTGTAGAATAATATCAGCTAAAGATTGTTCCGTTTTTTCTTGTTGCACCTCTTGTTCTGCATCAAAACTAAACACCGGTGGTTCTATTTCGGTTTCAGCCGGGTGCTCTTGCACTGCTTCAACTAGAGATTCTTCAACAAGGTCTTGCTGAAGCACGTCTTGCTCTACATGAGTTTCTTGAACATCTAATTCAAACATTTCAGATTGCTCCTCAACAGGTTCAGAAATAATTTCTTGAGAATCTGCACTGTCCGGCTCTTGAGCATCTGCTGCTTTTTCTTGCTCTTCATGACCATCTAAAGATTCAATTTCTTGCACAGAAACTTCAGGAGTTTCCTCAGAAATTTCCTCGTTCGTAGATTCTTTAGGTATTGATTCTTCTATCGTGTCTTGAACAAGCTCTACTTCTTCAGCTGCAGTTTCAAGTTCAGGAGCAAAATCGAGGGTATGTTCATGAGCATGTAAGAGCGAAAATAATATAGATCTATCTCCGGCATAGGTTGCCGCTAATTTTAATCTATCATGTAAGCGAATGCTGTTATGATTTTTTAATCCTTTTACAAAAAGAAGATGAGCTGTTTGAAAGTATGGATATTGTGTGAGAATCTGTTCAATTTCTTGCGTTGCCGCAGAATCAATTAATTCCGGATTTCGAATAAATTCTATAACATGTTCTCGATTCATATTCTTTTTTAGATTATTTCAAAAATACGGATAATTTACCAAGTTGCCACCGAATTCATGAAAATATCTTCTATAATTTGTTCAAGGATTTCAGGAATAAAAACCTCTTCGTTACTACTGCTTCTGGCGTCATAATCTCTCGATGCAGAAAAGCGTCTTTTAAAGTTTTTATCAGGTTCTTTTAAATTTGTAAACTCTATGTATACCGTAATAGTTAAGCGATTTTGAGCAGCAACTTGACTCGCGGTAACTCCCTGGTAAGAAACCGTATAGTCGGTTATTCTTCCTTCTATTTGCAAATCTCCGTTACGTTGCACCATTTGCAAACCTGCCTGCGAACGAAACTTTTCTTTTAATCCTTCTGTAATTTGATCGCTTAGTGTTGGCACAATCTGTTGAGCTTGATTCTCAATATACGCAACAGAAAATGTTTTAACATCAGGTGAAATTGATTTACCTGACAATGAATATGATACCGTACAAGCAGAAAAGGCAACACTAGCTAACAGTATAATAATAAGATGTATGGATCTCAGCACAGGCATAACTTATATATTATATTCTTTAATTTTTCTATATAAGGTTCGTTCAGATATTCCCAGTTCATCAGCTGCGGGTTTACGTTTACCATTATATTTAGCAAGAGCTTTTTTAATAAATTCTATTTCCTTATCTGCTAAAGAGAGTGATTCTTCTTCGATTACATCAGTATCTTGAATATCAATTTTTTCGCGTATAGGTGTTTGTTGATACGATGCCGAAAAATCAGATTCTTCATAAAAGGTAGACGATTCTTTACTGTCAAGAATGGTATTAAGAGCTTGAGCTTGTTCTCCGGTAATATGAATATTATGTTCATTTTCTTCCATAATACCATGCACCAATTTTTTTAGCTCATTCATATCTTTTTTCATATCAAATAAGAGTTTGAACAATATTTCACGCTCAGATGAATAATGTGCTTGTTCAGAGTCTTTAGGTATAATTGCCGGCAGTCGTGTTTCGTAGGTTTTAGGCAGATATGATTTTAGTATTTCAAATGTAATGGTTCGTTCAGGTTCAATTACAGATATTTGTTCAGCAATATTTTTTATTTGACGTATATTTCCGGGCCATCGATAATTTGCAAGCAATTCAGAAGCATCGTCTGTAAGATTTACACGAGGCATTCCATATTTTTCGCAACTATCATTAGAGAATTTTCTAAAAAGCAAGGGAATATCTTCTTTACGTTCTCGAAGTGGCGGAATAATAATAGGAACCGTATTTAATCTATAATATAAGTCTTCTCTGAATTTTCCTTGTTCAATAGCTTTGTGTAAATCAACATTGGTAGCAGCAACAACTCTCACATCAGTTTTTTGCACCTTAGAAGAACCAACGCGAATATATTCACCTACTTCAAGAATGCGCAATAATCTAACTTGAGTACTTAATGGTAATTCTCCAACTTCATCAAGAAAAATTGTTCCGCCGTTTACAACCTCAAAATATCCTTTTCTACTTTCAATCGCACCGGTAAACGCACCTTTCTCGTGACCAAAAAGCTCAGAGTCAATGGTACCGTCGGGGATTGCCCCACAGTTAATAGCTATATATTGATTATGTTTTCGAGCACTATTTTGATGTATTATTTGAGAAAACACTTCTTTTCCGGTTCCACTTTCACCGGAAATGAGAACCGACAAATTAGTAGGGGCTATTTGTAGAGCCGTTTCTATTGCTCTATGCAATCGGGAATTATTCCCAATTATACCAAATCGCTGTTTAACTTGTTGAAGTGTCATGTAAAAAGTATATTTTTTCTATATTTTTTTTCAAAAATATAAAAATACAACGAGTTCATTGTGTTTTTTAAAATGTTTTATGTTCGATATACAGTTTTTAGTAAAATCCTTGTTAATTTCAAAAACAAACTATTCTTTTGTATAGTTATTTTATTATATTTTTGAATACGTTTTTATTCAACATCAACTAAGTATACAGGAGTATCCTTGCTAATGAAAACAAGATATTTTATAGTTTTTTCACTACTCATTAGTACTACTATATGCCTTTCTCAGGAATATACTCCTCAGCACATTGTGCCTTTTACCGTTTCTGAGGGTTTAACAAGCGGAAATGTTCAAAAAATAACACAAGACCGTCAGGGTTTTATATGGATTGCAACGGAGTATGGCTTACACAGATATGATGGATATCAATTTACGGCGTACAAACAAAACCAGAATTCCGAGTATCATGTTAATCATTCTTTTATTACTGCGGTAACTCCGCGTAACAACTATGGTGTTTGGGTGGGAACTATTTCGGGTCTTAATAAATATGATGCAGAGAAAGGTAGTTTTACTCATTATTATTTTTATGAAAACTCCCGCAAACTTTTTAAACCGGTTTCAGATATTATTCCCCTTTCAAACGGTTCTTGTTTTCTTAGAACAGACGAGCCCTTACTGTATCTGTTTTCTCACATACATGATTCAATACAAGAAATATCTTATACCGGTTTTATTCCTTCTAGTTTACCAAAAATTATTGTTGCCAAAGATTCTGTTTCTGTGTTAGTGGGCGATAGAAATGGATGCATATACACCCTTACACATACCGGATCTTCTGAATTACTTGATTCTTTAGAGTTTAGTATAACATCTCTCTTGTATGTTGATTCTGCATCCTTTTTAGCGGCAGATGCAAATGGAACTATACATCTTTACACAAATAATGTAAGAGTACACAGTTTCCCTTTTCCAATTTCAAACACAACCATTTCTGAGCGTAATATATCAAGTATATTACACCTACAAGACAGTGTATTTTATATTGGCACACGAGGAGCCGGCTTATTCAAATTCTCCCATAATAGCGGGTGGGATTCAAATCAAGCCTTACCGGCATTACACAATAAAAATATTAATCATCTTTTTAAAGATGCTCATAAAAACATTTGGATAGCACATGCCTATGGTGGTATTAGTATGATTCCCAATCAAAAACATTCGGTTTCATATCCTCTGTTACCGGCAATAATTCAACAAGAGCTTATAACAGCTTTAGAGAAAATTCATAATGAATTATGGATAGCAACAGAAAATAATGGTCTATTTATTTATTCTCTTACTGATAATAGTATTGAACATTATAATGCACAAACCGGAATTCTTGGAGTTCCATTCGATAATCAAATAACCTCGCTTTCTACAGATGGACGTGTTATGTGGATATCAAGCTTTAATATGGGAGTATTTGCCATTGATATTACAAACCGCAAACAGGTGTTCAGAAAAGAATTAGAACAAATTCCTGCAAAAGAAATAGCAATTGTATATGCTGCACGCTCCGGATTAGTTTGGTTAGGAACATACGATAAAGGTTGTTTTGTATTTAACACAAACACGGCATCTTTTGAGCAACATTTTCATACCTCTGCAGGTAGTAGTCATAGAATATCAACCAATGGCATTACCGCAATTCTTGAAGATTCACAAGAAAATGTTTGGATTGGAGGATATTACGGACTTAGCAAAATACCAAAACAAGGTGGTGCCATTACACGATTTACTCCTAATAACACACCTAAACTTCAAAATAATGTAATTACCGACTTGTTTGAAGATGCTCATAAAACCATATGGATTGGGACCTTAGAGGGAATAAACACCTATTCATTAGAAACAAATACTTTAGAAATTTTTAACATCCCGTATTTTGATGTTTCTTTTTCTATAAAGTCACTTTTTATGCTTGACTCGAGTACAATTGCATGTATTACTCCTCGCGACATTTATGTATATAACACCTCAAATCATTCATTGGGGTATATAGGCAGTTCACCTTTTGGTGAATTTTCTCAACAAGCGTATGTTCTCACACAAGCATCTCATTTTTTTACAGGCACACAAAAGGGCGTGGTATCTGTGTATATAGATACAGCAACAACACCACATTATTCGGGCAGAATAGAACTAACAGATTTATCAGTTAACGGAAAATCCGTATTTTCCTCAAAATCACCCTATAGTACACAATTCTTAGATGGCTTGTATTCTATCAAATTACCGTATTATGAAAACAATATCAGCATTCAGTTTTCTGACCTTATATTCGACAAACAAACTCGTTCAACCTTTGTGTATAAATTAGAAGGATTGCAAGATGAATGGCAAACCTTATCAAATCATAATCTTGTACATTACACTAATCTATCGGGAGGTTCTTATACATTCCGCGTAAGAAAACAAACCATACATGGCTTATCTGATTATGAATTGGTGGTTCATGTTCATATTCAAAAAGCATTTTGGGAAATGTGGCTGTTTTATTTGGCTTTAGGAGCACTTCTTATTCTTATTATATATTTTATATATACTGCTCGTGTAAACAAAATTTTAACTATGCGTAATAAATTACAACGACAGGTTGAGTTACGCATTCGCGATATTAAAAAACAAAACGAAGAAATCCAACATCAAAAAAATATGATTTTGGAACAACGTGATACTGCTCATAAACAAAGTGCCGAGTTTGCAAGAGAACGAGAAGTTTTAATAAAAGCCCAAGAAGATTTAATTAATCAAATTGCCCAAAGAAATTCAGAAATTGAGTCTTCTAAACATCAATTAGACACCTTGCAAACACAGTATGATACCATGAGTATGCAATTTAATGCAATATCTCATTTTTCGCGAGAAATGATTTTTAGAATTCAGCTTCCCGAAGAAGATTTTATGTATGTTAGTTCTGCATCTACAAGTCTTACCGGATATACCCCCGATGAGTTTTATGCTGACAAAAATTTATTTAAAAAATTAATATTCCCAGATGATGCAGATAAATTTAAAAAATTCCGAAAATATCTGGTTCAAGGAAAAGTGCCTCCTCTTATGGAGTACCGAATTCTAACTCGAGAAGGGCTAGAGAAATGGGTTGCTCAACATTCCCATTTAATACGAGATAATGAAAACAATCCAATTGCATATGAGGCAATGTTGGTTGATATTAATCATATTAAAGATGCTGAACAAAAAGCGGCGGCGGCTATGCAAAGAGCCAAAGATTTAGAAGAACTGCATCAAAACTCATCAAACACAGAAGAAGGTACACTGCAAGTATTTGCCGAATTACTTAATAAACCGGGAATTTCTTTAGATGAAAAACAAGCTTTTATTGAAGAACATAATCAGGATACTACATCTTTACAAATGATAGATGATATTATTGATATATACAAAATTGAATCGGGCGAATTACATTTAAACAACTCTCAATGCTATGTAAATGCCATTTTGCAAGAACTACATAAATCATTTACTGCATTAAAAAATAAAAACAAGAAAAAACATATTACTCTTGATTTAGAATTACCAATAGAAGAGGATAATTTTTCATTTTACACAGACACGTTTCGGTTTCGTCAAATAATGATGAATCTTTTAGGTAATGCAATAAAATTCACATCGCAAGGATGGATTCGTTTTGGCTATAATATTATTGAAACTATTGGTCCGGAAACAGACAAAGAAATTGTGTTTTTTGTGCAAGACTCCGGCTCCGGTATTGCAAGTGAGCATATTCCATATATTTTTGAACGCTTTAAATCTTCTGACGGAAAATTTGGTTTTAGCGGTGTAGGACTCTATTTATCTTATAAGTTAGCTGAACTTTTAGGGGGTAAAATGCGTGTTGAATCGGTAGTTGGGGTTGGGTCAATTTTTCAATTTTCATTACCGCTCGAAAAAATGAAGGGATTAAAAAAATCCGAAATTGAAATAACAGAAGAAAATGAGCTTCACACTATAGATTGGTCGCAAAAAACACTCTTACTTGCTGAGGACGAGGAGAATAATTATGAATATGTGAAAGAAGCTCTTAAAAAAACAAATATCTCAATTATTTGGGTTACCAATGGCGAAGATGCAATTACTTCATATACAAATAATGCCCGAGATATTGATATAATATTGATGGATATTCAAATGCCAAAACTCGATGGCTACGAAGCTACACGAAAGATTAAAGCTTTTGATAAAGATATTCCGATAGTTGCTCAAACTGCCTACGCTAACTATGAAGCAAAACTGTTTTGTTTTGATGCCGGTTGCGACAGTTATATTGCGAAACCCTATAAGGCAAAAGATCTTATTGAAATTTTGGCAAAATATTTACCGGTATAATTTTTTTATACAAACATCGTTCTCCTCAAAAATCTAAATTATATAGGTATGAAAATAGCGGTATTCAGCACGAAATCTTATGATCGTGAGTATTTTACAGAACACAACAAACATTTTGGTCACACAATTTCATTTTTTGAAGCTCCCCTTACGCCCAATACTACAAATTTAACCCAGGGTTATGATGCTGTTTGCGTATTTGTAAATGATACCCTTTCTGCAGAAACTATACAAGAGCTTGCCAAACAAGGCATTTCAATTATTGCACTGCGTTGTGCCGGATTTAATAATGTTGATTTAGAAGCCGCTGAAAAACATTCAATGTGCGTTGTGAGAGTTCCCGCATATTCGCCTCATGCGGTAGCAGAACATACCGTAGCACTTATTCTTACCCTTAATAGAAAAACCCATAAAGCATTTAACCGTGTACGCGAAAGTAATTTTTCATTAGAAAAATTAACCGGATTTGATTTATTCGGCAAAACAGTTGGCGTAATTGGAACCGGAAATATTGGTGCAATTTTTTGTAAAATAATGAAAGGTTTTGGATGTAATGTACTTGTATATGATATTCAAGAATCTGAAGAAATGAAACAACAAGGATTTACCTATGTTGACTTACCCACACTCTTTGCAACATCAGATATTATTTCACTGCATTGTCCGCTTAACAGTTCAACAAAACATATTATTAATAAAGCCGCTATTGAAAACATGAAAGATGGGGTAATGCTCATTAATACCAGTAGAGGCGGGTTAATTAATACCAAAGATGCGATAGATGCATTAAAAACAAAAAAAATTAGCTCCTTAGGAATTGACGTATATGAACAAGAAGAAGCTTTGTTTTTTCAAGATCTTTCAGAAAGCATTATACAAGACGACGTAATTGCACGTCTAATAAGTTTTCCAAATGTTCTTATAACGGCTCATCAGGGATTTTTTACTCACGAAGCGCTTACACAAATAGCTCGTACCACATTGCAAAACATTGCGGATTTTGCACAAGGAACGCCATCAAACAGGGTGGTTATTGAGAAACGCTCGTAATCTGTCGCAAATATTCTGAACAGATGATTCCGGTAGCTACACCCACATTTAAAGATTCCATTGCGGTGTCTTTACCAGGTATATGAATATAAGATTGTATATATCTTGCAGCATCAGCAGAAATCCCATTACCTTCGTTACCCATTACCAATATCATATCTTTGGGTATAGTAGAACTATACAGAGAACTTCCTTCTAGTCCGGCTCCATAAACCGCAATCACAGATTTTGATAAAAAATCAGGTAGGTTACCATACACAAGAGGAACTCTAAATATTGCTCCCATAGAAGCTTGAACAACCTTAGGATTATATACATCTACACAAGAATCGGAACAAAATATATAAGATAATCCAAACCAATCGGCACTACGCAGTATTGTACCCATATTACCCGGATCTTGAATCCCGTCTAAAGCCAAAATTAAACCCGAATGTTCATGCTGTGTGGTTTGTTGCGAATATGAAACAAGAGCCCAAACATCCGAAGGCGTTTTTAATACAGAAATTTTTGACATATCTTCTGTAGATGCAGAATGAAAAGGTATAGACGCTATTTTGGGACCATGTTGTAAAATCCATGTCTCTAAAGCAACAATTTCACACACAGTATATGACGAGGCAAGAGCTTCTAAAACCATCTTAGTACCTTCTACTATAAACAGTTGTTCCGCATCACGATGCTTCTTTTGCTGGAATAATCTAAGCTGTTTAATTTTATTTTTGCTAATCATATAAAACAAATCAAGAAACGCAATTTGTGTAATTGAAAATCGTATTTTTGTCAAAAATACAACAAATTGAGCTTTCTACAGACAACATATTCATGGTTCTATAAGAATATAGGTATAATAAGTATCCTTTTTATTACCTCCTCCTGCTCTGTTACTCGTCATCTAGAATCAAACGAAAAAATTCTGGTAAAAAATCGCATCTCAATAGATAATAGACATATTGACACGGATGAAATGGCTCATTATCACCGACAAAAACCTAACAGAAAAACACTAGGGTTTTTATTCCATTTACGCGTGCATAATGCATATAGAAACAGTTCCGGCAAAGCAGGGAGTTGGATTCGCGAAACTATTGGTGAACAACCCGCAATCTATGACTCAATTGCACAAAACAGAACCATACGGCAATTTGAAATATATTTAAAAGAACAAGGATACTATTCGCCAATAATATCGACCCAAGTAAAAACCAGCTTTATTAACTCTCAAAAAGCACGCGTTATATACTCAATAGAAACAGGCAAACCGTATATCATATCATCTATTCAATATGATATTCCCGATACTAACATTGCACGAATTGTTGCGAGGAATATAAATCGTTCCGCCATATCAGAACAGGCGGTTTTTAATGTTCACTCATTATTAGAAGAGCGTAACAGGCTTGCTTCCATTATTAATAATCACGGATATTACTCTTTTTCTGCACAAGATATTTTTTTTAGTGCAGACACTTCTCGAGGAAATTTACAAGTAGATGTAACCTTAGGAATTCTACCGAACCTACATTCAGATAATCAAATGCATCAACAATACAAAATACGAAATACTATTATTTATGCTGACTTTGACACTCACACTGAACAAAAAGAACTAAAGTCATTTCAATATGATTCTACCACTACATTTAGATATTATGATTCTCTGTATGTTAAGCCCGAAGTTATTATGCGAGCGCTTTATATTTCATCAGGAAGTATATACAATGCTTCTCGTGTAAGACGAACGCAACGACAGCTCAGTCAAAATAATTTATTTAGAATTGTACAGATATCATTTGAAGAAGTTTCTGAGTCAGATAGCAGTTATACATATATTGATTGTATTATTAGAATTACACGAACTACTCAACAATCATTTTCTATTGAATTAGAAGGACAAAACACCGCAGGTGATTGGGGGGCAAAAGCTAACTTTTCTTATTCTCATAAAAATGTATTTAAAGGTGCAGAAAACCTACAAATCAGATTAACTGCAATGGCAGAGCATAATCAATCTATTGTAAGTGAAACAACAACGCGGTTTTTTAACACACATGAACTGGGAGCTGAAGCTCGTTTAGATATTCCCAAATTTTTATCTCCTATTACACCGGATAGATTTGACGTTAAATATAGACCAACTACCACATTCAGAATTGCATACAATCATATGCAAAATATTCTTTTTACACGTCCAACCTCAAATTTCTCTTACGGTTACCGATGGTTTGGCAATAATCATCTTACACATTATTTAACCCCAATAGATATAAGTTACATTAGGTATTACAATAAAACTGATGAATTTAATGAGTTTTTAGCACAAAGAGAATATTACCGATTTAGTTACGAAGACTATCTTATTTACAGCACACAATACTCGTTAGTATTTTATAATAAGCGACAAAATATTGAAAGAAATTATCAATATTTTCGACTTCATTTTGAAAGTGCCGGAAATAGCATGTATTTATTATTTAATACTATTTTGGATTCAGATAATGATACTGAAAAAAAACCGCATGAAACCTTTAACGTAGTATTTGCTCAATATATTAAGACAGAGTTAGATTATAGGTTTTATAATGTATTAACAAGAAAAACCCTGTTTGTAAGTAGATTTTTTGGCGGTGTGGCAATTCCGTACCTTAATTCAGAATGGACCCCCAGTGTAAAGCAATTTTATATGGGTGGCGCAAATAGTCTACGAGGATGGTCGGCACGCTCTGTTGGACCCGGCTCGTATCAAGACACCATGAGTTCTTTTCAGTATAACATGGGCGACATTAAACTAGAAGTAAATTTTGAATTACGGTTTCCTATGTTTTGGGTAGTAGAAGGAGCAATATTTACAGATATTGGAAATATTTGGTCGTTTAGAAATAAAAATTTAGAAGGAGCTGCATTTTCACCTACACGTTTTATTTCAGAATCTGCTATAGCTTTGGGCTATGGATTCCGATTTGATTTCAGTTTTTTATTATTCCGATTTGATATTGGAGCAAAATTGAGAGAACCCTTCCCAATAGAAAAGAGTAATTCACAGATTATATGGGGAAATAGGAAAATGAGTAGAGATGATTTTAATTTGAGTATAGGTATTGGTTATCCGTTCTAAAATTATTGAAAATTTCCATAAAAATGTATTTTTGCAAAAACAACTCATTACATGAGCATTAAAAAACACATACTTCTTATAATATGCCTATTTGCAAGTATGGTAGTATTTGCAGAATCACCATTACGGTTTGATTTGAAAAAGATAAATCCAAGTTCAGAAAATAACGATGGAGAAGCAATCATAACGAATATTATAGGAGGGCATCCTCCATATATATATCAATGGTCAAAACAAGATATCCCCTTAGATTCTGCTCGAGCATGGGGATTACATGAAGGTAAAAAATATACGGTAACAGTAACCGATAGAAAAGGGAACTCTGCATCTCAGTCATTTAGAATTAAACCGCAAACAGGAACCGAAAAACTCAATCATTTTTTTGGAATACTTGTAGATGCAACTGCATCTGTACTTATGATTGATATTTTTGCCTTATTTCGTGTATACGACCCCGTTATATATGATTTAGACGGGAATCCCAGACTTCATCCGAACGGAACAAAAAAGACCACAAACATTCCGCTTATTGTTGTATGGTTATTTCTAGGAGCCATATATTTTACAATTCGGTTTAAGTTTATAAACCTAAGAGGTATAAAGCATGCTATTTCTCTTATACGCGGCAAATATGACAATCCAAAACAAAAAGGAGAGATTAGTCATTTTCAGGCACTTACAACAGCACTATCTGCCACCGTAGGATTAGGAAATATTGCAGGAGTTGCCTTTGCTATAAGTATTGGAGGTCCCGGAGCTACGTTTTGGATGATTATGATGGGATTTTTAGGTATGGCATCTAAATTTACCGAAGCAACATTAGGAGTAAAATACAGACGTATTGATTCACGCGGACAGATTTCGGGTGGCCCCATGTATTATTTAAAATATGCATTTGGCACTCATGGTATTGGCAAAAAGTTTGGGAAAATTCTTGCCGCGTTTTTCGCTGTTCTTCTTATAGGAAGTTCTTTAGGAGGCGGAAATATGTTTCAGGCAAATCAATCATTTGAAAATGCAAAAAATATGATTCCGGCATTATCAGACTATGGAATGGAATTCGGGATTGTATTTGCTATTCTTGTAGGCATTGTAATTATTGGAGGCATTACACAAATTGCTAAAGTTACCAGTAAGATTGTCCCTTTTATGGCAGGAATTTATATTATCACCGCACTTATAATAATAGCTATAAACATACATCATGTACAAGAAGTTGCTGTTTTAATCTTTAAAGGAGCTTTTAGTCCGGAATCAATATATGGGGGATTTATAGGTGTGTTAATTATGGGAATTCAACGAGCTGCGTTTAGTAACGAGGCAGGAATAGGATCTGCCGCTATTGCTCACTCTGCAGTTAAAACAAATGAACCTGTAAGTGAAGGTATAGTTGCACTCTTAGAACCATTTATTGATACTGTTATTATCTGTTCTTTAACCGCATTTATTTTACTTTTTTCAGGATTTTACACCCCCGAATATACCGCAATGTATCAAGGAGCACAATTAACATCAGAAGCATTTGGCAGTGTGTTTCCTTGGTTTAAATGGGTATTGCTTGTAGCTATTTTATTATTTGCATTTTCTACGCTCATTTCATGGTCATATTATGGACTTAAAGGATTTGACTATTTATTCGGGAACGCCATAGAACGCCGATTTGGTGGCAGACACGTATCTGACACAACATATAGAATTTTATTTTTGTTTTTCACTATTGTAGGAGCATCGTCAAGTGCAGGTAATGTTATTGATTTTTCTGACATGATGCTCTTAAGTATGGCATTTCCAAACATTATTGGTCTTGTAATATTTGCACCACGCATTAAGAAAGATTTAGACACGTACTGGCATAAGCTCAAAACCGGTAAAATAAAACAATATTCACAATAACACGTGAAATCATATAAAACGCAACACTTTAACAGATTATCGAGAAGTCTGTTATATATTCTATGTAGTATAAGTATTGGTGTTTTGGTATACTGCATGATACCGGAAGCCGCACCAAAGGTATATACATATACAATATCTACCACTCAACCGCAAAGAAGTGTCAACACATATTCTAGAACATATAGAACAGATACAGTCTTAGACTTAAACACTGCCACATTTGAAGAATTATTAGCAATTGGGATTCACAGAAATCAAACAAGAAACATTATACGATATAGAGAAAGAGGAGGAAGATTTTATAAAAAAGAAGACATCTTAAAAATCTATGGTTTTACGGCAGATATGTATACAGGTATAGAAGCGTATATATCTGTTGAGCAAAAAAAACGCCCACATACATCTGCAGCAGATACAAGAAAAGAAAAAACACGTACAAATGACATATTCATGTTTGAGATAAACACAAGCAGTGTCGACGACTTAGTACGCATTCCCGGAATAGGGGATTATAGAGCACGTAAAATAATTGAATACAGAGAAAAACTCGGAGGATATTATAATTATAATCAATTATTGGAAGTATATTCAATTGATAGTAGTGTGATAACATCAATACAAAGACATACATATATTGATAGTTCGCACATAAAAAAGTTAAATATTAACATAGCAGAATTTAGAGATATACTGGTTCATCCCTATGGAGGATATAGGGTTGCGAAAGATATAATGCAGTATAGAACAATACAAAAAACCATTACTTCTATAGAGGAATTACATGAAGAAAATATACTTACCAAGACTGAATACGAAAAGCTTTCAACATACTTACAAACATTTTAAACAAAATATTTGCTCAAACCAATTGAAGTTTATACATTTGCAATCCATTTTTTTACAATAATAATAAAGGAGAAAATTATGATTATTATACCTATTAAAGAAGGTGAAAACATCGACAGAGCTCTCAAAAAATTCAAAAGAAAATTTGAGAAAACAGGTGTAGTGCGTGAATTACGTAGCAGACAAGCATTTACAAAACCCTCTATTGTTAATAGAGAGCGTAAATTACGAGCTGTCTACAAACAGCAATTGCTATCAACGGATGAAATATAATTCCCGAGCAAATCAGGAATTATTAGAATCATTTTTGAACTATTTATCATACGAGAAAAGAAGTTCAAAGCACACAATTACATCGTATAAAAACGATTTAGAACATTTTGTATCGTTCATTGACACTATGCATATCAATGAATGTACTGAAAGAGATATAAGAGCATGGATTGTTTCCTTATCAGAAAGAAAATTAAGTCCCCGTTCAATTAATAGAAAAATCACATCGGTACGTTCATTATATTTATTCTTACAAAAAACAGAAACCGTACGAATAAATCCCGCAAAAAAAATTCGTTCATTACGAACAAATAAAAGATTGCCATCTTTTGTAGAACAAGATGCAATTCACACATTGTTTGACAGAATTGATTTTGGAGAAGGATTTCAGGCAATACGAGATAAAACTGTTTTAGAATTACTTTATGCAACCGGAATGCGACGAGCAGAATTACGAGAATTAAAGCTTTCATCATTAGATGTTCGAGCAAACACAATACGGGTAATTGGGAAACGTAATAAAGAAAGAATTGTTCCAATAATTCCAGAAACAATGGAACATATTCAAGCGTATATTACCGAACGTAATAAAATTGCCGATTCACATGATTATTTAATTATAACAGATTCCGGTAAAAAAGCATATGATAATATGATATACAGAATTGTCAAAAAACATATTACAAAAATCAGCACAATTGACAAAAAAAGTCCACATGTTTTACGCCACACATTTGCAACACACTTATTAAATCAAGGAGCAGATTTGCAAGACATAAAAGAATTACTAGGGCATGCAAATTTATCAGCTACGCAAATATACACACACAACACATTTGAGAAATTAAAAGATATTTACAAACAATCTCATCCGAGAAATTAAACTTTACAGATATGGAAGTAAAAATTCAAGCTGTTGGCTTTAAAGCCGATGCAAAACTAAAAGACTTTGCAACAAAAAAAATTAATAAACTTGATACATTTTCGGATTTTCTCATTTCGGCAGAAGTTTTTTTTAAATTATTAAATGCCGCAGACGAAGAAAATAAAGAAGTAGAAATAAAAATTGCAATTCCTGGCAATGATTTATTTGCAAAAAAACTAGGAAAATCATTCGAAGAAGCAACAGATAAATCGGTAGAAGCTCTTCGAAGACAAATAAGAAAAATTAAAGGAAAACAAGAAAAATAAGAATAAAAAATTATTTTTTTTTGTTTTTTATAAAAATAGTATAAATTTGCAGTCCAATTTTTCGGGGATTGTAATATATCCTTGAGTTAAATAAGCCGATGTAGCTCAGGGGTAGAGCGCTTCCTTGGTAAGGAAGAGGTCACGGGTTCAATTCCCGTCATTGGCTCAAAATTGTATGGTTGAAAAATTTTATATGTTTAAATAAATAATTATTGAAAATGGCTAAAGAAAAATTTGATAGGTCAAAAGAACACGTAAACGTTGGAACTATCGGTCACGTTGACCACGGTAAAACTACGTTAACTGCTGCTATTACAACAGTATTAGCAAAAAGAGGTTTGTCTGAAGTTAGAAGTTTCGATTCTATCGACAATGCTCCAGAAGAAAAAGAAAGAGGTATTACAATTAATACATCTCACGTAGAGTATCAAACAGCAAATCGTCACTATGCGCACGTTGACTGTCCTGGTCACGCCGACTATGTAAAAAACATGGTTACTGGTGCTGCTCAAATGGACGGTGCAATTCTAGTAGTTGCTGCAACAGACGGACCAATGCCACAAACACGTGAGCACATCCTTCTAGCTCGTCAGGTAAACGTACCTAAACTTGTTGTATTTATGAACAAAGTTGACATGGTTGACGATGCTGAGATGTTAGAGCTTGTTGAAATGGAAATTCGTGATTTATTATCATTCTATGAATTTGATGGTGATAACACTCCAATTATTCAAGGTTCTGCATTAGGTGGACTAAACGGAGATGCTCAATGGGAAGATAAAATTATGGAGTTAATGGATGCTGTTGATACATGGATTCCAATTCCTCCACGTGAAACTGACAAACCATTCTTAATGCCGGTTGAAGACGTATTCTCTATTACTGGTCGTGGTACAGTTGCTACCGGTAGAATTGAAACAGGTATTATTAGAACAGGTGAAGAGATGGCTATCATTGGTTTTGGAGGTAATCTTAAAACTACATGTACTGGAGTTGAAATGTTCCGTAAAATATTAGATGAAGGTCAAGCTGGAGATAACGTTGGTATTTTACTACGTGGTATTGACAAAAAAGACGTAAAAAGAGGTATGGTTATTTGTAAACCAAATTCTATCACTCCTCATAAAATCTTTAAAGCAGAGATTTACGTTCTTAAAAAAGAAGAAGGTGGTCGTCACACACCATTCCATAACAAATACCGTCCACAGTTCTACATCCGTACAACTGACGTAACAGGAGAAATCCAATTACCAAGCGGTGTTGAAATGGTAATGCCAGGTGATAACATCACTATTACTGTAGAATTAATTGCTCCTGTAGCAATTAACCAAGGTCTACGTTTTGCAATCCGTGAAGGTGGTAGAACAGTAGGTGCTGGACAGGTAACTGAAATTATTCAATAATCTTACAAATAAGATTAAATAACATAAAATGATTTGTGGGGCAACAATCTCCCACAAATCATTTTTAATAGGGGTGTAGCTCAGTTGGTAGAGCACTGGTCTCCAAAACCAGGTGTCGGGAGTTCGAGTCTCTCCTCCCCTGCAAATAACAAGTTTTACAATGGGATTAAAAACATACGTAAAAGAATCATACAACGAATTGGCTCATAAAGTAACATGGCCAACATGGCCTGAATTACAATCAAGTGCTATCGTTGTTTTAACCGCTACTTTTATTGTAGCTCTCATAGTATTAGTAATGGATACAACGTTTTCATTATTTATGAAAGATATGTTATATAAAATACTAGAATAACACTACAGAACATGAATGGTATAGAAAAAAAATGGTATGTAGTTAGAGCTATTAGCGGTAAAGAAAAGAAAGTCCGTGATTTAATTGATGTTGAGATTACTCGCAGTAATCTTAATTCATATGTTTCGCAAATTCTCATCCCAACCGAAAAAGTAATTCAAATAAGAAACGGGAAAAAAATAAGTAAAGAGCGTAGCTTTTTCCCGGGATATATTTTAGTGGAAGCGGCTCTTATAGGAGAAGTTCCTCATGTTATAAAAAACACAAATGGAGTAATTGGTTTTCTTGGTGCAGAAAAAGGTGGAGATCCTGTACCATTACGATTATCCGAAGTGAACCGTATATTGGGGAAAGTAGACGAATTAGCTGAACAAGACGAGGAAATAACAGTACCTTTTATTGTTGGCGAAGTTGTTAAGGTTACAGATGGACCATTTAACAGTTTTTCAGGAATCATTGAAGAAATTAATGAAGAAAAGAAAAAACTAAAAGTAATGGTTAAAATCTTTGGCAGAAAAACTCCTCTGGAACTCGGTTTCATGCAAGTTGAAAAGGAATCATAATAATAAAGTAAAAACGCATTATGGCAAAAGAAGTACAAGCACTGATTAAATTGCAAATTAAAGGTGGGGCGGCAAATCCTGCACCTCCTGTAGGTCCTGCATTAGGTGCAAAAGGAGTTAACATTGTTGAGTTTTGTAAACAGTTTAATGCTCGCACTCAAGATCAAGCCGGAAAAGTATTACCGGTAATCATTACAGTTTTTTCTGATAAATCATTCACATTTATCATTAAAACTCCTCCTGTGGCAGTTCAACTCATGGAAGTTGCAAAACTCAAATCAGGTTCAGCTGAACCAAACAGAAAAAAAGTTGCAGCAATTACTTGGGAACAAGTAAAAGGAATTGCTGAATCAAAAATGCCTGACTTAAATTGTTTTACCATTAGTTCTGCCATGAAAATGGTTGCAGGAACTGCTCGTAGTATGGGAATAACAATTGAAGGAGAAATGCCAACAGTTTAAAATTATATAATAATGAAGCTAACAAAGAATAAAAAAAGTGTTATCGATAAAGTAGATACCACAAAAGCATATAACATAGAAGAAGCGGCTAAATTAGTTAAAGAAATAACAACAACTAAATTTGATGCTTCTGTAGATATTGATGTTCGCTTAGGAGTAGATCCTCGTAAAGCTAATCAAATGGTTCGTGGTGTTGTAACATTACCACATGGAACCGGTAAAGATACTCGCGTGTTAGTATTATGTACGCCTGATAAAGAAAAAGAAGCTGCTGATGCAGGTGCCGATTTTGTAGGTCTTGATGAATACATTGAGAAAATTAAAAGCGGTTGGACAGATATTGATGTAATCATTACTATGCCAACAGTAATGGCAAAAATTGGTGCACTTGGTAGAATTTTAGGTCCTCGTGGTTTAATGCCTAACCCAAAAAGCGGTACGGTTACCATGGATATTGGAAAAGCAGTACAAGAAGTAAAATCAGGTAAAATTGATTTTAAAGTAGATAAGTATGGAATAATACACTCATCTATAGGTAAAGTATCTTTTGATCCGGAAAAAATTGTAGAAAATGCAAGTGAGTTTATTCAAGTAATTAATAAACTTAAACCATCATCTGCAAAAGGTACATACATTAAAAGTATCTATATTTCCTCAACTATGAGTCAAGGAGTACAAGTAGATACAAAATCATTTGTTTAATCTGAACATCAAATTAATTATGGATATAGCTAAAAAAAGAGAAATAGTTGAAGGTATTATTCAAAAGATTCAAGAAAACGGACATTTTTATGTTGCCGACATTGAAGCTTTAAATGCAGTAGATACCAGTGAATTACGAAGAAAATGTGCAGAACAAGAAATCGAAATAGTTGTTGTAAAAAACACCTTACTTAAAAAAGCTCTTGAGCAAACAGAAGGTGATTTTGAAGAATTATATCCGGTTTTAAAAGGTAATACCTCTGTATTATTTTGCAAAACTGCAAATATACCTGCAAAACTAATCAAGGATTTTCGTAAATCAGGAAAAGAAAAACCAGTATTAAAAGCAGCCTTTGCTCAAGAATCAATCTATATTGGTGATGACCAATTAAATGCTTTAGTTACAATTAAGTCAAGAGAGGAATTATTAGGAGAAATCATTACACTTCTTCAATCACCTATTCAACAACTTATGGGGTCTCTTACATCAGGACAAAATACTATTGCAGGTATAGTAAAAACATTATCTGAGAAAGAATAATAATTAAATAATAATAAAGTACAGTTAACATTAAATCATTCAAAACATGGCAGATTTAAAAAAATTAGCAGAAGAATTAGTAAATCTTAGCGTAAAAGACGTTAAAGAATTAGCAGACATCTTAAAAGATGAGTATGGTATTGAACCAGCAGCAGCAGCAGTTGCAGTAGCAGGTCCAGCAGCAGCAGGTGGTGGAGAAGCTCCAGCAGCAGCTGAAAAATCAACTTTTGATGTTGTTTTAGTATCTCCGGGTGGAGCAAAACTTCAAATTGTGAAAGTAGTTAAAGATTTAACAGGTCTTGGATTAAAAGAAGCAAAAGAAATAGTTGACGGTGCACCTAAAATATTAAAAGAAGGTGTTTCTAAAGACGAAGCAGAAAAAATCAAAGCACAATTAGAGGAGGCAGGAGCAGAAGTTGAGCTTAAGTAAGAACATATTTTCTTAAGTATATTTTATTAGGTTTAAGTCACTAAAATGACTTAAACCTTTTCTCATTTTAAAAATTCTAGTTCTAACATTTCATCCTTTTGCAATGAAAACCAAGGAAAGAATCAGCTTCGCATCAATACATAATAAATTAGAGTATCCGGATTTTCTAGAAGTTCAATTAAAATCTTTTAACGAATTTTTTAAGGTAGACTCAAACCCGGAAGAAAGAAAAAACGAAGGTTTAAGTGCCGTTTTTAATGAAAATTTTCCAATCGCTGACACGCGAAATAATTTTATTTTGGAATTTATTGATTATCAACTCGACTCGCCTCGCTATTCAATAGATGAATGCCTAGACAGAGGATTAACATTTAGTGTGCCTCTTAAAGCAAAGTTAAAATTATATTGTACCGACCCGGAACATGAAGATTTTGATACCGTTGTTCAAGATGTATATCTTGGAACTATTCCATTTATGACCCCTCGTGGTACGTTTGTGATAAATGGAGCGGAGCGTGTTATTGTTTCTCAACTTCACCGTTCTCCGGGGGTGTTTTTTGGGCAAAGCATTCATGCAAATGGAACAAAATTATATTCAGCTCGAGTAATACCATTTAAAGGTTCTTGGATTGAATTTGCTACCGATATAAATAGCGTAATGTATGCATATATCGATAGAAAAAAGAAATTACCGGTAACAACGCTCTTCCGTGCAATTGGATTTGAAAGTGATAGAGATATTCTCGAAATTTTCAATCTAGCAGAAGATGTTAAAGTTTCAAAAGCCGGAATTAAAAAGATTGTTGGCAGAAAACTTGCCGCTCGTGTTCTAAAATCTTGGATCGAAGACTTTGTGGATGAAGATACAGGAGAAGTTGTTTCTATTGAAAGAAATGAAGTAATTATTGAACGTGAAGTAATTATTGAAAACGACCATATTGATATGATAATCGATTCTGGTCAAAAATCAATTCTTATTCATAAAGAGTCGCCTAATTCTAATGACTTTGAAATTATTTACAATACGCTGCAAAAAGATCCTTGCAACTCTGAAAAAGAAGCTGTTGTTCATATTTACAGACAGTTACGAAACGCAGAGCCACCAGATGAGGCAACTGCTCGTGACGTAATTGATAAATTATTCTTCTCTGATAAACGATACGATTTAGGAGAAGTTGGTAGATATAGAATTAACAGAAAGCTATATGGTAAAGGTATAGGTGCCGATATTGATAATAGCGACATTAGAGTTTTAACAAAACAGGATATTATTCAAATTATAAAATATTTGATTCAACTTGTTAACTCAAAAGCAGATGTTGATGATATTGATCACTTAAGCAATAGACGTGTGAGAACGGTAGGTGAACAATTACATAATCAGTTTGGTGTTGGTCTTGCTCGTATGGCACGTACTATTCGTGAACGAATGAATGTACGCGACAATGAGGTATTTACTCCAATTGACTTAATTAATTCAAAAACGCTTTCATCGGTAATTAACTCATTCTTTGGAACAAATCAGTTATCTCAATTTATGGATCAAACAAATCCATTGGGTGAAATGACTCATAAAAGAAGAATGTCTGCATTAGGTCCCGGTGGATTATCTCGTGAACGTGCCGGATTTGAGGTACGTGACGTTCACTATACGCATTACGGTCGTCTTTGTCCTATTGAAACTCCAGAGGGGCCAAACATCGGACTTATTTCTTCATTATGTGTGTTTGCTAAAATAAATAGTTTAGGTTTTATTGAAACTCCATATAGAAAAGTTGAAAACGGAAAAGTTCGCTTACAAGATATTATTTATTTAAGTGCAGAAGAAGAAGAGGAATTAACTATTGCTCAAGCAAATGCCCCATTAAAAGAAAATGGCGAATTTGTAAATAATAGAATAAAAGCTCGTTTTGAGTCAGATTATCCTCTTGCTACTCCTGAAGAAATTGATTTAATGGACGTTGCTCCTAACCAAATCACTTCTATTGCAGCATCACTTATTCCGTTCTTAGAGCATGATGATGCCAACCGTGCACTTATGGGCTCTAACATGATGCGTCAAGCTGTTCCTTTAATGAAGGCAGAAGCTCCTGTAGTTGGAACCGGAATAGAAAGAACAGTTGTGAGAGATTCTCGTGTTCAAATTACCGCTGAAGAAGATGGTGTTGTTGAATATGTAGATGCTACTGAAATTCATGTTCGTTATAACAGAACAGAAGAAGAAGATTTTATCAGTTTTGAAGATAGTCTGAAAAAATATAACATAATAAAATTCAGAAAAACAAACCAAAATACGTGTATTAACCTACGACCAATAGTTGTTAAAGGTGAAAAAGTAACTAAAGGTCAATGTTTAACTGAAGGATATTCAACTCAAAATGGTGAACTTGCTATCGGAAAAAATCTAAAAGTTGCTTTTATGCCTTGGAAAGGTTACAACTTTGAGGATGCTATTGTAATTTCTGAGCGTGTAGTACGTGAAGATATTCTTACCTCTATTCATATAGATGAGCATATTCTTGAAGTACGTGACACAAAACGAGGTCTAGAAGAATTTACGGCAGATATTCCAAATGTAAGTGAAGAAGCAATTAAACATCTTGATGAAAACGGATTAATACGCGTTGGAGCAAATGTTAAACCCGGAGATATTCTTATTGGAAAAATTACCCCTAAAGGTGAATCTGACCCATCGCCGGAAGAAAAACTTCTTCGTGCAATTTTCGGTGATAAGGCCGGAGACGTTAAAGATGCTTCATTAAAAGCTCGTCCATCATTATATGGAACAGTAATAGATAAAAAACTATTTACTCGCACCATTAAAGATAGAAAATCAAAGGCAAATGAAAAACCAATTCTCGCGAAATACGAAGCTGATTTTAAAGTTGAAAGTAATAAACTAAAAGATAAACTAGTAGAAAAACTCTTCTCTATAGTAAATGGTAAAACCTCTCAAGGTGTTAAAGATTTTGCAGGTACTGTTGTTATAGCAAAAGGAGCAAAATTCACACAAAAATCGCTTAATGAAATTTCAGATTTTACATTTATTGTACCCGATAAATGGACTACTGATGACGATAAAAACATCATCATTTCAAAATTACTAAATAATTACAATAAAAAGTATAAAGAAATTGATGGTGAATATAAACGAAAAGTATTTAGTTTAACCGTTGGCGATGAGCTTCCTGCTGGTATTATTCAGTTAGCAAAAGTATACATTGCTCAAAAACGTAAAGTTAAAGTTGGTGATAAAATGGCAGGTAGACACGGTAACAAGGGTGTTATTGCACGTATTGTTCGTGACGAAGATATGCCATTCCTAGACGACGGAACCACGGTAGACATTGTTCTTAATCCTCTTGGTGTACCTTCTCGTATGAACTTAGGGCAGATTTATGAAACTGTTCTTGGTTGGGCAGGTATTGAATTAGGTGAAAATTTTGCTACTCCGGTATTTGATGGAGCATCGCTTGATACAATTACAGAATACTGCAGAAAAGCCGGAATTCCTGATTATGGTAAAACATACTTAAATGACGGTGGAACAGGAGATAAATTTGATCAACCTGCAACTGTTGGTATTATTTATATGTTGAAGTTAGGTCACCTTATTGACGACAAAATGCATGCTCGTTCTATTGGACCGTATTCTCTTATTACTCAACAACCTCTTGGTGGTAAAGCACAATTTGGAGGTCAGCGTTTTGGAGAGATGGAAGTTTGGGCAATTGAGGCATTTGGAGCATCAAATATTCTACAAGAAATTTTAACCTTAAAATCTGATGATGTGTACGGAAGAGCTAAGGCATATGAATGTATTGTAAAAGGTGAACCATTACCAACTCCGGGATTACCAGAATCATTTAATGTATTATTACATGAATTACGAGGTCTTGGATTAAATATAAATTTTGAATAAACCACATTAATAATAAATTAAGTTTTTGCATATGGCTTTCAGAAAAGAAAATAGAATAAAAAATACCTTTTCAAAAATCACTATAAGCCTTGCTTCTCCGGAAGATATTCTGGAGCGTTCAAGTGGTGAAGTTTTAAAACCGGAAACTATTAATTATAGAACATATAAACCCGAACGTGATGGTTTGTTCTGTGAAAGAATCTTTGGCCCGGTAAAAGATTATGAGTGTCATTGCGGTAAATATAAGCGCATTAGATATAAAGGTATTATCTGTGACAGATGTGGTGTTGAAGTTACAGAGAAAAAAGTTCGTCGTGAACGTATTGGTCATATAAACCTAACCGTACCGGTTGCACATATATGGTATTTCCGTTCTTTACCTAACAAAATTGGGTATCTACTTGGGTTACCAACTAAAAAACTTGACGCAATTATTTATTATGAGCGTTATGTGGTTATTCAGCCCGGTATTAAAGAGGCAGACGGAATTCAAGTTGGCGATTTCTTAACAGAAGAAGAATATTTAGATATTATTGAAACTCTTCCAAAAGAAAATGACTTGCTTGACAAAACAGATCCTCAGAAATTCATTGCTAAAATGGGTGCTGAGGCATTAGAAGAATTATTACAACGCTTAGATCTTGATACCTTATCGTATGATTTACGTGATCAAGCAAGTAAAGAAACTTCTCAGCAACGTAAAAATGAAGCATTAAAAAGACTTCAGGTAATTGAAGCGTTTAGAGCATCTGAAGGACGAAATAAACCTGAATGGATGATTGTAAAATGTGTTCCGGTTATTCCACCTGAACTTCGTCCTCTTGTTCCATTAGATGGAGGTAGATTTGCAACTTCAGACTTAAATGATTTATACAGAAGAGTTATTATTAGAAATAATCGTCTCAAACGACTTATTGAAATTAAAGCTCCGGAAGTTATTTTACGTAATGAAAAACGTATGCTTCAGGAATCTGTTGACTCATTATTTGATAACTCAAGAAAAGCAAATGCAGTTAAAACAGACGCCAACAGAGCTCTTAAGTCATTAAGCGACAGCTTAAAAGGAAAGCAAGGTCGATTCCGTCAAAACCTTCTTGGTAAACGTGTTGACTATTCTGCTCGTTCTGTAATTGTTGTTGGACCTAGCTTAGGGCTACACGAATGTGGTATTCCTAAAGATATGGCAGCTGAACTCTACAAACCGTTTGTTATTAGAAAATTAATAGAAAGAGGTATTGTAAAAACAGTTAAATCTGCAAAGAAAATTGTTGACAGAAAAGATCCAATTATTTGGGATATTCTAGAAAATGTACTGAAAGGTCATCCGGTATTATTGAACCGTGCTCCTACTCTTCACCGTTTAGGTATTCAGGCGTTTCAGCCAAAAATGATTGAAGGTAAAGCAATCCAGTTACACCCTCTTGTATGTACTGCATTTAATGCCGATTTTGATGGTGACCAAATGGCAGTACATTTACCATTAGGAAATGCTGCAATTCTTGAAGCTCAATTATTAATGCTTTCTTCTCATAATATTCTTAACCCTGCTAATGGTGCACCTATTATGGTTCCATCTCAAGACATGGTGTTAGGTTTATATTATATTACAAAAGAACGCCAAGGAGCTCGTGGTGAAGGATTAACATTCTATTCGAGTGAAGAAGCAATTATTGCATATAATGAAGGAATTACTGAGCTTCATGCTATAGTAAAAGTATTCTGGACCGATAATGAAGGTAAAAAATCACTTATTGAAACTACCGTTGGTAGAATTATTTTTAATGAAATTGTACCTAACGAGGTAGGATATATTAATGAGCTTCTTACTAAAAAATCGCTTCGTGATATTATTAGCAATATTCTTAAAATTGCGGGAACTGCAAAAACTGCAAAGTTCTTAGACGATATGAAAGATTTAGGATATAGTACTGCATTTAAAGCAGGATTATCTTTTAACCTTTCTGACGTTATTATTCCGGCAGAAAAAGAAACAATGGTTAAGGCAGGATACGAACAAGTTGAGGAAGTTCTTGCTAACTATAATATGGGATTCATTACAAATAATGAGCGTTACAACCAAATTATTGATATTTGGACACATACAAACGCTAATCTTACAAATATTGTAATGAAGCAAATTAGTAGCGATAAACAAGGATTCAACTCTGTGTATATGATGCTTGACTCCGGGGCTCGTGGTTCTAAAGAGCAAATTAGACAGTTAAGCGGTATGCGTGGTCTTATGGCAAAACCACAAAAATCTGGTGCTACCGGAAATGAAATTATCGAAAACCCTATTCTTGCTAACTTTAAGGAGGGACTTTCTGTACTTGAGTACTTTATTTCTACTCACGGTGCACGTAAAGGTCTTGCCGATACGGCTCTTAAAACTGCAGATGCAGGATATTTAACAAGACGACTTGTAGACGTTTCTCAAGATGTTGTTATTTCTCAAGAAGATTGTGGAACATTACGTGGACTAATTGCTACTGCAATTAAAAACAATGATGATGTTGTTGAGTCTCTCTATGATAGAATTCTTGGTAGAACATGTGTTCATGATATTATTCATCCTAATACCGGTGAGTTAATTCTTGCTTCAGGTGGAGAAATTACAGAGGAAGTAGCTCAAATTATTGAAGATTCTCCAATTGAACAAGTTGAGATTCGTTCGGTATTAACATGTGAGTCACGAAAAGGTGTATGTGCAAAATGTTACGGGCGTAACCTTGCAACAGCAAGAATGGTTCAAATTGGTGAGGCAGTAGGTGTTATTGCGGCTCAATCAATTGGTGAGCCGGGTACTCAGTTAACTCTTAGAACATTCCACGTGGGTGGTACGGCGTCTAATATTGCTGCAGAGTCATCTATTATTTCTAAATATGATGGTAATGTGGAAATTGAAGAACTAAAAGTTGTTCAAGGAACTGATGAAACCGGAAATAAAGTTGATATTGTTATTGGTCGTCTTGCTGAATTAAAAGTTGTAGACAAAAATACCGGTATTGTATTAACATCTCAAAATGTACCATACGGTTCACGCTTATATGCAAAACATGGCGATTCTGTAGAAAAAGGTAAATTATTGTGTAAATGGGATCCATATAACGCAACAATTATTTCTGAGTCTGCCGGTGAAATTGCGTTCGAAAATGTTAAAGAAGGGGTAACCTATAAGAAAGAAACTGACGAACAAACCGGTTTTGAAGAGAAAGTAATTACTGAATCTAAGGATAAAACGCGAAACCCAATTATTAGAATTATTGACAAAGCGGGCAATACGCTTCATAATTATAACCTTCCTGTTGGAGCTCACATCTCTGTTCAAGAAGGTGAAAAAGTTGCGGCGGGTCATACCCTTGTTAAAATTCCACGTGCAATTGGAAAATCGGGTGACATTACGGGTGGTTTACCACGTGTAACTGAGTTATTTGAAGCTCGAAATCCATCAAACCCTGCAGTAGTTTCTGAAATTGACGGAGAAGTTTCTTTTGGAAAAATTAAACGAGGTAACCGTGAAATAGTTGTGGTATCTAAAACAGGTGAAACTAAAAAATATCTTGTGCCTCTTTCTAAACAAATTTTGGTTCAAGAAAATGACTATGTAAAAGCAGGTATACCTCTTTCTGACGGAGTTATTACTCCTTCTGATATTCTTGCAATTAAAGGTCCAACTCAGGTTCAAGAATACATTGTTAATGAAGTTCAAGAAGTGTATCGTTTACAAGGCGTGAAAATTAATGACAAACATTTTGAAATTATTGTTCGTCAAATGATGCGTAAGGTAGAGATTGTTGATCCGGGAGATAGTAAATTCCTTGAAAAACAAATTGTTGACCGTTGGGTATTTATGGAAGAAAATGACTGGATTTACGACAAAAAAGTTGTTATTGAAGCAGGAGATTCTGAAACATTTAAACCTGGTCAAATTGTTACCGCTCGTAAATTACGTGATGAGAACTCTCAATTAAAACGTAAAGACTTAAAACTTGTTCAAGTTCGTGATGCTCAACCTGCTACTGCAAGTCAAATCTTACAGGGTATTACAAGAGCAGCACTGCAAACTCAAAGCTTTATTTCTGCGGCATCATTCCAAGAAACGACAAAAGTTCTTAATGAAGCGGCTATAAATGGAAAAATTGATGAACTGGAAGGTCTAAAAGAAAATGTTATTGTTGGACATAAAATTCCTGCAGGAACCGGACTTCGCAATTATGACAAAATAATTGTTGGTTCTATCGAAGAATATGAACGGTTTAACCAAAAGTAACATAACCATTGCGTTATAAATATGTAAAAAATAAGTCATAGGGGTTTTCCTTTATGACTTATTTTTTTATCTTTACTTAAATTGATAAAACTTATAACATGGAAGAAAAAAAACAACAATTAAATATTGAATTATCTGAAGAAGTTGCTCAAGGAATATACTCTAATTTAGCAATTATTACTCATTCTGCTTCGGAGTTTGTTATTGACTTTGTGAGAATTATGCCTGGTATACCAAAAGCAAACGTAAAATCAAGATTAATACTTACTCCTGAACATACAAAAAAACTTTTATTAGCTCTGCAAGATAATATTGCCAAATATGAATCAATGCATGGTAAAATAAAACATATTGAAAACTTTGGCGGTGGTAATATAACTCAAGGATTTGGTCCTAGTAATGCTCAAGCGTAAAATTGTATTTATTTCCTTTTTGCTTACATCTATATGTATAATAGGATGTGCAAGTAAGCAACACAAAAATCATAACATTTCTGATGTTCAGATATTTTATTCTATTGTATTACCAGATACGGTTCATTATACTATTATTGCGAATAGTATTCCCCAAAATATGATTCATAATCACTACTTTATTCATTCTTTTACTGTTAAAGTAAAAGAAGTAGATAAAGCCTTTAAAACTCCCTTTTATCGTGATTTTGTACCGCCTCACGCTAAAACTATTCAAGGTTATTTTACGCTACCTAAGGCCTATACAGAAAGCGATACTTTACGTATTTCTTTATCGTCACAAAACAATACGTTTATAATACATTCTTCTGTTCCCTTTATATCTCCCAAATCGTATATTTCTAGCAATAATACTATTTGGAACTTACCCTATATCTATATTGGGGAAACCTACAGCATTTCGACTGCTACTGAAACCATATATATTATTCATGCTCCAAGTAACGATACTGCACATATTAGATGCACGTTACAGCACTGTGCCTTTACACCTTTACGAGAAGGTGCATATTTTATATATGACAGCCTACACAATTACCCCATCGCAATTTATTCTGGTGTTTCACGCAGTTTTCCTTACAAAAATTTCCCAAAAGAAATGATTCAAAATCTTTCTATTGTTTTTACATCAGTTGATGTTGATTCTCTACAAATGACATTTGCAGGACCAAAAATTGAACTCGATAAATTTTGGCTAAATCTCTGTTCTCATGATGAAATTGCAACAAAGAACAGTATCAAAGAATTTTACACACGTATAGAACAAGCAAATTTATCATACACTACAGCTTGTTATGAAGGAGCACAAACAGACAAAGGATATGCACTTATGCTATTTGGAGAACCTGTGCTTACTACGCTCAACAATGACACTATAACATGGCATTATGATAAAGACAAGCATAACCCTACTAAAAATATTCAGTTTCTTATCGCAAATGATATCTGTAAAACAGAAAACCTGATAAAAGATGATGTATTTTTATTGCGTGAAAAACAAGCTACGTTACATTGGGAACAATGTAAGATTTTTAATTTAAAACAGGTGAGATAAATATAAATCAGAAATATCTATGAAAAATTCACTTATAATTGGACCAAGAGCAATATTTGAAGCATTACAAAATGCCGATAAAATTGATCAAATCCTTATTAAACAAAATTCTGATAATGAAAAAATTAGAGAAATAATATATCTTGCTCGCAAACAAGGGGTAACGGTTAAAACAGTACCTATTGAGAAAATTCAACGCATTACACACAAAAATCATCAAGGTATTATAGCATTTGCTTCACCTATTGACTTTTATGATATTACTCAAATAATCCCCGATTTATTCGAAAAAGGATTATCTCCAAAAATTGTAATACTTGACCATATAACAGATGTAAGAAATTTTGGGGCAATTGTACGTTCGTGCGAATGTTTTGGCATTCATGCGGTAATAATTCCACAAAAAGGTGGCACTCACATAAACGAAGATGCAGTTAAAACATCGGCAGGGGCCTTATTAAAAATTCCTGTTTGTAAAGTTGGCTCATTAGTTTCATGTGTCACATATTTACAAGAATCAGGAATTCAAATAATTAGCATTAGCGAAAAAGCAACACAAGCACTACATACGGTTTCAATTGATGGTCCATTTGCCGTAATTTTGGGAGCCGAAGATACCGGTATACAAAATATATTATTAGAAAAATCTGATATGTGCCTTTCTATACCAATGTATGGAGAAATTTCTTCATTAAATGTATCTGTAGCGGCAGGTATCTGTTTATATGAACTTACGAAACAATAGTGCAAGCGTACGCTTTTATTCTAGAAAGCTAAATAATGTGAGTTCGACGTAATTTTTATTTAATCCAACCAGAATATTTAAAATCACAGCTATGATATCGTTCCGCAGGAATAGATATATAGGTTGTTTTAATATTTTTTTCTATCCATGCATCTAGAAGTTGATTCCTTTTATACTCTGTTGCAAGCATTTTAATAAAATCATAATCTTGTGTGAGATTTGCCTCATGTTCAGGAATAACGGCAAGTAATGTAATAATTACAAATACCTGTCGGCCTGTTTGATCGTAACTCACAAAGGGCTCCGAAACATCATTCGGATTCATTGAACGAATAGTATGGAGAATCATTGGGTCAATTTCTTGAGCTTCTAATTTAGACGAACCGGTATATGGATTCATAATTCTGCCTCCATTTTGCTTTGTTCTTTTGTCACTTGAATGTAGTTGAGCTGCACGAGCAAAACTTAAAGAATCTTTAGTAATTAATGTATACAAACTATCTGCTGTTTTTCGTGCGTTTTGCATGGCAACAGGAGTAATTCGGGGACGCATTAATATATGTTTAAGTTTAGCTCTCTCTCCTTTTAATTCAACCATTTGAATAATATGATACCCAAAATCTGTTTTTACAATACGAGACACTTCGCCCTCTTTTAATCTAAATGCAACCGCAGAAAATTCAGGAACAAGTTCTCCGCGAGACATATATCCGCCAAGTTCGCCTCCCATTTTTGCACTTTCGGCATCATCGCTATACAACACCGCCATTTTATCAAAACTTGCACCTTGAATAATTCGTTGTCTAATTTCTTCTAATCGTTGTCTAATTTCGAGGTCTTGTTGTTCACTAACCTGAGGAGAAATATGAATTTGAGCATATTCATATTGTGTTGGTATACGCGGCAAACTATCACTCAGAACTTGCAAATAAAAAGAACGAACCTCATTTGGCGTTACCTCAACTTGACCAACAATAGAATTACGCATTCGTTGAGCAAGAATTTGTTCTCTTACCTGTGGTCGCCACGATGTTTTTATTTCTAATTCATTTTTACCGTAAAATGCCTCTAATTTTGCGAGCCCGTCTTCTTGCCCCGTAAATAATTGTACTCTTCGTTCAATTTCAGCATCAATTTCTTCATTTGTAACCTGAATACTATCAATTTTTGCTTGATTCACTATAAGCTTTTGAAACAGTAGATCTTCAAATAATGAACATTGAGTTGTAGTTCTTTTTTGTTGAGCACTTAATTGCATATATTGGTTTCTAACTTCCGACTCTTTAATCATTTCCTCGCCAACAACAGCTATTACTTCATCAATAATAATCTGAGATTGTAAAAAAGAGGTAGGAAGAATACAGAAAACGAGTAATACAAAGCGATATAATTTCATAGTGGTATATTAATAAATTTCAAATTCTTGTTTGTTCAACGCATCGTTAAATATTTTATTTCTCATATTTGATATGAGATTCTGGCGTCTTTTATGAAGCAAAATTTTTGCAATTTCATCATACAGCAATTCCTTGGGAACACTCCCCCCTTTTGGAATTATTTCATCTACTTTAAGAAAATAATAATTCAATGAATCTTGTAAAATTATTTGATTTCCCGACAAGATTCTTTGAGAATCAATATTATCGGCGGGTAATAACTGCATAAAATCTGTAAGATAAAACCAGGTATCATTAAAATAAAAATGAGGAGAAAATTGATAGGTAAAATCTTTTAGATTATCAGAATCTTCTGCTCTTCTTGAATAAAACCATTGGCGAGGTCGAGAAATATCTGTTTCTTTAGAAAAAACAATGAATAATGGTTTAATAGCCGGTTGTTTTAGAATAAAATCCTTTTTTTGAGATTCATAATACGAATCAATTTTACTGGTAGGAATTAGCGTATCTAAACGCTGATTTATAAATAGTTGTTCATACCTATGAATATACAAATCTTGCGTGTACTGTTTAATTTGTCGTTCAATACTGCCATCAAAATCTTTAATATTAATCCGTGCTTGTTTATATAACAACTGCGTTCTAATCCAATCTTCTATTAAACGTTGTGCAAATACTACACTATCTTCTGCAAACATATTCGGCGGCAATAATTTACTCAATTCATGCCTCGTTAAAATCATATTATCTACTTTGGCAACCACCGATTGTGAAGGGTCTTGTTCTTTATGCACACAAGAAAAAAGCCCACTGAGAGCTAAACCAAACAATACAATGTGAGCAAGATTTTTCATGTTATTCATCTAATTCCAGATACTGTTTAATAAGCTCTACATATTCCTCAAAAATTTGAGCCGGGTATTTTTTTGTAAGCAGAAATTCAAAATTTTCTAAGAGATAATTCTGATAATCTGCTATGAGCAATGAACGTACAAGTTCAAATTCTTTAGGATATGGTTCTGTAACTTCATTCACTACTCTTATTTCTAAAGGTGATTTTTTAGAAATTGCACCTACATTCCAAGGCAAGGCATCAATTTCTTTTGATTCTCCTCTATAATAAGTCTTATAACTCAGTTTTACAGCTTTAGGATTCTTTCTGTTAGCTTGCTGCAAAACAAGCGAATCTGTTTGAAACCTGCCGGGTCTTTGATGCAAATTCTTTTGAACATTACGAGCTGTTCGTTCAGAATCACAAGAAAAGTATGCGAACGTAACAGATTCAGGATATAAAAACTCTTGCTTTCTTAAATTATAATATTTGTATAATCCAAGCGTGTCAAGAAAGGCCTTTTTATACACCTCTTTTTGCATTAATTCTATCATGAGCATTCCATGGTAATACTCTTGCGACAACATAGAAAGTTCATAATCCTCTTTCATTAGATTTTGAAAGGCTTCAAACAATAGTATTCTTTGGAGATATTGATTAAAGCGGTAACGAACAAGAATATCCTTTTCAGATATTCTTCTTTCTCTTTGATTTTGGAATAAATATGATGCAAAGTGTGAATATCGATACTGTGTTTCGCCAACAGAAAACAATACTTTATTATCTGTAAAAGCAGGAATCTGCCATCGTCCCATAAGAATAGCATTATCTACAAGCGATATAAAATTCTCCAGATTTTGATACTGTATGCTCACATCTGTCTTTTTCAAAAACCGCGAAACAGCCATTGTTTCCTGAAATGATTTTCGAGACTCATCTTGTTGAATTGTTGATTTAGCATGTGCTGCATATGTTTCAAAATCCTGCAAACTATCTATTCCAGTTAATTTAGCAATAATAAACCCATATTTTTGCTGTATTGGTTGGGTGTATTGTCCAACTGAATCACATGCAAACAATGCCTCTTTTAAAGGAATAGGATACAAAACGGAATTATCAAACCAACCTATATCGCCTCTGTTTTTTAGAAGGTCTTTGCTTTGGTTATATTTCATAGCAAGAGAATCAAAACTTGCTCCGGCACGTAAAGAGTTATATACCTGATGAGCGAATTGCTCAACTTCTTCCCATTCTTGTTCGTTTTCACCGGAAGGATATAGCACAATAAGAGAAGCTCTTCGTTGTCCGAGAGATTTACGGATATCTAGAATTTTTATGATAAAATAGCCATAACGAGTTGAAATAGGACCTAGAACCTGCCCTACACGACCCGCATACAAGATATTTTCATATTCCAAAGGCATTACCAATGACGTAACATATCCTATATTTCCTCCTTCATCTTTTGAAAACGTATCATCTGAATGTTCACGGGCTAATTCTCCAAAATCTCTCCCTCTTCGTAATTCAGAGATAATACGCGTAGCTTTTTGATATGCCTCTAAGGTATCTTTCGGATTAGCAAATCTATCTGAACGAATAAAAATATGCTGCACCTTATAATCATATTGCAATCTATTATACTGCAGAGCAACTAAACTGTCTATATCTTCTTCTTGTAATAAATACGATGACGAAATTTGACGCATATACGAGTTAAACTCTCGCAAAAAAGCAGACGAAGTATCTATTTGTTGAGACAAAGACTCTAAAACCTTTCGTTTATATTGAATAAATAACTCTATATATTCATCCAGAGAAAGTGTTTTTCCATCTATTGAAGCAGTATTATATTTAGTATTATACCATAAAAAATCTTGCACACTTACAGTAAGCGTATCAATTTTCACTAAGGTTTTTTGTAACAATGTATCCGGTAATTGTGCAGTATTTGACTGAGAGTATACAATCTGCGACAACCATACTATTCCCAAAAAAAATAAAGAAACATGCTTCATACGATATTATTCTCTACTATAGTTAGGAGACTCACGAGTTATAGTTACGTCATGTGGATGACTTTCTGTATGTCCTGCACTGGTAATTTTAACAAATTTTGCAGAATGTAAATCTACAATTGATTGTGCCCCGCAATACCCCATACCTGCACGTAAACCACCTATTAACTGATATACAGTTTCTGCAAGAGTACCTTTATACGGTACACGAGCGGCAATACCTTCGGGCACTAATTTTTTAATATCATCTTCAACATCTTGAAAATAGCGATCTTTTGAGCCTTGTTGCATAGCTTCTATAGAACCCATACCACGATAGGTTTTAAACTTACGCCCTTGGTAAATAATAGTTTCTCCGGGAGATTCTTCCAGACCGGCAAATAAAGAACCTGCCATAATTGAATGAGACCCGGCAGCCAATGCCTTTACAATATCACCGGAATATCTAATACCGCCATCAGCAATAATAGGAACACCTGTTCCTTTTAGTTCATGTGCCACGGCAAATACTGCCGATAATTGAGGAACTCCTACACCGGCAATTACACGAGTAGTACAAATTGAACCCGGACCAATACCAACTTTTACCGCATCTGCACCTGCATCAACAAGTGCACGAGCAGCTTCGGGAGTTGCAATATTTCCGGCTATAAAATCTAAATTCGGATATTTTGCTTTTGCTTGTTTTAATACAGAAATTACCCCTTTTGAATGTCCGTGAGCTGTATCAATTATTACCACATCTACATCTGCAGCCACAAGTGCTTCTAGTCTATCAAAGGTATCATGAGTAACCCCAATAGAAGCTCCCACACGAAGTCGTCCTCTTGAATCTTTACATGCAAACGGATTATCAGAAGCTTTAAAAATATCTTTATATGTTAATAACCCAACTAATCTATATTCGGCATCAACAACCGGTAATTTTTCAATCTTATGTTTCTGTAAAATCCCCCCTGCTTTAGAAATGTCGTCGGTATTAGAAATAGTAATTAAATTATCTTTTGTCATAATATCCAAAACAGATTTACGCATATCAAGTTCAAAACGTAAATCTCTATTTGTAACTATTCCTAATAATTTTCTATTATTATCAACAACAGGAATTCCCCCGATTTTTAAATCATTCACAATATGAAGAACATCACTAACTGTGGCATCAGGACCAATAGTAATTGGGTCGTAAATCATACCGTTTTCCGAACGTTTTACTTTTTTAATTTCAATTGACTGTTGCTCAATAGTCATGTTTTTATGAATAACCCCAATACCCCCTTGACGAGCAAGTGCAATAGCTAAACGCGAATCGGTAATAGTATCCATTGCAGCAGACACTATAGGTATATTAAGACTAATATTTCGAGATAATTGTGTTGATAAATTTACTTCTCTCGGCAATACTTCTGAGTACGCGGGAACAAGCAACACATCATCAAAAGTGAGCCCTTCTGATATAATTCGGTCTGATAAATATGACATAGCTGTATGTATTAAAAAAAGTTTCACAAAAGTACTAATTTTTATAGTTTTGCTAAAAGATAATGTGAGTTTTCTTTAGCTATTTATACTTTTGTGATAATGCAAAATCACGGATTTATACAAGAAAACCAAAAAAAGATTCACATTTGTTGAGAATGTTGTGTATTTTTTTTGATATTTATAATTTTACTTATAATTTTACTCGAAATAAGCACATTTTTCTTATATGGATTCATTACTCATTCAAAAAACAGAGGATACGCCTCAAATTGACTTTAATATTGAAACTAATATTTTCAAATTAACCGGTCGTTCATTGCCCGAAAATGCAATAGATTATTACAAACCTATATTAGATTGGATTGATGCTGTTTTAAGTGAATCGTTTGATAAAGAATTTGTGTTTGAAATAAAACTGGAATACTTTAACACTGCATCATCTAAACAATTAGCAAAGATGTTGCTTCTTATAGAAAAATTTAATGATGCTAATAAAATTCTTATTCGATGGTTTTACGAAAAAGAAGACAATGACATGCTTATTTCCGGTAATCAATATTCAAAATTCCTAAAACTTGAATTTGAATTTATTGAATACTAGAATTCGAATTGGAATCTAAAAAATAATCCGCTATTTTCATTACTCTCCAATACATGGTTTAACCGCCATATATATTCTATTCTAATTAACTTAAGCACATTTGTAATTCCCACTCCGGCTTCAATATAAGGAACAACAGGGGTTTTTGTATATTCCGGAAATGACAATAGATGACTATGTTCCATGGCTCCCCAGCAAGATTTAAATGTTAGTAATTCTCGAAATTGCAATCTGCGAATACCCGGTATTTTATTAAAAATAAAACCGCTCATGCTATATTCTGCAAAAATATTTACAAATCTGTCACTGGCAAATTCTAAATATTGCATCAAATTAAAATAGTATTCTCCACTGCTCCCTGTTTCGTTTCCTCTATGAAACTCAACCAGCGGAAAAGGAACCGGTGCCGATGTTAATCCTGACTCTATTACATATCTAATTCTGCCCACTCCCAATAAAATATCGTGATTAACCACTAATCTAAGCTGAGAAAAATACTCTGAAGAAAGATTGCCGTAAGCGTATCGTCCATACAAAATATTAGCATGAATAATTGGATATTTAGAATCTATATACATGCGTCTAAAGTGATTATTTGATATTTCTTCGTCAAAAGAAAATCTAAAATTACAACTTACATCCTGCACAGAAAAAGATGCAATAGCATTAGAAACCGTATCAAAATTATAAAACGGAGAATTATAATGTTCAGAAAATTCCAATTTTGGCTTCACAATTAGATTTGGAGTAATCTGTTGCTCATATGCTAAGGACGCTTTTTTCACAAAATACACCGCTTTATTCGGATTTTTAGAGGTAAGGGCAGAAAGCATATTATCATCAGATTGCACGAGCACATTTTCTCGAACAAAATCAAGGTTTTGTCTATAATCGCCAATTCTATAGATATTTTGATCATAGCGCACATGGAGTATTCCTAATAATTGAGTAGGCATGCGGAGGGCGTATGTGCCCCCAAATTTATATGTTTTATCACGCAAACCATATCCAAGATACCCTCCCAACATCATTTTTGTGTGAAACAGCGGAGATGTACGTGCCGCTAAATTTAATCTGTACCCCTCTATTTCGTTATGCTGAACAAAATACAAATATGGGCCGAGCTCTATTTTTCCTAAAGGCAAATATCCATACAAAAACATATCAAGCATTTTGTTTGTTGCTTTTATTGCAGGGATAGCATTACTGATTTCTATGGCATTTCTTGTTTGAATATCAAGACTGGTAAGAGCTTCCGGTCTAAATTGCGAAAGCAGCAAGGTATCTCGCGGACGCTCAGTTTGGAACATTGCAAAGCGTGTTGGCACAATATGCTCTTCTCTAAATTTCTGTATTTGAGAACTATCTATTATATACGTGGTGGTTTTAAGTACTCGTAATGGCGTATTAATGCGTGCTGAAGTATCTTGAGTAAGCTGAGGCGAAAATTCAATTTCTATACTTTGATTGCTATAAAACCAATGAGTATTTTTATGTTTTTGCAATTTTTCTTGCAGATGCATTTGAGTTACATAATTAACATTTGCCGTTGGTTGGAGCGTTGCTTGAATTTCCGTTAATGCCCACGTGTCTTTTTCAATAATCATTACTCCATTAAAACACAAGTCTTGTTTATTCTTTGGTCTAAATCGAATTTGATAATATACCGAGCCATCAAAAAGTATTGAATCTCGCAAAAAGAAATCATAATATAAAAAAGCTTGGGTAGAAATAGGGCTTATAAAATCTCGCGACAAAAACCGAAGATTGCCATAAAAGCTAATATCTCTATTTAAACTTTGAATATATTTTGTAACAATATCACTATTTATAAATGCACTTCCATATTGATTTGACGCCACTTCTTGTGATAATGGCGTTGTATTACTTTCACGCGTTTCGAGCGTAAGACGTTCCGAGAAAAAAAGAGGAATACTCCACGTGCTGTCATACTCATGTGCTTTTATGAGAATTTCCGGGTTATTACGAAATATATTTGTTTGAAATATTGAAGAATCTAACTGACTAAAACTAATATTGAGTTTATTGTACTCCATATACTGAATATCCTCAATTCTATCGGGACGATTATCTCGTCGGCTTCTAATAGCATTACGCACAATAGGTATTGCAGGGTTTGGTCCCGGACGAATAACCGTAGGTTCCAAAACAATAGCGGTAGGCACTAATTGAAAGACTATAGGTTTTTGTATGTGAGCTATTGGAATTTGCAAATCGAGATACCCAAGAGAACTAATAAGAAGCGTGTCTTTACTCCTAACATCCTCCAAGGTAAAACTACCGTCAATTTGAGTTAAGCTTCCTTTTGTTGTTGATTGTACCCATACACTTGCAAAAGCAACCGGTTCTTTTGTATCAAAATTTATAACATGCCCATGTAAGGTAGTTTGTGCCGTAACTAGAGCAACAAAACAAACAACACTCACACATATTAGTGCTATTCTGCGAATTATTAGAGCATACATTTCATCACATATATATTCGCAAAGGTATAATAAAAAACCGCAGAAATAATATCTAAACTCTACTGAATAATAATAGTTTGTCGCGTAGTTTTATCTTTCTCATGAATATCCAAAACATATACTCCCGGAGCAAGATTACCTAATTCAATATCTGTTTCTGAATAATTCACAAATTCTTGTAAAATACGAGCTCCTGTTTGATTATACAAAATAATATGAGCAGAGCCGCTTGGCACAGAAACTACCAAATTAGTAATTGTAGGATTAGGATATGCAAACGCCGTTTTCTCAGAGATTTCAGATACAGATACCGATTCTACAACCTCAATAATAAATGCCCCGCGAATAGTTAAGCCCGCACCACTTGTTTTTCCGTCAGTAATATCAAATATGGTATTAAATCTTCCAACAGATGGAGGAGTAGCAGAAAACTCTAAATTTTGGTCATCAATTACCTCTACCCAACGCGGTTTTGTTCTCACAGAATATAAGAATTCCGTATCTTCTTCATCAATCACAAAATTTTTATCAATTGAAAAAACTGTTTGTTTTCCAACCGGAATAAAAACATCAGGAATAGGATTTCTAGAAACAAGCAATGGTTTATGATTTATAATTGTACCCGGTCTGCCATCCCATACATAAAACATTACCTGACCAATTTCTGAGTTTGTAAGATATTTCCCCTGCACATAATCTTGTTCATCGGCATAGGCAATAAACAATTCACTTCCTGCACCTTTTGCAAAAAATGGCACTAACATATTTGAATGATGAATATCAGTAAATTCCATTCCCGGCATTTCACCAACACCATTATCAATAATATCAAAATGATCTATAACCCGATAATTATCTTTAAAATTTGGCCCCAATAACATTCCGGTTTCATGGTCAGAAGTAACAATTAAGAGATTTTCATCCCAACCACCATTTCGTTCAATCCAAGCAATTACACTGTCTACCGCACGGTCGAACACCATTTGCTCCTCTATTAATCTTCCTTTCCAATTACTGTGAGCGGCATTATCGAGGGCAGAGCCTTCTATCATAAGGAAAAAGCCATTCGGATTTTTACTTACATGATTTAGTGCCACACCGGCTTTCATCCACAAACAAGGCATTTCCGGATTCCAATCTTCAAAAGAAACCTCTTGAACGGTTTCTTGATTTCTCCGTAATTGTGTAGAAAACCCAACTTTTGCAATTCCAAGAATTCTATCAGGAGTATCACCGGTGAGTAAGTTCGCAAACTGAACACTATCTTCTATAAGTGTCCACGCATTAGGATTTCCGTCGCCGGTAACATCCTGAACTTGAGTCCATCCCGAATTACTTGCTGTTCTAAAAACCGTACGTTGAGCAACAATATCTTCCCAAAAATCATCGCCACCCATATTAGACGTACTTAAGGTTTCTCGTGCTGAACCATCATCTCTAAAGCCCGGATGATTTGTTCCGATAGCCACATCAGCTTTAGATTCAATAATAAGCTGCCGAGTTATTTCATCATAATTATCTCGCGATACATTATTCGTGAAAAATGCAGCTGGTGTAGCATCATACACCGCTTTATTTACCGCAAAGCCGGAGCTTTTTTGAAGTAATTTTGCATGACGTGCAATAGTATTAAGAGCATTCCCATCTTTATCTACACCCATAGAATAATAGTAGGTTTTTTGTCCGGTTGCTATAGCCGTAGCAGAAGCCCCCGAGCAGGTTGCATTAGTCCTATTTAATAAATACGCAGAATCTGTCCATGCCAAACGAGATTCATACGAATTATTCCATGAATGAACACCATCTACTCTTGCGGTAGTAGAAAGCTGATATGTACTCATATATAAACTAACCGGAAAATCTCTATACTGCTGACGATTTCCGGTATAATACTCTGCTGCACGAATTGAATTTAACGCCGCACCATCATTAATCATAAGAATAATATTTTTGGGCTTTGCCAGTGGCGTAAGTGGCCATAATCTTTTACAAACTTGCCCTATTTCTGAATTAGAAATAACATGTCCGTATACAAAATCTTCCTGATCAGCATAATCAGCAAAAAATTCACTACCGGGACCTTTAGCAAATAATGGCGTTGCAAGTTTTGAAGGAAGGGTGCTTTGGAACGTCATTTCCGGAATAGAACCAGCTTGCCCTTCAGTTATATGAATAGTTTGTGTGTAATCATTAGATGCAGGATCAAAATCAGTTCCCGTTAAAAATCCGGTTTCATAGGTACTTGTAACAATTACTAAGGTTTCGTCCCACGAACTGTTATTTTCTATCCATACATTAACAGAAGCAAGAATTGTTATAAGATCTTGCATACCACGCAGCATAGTTTCAGCATTATTTTGTTGTGAAGCATAATCAACAGCACCGGTTTCTATAACCGCAGCAAATCCTTCAGGATTTTGACCGAGATGCTGCAAACCATACATTGTTAGAAAATCCATAGTAGGAACCGTGGTTAATATTCCAAGATCAGTTCGTTTAAACTGAATTGCATCAAACATATGAGGAATAATAATTTTTCGGGTTGCCACAGAATCAAGGTCATCAAAACTTTGTAGAAGCGACCAATAATCTTGCGAGCCATTACCGGTAATATCAGTTACCGAAATACCATGAGAAAAGTTGAGGTGGCCCTGTAATAAGCTGTTCCAATCTTCTTCTAAAATATATGTATATTCCGGTGTTGAACGTAATTCCCCATTGTTAGAATAATACGGATTTCCGGCACCAATCATAAGCTGTAAGTTTGACCCTAATAATTGTGCAAAAATTTCTGTTGTATTATCAGATGAAGGATTATGAGCAGCAAAAGATGCAACCGCACTATTTGCAAACGGCATATCGGTTATTATACCCGTAGATTTTCCTAAGGCAAATGCACGTTCTAAAATAGTTTCGAGTTCGGTACTGTCTAAATCAACACCAACAGCTTTGTATGCCGATTTTATTCCCGTAGCAATTGCTGTTCCTGCAGATGCCGCACAGGTAACCATACCGTTTGCATACTCAAATTCTGACCACACCCTACGCGTATGATAATCTCCGGTAAAGTACTGTACCTCTTTTGGTTCAGTAATAGTGTTAGAATATGCCGGATGTGTTGTAACCGCATAATGATTCGGGAATAGAGACGCAAATGGTTCAGAGCCCGTATATAACTCATAGGCAGCAAGATGATTATGCCCAACACCATTAGCAAGCACAATAATAATATTTTTTGGTTGCGTTTGAGAAAACGCAGAAAATGAAATACATACTGATAAAAATAAGAGATAGAAATGTTTCATAATAATTACATTTTAGTTGCAAAAAATTGAATTTCAAAAATACTTAAAAATTTATAACAAAAGATTATTTTTTGAAATAATAATAGTAATCTGAAAATCGACACTATTATTGAGGATTGCTAGGTAGGATTTTTTTGCTATCCCTGATAAGGAAACGTATACACACAATGATATGCATATATTATATATAGATGTACGCGCTCTGAGAATAGATATTAGTTTGAGTTAGGTGTATATGTTAATGAGTTATAGCTTACGCTTCTTTCCTTTTCATTTCCCCTCGCCTCTCGCTTTAAATACTGTCAGTATTTATTTCTTTTTCATAAACCGGGACTATTTGTTCATTCTAACTTTACGCACTCTCAGAACAACCCGTAAAAGCAAATTTATTCAAGTCAGTTCTCAAAGCTCGTCACAAAAATTGCTTAAGAACTTGCAGTGCGTTTTTCGTTCTGTTTTTTTAAAAAAGTGGTTACATCGGTTTGACATCTTAACATAAACTTACGGACTGACTTTGGTGAGACACAATCCGACCCGAATGTTTTAAAAATTTTTTCCACCGCACATTTTAAAAAATAATTTTAGCCAGCCGCACTTTGGCACATTTGCAAAACCGCACAAGCCGACACACGACCCAAGTTTTGCAAAAGAGCCAATTTCCCCTCGCTCGAAAAAAGAATAAAAAAGTAATTCACTTTCAAAAAAGTGTTTTATATTTGTCAAATAATGACAAGTCTAAATTAACAAGTCAAATGGAAGCCAGTTTTGGAGAATATATTAGGAAATTAAGGACAGAGAACGGAATGACTTTGACACAGTTAGCCGCTCAGCTGGAATTGGACTCAGCTAATTTGAGCAAAATAGAAAATGGAAAACGAGAGTTTGACGAAAAACGACTTGAAAAACTTGCAACTGTTTTCAGTTTGAAACTTGACGACATCAAAACAGAATTTTTCAGCGACCTTTTTGCAAAAAAGATTTATGAAAACAATTGCTCAATGGAAACACTAATGGTAGCAGAAGAAAAAGTAAACTACCTAAAAAGCAAGAATGTAAAACAAGGAGAAATAAAGTTTAACACGAATGAGTAAAGCGAAACCGACAGTTATAGATTTATTTTGCGGTTGCGGAGGGCTTTCGTATGGCTTTATTGAGGCTGGTTATGAAGTTGTACTTGGTATTGACCATTGGCAAGATGCGATAAAAACCTTTGAATATAACCACAAAGGTTCAAAAGGCTTAGTTGCTGACCTATTTAACGAAACACCAAAAGAAATAACCAAAAAGACAGGAATAAAAAAAGCTGATATAATTATTGGAGGTCCGCCTTGTCAAGGTTTTTCTATTGCAGGAAAAAGAATTGTAGATGATGAGAGAAACAAACTCTATAAATCATTTGTAAGTTTTGTTGAATTTTACAAACCCCAAGTTTTCCTAATGGAAAACGTGCCAAACATTGTTTCAATGGGTAAAGGTGTAGTCAAAGACACCATCATTGAAGATTTTGAAAAATTGGGCTACAATGTTGTTTACAAAGTGCTTTTAGCTTCGGAATTTGGCGTTCCCCAGAACAGAAGGAGAGCTTTTTTCATAGGAACAAAAGGAAAAGAAATCTTCAAGTTCCCTGAAATAAAAAATCCTGAATTTGTTTCATCAAGTGAAGCCATTTCTGATTTACCTGAAAAATCAATATCAGACGGAGCAAAATATCCGCTAAAAGCAAAATCTGAATATCAAGAAAAAATTCGTGAAGGCTCAAAAGGTTTGTTCAATCACCAAATAACCATTCATAACGATAAAACGATTGAAATTATATCAATGGTTCCTGATGGTGGGAATTATAAAAACTTACCCGATCATCTTCACAAAACAAGAAATGTAAATATTGCTTGGACTAGGCTAAACAGCAAAAAACCTAGTTTCACTATAGATACAGGACATAATCATCACTTTCATTATAAGTTTAACCGTGTACCAACAGCAAGAGAAAGTGCAAGGATTCAATCATTTCCTGACACATTCATTTTTTTAGGAGGTAAAACAAGTCAATTAAAACAAATTGGAAATGCAGTTCCTCCCCTTTTAGCCAAAGTTTTAGCAGTAGAATTAAAGAAATACCTTGTATGAAATATAATGAAATAAATATTGAGGATATTGTTCGTGAAAATAAAACTACTTGGAGTCAGGTTTGTGAGGAATGTGCATCCAAACTTAATTTTGAAAATTGTAATGAAGAAATTCCATCAGATAAATTCGTTTGTGGAATACAAAATTGTCAAAATATCGCAGTTTATTACTTAGAACTTGAAAATGAAATTATAGATGAAAACAAACTTTAATCCAGACTTACAATATAGATGTACTATTATTCGTGGAAAGGCTCAAAAAGAGCTTGATAATCTACTTCCTGCCTATGCAAATATTGTAGCTGAAATTTGCCCTTGTACAAAAGATGTTTTTGATCAAGAATTCAATGATAGATTATCTGAGATTATTTATAATAGTACTTTTGAAAACTTGGAAGAAAACAACCAAAAAACAATACGAAATCATATCACTGAAATAGCAGGAAAACTATTTGGTCTATATTATTTTGATGACCAATATATCTACGAAAGTCCATCCAATCAAAAATTGCTAGAAGATAATGACCAACCAGCATTTTTCAAAAATTTATGTTTAAACTTTCAGTTCCCTAATGGAACTCAAAAAATACAAACTGTTGAAGAGCGAATAAATGATGGAATTAAATTCAAGCCATTTCATTTTGTATTATCCCTCCTCTCTATTGCTCAAAAAAATGGTATAACAATAACTAAAGATGAAATAGGTTACTATGTTTTAAATGCAAAACAAGTATTGCAGGGTACTATAAGTATTGAAGACGTACTAGGTGTAATCGGTAAATAGAACTACAGAGTTTTTGGCAATTTCAAATACAGAGAAAA
>OBJA01000117.1_pt1 | contig 80178 bp, 68 predicted proteins | sample 1519751 | NCBI WGS metagenome assembly OBJA01 (sample SAMEA3881238, study PRJEB22517) | soil metagenome | biome: lake sediment; feature: soda lake sediment; material: sediment, water from around vicinity | place: India | collected 2013-12-23 | depth 3 m | reverse complement strand
GGGGGATGAGGGGTTTGTAAACATACGAAGGGGAAGGGGGATGAGGGGTTTGTAAACATACGAAGGGGAAGGGGGATGAGGGGTGTGTAAACAAAAGAAGGAAACGGGATGAGGGGTGTGTAAACAAAATAAGAGGACGGGATGAGGGGTTTAACACCCCTTCGAAGGGGGATGAGGGCACAAAAAAAAGCAGATGTTGTGACATCTGCTTTTTTGTCTTATAAAAAGAGCTATTATTTCTTTTTCTTATTTGGCAATTCAAGACCGTAACCGTTTTTCTTGTCAACTCTTCTGAGAACAAGGCTCAGGACGATTGCAAGAACGCCGAAGCTGGCAAAGATTAGTTCAGGAACGGTATAGTCGTATTTTGCTTCGAGTACGCCCGCAGTAATTTGCTCTGATACACCAGGGTTTGATGCATTTAATGCCCAGCCAATAAGGATAGGAACTGCAAGTAAACCGATGTTCTGAATCCAGAAGATACTGCCATAAGCTGATCCTAAATAGCGATCTTCAACTATTTTAGGTAGTGATGGCCACATTGATGCCGGTACAAGTGAGAAAGCTGTTCCAAGAATAACGATGGTTCCAATGGCAATGGCAACATTGAAAGTTTCGGCAGGAACGAGTGCGAATATTAAATGTGATACTGTAAGCAGTAACGCGCCATAGAGCATCATTGAGGCACCTTTACCTTTAAAGTCAAGATAAAAGCCGATGATAGGTGTTAAAACCATTGCTCCAATTGGAAAATATGAGAAATATGCTGCAGCTGTTTGGGTATCAACATCAAGCTTAGAAGCAAGCATATCGGTTGCAAATTTCTGGAATGGGAAAATAGCAGAATAGAAAAGTACACATAAACCTGCAATTGCAAGGAAGCCGGGGTTGGTGAAGATTTTCTTTAAATCGCTGATTTTAAACTCTTCTTCAGGATCGCTACCAACACTTGTAACTCCCATTTGCTTGTCGAGTTTTCTATCCATGAAAGTGTAGATAAAGAAGGTGATGAAACCTATGCATAAGAATGCAAGTCCCATGAACACTGAGTTTGATGGACCACCGTTTTCAGCAAAGATTGGAGTTAAGCGAAAAACAGCAAAAACACCCAAACGTGCAACTGCCATTTCAAGACCCATTGCAAGAGCCATTTCCTTGCCTCTAAACCATTTAACAATAGTCTTAGATACAGTAATACCGGCCATTTCAACGCCTATACCAAATATAGAGAAGCCAAACATTGCAAGTTTTGCCGATGCAGGTACCCAGGTAATAAATGAATCGAGCCATGTAGCTAATCCACTTTCGGCGAAGCCTGCAGTAAGTGCATAAAACTTTAAAGCTGCACCAAGTACCATAGCAATACCGGCAGTGATTAATGTGAAACGAATACCCATCTTATCGAGGATAATTCCCGAAAGGATGAGGAAGAAAACGAAAACGTTAAGGAAAAATTCAGAACCACCTATCATTCCGAATACTTCAGGCGTCCATTTATAGCTTGCCTCTAGTTGCTTCTGTAACGGGGCAACAACATCAACAAAGAAATAAGCAAAAAACATGGTTGCTGATATCAACGCTAAAGCGATCCACCGGGCTGTTGGTGAGTCATTAAGCAATGTACCTACTTTCTCTTTCATACGATTGGTTTTAGATTTAAGTTAATTGTCAGGATGGTTTATTAATTGATTTGTATTTTTTTTGAACTTCCCTAAAAAGGCAGTAAATGTAATTAGTTTTTTTGTTTCTCCCACTGTAATTCTTTAATTGATAATTTTGCATAAATTATTAATCACCGAAATGAAGAATCACATTCTCTATAAGGCTAACTTGCTACTATTACTGCTCCTTTTCAGTGTATGGACATCTGCTCAAAAAAATAAAATAAATGAGGGCGAAACTCCTAAGAATGTAATCTTGCTGATAGGCGATGGCATGGGTATAACCCAGATATATGCTGCCATGAATGCTTCTGCCGAAAGGCTTAATATTACCCGATGCACTTACAGCGCTTTAGTCACTACAAACTCAGCCGATAATGATATTACCGATTCAGGGGCAGGAGGAACAGCAATAGCTACAGGCATAAAGACTTACAACGGTGCTATTGGCGTAGCTCCCAATAAAGAACCGGCTACCAGTATCCTTAAAATCGCTGAACAGCATGGATTATCAACAGGTATAGTGGTTACTTGCGATGTTACTCATGCAACGCCGGCATCATTTATTGCAAATGTTGATAATCGCGGTCAGGCCGAAGATATTGCAGCCGAGTACCTGAAGACCGATGTTGATGTATTTATAGGTGGCGGTTATAATGCTTTCGCCAAACGAAAAGATGAAAAGAATTTTATCGACAGTCTGAAGTTTAGAAAGTATGATATCGCTTTGTCAATTGATGAAGTGGCAGCATACAAGGGCAAGAAGCTTGCCGGACTTCTATACGCTGAGCATCCTCCTAAATATTCTGAAGGCCGGGGCAATATGCTGACTGTAGCCACAAGTAAGGCTTTAGATATGCTTTCAACTAACAAAAAAGGCTTTTTCCTTATGGTTGAGGGGTCACAGATTGATTGGGGCGGACATAATAATGATATAGATTATATTGTTAATGAGATGCTTGATTTTGATAGGACTGTTGGATTAGCTCTCGATTTTGCCGAAAAGAACCCCGGTACTCTTGTTATCGTTACATCTGATCATGAAACCGGGGGGTTAACTCTTATTGAGAGTGATACTGATAAAGGCAAAATGAAGCCGGCTTTTTCAACCAAGCATCATACTGCAGCGCCGGTTCCTCTTTTTGCTTTTGGCACAGGTGCATCAAACTTCAGAGGTTTTATGGACAATACCGATATTTTTAAGACACTTATTACAGTTTACAATTTTAACACAACCTTATAATGATAGTAGTAACAGGTGCATTTGGTTTTATAGGCAGTTGCCTGATAGCAAAGCTGAATGAAGAAGGATTTGAAGATATAATAGCAGTTGATGATTTTTCAAAGACTCAGAAGCAGGATAATTTAACAGGTAAAAAGATTGCAGCTCGTGTTGAGAGAGGTGAGTTTGTTAGTTGGTTTCTGAAAAATAATGACGATATAAATTTTATCTTTCATTTAGGTGCCCGTACCGATACAACTGAATGCGATGTTAAGATCTTCAATGAGTTGAATTTGGGCTATTCTCAAAGAATTTTCACCTTATGCACTCAGTATAAAATTCCACTGGTATATGCATCATCGGCAGCTACATATGGCATAGGTGAGCATGGCTATAAAGATGATCATGATATAGTTAATAAGTTAAAGCCATTAAATCCTTACGGAGAATCGAAAAATGATTTCGACAAATGGGTATTATCTTCTCCCGAAAAGCCACCAATGTGGGCAGGTATGAAGTTCTTTAATGTTTACGGTCCCAACGAGTATCACAAAGCACGAATGGCTTCGGTTATTTTTCATGCTTACCGGCAGATTCTTGAAAAAGGAAGTGTTAAACTATTTAAATCGCACAAACCTGAGTATGCCGATGGGGAACAGATTCGTGATTTCATCTACGTTAAGGATGTGGTGAATGTGCTTTATTACATGATGGACAAAACACCTGAATCGGGATTATACAATCTTGGAACAGGCAAAGCACGTTCATTCAATGATCTGGTAAAAGCAACCTTCGCTGCCATGAACATTGAACCAAAGATAGAATACATTGAAACACCTGCCGATATAAGAGATAAATACCAGTATTTCACCGAAGCCGAGATGGGAAAACTTTTAAATACAGGCTATAACGGCGGATTCCAGTCGCTGGAAGATGGTGTTAAGGATTATGTGGTTAATTATCTTACGAAGAAGGAATATTTTTAGCTATTAGCTATTAGCTTTTAGCTATTGGCTTTTATCTTTTAACTATTGGGTGTAGGGCATTCATTTGTACCACATCACACTTGTTCCACAAAAAACCTTTCAGGCATGCTCATGCTAAATCTGTGCATTCACCTCTCCCACTTGTCACACCACTCCCACCAGTTCCACTAACCACACATGTCCCACTAAAACCTTTCAGTCCAACTCCTCCTTCAACTCAACCAAAAAGGCTCTGATTCCCTGGAGGGTTTTTATGATTTGGTGGTTTTCAGAAACTTCGGAGAAATTAGATTTGAGCTTTTCTTTTGCACCTTGCAGGGTGTAGCCTCTTTCTTTTACCAGGTTGTATATAATCCTGAAATTATCGACATCGGCCTGGGTGAAGAACCTGTTGCCTTTTTTGTTCCTGAAGGGTTTTATAACATCGAATTCATTTTCCCAAAACCTGATAAGTGAAGCATTTACGCTAAACATTTCGGCTACTTCGCCTATCCGATAGTAAACCTTTTTAATTACAGGTTTCTTGTAAGGCATTTTAATCGAGAGTTTGTGATGGTCGTTGAGAAAGTTCAATCATTAACTCGTACTCTTCGGGGGTGATGTCATTAAAGAAGTAGTTGATAGGGTCAACAGGTCGCTTGCCTTTATGTACTTCGTAATGAAGATGTGGTGATGTTGATTTTCCGGTATTACCTACCCTGCCAATTACTTGTCCGCGCTTTACTTTTTGTCCGCGCTTTACATCCATCTTCGACAAGTGGGCATATAGAGTTACATATCCGAAGCCATGGTTTATTACAATGCAGTTACCGTAACCGCCTTTAGCACGTTCAACACTCTCAACAGTACCATCGCCGGTAGCATATATTTCTGTTCCTACAGGGGCAGTGAAGTCTATGCCTTCGTGAAACTTAGTTACCTTATAGAATGGATCTGTCCTGTATCCGAAATATGAGCCTATTCTCCGTAAATCGGTATTTGATATCGGTTGAATAGCAGGGATTGAAGCCATAAGTTCTTCTTTTCTCTTGGCTAACTCAAATACCTCATCGTAAGATTTCGACTGCACATAAAGCTGACTGGTAATAGCATCGAGTTTCATTGCAGTATTCTTGATTATCTCGGTATTCCGATAACCTTCGAGTTTTTCATATCTGTTTGATCCGCCAAAGCCTGCTTTTCTGACGGATGAAGGAATAGGCTCTGATTCAAAAATAATACGGTATATATTATCATCTCTATCCTGAAGATCGGAAACAACAGCCTGTACTCTTTCAAGCCTGTCGTTAAGGATCTTGTATTGGAGTTCATATTGTTCCAACTCTCTCTTAAGCATCTTCTCTTTGGGTGAGTCGAGAAAATTATATGCTAGTAAGAGCACAAATGCAGTAAACACCAATCCGGTAGCTACCACCGACATCAATCTCATGAGTTTCTGTTTGAAAGTTATCTGAACCTTCTCAATTCTCAGTGATTTTGGGTTAAAGTGATATCTTATCTTAGGCATGTATATTAAAGATTGTCCTCAATAATTTATATTCCCATCCCTCTTTTGTTCAAGGTGTCGCAAAATTAACATTTTAAACTAAATTTGCAACCTTTTAAGGGGTAAAATTTAAAACAACCATCACAAACATCAAGATAACCACTTCTATATGAATGCTAAAGAAATAAGACAAAGCTTTTTAAATTTCTTTGAAACCAAGGTACACCACATTGTTCAATCGGCTCCAATGGTGGTAAAGGACGATCCTACCCTTATGTTTACTAACGCCGGAATGAATCAGTTTAAGGATATTTTTCTTGGTAATTCTCCTGTAAAATTTCCAAGAATTGCCAATACACAGAAATGTTTACGCGTTTCGGGCAAGCACAATGACCTTGAAGAAGTTGGTCACGACACATATCACCACACGATGTTCGAGATGCTTGGTAACTGGTCTTTTGGCGATTATTTCAAAAAAGAGGCTATTGAGTGGGCATGGGAATATCTGACAGAAGTTGTTAAGATTGATAAGGACAGGCTATATGTTACAGTTTTTGGGGGCGATGAAGGTGATGGACTGGATATGGATAACGAGGCACGTGGTTATTGGGAAAATTATATTGCTAAAGACAGAATCCTTAATGGCAGCAAAAAAGATAACTTCTGGGAAATGGGTGATACCGGTCCCTGCGGACCATGTTCTGAGATTCATGTAGATATTAGAGATGACGAACAAAGAAGGCAAATTGACGGTGCATCACTTGTTAATGCCGGCGATCCGCTTGTAATTGAAATATGGAACCTTGTATTCATGGAGTTCAACAGATTGGCAAACGGACAGTTGCAACCGCTTCCTGCAAAACATGTTGATACCGGAATGGGATTTGAGCGCCTCTGCATGGTATTACAAGGCACTAAGTCGAACTATGATACCGATGTTTTTCAACCGGTTATAAACAAGATATCAGAACTTAGCGGTATAAAATACGGTTATGCAACACAGAGCGATGTTGCCATGAGAGTTATAGCCGATCACCTGAGAGCTATCTCTTTCGCTATAGCCGATGGTCAGCTACCTTCAAATAATAAAGCAGGATATGTTATCAGACGCATTCTTCGTCGTGCAGTAAGATATGGTTATACCTTCCTTAATTTTAATACACCTTTTATAAATAAACTGGTACCGGTACTCATTGAAGAAATGGGCGGCTATTTTAGTGAGCTTGTAAGCCAGAGAGAGCTTATTATCAAGGTAATAACTGAAGAAGAGGCATCATTCCTACGTACATTGGCACACGGAATTACCAAGTTTAACAATTATATAGCCAATAATCCGGGTAAACAGATATCAGGTGAGTTTGCCTTTGAACTGTATGATACTTACGGATTTCCTATAGATCTTACTGAACTGATGGCAAGAGAACAGAATCTTGATGTTGATATGGAAGCCTTCCAAACAGGCCTTCAGAAACAGAAAGAGCGCTCACGAAAAGATGCAACAGTTGAGTTTGACGATTGGGTAGTAGTTAATGATGGCACAACTGAAAAGTTTGTAGGTTACGATCATCTGGAGACAGAGACAGTAATTACCCGCTACCGTAAGATTAACACTAAAGGAAAGATTTCATACCAGATTGCTTTAGCAGAAACACCTTTTTATGCTGAATCGGGCGGACAAATAGGAGACACAGGAATTTTAACCGCAGGTGCAGAAACAATAACAATAACTGACACACGCAAAGAGAATAACATGATTATTCATTTGGCCGATACTCTACCTGCTGATCCATCACTAAATGTAAAGGCAAAAGTGTCGGTAACCGATCGTCTTAAAACAGCTAACAACCATTCGGCTACCCACTTGCTACACCATTCATTAAGGGCAGTAGTTGGTACTCATGTTGAACAAAAAGGCTCGTACGTAACACCCGAACACTTACGATTTGACTTCGCGCATTTTCAGAAACTAACTGACGAGGAGATCAGATCAGTTGAAAAGATGGTAAATGCATTAATCAGAGAGAATTCGCAAAGAGAAGAGTGGCGCGAAATAAGCATTGAAGAGGCAAAAGAAAAAGGGGCAATTGCTCTTTTTGGTGAAAAATACGGCGATACCGTTAGAATGATCCGTTTCGGCGAATCGCTTGAATTATGCGGTGGTACTCATGTTACATCAACAGGCCAGATAGGTTTGTTTAAGATTGTCTCAGAATCGGCAATTGCTGCAGGTGTGCGCCGTATTGAAGCTATAACCGGCGAAACAGCCGAAATGTACTACTACAATCAGTCAGACCTTTTAAACGAAATAAAATCAACATTGAAAAGCAGTACAGATCCTTTAAAAGCTGTAAAAAATCTTATCGATGAAAATGCAGAGCTTAAAAAGGTCATTGAAAAAAATACTGCCGATAAGATTAACCGGTTAGTTAAAGAGCTGAAATCAAATACTCAACAAATAAATGATCTTGAAGTAATAATACACAAGGTTAACTTTGATGCTAATGCAGTTAGAGACCTATCGTTCCGATTACTGCAGGATACTACCAATATGCTGTTGGTTATAGGCTCGGTTAATGATAACAAGCCAATGCTAACTGTTGCGGCATCGGAACAAGTTGTAAAGAACAGGACAATCAACTGTGCTTCAATTGTTAAAGAACTTGCTAAGGATATCAAGGGTGGTGGTGGCGGACAGCCTCACTATGCTTCTGCAGGAGGTAAAGATATAGATGGTTTAGACGGTGCTATGGCTAAGGCAGCTGACCTAATAAAAACGTTGTAGAAATTATACTAAAAGATTAAACAGAAAAAGAACAAATTGTGTAATCCTTTGTTATTTAGCATAATTTTGAAACGATAATACTTATACAACAAAAGTATAAAATGATAAAATACTCTATCAAGGATTTAGAGCAGCTCTCAGGTATAAAAGCTCATACAATAAGAATTTGGGAAAAGAGATATAAACTGTTTGAGCCTGAAAGAACACCTACTAACATAAGATACTATACTGACAGTGACCTTAAAAAGCTTCTGAATGTAAGTATCCTTAACAGGAATGGCTTTAAGATCTCGAATATCGTTTCGATGGATAACACCGAAATGAGCGACAGAATAATTGAAATTTCCGACTCATTTCATGATTACACAAACCAGATAGAGCAGCTTACACTTTCAATGATCGACTTTGATGAAGTTAGATTTGAGCGTGTTTTATCTTCATCTGTTATAAAAATAGGATTTGATGAGACTCTTATAAGAATATTGTACCCTTTCTTTGAACGCATAGGTGTTTTATGGCAAATAGGAACAATTTATCCCGCGCAGGAACATTTTGTGTCGAACCTTATAAGACAAAAGTTAATTATTGCAATTGACGGGCAATTTGGAAATTACAGGGAGAATCCTTCAACCTTCTTAATGTTCCTGCCCCCTAATGAGTGGCATGAGTTAGGATTGTTGTTTTATAATTATCTGATAAGAAAAGCAGGCCACTCAATTATATACCTGGGTCAATCAACACCGCTCGAAGATTTAATTGAGATTAAGGAGAAGCAAAACATTGATTGCATTTTTACAACATTCACTACATCACTCACACATAAAAGGTACTCTGATACTATTAAACAGATCTCTGAATCGTTCAAGGATATTAAAGTATATATTTCGGGAATACAAGTAAACGATCATGAAATCGAATTGCCGAAAAATGTTGAAATAATTAAACATCCTAAGGAATTACTTGACCAGATAAGCGTTTAGGACTATACTGAAAATCAACCTTTTATTATATCCACTTATAGAGTTGTCCTTTCTTCGGACAACTTTTTTCATTTTAAAAAAGTTAAAAAGAATCGTTTTCAAGACTTTAGTTTAAACAATCACACTTTTGAGTTGTTTTTCCTATATGCGGACAACTTTTGTCCCATGATGGGGATAAATTAATCTTGTTAACATTTGTGTGCATCGAAATGATGGTTTTTTAAACACTTTATATATTTTTTACAACCTTAGATTTCAATTGTTTAAATTTATCGTTCTTAAACTTAATATATATAATACAGTAGATTTGTACATTTTTGTTTAAAACAGCACACTTTTTGTTCAACAGTTAATATCATTAAACACGGGGAGTTATGACAGCATTAGAATTTAACAGCAAATTAATAAGTTTACATGAAAACTTATCGTTTTTCGCAAACACATTAACTAATAACAGAGAAGAGGCTAAAGATCTTATCCAGGATACATATCTTAAGGCATTAATGTATAAAGACAAGTTTGAGGCAAACACAAACCTCAAAGCATGGACATATACAATAATGAAGAACACCTTCATTAATAATTACAGACGTAATCAAAAAGCTAATACGATTGTAGACACTACCGAAGATCTATATTTCCTTAATATACCAAGGCGTTCGGATTTTGAATCACCTGATTCACAATTACAGACAAAGGAGATTGAGGCAAACATAGCTAAGTTAGAGGAAGATCAGAGAATGCCATTCGAAATGCATACAGAAGGTTATAAATACAAGGAGATTGCAGAGAATTTAAATTTGTCGATAGGCACAGTGAAGAGTAGGATTTTCTTTACAAGAAAAAAACTGATGGATTCACTGAAGGAGTTTAACAGTTAATAAATTTTATTAAAACGGGAAAGATAGAAGGTTGTCATTTTGACAACCTTTCTTTTTTGAACAGGATTCGATACAGCATTTCATAAGTTGCAGGCCTATGATAAACAAAAAGCAACTCGCTGTTATACTGTTTAAAATGAAATGTTATTGCTTGAATGGTTTATTGAAACTCACTGCTGACTATATGGAATTGCAAAGTAAAAGGTTGAGCCTTTACTAGGAACAGATTCTGCCCACATAGTCCCGCCCATCATCTCAACAAACTTCATGGAAAGAGTTAACCCCAGTCCTACTCCACCAAAATTACGTGTGTTACTGTCGTCGATTTGACGAAACCTCTGAAAGATAATATCAATACGCTCTTGTGGGAATCCAATGCCTGTATCTTTAACATAAAACTCAATCATCGAGTTATCGGTTAAATCATAACCAACCTCTATGATCCCTTGGTCGGTATATTTGAGTGCATTATCTATCAGATTATATAGTGTTTGCCTGAGTTTACGCGGATCGGCCTGAACAGTAAAAGATGCATCTCTTGAGAGTTTTTTTATTTTAATAGTAACATCGTGCTTGCCGGTCATCTCCTTTTCCATATTGAAGAATGTAACCAAACCTGTGAGCATTTCGTTTATTTTACACTCTTCCTTATGCATCCTGATAACACCCGATTCAATTAACGCTATGTTAAAGATTTCATCCATCATATCAAGCAGTTTATTGCTGTTGCTATGAATGATTTCAATGTATTGCTGAAGTTCACTTTCACCCGGGGAAGTTTGCTGTAATAGAGAAGAAAATCCCATTATTGCATTTAAAGGTGTGCGTATTTCATGCGACATGTTGGCTAAAAAGGATGACTTTAGCCTATCGGACTCCTCGGCTTGTTTTTTAACTTCAACAAGCTCGCTCACAACACAGTTGTATAGCTCTTCTTTTTGCTTTAGTTCAGTTAGCAGGTCGGTTGTTCGCCTGGTTTGATGATTATACTTCCGCAAGAATATTATTGCAGTTACAAAAGCAACAACGGCAATAATTGCCAATATAAGCATGTAGAATGTTTCCATTAGAATCCCCCGGCTAAAAGCAACTATTCACTACTCAAATATAGCAATTATTTCAACATGTTACATGTTACCGTCAAAAACTATTGTCCTTATACCAACTTCCTGTTCCCTGAAGATTATATCCTTAATCCAATTGAAATGCGACTGGTTATTTACGAAATCAAGTTTTCTGATGTCAATCACCAAAATCCTCATATTGCTTTGCTTACGCATGAAATCGAAGTAACCATTCTGTATCTTCTCAAGGTAAGAGTGTTCTATATTCTGCTCATAAGATCTGCCTCTCTTGATGATGTTGTTTTTTAACCTGACCGCGGGGGCATATAGATAAACAAGCAGATCGGGGCCCGGAAGCGAAAGATTTATGATATTATAAAGTTTGTGGAACAGATTAAATTCATCATCAGGCAGCGTGTTCTTTGAGAAAATCAATGACTTACTGATAAAATAATCTGAAATTATTTTACTTTTAAAAAGATCGGTTGCCGACAATTCGGTTTTTAGCTGTTGAAACCGGCTTGCAAGAAACGAAAGCTCAAGCGGAAAAGCATATTTCTCGGGGTTTACGTAGAATTTTGGCAGGAAGTCATTCTCTTCGAATTGCTCAAGTATTAAACGTGTATTTAATTCGGCCGAAAGCATCGTTGCCAAAGATGTTTTACCTGCTCCAATAGTTCCTTCAATAGCTATAAAATCGTACATCAGTTTGCTTCATTATATTTTTTTAACCCATAAAGTATCACTACACGAAATATGCAATTCGCTGATACTCTTATTAAGACGCGGATGTTTAAAGTTAGGGGCAATTTCCATTAAAGGTGTTAACGCAAAATTGCGTTGTTGCAGTCTTGGATGAGGTATAATTAATCCCGGCAGTTCAATTATTTCATCACCGTAAAAAAGAATATCAATATCTATGGTGCGTGGTTGATTCTCTATGCCATCTCTTACTCTGCCAAGTTCTGTCTCAATTGAAAGTATTACGTTTAGCAAATCAATAGCCTGAAGTGATGTATTAATTTCAATCACTGAGTTTAAATATGGCTGTTGATTGTCGTTTCCCCAGGGCTCTGTTTCATAAACCGATGATTTCAAAACAATTTCACCGGCTCGTAAACTTATGAGGTTGTAAGCTGTTTCAATGTACTCAATTCTGTTGCCAATATTACTGCCCAACAATAAGAAAACGTGCTTCATTAACTATATTTTACTACAAATGTACTCTGTTTTTTAAAATATTCTAACTTTGAATTCCCAACTAACCATCTAATTCCATGAGACAGTTTTTTAAATTTATGTTAGCATCAATGGCAGGTTTTATCCTGACCATGTTGATCATGTTCTTTTTTGCTTCAATCTTTATTGCATCGTTAGTTAGTATAGCAAGTAAGAGTGAAGTTGTAATAGATCAAAACTCCGTACTCTATTTAAAGTTTGATGAAGTGATACCCGAAAGAAGTCCGGCCGGACCCTTTGCCTTCAGTTCAACAAATCTTTTTAAAACTACTAACACTCCGGGACTGCTTGAAACACTCGATCTCATAAAGGCAGCTTCAGAAGATGATAAAATTTCGGGGATCTATCTTGACCTTAGCGATTTCCCTTCAGGTTTAGCAACACTCGAAGAGATAAGAAACGCGCTGATAGAGTTTAAGCAATCGGGCAAATTCGTTTATGCTTATGGCGAGGTTTACTCTCAGAAAGCTTACTATCTAGCAACTGTTGCCGATAAGATAGTTGTTAATCCTGAAGGAGCAATTGATCTTAAAGGTATGACCGGACAAGTAATGTTCTTAAAAGGACTACTTACAAAACTTGATATTAACGCTCAGATAATCAGGCATGGTAAATATAAAAGTGCTATAGAGCCTTTGATTTCCGACAAAATGAGCGAAGCTAATAAAGAGCAGACTTTAACTTACATAGGGTCAATTTGGAATCACATGGCTTCAAATATTAGCGAAGCAAGAGGATTGACCGGTGAAGCTTTAAAAACTATAGCCGACTCACTCTTAATTCAAACTGCTGAAGATGCAGTTAATTATAAAATAGCTGACCAGTCGGCCTACAGAGATCAGTTTAATGACCTTGTAAGAACACAGCTCGGTCTTAAAGAAGACGCGAAGATAAAATTCGTAACCCTTGCAAAGTATAAAGATGCTAAGCCTAAGAAACAGGGTAAGAGATCGAAGAATAAAATTGCAGTGATCTATGCTGTTGGTGATATAACAAGTGGCGAAGGCTCAGATGAGGTTATCGGATCAGAAAGAATTTCAAAGGCAATAAGAAAAGCACGACTCGATAGCAGTATAAAAGCTATTGTTTTCAGAATCAACTCACCGGGAGGTAGTGCTTTAGCATCAGATGTAATATGGAGAGAGATTGTTCTTGCCAGAGAGAAAAAACCGGTTATAGCTTCAATGGGCGATCTTGCTGCTTCGGGTGGTTACTATATTGCTTGTGCTGCCGATACAATTCTTGCAAATCCAACAACATTAACCGGATCGATCGGTGTATTTGGTGTTATCCCCGATTTCCAGAAATTCTTCAACAACAAATTAGGTATCACTTTCGATCATGTGAAAACTAACGCTAACTCTGATTATATCTCAGTAACCCGTCCGATGACTTCATACGAAGAGAAAGTTCTAACTAACAGCATTGAAAGAATTTACAGCACCTTTATCACACATGTTTCTGAAGGACGCTCAATTTCAGTTGCTGAGGTTGATAGCATAGGACAAGGTAGAGTTTGGAGCGGTGTTGATGGTTTAAGAATTAACCTTGTAGACCAGACCGGTGGTATCAAAGAGGCTATAAAGATTGCTGCTTCAATGGCTAAACTTGATGATTACCGTATAGTTTCATTACCTGAACAAAAAGACCCATTCACTCAGCTAATGGATGATCTTACAGGTAATCCGACAGATGCAAAAATGCAAAAAGAACTTGGACCTTTGTATCCATACTATAAAGAGATGATGAGCCTCTCGAGAATGCAAGGTGTTCAAACACGCTTACCATTTATGATTGACGTTAAGTAAGATCATCAATCAGTTATATAAGCAAAAAAGCTGCCTGAATGGGCAGCTTTTTTGCTTAATAGCTTTTTATAATGTCTTTACTAATTAAAGGTTACTGAGAGGTTGAATCTTTCATAGATACCCTTATTGGTTACAACTATTTCTTTAGGTTAAAATCCTCTTAAGGCTTTATGTCGGGAGGCGCTTTTAATACTATCGTTCAACTTAACATTTGCTTTATAAAGATTGGTTTCCCATTCGCCATACATTGAATTCGGGAGTAAAATAAAGCGCTTACCAAACTCAGTTTTATACTTATCAACCTGCAAAGATCTTATCTCATTTGAGCTATTCTCAAATACATCGGAGAAATCATTAAGGTTATCGCCAAACAGGAGTGAAATATGGAACCTATCAGATAAAATCATACGACGTGGCTCTTTACTGTCAGCATCAGTTCTCATCATCACATGCTCATCATCAACCTGTGGAAAGCCAAGCTCAATGAGATTCTTAATTGTTACATCCTTCAAATGCTGCTTTCTGTTAGTTACATAGAAAACGCTTACACCATTAGCACGCGCATAATTCAAAAAATCAAGGGCACCGGGCACTGCACCTGCCGAAGCTTTATTGCACCATTCATCCCATCTTTGAGGATAGTTGATATTTTCAATGATACATTGTGCTTCATAAGGGCTATTATCAAGCACTGTTTCATCAATGTCCAGAACTACAATACGATGTTTATCGATGCTCTTATCAGCAAGATCCTTATCAAGCATCATCTTACCAACATTATAGGCCTGATAGCATAAAGCGCGATACTCCGATGCTTCCTGATGAAATAGAGTTGCAAGAACCATATACTCATTTTTATGAGCGGTATCGGTTCTGTGAGTTTTACTATGCTCGGTTGTGGTAACCTCTAACTTCTTATCACTATCACCTGCCGGTGATTCCATTCTTTTGCAGGCACTGAAGAGAACAAGAAATGCTAATACAGCGATCTTGAATGATTCCATAATATACCGGTTATAAATTAAAAGCCGGGTTTGATTTCCCGGCTTAAAATTAGTCAAAATATTAGATTTCTGTATAAAAGATAGCCTCTATTTAGTCTCAAAAACTAAACCTGCCATTCTTCTATAGCTATTATAGCGCCATTTAGCATTCTCTTCAGCAGCAGCAAATAACTGTGATGCTTCAACAGGGAATGATTTCTTAAGCGAAGTATAACGGACTTCTGAGTTCAGGAATTCCTGGAATTTTGAGAAATCAGGCTCTTTTGAATCCATTTGGAATGGATTTTTGCCTTCAGCTTCGAGAAGTGGGTTGTAACGGTATAGTGACCAGTAACCTGCTTCAACTGCTAACTCCTGCTGCTCCTGAGCTTTGCCCATACCTGCTTTAATACCGTGGTTGATACATGGTGAATAAGCAATTATGAGTGATGGACCGGGATAAGCTTCTGCTTCGCGTAATGCTTTAAGGTACTGTGTTTGGTTAGCACCCATTGCAACCTGTGCAACATAAACATAACCATAACTCATTGCCATCATTCCAAGATCTTTCTTACGGATCTTTTTACCACTAGCTGCAAACTTAGCAACAGCACCTACCGGTGTAGATTTTGAAGCCTGACCTCCTGTATTTGAATAAACTTCGGTATCCATAACAAGAATATTCACATCTTCGCCTGAAGCAATAACATGATCTAATCCACCGTATCCGATATCATAAGCCCAACCGTCGCCACCAAACATCCATACCGACTTCTTAATGAAGTACTGTTTCAGTTCAAGTAACTCTTTTGCAAGTGGTGTAGTTTCCTTCTCAAGTAAAGGAAGAATCTTCTCAGTTGCTTGTTGTGATAATGTTGCATTATACTGACCTGCTATCCATTCCTGAGCAGCAGCTTTCAATTCATCATTGTACTCACCGCTAACAAGCATAGAAAGCTTAGCTGAAATTCTTTCACGCAATTTGCTAACAGCAGTTGCCATACCGAAACCATACTCAGCATTATCTTCGAACAATGAGTTAGCCCAAGCCGGTCCTAAACCTTTAGCATTCTTAGTATAAGGAGTTGAAGGTGCTGAACCGCCATAGATTGATGAACAACCTGTTGCATTAGCAACCATCATTCTGTCGCCGTATAACTGAGTTATTAGCTTAATGTATGGAGTTTCACCGCAACCTGTACAAGCACCTGAGAACTCGAATAATGGCTGAGCAAACTGACTGTTCTTTATATTTTGTTCTTTTGGAACGATTGTATCTTTGTAAGAAACCTTTTCGGAAATAATATTGTATAATTCCTGCTGTCCCATCTGACTTTCAAGTGTTTCCAGCTGTAAAGCTTTGGTTTTAGCCGGACATACATCAACGCAGTTACCACAACCTGTACAATCGAGAGGGCTCAACTGAATACGGAACTGTAAGCCGTCAAATGTTTTAGGAATAGCCTTTAATGTTGGGGTTCCTGCAGGGATTGAAGTCATCTCTTCCTGACTGATGAGGAATGGACGAATACAAGCGTGAGGACAAACATAAGAACACTGATTACACTGGATACAGTTTTCAGGAATCCACTGTGGAACAGTTACTGCTATACCACGTTTTTCATAAGCGGTAGTACCGGCAGGGAAAGTACCATCTTCACGTCCTAAGAATGCACTTACAGGAAGATCATCACCTTTCATTGAGTTGATAGGCATCACAACGTCTCTGATAAACTCAGGAAGATCCTTGTAAGCATCAGTTTTCTGAGGAACAACCTGCTTCCAGCTTTCAGGAATGTTAACTTTAATAACCTCACCACCTCTATCGATAGCAGCGTTATTCATTCTTACAATCTCTTCACCTTTTTTACCGAAGTCTTTCAGAATAGCCTTCTTCATGTGATCAACTGCTACTGAATAAGGAATAACCTCTGCAATTTTAAAGAATGCTGATTGCATGATAGTGTTTGTACGACCACCTAATCCAATTTCTTCTGCAATTACAGTAGCGTTAATGATATAGAAATTAATATCATTATCGGCCATGTAGCGCTTCATGTTATCGGGAATACGGTTAAGAGTTTCCTGCTCATCCCACAAACTGTTTAAGAGGAATGTGCCACCTTTCTTAAGACCCTTAAGCATATCATACTTATCGAGGTACGAAGGAACGTGACAAGCAACAAAATCAGGAGTATTTACAAGATAAGGTGAGCGAATAGGCTGATCACCAAAACGAAGGTGTGAAGTAGTTACACCACCTGATTTCTTTGAATCGTAAGCAAAATATGCCTGACAATACTTATCGGTTGTATCGCCTATGATCTTGATTGAATTCTTGTTTGCACCTACAGTACCGTCAGCACCTATTCCGTAGAACTTGCCCTGGAAAGTACCTTTTGTTGCAAGATCAACTTCAGGTAATAATGGAAGTGAAGTAAATGTAACATCATCAACAATACCTACAGTGAATCTATTTTTAGGCTCATTCATTTTCAGGTTATTAATAACCGAAATGATCATTGCCGGAGTAGTATCTTTTGAGCTTAAGCCATAGCGACCACCAACAATAAGAGGTTGATTTTCGCGGCCATAGAAGGCTTCCATAACATCAAGATATAATGGCTCACCGTTAGCACCCGGTTCTTTTGTACGATCAAGAACACAAATACGCTTAACTGATTCAGGCATTACCTTGAAGAAATATTTTGTTGAGAAAGGACGATACAGATGAACTGATACAAGACCTATTTTCTCACCCTGAGCATTTAGGTAGTCAATAACTTCTTTTATAGTATCAGTTATTGAACCCATTGCTACTAATACGTTTTCAGCATCCGGCGCACCATAATATGTGAATGGGTGGTATTCGCGGCCTGTGAGTTTAGTAATTTCCTGCATATACTCTTCAACCATATCAGGAAGAGCATTGTAGAAACTGTTTGCAGCTTCGCGCGACTGGAAATAAATATCAGGATTCTGAGCGGTACCTCTGGTAACAGGATGTTCGGGGTTTAATGCTCTATCGCGGAAAGCTTTCAAAGCGTCCCAGTCTAATAAAGCTGACATATCTTCGTTTGATGGAGCTTCAGCCTTCTGGATTTCGTGAGATGTACGGAAACCGTCGAAGAAATGCAGGAAAGGAATACGAGATTTAATTGCAGTTAAGTGAGCAACACCTGCAAGGTCAAAAATCTCCTGAACGCTTCCTGTAGCAAGCATTGCAAAACCGGTTTGACGTGTTGAGTAAACATCGGAGTGATCACCAAATATTGAGAGCGCTTGTGCAGCTAAGCTACGTGCCGAAACATGGAATACTGCAGGCAATAATTCGCCGGCCATTTTGTACATGTTTGGTATCATAAGCAACAACCCCTGTGAAGCTGTGTATGTGGTTGTAAGAGCACCGGCTTGTAGTGAACCGTGCACGGCTCCTGCAGCTCCTGCTTCAGATTGCATCTCGGTAACCTTCACGGTTTCACCGAAAATATTTTTCCTTCCGTTGGCTGCCCATTCATCAACGTATTCAGCCATAGTAGATGAGGGAGTGATAGGATATATAGCAGCTACCTCACTAAACATGTAAGCTATATGTGCTGCTGCATAATTACCGTCACAAGTAACAAAATTTTTCTTTTTTGCCATATCAGTTTTAATTTAAAACACTCATTATCAATGTATTTAGCTTAAAGCCAAAAAGTTATGCAATATTACTCATTTTTAGTTTATCAGTTAAAAAAAACGGTCTTAATCTCTTGATTAACACCTTATTTATACTCGTTTTAAATAATAAAAGGGAGTTTGAAATGATTTGTGTAGTCTGTCCAACAAAATCGTTCCTCTCATTGTTATTTACAAAAATTAAACGAGGAGGTACAAAATGTCGGACTTTTCAATCAATTACATGGGTCTTAAACTGGCAAACCCTATAATTGTAGGTGCCAGCAATATGGTTGATAATATTGAAACTCTTAAGAAATTACAGGATGCAGGTGCTGCAGCTATAGTTTATAAATCGCTGTTCGAAGAGCAGATTCAGCTTGAAAGTCTTCAGTTTGAAACTGAAATGGAGCTTTATAATGAACGAAATGCTGAGTCAATAAGTCTTTTTCCGGAAATAAAACATGCCGGTCCTGTTGAACACCTTTATAACCTCCGTCGTGCCAAACAAAATCTTACTATTCCTCTTATTGGCAGCTTAAACTGTGTTTTTAATGAAACATGGGTTGAGTGGGCTTTAGAAATGGAGAAAACCGGAATCGATGGACTTGAATTAAATTTCTTTGGTGTGCCCAGAGATTTTGTTGCTACTGCCGAATCAATTGAGCAGGAACAGATTTCAATTGTTGAGCAGGTTTGCAAGTCAGTTAGGATACCAGTTAGTGTGAAATTAAGTCCTTTTTATACTAATACGCTTCAGGTAGTCAAAAAAATGCAGGAAGCAGGTGCAAAGGGATTTGTTCTCTTTAACCGGTTGTTTGAACCCGATATCAGCACTAACTCGCTTACCCATATTGCCCCTTACAATTTGAGCGAACCCGGCGATTACAGGATGGCTTTACGGTATGTTGGATTGTTGCATAAGAATGTGGATGCATCGCTTATTGGAGCAACCGGCATTCACTCGGGAGCCGATGTAGCCAAGCTGATTCTTGCAGGTGCCGATGCAGTTCAGATAGTTAGTGCTATCTATCTTAATAGCCCTGAAATTATAACCACAATGTTAAATGAACTGAGATCATTCATGACTGATAATAATTTCAGCACTTACGACGATTTTAAAGGTAAGCTATCGAAAGATAAAACCAAAGATCCTTTTGTTTACAAGAGAGCACAATACATCGATCTGCTTCTGCATTCCGAAAAGTTGCTTAACTTCAACAGACCTGTTTAAAGGATATCCCCTAACGGGAGATAATTAGCTCTATTTTGCTATTTGTTTTGACAAGGTCAATCGGATGATTGAATAGATGAGTATTGCAGCGCTAATCCACTGTATGCCTGATAATAACCTGTCGTTAAACAGATAATCGAAAAGCACAGCCGATAGCGGGAAACATAGCTCGCAAATTGTTGCAACCATGGCGGGTACCTTTCTTAAACCATAATAATAGAGAAAAATTGCACCCGATCCTACTGTAATACTAATTATGAGTATTATTTTCCAATTGTTTGCCGTTGCATTCTGAAATTCCATTATTTCTCCTGTAAAGAGAATTACCCCAAACATTATAAGTGATGTAAAACCATACCTGAAAAAGGTAGCGGAGTAGTATGAAAGCTTATGAAGAACACTTTTGCCAATTACTGTTGCTGAGCCAAATGCAAAAGCAGCAATTAGTGAATAACCGGCTGCTAAGATAGTGTTTGTGCCTGTATTGAAATCGGGTAATGCCATGCCAAAAGTTAGCAGATAACTTGCAATAATTGCAAGACCTGCCCACAGGTAGAAGCGTTCGCGCATTTTTTCGCCAAGGAAAAAGTATGCCAGTGTAATAGCAAATATTGGCTGAAGTTTTTGCAAAAGAACTACTACCGAAAGTGATTTAAATTCAACCAGAAAAAGGGCTTTCACTATTGCCATTGTGCCGAGCACACCTCCTGTGAAAGCTACCAGTGCAAGCAATCCAATCTCCTTTAATGCCAACTGTTTAAGGCTTTTGTATTCTTTGAAGAAGAATAAATTCATCAGCACAAAAGGAATGAAATGTACAATAAACACAACAAAGCCTATCTTCAGATTATATAGTTGTGGTGTTAATACTATTCCGTCGAGCCCCCACATGGTAGCAGAAATGCAGATTGCTATTGAGCCTACAAATAGAGGTGACTTTAATAACTTTGACACGTTAACAGGTTTTTTGAGAATTAGAATAACTGACGGGCTTCATTCTTAACATACTCTAAGGCTCTTTGAATTTCAGATATTTCCGAGTTAATTTCACCCTGAAAAATAAGCTGTGCAAGTTCAGATGCAGATGCATCGGCAGGAATCCTTGAAGCAAGCTCATTAATGGATGTGATGATTCCTTCTCTGGCATTCTTAATCATGAGCCATGCTTCGGAAGATATATACAATTGCTGCGACAGATTATGATCGAACTCATCACGTATATTATTTATTAACGACTGGTGCAACTGACCAACAGTTTGACCTATAGTAACATTACGAAGCACTATCTGACTTAACTCCATACGTTCAAGCAGAAGTACTATTCGCTCATAAGCCTGGAGCCTTACAGGAGTGATAATAGTTTTATTTTTCAAACCGATTTTCACAACCAGTTTCTCTTTTTCTGTTTTAAGATAATACCTTACAATAACGTATGCCGAAACCCCAATTACTATTGTAAGCAATAAAAAAGCAATAATTACTGTTAGTTCTATCATAATATTAAATGTAAAATAAGTGCAAATATCGGAAAAGTTTCCATTTTTGAAGTGTTAATCCTTGCACAAGGCATTTTTATTTCATTATTTTGCTCCCCTAATTAATAAGTTTTGGGTTATGCTTACTATCACCAACAATATGCTATCCGAGAGAATAAACCGGCTGTCAGAATCAGAAACACTTGCAATGACAAAGCGTTGCCGTGAACTAAAAGAAAACGGGATTGATGTTATCAATCTTAGTATTGGTCAACCCGATTTTAATACACCTGAATACATCAAAGATGCTGCACGCAAGGCACTTGAACAAAATTTCACAGCTTATCCTCCCGTAAATGGATATGCTGACCTGCGTAATGCTATCTGTAAAAAACTAAAAAGAGATAATAATCTCGATTACCTTCCCGATCAGGTTGTTGTATCAACAGGTGCAAAACAGGCATTGGCAAATGTAATTCTGAGCCTTGTTAATCCTGGCGATGAAGTTATACTACCTTCGCCATATTGGGTGTCATACAGGGAGTTAATTAAGCTTGCCGAAGGTAAGGCAGTATCAATTGATGCTACTGTTGAAAATGATTTCAAGATAACTCCCGAACAATTAGAGAGTGTAATAACTGAAAAAAGTCGGTTATTCCTATATAGTAGTCCATGTAATCCAACAGGATCAGTCTATTCGGCAGCTGAACTTGCTGCTCTTGCAAAAGTATTTGAGAAATATCCCAATATATATATCATCTCAGATGAGATTTATGAACTAATTAACTTTATTGGTAAGCATGAATCGATTGCTCAGTTCGAATCGTTGAAAGACAGAGTGATTATAATAAATGGAGTTTCTAAAGGATTCGCAATGACCGGTTGGCGTTTAGGTTATTTAGTTGCACCACTTCAAATTGCCGCTGCATGCGATAAAATTCAGGGACAAATTACTTCAGGGGCTTGCAGTATATCGCAAAAAGCTGCAGTTGCTGCGCTTCTTACTGATCCTGCCAGCTCAGAAGAATTACAATTCATGGTTAACACTTTCAGAAAGAGAAAAGAGTTGTTTTATAACCTGCTACTTGAAATACCCGGACTAGTAACAAACAATCCCGAAGGAGCATTCTATTTCTTCCCCGATGTAACCTCCTATTTCGGCAAAAAGTTTGAAGGATATACAATTAATAATGCTACTGATTTATGCAACTATTTGCTTGATACTGCTTATGTTGCAATAGTTTCAGGCGAAGCTTTCGGAAACCCCGATTGCATCAGATTATCTTATGCTACTTCAGAAAATGATTTGATTGAAGCTGCTCAGAGAATTAAAACAGCACTTGCAAAATTGGTGTAGAATAAGGCAAGTTTAAGAATCATTTAAAGTTATTCAGAAAACAGACGAACTCAATTTTATAATTCAAGTCAATGAGGCTGATACAAACCGTACAGCCTCATTTTTTTATATACACTAAACATTCACTACCTTTCCATATTAGCCCTCCCGGCAACTCCCCTTCTTACCACAACGCAACACAGTATTTTCCAATATCCACCTCAGTAAACTGCACTACAAATTATCTTGCGTAAAAGAAGCAATACTCTTAACATTTATTATCTATCCATCTTATGTTCCTCATTAACTTCAGTTTGTAATGCGAACTATCACCGAATAATTCAACTTCCACATAAGTAGACAACAGCTTCAATTGCACTCCAAATAATAGAACTTTTTATTAGGAATCATTTTCTGAATGGAACTATTTAGAGGTTGGATTAGTGCAGCAGTAAAGCTGAGATCGGTTTTATCTATTAGCGTTTTTTTAGCGTTTTTTTAGCGTTGTTTAAGCGATAAAAAGACGCTTAAAAGACGCTTAAAGGACGCTTAAAGGACGCTTAAACTCAAATTGAATCCTCTTTAAATTACTTTGCGAAAACTTATTATTTGTGGATATGTTTGATCTTGTTAGTATGCTCATGCGAAACATTTCTCAATGGAAAAGTGATATCAGTATTAACTCCCGATATAAAATCGGGACAGGTCTCGCGTTCAATGTAGATCAAATTTAATAGGCCAAGGCCAAGACCGTAAACATATTGCATTGGTAGAGATGCGATTAATCGCGTCTCTACCACACTTTTACAACTTTTACGGTAAATTATAATATTTATACTATAGCTTTACTAACTTTGTTGGTGAATAATCGTTAAAGAAGTGTGATTATAAACATGCCTTCTTGCGCCATTTGAAAAATAAAGATGACAGCAATACACTCCAACAGTTCTATAAACTTTGCCCTTATAGGTGCTGCCGGCTACATAGCACCCCGGCACATGAAAGCAATTAAGGAAACGGGCAATAATCTCATAACAACACTCGACAAATTTGATAGCGTAGGAGTTATAGACAGCTTTTTCCCTGAAGCTGATTTTTTCACTGAACCTGAGCGCTTTGATCGACATTTAGATAAGCTCCGCAGAAGCGGTCACAACAAAGTAGAGTATGTGAGTATCTGTTCGCCAAATTACCTGCATGATTCGCATATCCGCTTGGCTTTGCGTAATCAGGCACACGCTATCTGCGAGAAACCGCTTGTTCTTAATCCATGGAATGTTGAAGCTCTTTCAGAAATAGAGCGCGAAACCGGGAAAAAGATACATACAATCCTTCAACTACGGTTGCACCCATCAATTATTGAATTGAGAAAACAGGTGCTTAATGCCCCGGCTGATAAGGTGTTTGACATTGATTTAACATATATCACAAGCAGAGGCAGATGGTATCATATAAGCTGGAAAGGTGATGTTGAGAAATCGGGTGGTATTGCAACAAACATTGGAATCCACTTTTTCGATATGCTGACATGGATATTTGGTAGTGTAAAGTCAAACAAAGTTCATCTTGCTAAAGCTGATAAGGCAGCCGGTTTCCTTGAGTTGGAAAGGGCAAGAGTGAGATGGTTTTTAAGTATTGATGAGAAAGATCTTCCTGAAGTGGCATTATTATCAGGAAAGAGAACATACAGATCACTTACCATTGAGAATGAAGAGTTTGAGTTCAGCGAAGGTTTTACTGATCTTCATACTGCTTCGTACGTTCATATTCTTAATGGTGAAGGCTTTTCAATTGGCGATGCGCGTATGAGTATTGAACTTGCACATGATATACGGAACTCTCAAATAGCGGAGTTAAAGGATGATTATCACCCGAAAATTAAGAAACTTAGGTTGTAAACAAACGGAAGAGGTTATTTATAAAGTTAAGTAACCTACTTTTTAGATTAATACACAAAAAAAAATTAAAAATGAATGATCAAATGAATATTTGCATTATTGGGCTTGGATATGTTGGATTGCCCCTGGCAGTAGAATTCGGAAAGAAGTTTCCGGTAGTTGGTTTTGATATTAACCAAGGCAGAATCAATGAGCTTATTAAAGGGCATGACCGCACTTTAGAAACTTCAGATGACGACCTTAAAGCCGCTAAGCATCTTACTTACACAACAAATATTGAAGATGCCCGACACTGCAACTATTTCATAGTTACAGTCCCCACTCCTATTGATCATCATAAACGTCCTGACCTCACTCCTCTTATAAAAGCTTCGGAGACTGTAGGAAAAGTACTTAAACCGGGCGACATAGTGATATATGAATCAACAGTTTACCCTGGTGCTACCGAGGAAGATTGTGTTCCTATTCTTGAGAAGTTTAGTGGCTTAAAGTACAACACCGACTTTTATTGCGGCTATTCGCCTGAACGTATAAATCCGGGCGATAAGGTTCATACACTTACCAAAATATTAAAAGTAACATCAGGTTCAACTCCTGAAGTTGCTGAAAAGGTCGATCAACTATACAAAAGCATTATAGAAGCAGGAACACACAAGGCTTCGAGCATTAAAGTTGCAGAAGCAGCAAAGGTTATTGAGAATTCACAACGTGATATAAATATCGCTTTCGTGAATGAGCTATCGTTGATTTTCAACAAACTTAACATCGACACTCAGGAAGTACTTGAAGCTGCAGGTACTAAGTGGAACTTTCTAAAGTTCACCCCCGGATTAGTTGGTGGTCATTGCATAGGTGTTGACCCATACTATCTTACCCACAAAGCACAGGAGTTAGGCTATAATCCTGAAATAATCCTTGCCGGGCGTCGCTTAAATGACAATATGGGTTTTTATGTTGCTAACCGGGTTATAAAAAAGATGATTCAGAGAGGTCACACAATTGCAGGTAGCAATGTGTTGATCTTGGGTATAACTTTCAAGGAAAACTGTCCGGATATCCGCAATTCACGAGTTATTGACGTAATTAACGAGTTCAGGGAATACTCTTGTAACGTTGATGTTTACGACCCATGGGCTGATGCTGATGAAGTTAAGCACGAATATGGCGAGAAGTTGACTGCTAAACCCGGCAAAGGTTATGATGCAATAGTTTTGGCTGTTGCTCACAATGAATTTAAGTCGCTCGATTTAGCAGCGCTTGGAAATGGCAATACAGTAATCTACGACATTAAAGGATTGCTAAAGAAGGATATAGTTGATGAGCGCCTCTAATTGTTAGCCTCATCTACTTTGAATCCGGTACTCTTCCAGGTCTTAATTGTTCCTTCATCATCATAGATAAGGTACACTTCAAGACCTTTTGCTTTTTCTATAAATTCCTGCGTTTTTTCGACGCCAAGTACCATGAATGCAGTTGCATAAGCATCGGCGGTTATGCAATCTTCAGCAATTACAGATGCGCTTAGCAGTGAATGCTTTACAGGGAAGCCTGTTGATGGGTCAATTGTATGTGAGTATCTTTTACCATCTTCGGTAAAATACTTCCTATAGTTACCGCTTGTTGCAAGTGCTTTGTTATTTAATTTTACTGCAATCTGTATCTCTCTGCCACTTTCAGCATCGGCCGATGGTTTCTCAATTCCTACAACCCATGAGGATCCGTCGCTTTTGGTTCCTTTGCCAAGCACTTCACCACCAACATCAATGAGATAATTTGTTATACCTTTTTCCTCAAAGAATTTACCAATTACATCACAAGTATATCCTTGTGCTATAGCGTTGTAGTCGATCATTATACCTGGCTTCTCTTTTATTAATCTGCCATTTACAAGTTGCACCTTTTTATATCCTACAAGAGGAAGTAAACTATCAACTTTAGTAGAATCAACTTTAGTTCGTTCGGTAAATCCGAATCCCCAGGCATTAACCAAAGGCATTACTGTAATATCAAATGCTCCTGCAGTCTTCTCCGAAACCTCCATGGCTTTTCTGAAGATATAAGCAAAGGTTGAATCGGCAAAAACAGTTGAATCATTACTGTTAAACCTTGATATCACCGAACCTTTTAAATATACTGATGCCGATGAGTCAAAAGATTTGAACAAGCTATCGAGTTGATACCGGAAGTTCCGATTTGCATCATCATAATAGGTTATAGCGTAGTATGTGCCCTGTGCTTTACCTGTTATTTTAATAGGCTCAGTTTTTTTATTACATGCAAAAAGAGCGCCCGCGAGTAACAAAGTCACTAAAAATATATTGGTTTTACCCTCTAATACACTTAAAAACAATGCTTTCATAAAGATACGTTTAGATTGCTAAGCTAATTAATTATTGAATATGCAAAAAAAGCTGCCCTTATTGAGCAGCTTTTTTCTATTACAATAAAACTGAAACTTATGATTAACCACCAAAATCATCATAAGCAATATTTTCAGGAGGTACGCCAAGATTATCAAGCATTTTGAATACTGCAGCATTCATCATGGGAGGTCCGCATAAGTAGTATTCAATATCCTCAGGCTCTGAGTGTTTGCTGAGATAATGATCTAACACTACCTGATGAATAAATCCTACATAACCATCCCAATTATCCTCAGGAAGAGGTTCTGAAAGAGCAATATTAAATTTGAAATTTGGAAAATCCTTCTCGATATCTCTGAAGTCCTGTTCATAGAATACTTCTCTCAATGAACGTGCTCCATACCAATAACTCACCTTCCTATTTGATTTCTCAGTGTGGAACAGATGGAATATGTGAGATCGCAGAGGCGCCATTCCAGCACCACCACCAATATAGATCATCTCCTTGTCGGTCTTCTTAATATGAAACTCACCATAAGGACCTGATACCATTACTTTATCGCCAGGTTTTCTCGAGAAGATATATGAAGAGCAGATACCCGGGTTCACATTCATGAACTGGTTCTTTGATCTATCCCAGGGAGGAGTAGCAATACGAATATTAAGCATCACGATGTTTCCTTCAGCAGGATGGTTGGCCATTGAATAAGCTCTGAAGATAGGCTCATTGTTTTTCATCTTCAAATCCCACATTTTCAATTTATCCCAATCCTCCCTAAACTTCTCTTCGACGATCATATCCTTGAAATCTACATCAATAGGAGGTACATCTATCTGGATATAACCACCCGATTCGAAATCTAGCACTTCGCCTTCGGGTAATCGTACTACAAACTCTTTGATAAAAGTGGCAACATTATGATTGCTAATAACTTCACATTCCCATTTCTTAATCCCGAATATTTCTTTTGGGATGCCAATCTTTAAATCGCCTCTAACCTTAACCTGGCAACCTAAGCGCCACTGGTTCTGTTGTTCCTTGCGAGTAAAATAAACCTGCTCGGTAGGAAGGATATCGCCTGCACCTTCAAACACCTGACATTTACACATAGCACAGGTACCTCCACCACCACAGGCTGAAGGAAGGTATATTTTCTCATTAGCTAATGTTGACAGAAGAGTATTACCGGGTTGTACCTCGAGTTCCTTTTCATCATTGATAAGAATCTTAACATTACCCGGAGGTGTTAGCTTAGCTCTTACATACAAGAGCACTGCCACAAGTACCAGGATGATGGTAAGGAAAACGGCAATACTTATTAATATAATTGATAATGTTCCCATATTTTAACTACTTTCCTTTAAACAAACAATATGACTACAGATTGATCCCTATGAAACTCATAAAGGCAATAGCCATTAAACCGGTAATGATAAATGTAATTCCTAATCCTCTAAGAGGAGCGGGAACATTGGAGTATCTTATCTTTTCACGAATAGCTGCAATTGAAACAATTGCAATCCACCAACCTACACCACTACCCAAACCGAATGCTGTTGCTTCGGTAATTGACTGATAATCTCTTTCCTGCATAAACAATGATCCACCAAGAATTGCACAGTTTACAGCTATAAGCGGAAGGAAAATACCCAGAGATGCATAAAGAGTTGGTGATGACTTTTCGATAACCATTTCAACAAGCTGAACCATTGCAGCAATCACCGCGATAAACATGATAAAGCTCAGGAAACTCAAATCAACATTCGCGAATTCACTTCCTAACCATGTTAAAGCGCCTTTGCGCAACAGGTAGTTGTTTATAAGGTAATCAACAGGTACAGTAACTCCCAGAACGAAGATAACGGCTATTCCAAGACCCATGGAGGTTTTTACGGTTTTTGATACAGCAAGGTATGAACACATACCAAGGAAGTATGCAAATATCATGTTGTCAATAAAAATTGACCTGACAAAAATGCTTATTAGATGTTCCATAATGTACCTATTTTATGATTTGTCAACAAGATCAGGATTCTTTGCTCTTTGAACCCATATAATTATACCTACAATGATAAGTGCCATAGGAGGCAAAATCATGAAGCCATTGTTTACATAGCCCATGTCGTATGCTGCCTGTGGAATTACCTGATATCCATATATAGATCCTGAACCCAGTAGCTCTCTGAAGAATGCAACAATAATTAAGATTATACCGTAGCCAACACCGTTACCAATACCATCGAGTAATGAAGGCCATGGTCTGTTAGCCATTGCAAATGCCTCAAGTCGACCCATTACTATACAGTTGGTGATAATTAATCCCACAAATACAGATAACTGCTTACTTACATCATACAAGAAAGCTTTAAGAATCTGATCGACAAGGATAACAAGCGATGCAATAATAACAAGCTCAACGATAATTCTTATACGCGGCGGAATTGTGTCTCTCAGAAAAGAGACTACCAGATTTGCAATTGACATAACAGCAACAACCGATACAGCCATTACAAATGCAGGTTCAAGTTTAGCAGTAACCGCTAAAGCTGAACAAATACCTAAAACCTGTATAGTAATAGGATTATCTTTATTAAGCGGAGCAGTTAATAGTTTTCTGTTTTTAGCCGAAAAAAGCGGCTCTCTTACTTTATCAACTTTCATTTTTTGTGATTTTTGATGTAAGTAATATAGTTCGACAAGTTGTTGTCAATCATATTTGACACTCCAACGCTGGTAATAGTACCACCTGAGATAGCATCAACACCATGCTTTGGATCCATATTGGAGTTAGCAACTCCACCTTTTACAACACTTATTGATGTGAAATTACCATTATCATCGAATATCTGCTTACCGGGGAATTGATTTTCAAACATAGGAAGTGAAATTTCAGCACCTAATCCCGGAGTTTCACCCTTATGGTCAAAGGTTACCCCTTCAACTGTTCTTAAGTCCTTATTAAAAGACATATTGCCCCATATCGGCCCCCATAAGCCTGTGCCTTCCATTGGAATAATGTATAACGTATCGTTATCAACCTTAGCAACAAATAGAGGAAAAACAGGCTTTGCCGACTGATTACCTTTACCTTGCTGTTGTAATTTAAGTTGACTCCGAACATCAATATCAAAAGCTCTTATATCACCTTTAACCATTTTACCGTTTTCAAAAACCCCAACCTCTTCCCCATCGGGAGTGATTGCGATTTCTCTTATAATGTGTTTCTCATACACAGCTTCGGCATCGGAAGTGGTTGATGCTATATTTGCTGACTTGAGTATTTCCTGAATCTTCTCAACCTTGATATTCTTCTGCTGAGCAGGCTGAAGTAACATGGCTGCACCTGATAAAATAGCTGCAACCAGAATTACCATAGCTGCTGCATATTTGAATATATAACTATTACTAAACATCTTTTATGTTGTATTAGATTTTAAAACATTAGACAGCTCCAAGCTTTGCATCTAACTTAGGATTCTTAGTTACACGCTTCAAACGGCGCTTAACATTAGATTGTACCACATAATGATCAATGAGAGGTGCAAATACATTCATTAATAGTATTGCAAGCATCATACCTTCGGGATATGCCGGATTAAAGACTCTGATAAGCACAGTAAATACACCAATGAAGAAACCGAAATAGTACTTTCCTGTATTTGTTTGTGCTGCTGTTACAGGATCAGTTGCCATATATGCCATTCCAAATGCAAATCCTCCCATTATCAAATGATAATAAAAAGGTAGTTTCATAAAGGAATTTAAACCTATAAGATTGAAAGTTAGCCCCATGAATATAGCACCAAGAACAACCGATAACATAATTCTCCAGCTTCCGGTTCCTGTTATTAATAATATTAGTACACCTATCAGAACTGCCAACGTTGATGTTTCACCTACTGAGCCTGGTATAAACCCAAAAAACATATCGGATATGCTGTATGACATGTTAATACTGCCACCGCTTGTGCCTAATGCAGCTTCTGCAAGTGGAGTAGCTCCTGAATATGCGTCAGCTTTTTCAGCTATCCATACTTTATCGCCGGACATTTCAGCAGGATATGCAAAGAAGAGGAACGCTCTTGCAGTGAGGGCAGGGTTAAGAATATTCATTCCTGTTCCTCCAAATACTTCTTTGCCAATTATAACTGCGAATGCTGTGGCTACTGCAACCATCCAAAGTGGAATATCAGGAGGCAATACTAAAGGAATTAGAATTCCGGTTACAAGGAAACCTTCATTTACTTCATGATTGCGATATTGTGCAAATGCAAATTCTATTCCTAATCCCACAACATAAGATACAACAACAATAGGAAGTACTTTCCATGCTCCGAATATTACTTTTTGCCAAAAGTCGACATCCATACCATGAGATAGAAAATGTTGATGTCCAACATTCCAGATACCAAAAAATAGAGTAGGTAATATCGCTATTACTACTATACTCATGGTTCTCTTCATGTCGATGCTATCTCTTATATGACTACCACTATGTGTTGTATGGGGAGGAACAAACAGGAATGTTTCAAAAGCATCAAAAGTTGAATGAAGCTTTTCGTATTTCCCTCCTTTTTGAAACTGTGGTTTTACTTTGTCCAGAAATTTTCTGAGTGCTCTCATCAGTGAATTATCAATTTATTTTGGTTTAACTCATTTCTTTACGCATGATCTCAAGGCCTTTACGTAAAAGCGCCTGAATATTCGTCTTTGAAGTGTCTACGAATTCAATTAAAGCGAAATCTTCGGGCTCAACTTCATAAATACCAAGGTTCTCCATAAGGTCAATATCTTCATAGATAATGGATTTAATTAATTGCAAAGGCAGTATGTCCATAGGAAGTACCTCTTCAAACTTTCCGGTCATTACGTAAGCCCTCTCTCCGCCATGAAGGTTTGTATCAAGTACATACTCTTTTTTTGGTGTGAGCCATGAGGGGAATGATCTGGATGTACTGTATTTATTAAAGCCCGGCAACGCCCATCCAAGAAATTCACTATAATTCCCTTCAGGAATTACAGTAACCATTGAATCATAATAATTTATAAAGTTATCGGGTCTTATTGTGTTTCCTGTAAGTACATTACCCGAAATATATCTGAGATCTTTGTTAGTTACATTGCCTTCAACCATCTTTTTAATACAGCCACCTCTGATGGTTTTAAAGTATCTAGGCTTTAGCACTTCAGATCCTGCAAGTGCACAGATTATTGTAGGATCAATAACCCCATTAAGAAACAAATATCCAATAGTACAAACATCCTGCATCTTGACAGTCCAAACGATATCACCTTTATTAATTGGATCAAGATGATGAATCTGAATGCCTACATTACCTGAAGGATGTGGTCCTTTGAATGTATTAACTTCAACATTCTTTGCATTCAGAAATTCAGGTGCTTTTGTACGTTCACCAATATTAAGATAAACAGGTCCATCGGTTAACCCTTTAAGTACATTTAAACCAGTCTGAAATTCCTGTCCTCTACCCTGCACAATAAAATCATAATCAGGTGCTAATGGCGAAGAATCAAATGCCGATACAAAGATAGACTTGGGAGTATGATCGGGATTTGCGATAACATTATAAGGACGTTGTCGTATTAAAGCCCATAACCCACTTGCAAGAAGTTTTTCTTTCTTTTGATCACGTGAAGTAGTAGCAGGGTCAGCAGGATAGAAATCAATCTGCTTATTGTTTGCATCAGCTTCAATCCTTATTTCGAGCATTGCTCGCTTATCACCCCTTTTTACCTCGAGGATAGTACCACTATGTGGAGCAGTGAACAATATATTTTCCCTATACTTATCAAAAAATATGGGAGTACCGGCCTCAACCTTGTCACCCTCTTTAATAAGTAGCTTTGGAAAAACCCCGATAAAATCTGTAGGCTTAATTGCGAAGCTTTCAGGAGATACTTGTGTGATGGTCTTTTCAGATGCTCCAACGAGCCTGATATCCAATCCTTTATTAATTTTGATTGTCTTCGGCATAATTTATGATTATCAGACTTTCATGTGTTTTTTAAAGATGCAAAAGTACAGCTTTAGAATGTATTATTTGAAGTTCTTTGTAACTTTTATCTAGATGTATAGATGTATGGCTATTATTCTAATAATTATCTTTGTAAAAATCATTTTGCAATAACAAGTGCGTTATAACGATTGTTCATAGAATAACAATGATGAAACATAAAATAATCATAGTAACCGGTATAATACTTTCACTTTTTATAAATATTACAAAAGCAGAGGGTCAGGTACTGGAGAATGCAATTTACAAGGAATCAATAAGAACGGTACTGCTTCACCCAATTGGAGAGGATTTATTGCCACCTATCATCAAATTTAATACAAATGAAAGGTTATCACTTTCGTTTGATGACCTTAACGGAGGATACACCTCATGGCAATATACTTTTATACATTGCAATGCCGATTGGACACCAACTGACTTGTGGCAAAATGAATATCTTGAGGGATATATGGACGACTATATACGTGATTACAGGCAGTCGTACAATACTTTACAGCCATACACTAATTACTCAATTGTAATTCCGAATCGCAATATAAATATTAAGATTCCAGGCAATTATATTCTCAAGGTTTACAATGAAGGTTATCCTGAAACTCCTGCATTTACAAAAAGATTTATGGTGCTTGACAGCAAAGTAATTGTAGGGGCAACAGTGCGTCAATCAACTAAGATTGAAAACAGATTTACACATCAGGAAGTTGGTTTTTCAATATTTACACCAAATTATGTGGTATATGAGCCTAATAGCAATTTAAAGGTTGTTATACTTCAAAACTGGCGGTGGGATAATGCAATATTCAATGTTAAGCCTCTGATGTTACGTAACAATGAAATAGATTATAATTACACTGATGGAACAATAGAATTTGAGGGAGGTAATGAATTCAGGTTCTTTGATATTAAGAGCCTGAGATTTAATAGTGAAAGAGTACGGTTGATTGAAACCAGGGGTGGTGCCTATTATGTGGATTTATTTCCTGACCGATCGAGAGCATTCAAACCGTATATCACTGAAAAAGATTTGAACGGACGCTTTCTTATTAAAACCGACGATGGTAGAAACGCCGCTGATGAAGCGGAATATGCCTGGGTAAACTTCTTTATCCCGTTCGAAATACCTTATCCGGGTGGTGATATGTTTGTTGTTGGGCAGTTTAACGACTGGAAACATGATAAATCTGTTACACCTGAATTGGGTCGTATGAAATTCAATTATGCAAGACAAGGCTATGAGGCCAGGCTTTTACTAAAACAAGGCTACTACAATTATTTGTATGCTTTTGTTAATAATACAGGAAAAATTGATTTCACACAAGCTGAAAGCAATCACTCCCAAACAGGTAATCAATATACTATACTTGTTTATAACAGGGAGCAGGGTGAACGCTTTGACCGATTGATTGCAGTTGGAGTTGTTGAGAAGTAATGAGTTAACGATTTCAACAACTTTTTATCACTTTTTAATTACTAAACCAATTGATGTAGTATTGCAGTCGTAAAAAAACTCGTAAGTTTGACAGTTAAAATTTGGGTTAATAATGGACAATTTCATAGTATCAGCGCGAAAGTACAGACCGGCAACATTTTCTTCAGTAGTAGGGCAATCAGCTATAACAGATACATTAAAGAATGCAATAAGGAATAATCAGATAGCTCAGGCTTTTCTGTTCACAGGACCAAGAGGAGTAGGTAAAACAACGTGTGCACGTATATTTGCGAAAACTATAAACTGCTCTTCACTAACACCTGAAGGTGAAGCGTGTAATACGTGTCCTTCGTGCTTAAACTTCAGTACAACTGCTTCATTCAACATATTTGAACTTGATGCAGCTTCAAACAACTCAGTTGATGACATAAGGACATTGGTTGATCAGGTGCGAATACCACCACAATCGGGATACAAAGTATACATCATCGATGAGGTTCACATGCTTACTCAGCAGGCATTTAACGCCTTTCTTAAAACCCTCGAAGAGCCTCCTGCCTATGCTAAATTCATACTTGCAACTACTGAAAAGCATAAAATTATTCCAACCATCCTGTCGCGTTGTCAGATATTTGATTTTCGACGTATTAATGTTGAAGATATTGCGTCACATCTGCAATATGTTGCTGATAGCGAAAATATTATTGCCGAAAGCGAAGCATTACACATTATTGCTCAAAAAGCAGATGGCGCATTGCGTGATGCACTTTCAATGTTCGATCAGCTTGTTAGCTTCGCAGGTAACCAGCTTACTTACAAGCAAGTAATTGAAAATCTCAATATTCTTGACTATGAGTACTACTTTAAAATAACCGACTTCATATTGCAAGGAGATATAAGTAACACATTGCTTACTATCAATGAGATATTCGACAATGGTTTCGAAGGCCAACATTTCCTTACTGGTTTAGGCCAGCATCTGCGCAATATTCTTGTTAGTAAAGATCCCGTTACTATTAAGTTGATGGAGGTAAGTAACAGTATTAAAAACGAATATTACCGTCAGGCTCAGGCATGCAGTCCGGCATTTATAGTTGGCGCACTTGATATACTTGACAAATACGATATTAATTACAAGATAAGCAATAATAAGAAGTTGCATATTGAAGTCGCGCTGTTACAACTTTGCAAACTATCACCGTATCAAGGATTATCAACTACAGCAAGTATTCCTGCACCGGCAAGAACAGAAAAGCTTGCTGATACACAGATAAAAGAGAGTAAAAAGGTAGAAACACCGGAACCTCCGAAGAGCGAGAAACCTGTTGATGTAAAGGTAAGTGAAAGTAATAAAGTTGAAACACCGGCACCTCCTAATAGTGAAACCTCTATCTCAGCATCTGATGTAAATGCTGAAATAAAACCCCAAACGGAGGCTAAACCACAGGAACCTAAGTCAGATAAAGCTGCCCAGGAAGAAAAACCTGCAGCTCAAAAGACATTTTCAGGTGTTAATCTTGGAAACATATTCACAGGTAAGGGACAGGTAAAAGAAACAGCCGATGAAGAACAGGCAATTGCCGAGGCTATATCTTACGGAAATGAGAAGGTTTTATTGAGTACAGTATTGAAGGTATGGCCTGCATTGCTCGAAAAGTATGCAGTTGACCTCCCTATACTTCATAGCACTTTATCGTCAAAAGAGCCTGAATTGACAGAAGATAATGCAATTATTATCTCAATCGAAAACGCTTTGCAGGAAGAAGAAATTTTTAAAAACAAGGCCGATATAACCCATTTCTTAAAGGAAAAGCTTAAGAATGACTCAATAAGGATTGAAACTAAGCTAATTGAGGCTGATTTAAGTGAAAGAAGACCATATACTGATACCGAGAAATATCTTTTTATTGCTGAGAAAACCCCAGCATTAAGAATAATGAAAGATCAGCTGGGACTGGAACTTGAAATGTAAGCTCCAGTCCGGATCTTTAATTCCTGAATATTAGATCAGTGCCGTCTGAGTCAATTATTATAGCTTTGTCTTTCGAAACATCTCCTGATAGGATTTTCTTTGAAAGCTCATTGAGTATCTGCTTCTGTATAACCCGTTTTACGGGACGTGCGCCATAGTGTGGATCATAACCCATTTTTGCAAGTAGAAGAATTGCGGGATTAGTCCAATTGAACACGATATCATTTCTTTTAAGCACTTCGCTTAAGCCTTGCAACTGATGTTCAACGATCTTAACGATTTCTTCGCCTGTAAGAGGTTTGAACATAATTAACTCGTCAATCCTGTTAAGAAATTCAGGTCGTATGGTTTTCCTTAACATCGACATGACCTGTTCTCTCATCTCCTCATAAACCTGCTCACTGTTAGTATCATTAAGCTGCTCCATCTTTTCATTAATATAATCAGAGCCAAGATTAGAAGTCATGATGATTATAGTATTCTTAAAATCGGCAGTACGGCCTTTATTGTCTGTCAATCTACCCTCATCAAGCACCTGCAGCAGAATATTAAATACATCAGGATGAGCTTTTTCTATTTCATCGAGTAAAACTACTGAATAGGGCTTTCTTCTAATCTTTTCAGTTAACTGACCGCCTTCATCATAACCAACATATCCCGGAGGAGCACCAACTAAACGTGATACAGTATGACGCTCCTGATATTCCGACATATCAATTCTTACCATAGAACTTTCATCATTGAAGAGGAACTCGGCTAATGCCTTTGCAAGTTCAGTTTTACCAACTCCGGTAGTACCAAGGAAGATAAATGAACCAATAGGTCGTTTATTATCCTGCAACCCTGCCCTGCTTCTTCTAATAGCATCAGATACTGCCTGTATTGCTTCATCCTGCCCGATAACTCTTTTATGAAGCTCATCTTCGAGCGACAAGAGCTTTTCTCTTTCACTCTGAAGCATTCTCGTTACCGGAATGCCTGTCCACCGTGATACAATTTCAGCTATTTCTTCAGCTCCGACTTCTTCTTTAATTAGCGAGCTTTTGCTCTGCATTTCTGCAAGCTTACTATTCAGGTTTTCAATTTTCTGCTCAGCTTCCTTTATTCTCCCATATCTTATTTCAGCTACTTTACCATAATCACCATCACGTTCAGCGCGTTCGGCTTCATATTTCAGATCTTCTATCTCTTTCCTTGCCTGCTGCATTCCTTCAACAACATCACGTTCAGCTTTCCATTGAGCAGCGATATTATTTCTCTCTTCGATCATATTAGCCAACTCTGCACTTAGTGTTTTCAGCCGCACATCATCACCTTCACGAGCTATGCCTGCTTTTTCAATCTCCAGTTGTTTTATACGGCGCTCTACCTGATCGAGTTCTTCAGGCACTGAATTAATTTCCAGACGAAGTTTTGCAGCAGCTTCGTCAATCAAATCAATTGCTTTATCAGGCAAAAACCTGTCGCTGATATATCTTTGTGAGAGCTCAACTGATGCAATAATTGCTTCATCTTTGATTCTAACCTTATGGTGTGTTTCATACCTTTCTTTCAATCCACGGAGTATTGATATAGCACTCATTGTATCAGGTTCATCAACCATTACTATCTGAAACCTACGCTCAAGGGCTTTATCTTTTTCGAAGTATTTTTGATATTCCTTTAAAGTAGTAGCACCAATAGCACGAAGTTCACCTCTGGCAAGCGCGGGTTTTAAGATATTGGCAGCATCCATTGCCCCCTCACCACCGCCCGCACCTACAAGTGTGTGAATCTCATCAATGAATAATACTACTTCGCCATTCGATTCAATAACTTCATGAATAACAGCTTTTAATCGCTCTTCAAACTCACCTTTATATTTTGCACCGGCAACCAAAGCGCCCATGTCAAGTGAAAAGATCAACTTCGATCTTAGTGTTTCAGGAACATCACCGTTAATTATTCTGTGCGCAATCCCCTCAGCTATAGCCGTTTTACCTACTCCGGGTTCTCCAATGAGGATAGGGTTGTTTTTTGTACGGCGACTTAAAATCTGCAGTACCCTTCTTATTTCCTCATCTCTCCCAATTACGGGATCAAGTTTTCCTGCCTGAGCAAGATCATTAAGATTGCGTGCATATTTGTTGAGAGAATTCCAGTTTTCATCAGCCGAAGCGCTATTAACGGATGAGCCTTTCCTTAAAGATTTGATAGCTTCCAGCAGGAGTTTCTCATTTATGCCGTAGCTTTTAAGCATAGCAGAAACATCATCGTTAACAGAAAGCATACCTAAAAGAAGATGTTCGACCGAGATAAAGCTGTCATTCATCCTTTTAGCATAACCTTCGGCATCTTTTAGAGCCTTATTGGCTTTATTGCTTAAATATTGCTCCGTTGACCCTGATACCTTTGGATATGAAGCAATAATCCTTTCAAGTTCCTTACTAATTCTATTTAAATCGGCATCAAATCGTTTGAGGAGATACCCCGTAACGCTATCATCAGTTTCGAGAAGTCCTTTCAGAATATGGGCACTATCAATTGATTGATTGCTATTAGCTGTAGCTATATCCTGTGCTTTCTGAATAGCTTTCTGTGTTTTAATAGTCAGATTATCCATATTTGTTTATTTTATAATTCTCCCATTCAAATAACTTGCCATTAAGCGTTTAAAGCTTATAAGACGCCATATTGACATTAACAATAAAAATTAAATGCCGATTTGACACAAAATTTCAACTAGAATCAAAACAAATATTAAAGAGTCATGTTAACTTTGCCAATTGATAAAATTATGAAGAACATGGCAAACCGACTGATGGATCCTATAGGCAGGCTTATGGGACTACGATATAAATCTCATCCCTGGCATGGTGTTGATATTGGGAAAGATGCACCCGATATATTAACCTGTTATGTAGAGATGGTTACCACCGATACTGTTAAGTATGAGGTTGATAAAGTTTCAGGGTATTTAAGAATTGACAGACCTCAAAAGTACTCAAACGTACTCCCTGCACTTTATGGTTTTATTCCTCAAACTCTATGTGCAACTAAGGTGTCGCAGTATGCAAATAAGAAAACAAACAGATCAGGCATAGTTGGTGACGGCGACCCCCTTGATATTTGTATACTCACAGAAAAGTATATATCGCACGGCGATATTCTGGTACAAGCTATTCCAATAGGTGGATTTAGAATGATTGATGGAAATCAGGCTGATGACAAAATTATAGCTGTGATGAAAAACGATGCAGTATATGGAAACTTCAGAGATTTTAATGAATTGCCACCACTTGTTATCGACAGATTAAAACACTATTTTTTAACTTACAAGGATTTACCTGGTGAAACCAGAGATTGTGAAATAACTCACACCTATGGTCCTGAGGAAGCAAGAGAAGTTATTGAAGCTTCGATTGAAGATTACAGACGGAAGTTCGAAAATCTTGATACACTGCTTTCTGAAGTCTAATTTACTTAACATTCCTGAAATCATTTTCCGCTCTCATTGTTAATTATAATGTATAAGAGTGTAAATTTGAACTCATTATGTCATAAAAGTAATACATAAAAGGTATGCCGGTATCTAAAACAACTCTAGTAATTGGAGCAAGCTTAAATGAAACAAGGTTTTCAAATATCTGTATAAGAACTTTGGTTGATGATTCAATTCCAACCAAAGCAATTGGCTTGAGAGAAGGAGTTGTTGCAGGTGTAAAAATTGAAAAAGGCAAACCATCATTTGATGACATCCACACAGTTACATTGTATCTGAATGCAACAAATCAGAAGGAGTATTACGATTATATCTTTAGTTTATCACCTAAGAGAATTATTTTTAATCCGGGCACCTGGAATCCGGAACTTGCAATGCTTGCCAAACAACATAATATTGAAATTGAAAACAATTGCACCTTAATGATGATATCTGGTGGATACTATTAAGATTTTTAATTTCTTACACACCAAAATCTTTCCTTTGTCGTTCATGTCATTAACAAAAAGAATTAATTTAGCCAATTAATTCACATTCCATATATTGATAAGCTGAACAGCCCTATGATAAAGCGATTACCATTAAAACTCATTCGTTTTTACATAATATCCTCTGTCTTAATTCTTTTAAGTAATCAGATTTTATCACAGAATACAGTAGGTTTCTCAGGATTGAATGAAACATTATGCCCTAATGACGAAGTAGCTCTGCCCCTGGTTGCTACATCTGTTACTGATGTTGATTCACTGCTTATAGTAATTAACTACACTCCTCAGAGTCTGATATTTGGAAGCGAGCGTTTAAAACACCCATTACTTAATGCAAACGGCGTGTTTACAGTTACTAATCCTAATAATTCGACTGTAATAATTAAGTGGGTAAGCAGGACTCCACAAACACTTATCAATGCACAAATATTAGAATTGGTTTTCTTTACCGGATCTACTTCTGGTGAAATCGGATTTGATACAGAAGCATCATATTTCAGAAATAGTTCAGGAGATATTCCTACTGATTGGCAAAGTTCTTCTGTGAATTTTTACACTCCAATGTCATTAGTTATAGAAGAAATTGATGCTACTTGTCCAGGTGTGTGTGAAGCAAATGTTGCAGCATTTGTTACAGGTGGTACCCGTCCGTATATATACAGATGGCAAGGTCAGATTTCTCAATTTGATAGTATTGTAGCAGGAGCTTGCGCAGGTGCATTAATGCTTGAAGTTACTGATGCAAACAATTGCGTAGCCGACTCAATCTTCATGGTTTCGGAGCTTGAAGGTTCCGAAATTAAGATTGAAACTGATCCTGACACCGTATATATGCAAAATCCTGTTGTTCGCTTCTCATTCACAGGAGATCAGGGAGTTGTTGATTGGATATGGTACTTTGGCGACGGTTCACAGCCTTCGCGTGAGCAAAGCCCAACTCATTTATATAGTAGTGCTGCCAATCCTAATAACAAGTTCTTTACAGCAGTTTTATCAGTAGTGAATAGCAGTGGTTGCAATATAACCGACTCTATTTCATTACCTATTAGCGAATTGCCAATATTTATTCCTAATGTATTCACACCGGGAGGAGCGACTAATGCTTACTTCAAGATTGCAAAAATGATTGACGGCTCGCAGAAAGTTCCGATTGAAAATGAATATATTAGAATGGAATTAACTGTTTTAGACCGTTGGGGAAGAAAAGTATATCACAACTCAAATTACAGGAATAACTGGGATGGTGATAATTTACCTGAAGGTACATATTTTTATCGTCTCGACACTTATGGATACTTCAGAGATGAAACTCACAAAGGATCTGTAACAATACTTCGTGGCAAGTAGAAATACCTGTTATTTTTAGAAATATAAATCGCGCTTACCATTCTTAATAAGCTGCAGTCTCTTTTTAAGTTCTGTAACATTAACAGCATCTTCAGCAGCTTCCAACTCCTGTATGTTCTTTTCGATCACATTCCATCCTTGCTCTTTTGTTTCGGAAGGTGCATAATCTTCAAGATATTCAGCAAGAGTTAACATGGCATTGGGTGAGCAGAATCTTTTTATAAACCCTGGTACAGAGAACTCCATAAAGTGCTCACCTGTGCGATTTAATCTATAACAAGCTGTACAAAATGAAGGTAAAAAGTCTTTTTTAAGCAGTTCATCAATTATCTCGTTTAATGATCTGTTATCGTTTATCTGGAACTGTTCTCTATTAAGATCCTGACCTTCATTAACTGACCACTCTGAATAAGATCCAATCTCAAGTTTAGTACCTCCATCAATCTGTGAAACACCATATTGGAGCACCTCATTTCTCACTTCCACCGATTCGCGGGCTGTAAGTATCATTCCTGTGTAAGGAACCGCCAGTCGAAGTATTGCAACAAGATGTGCAAAATCCTTGTCACTCACAGTATAATCTGTTCCTATATTCAAAGAAGATGCATTCTGAATCCTTGGGAATGATATAGTATGGGGACCTACATTATAGCAAGCTTCAAGATGATTTGTGTGGCGAACAAGTCCTAAAACTTCATAACGCCAGTCATATAATCCAAACAAAGCACCTATTCCAACATCATCTATGCCTGCTTCCATGGCACGATCTAGAGAGGTAAGACGGTAATCGAAATTACGCTTTGCTCCCCCTTTATGATATACTTTATAAGCATCAGGATGATAAGTTTCCTGGAAAACCTGGTATGTGCCGATTCCTGATTCTTTTACTGTTTTGAAACCTTCTATTGATAGAGGGGCTGCATTAATATTAACACGCCTGATTTCGCCATTACCACTCTTTACTCCATATACAGTTTTAACTGTATGTGCAATGTATTCGGGTGAATAGGAAGGATGCTCCCCAAATACTAATATTAGTCGTTTTTGTCCGTTCTCCTCTAGTGCTTTAACCTCCGCAATAAGCTCATCGTCTGATAGTGTTTTCCTTATCGCATCTTTATTTGAGGCCCTGAAACCACAATATTCACAATTGTTTGTGCACTTATTGCCTACATACAAAGGAGCGAACAACACAATGCGGTTCCCATAGACTTTAGTCTTAAGAGTTCTGGCACCTTCTTTTATTTCTTCAATAAGTTCAGGATCAGTAGCATTTAAAAGAATAGCGGTTTCATGTAGTGTTAAGCGATTCTTCTCAAGCGATTTACTTATAATCTCTTTAACCCTTACTTTGTCGGCTTTTGCTTCATTAATATGACTCCATAATTCATCAGGATCGATGAATGGAACCATGCTCTGATCTGGAATTCTACACTTTTCAGGGTTGAATATCATGACTTTATGAGTTTTATAACACCAGTTATATTAGTGGTGCAAAGATACTAAATAATTGCGTCAGAACAGCTATTTTATTATTTAGTAAGTGCATGAAAATCAGTAGAAATTGTATTTTTCTATGTAAGCAGGATGAGCATAAGCAAAGAATAAATCTAAGTATCTCAGGATTTAAATATCAACTATCAGATTATCATAAGCCAGAAAAACATTGTCGGGAAGCTTTTTCTGAACCTCTTCATGTAAACCTAAAAAGTGACTAATATGTGTTAAGTAAGCTCTCTCAGGCTTAAGTTCAGTAATTACTTCAATTGCTTCATTAAGTGAGAAGTGTGAAACATGTTTTGAATTCCGCAATGCATTTATGACCAGCACTTTAGTTCCTTTTATCTTTTCCTTTTCGTTATCTTCAATAAAACTGGCATCAGTGATATAGGTAAGGTCACCAATTCTATAACCCATGATAGGCAGTTTATTATGCATAATCATGATTGGCAATATTTCAGTTTCACCTATTTGAAATAGTGAGGAGTCAATACAATTTACGCACAATTGAGGAGCACCAAAGAATCTGGTTTCCTGGAAAATATATGGGAACTCTGTCTTTATAGCTTCAATTACCGACTCAGTTCCATATATGGGAACAGTTTTATTAAGCACATAATTGAATGCTCTTATATCATCAAGCCCTGCAATGTGGTCACGATGCTCGTGTGTAAAAAGCACAGCATCAATATCTTCAACATTCTGTTTGAGCATTTGAAACCTGAAATCGGGGCCGCAATCAATTACTATATTATGACCTCCAATGCTTACCATAGCAGAAGTTCTGAAACGTTTATCGCGCGGATCCTTTGATTTACAAACCTGACAATTACATGCAATAACAGGTACTCCTGTTGATGTACCTGTCCCTAAAAAGGTAAGCTTCATAGCTGTGTTGCTAATAGCTACACTAGTACTTACCTGCCGGGATATTGAATTATTATCTGCCATTAGTAAATTAGTTCCTCTACTTCATTTATATCATGCTTTAATCTGGATTTCAACTCTTCCTCATTCACAAAATCAATTTCATCCCTTAATCTCTTTGCAAAAAAAATCACAGCCTCCTTGCCTTTTAAATCAGCAGGCACTGTTAAATGATCATCAAAGCTGAAGATATGAAGGTCAATAAGAATCTTCTCAACACTCCGAACCTCAGGCTCCAACGAATTCTTAATGTTCAGAACACCTTTGAAGTATTTACCATCAATAAGAACATTAACAGCATAAACGCCATCGGGAGGAACAAGCTTACAATCTTCTGTTATTGGAATTCTGTATGTGAGTAAATCTAATGAGTTACACAGCCTTATCTCTTCTTTAAGATGACCAATTATTATATACAAATGGTCGAGATAGGCATTAGCGCGTTGTATTTTCCCTTCCAGTAATGCTTTTCTTATTAGTGTTGAGCTAACAGTTTCTTTCTGTATATCAAGTTCAGGTATCTCCTCAACCTCAAATCCATAGAACTGCCCCAGCTCGTGTAAGTAACCAAAATCGCCCTCACGGTTATGTCCGAAGTGATGATTAAATCCTATAACAACTTTGCGTACATGAAGCTTATCCACCAATATCTTTCTAATAAAATCAATTGATGAAATCTCCGAAAACTCTTTTGTAAATTCTACAATGACTAAGTGATCAAGTCCTGTTTTTGAAAGTAATTCAATCTTTTCACGCTGTGAATTTATCAACAGCAGACTTTTACCCGCAGTTTCAGGGAAAAGCACCTTTCGTGGGTGAGGATGAAAGGTTATAAGCACTGATTCTCCATTAATTTCAGCTGCAATTTCACATATACGATTTATGATAGTCTTATGACCAATATGCACACCATCAAAAGATCCGGTTGTAACAACCGGATTTTTGATCTTATTTAATGTATCAAAACCGTGATGAATCTCCATTAATGGTAGTTGGGTTTAAGCTTTCTTCACAAAATAGGCTATTTTCTCAAGCATTGTAATTACATCATACTCTTGCAAATAAACATGCGACGGCACATTTAAAGGCTTTGGTGAAAAGTTAAATATACCTCTAATTCCTGCCATTACGAGTGTTTCAGCAACGCTAACAGCTTCTTCTCCAGGCACTGAAATTACAGCAATTGAAATTCCTTCCTTGCGTATAATATCAACCATCTCATCAACATGATAGCAGGGAACACCTGCATAGATCTTGTCAACTTTCTCTATATTCTTATCGAAAGCAGCAACAATCGACAACTTAGTTCTTTTACCGCTGAAGTACCCCATGATAGAGCGACCAAGATTACCAATACCAACAACAGCAATCTTTTGGCCTTCTCTTGTATCTATTATTTTTCCGATTATTTCAATAAGCTCCTTCACATCATAACCTTGCCTTAGAGTTCCCGTATACCCGATTAGCATGATATCACGCCTTACCTGCACCGGTGTAATATGAAGCATATTGGCTATCTCGTGTGAGAAGATGTGATGTTTACCTCCTGCATAATAATTTAACAATGCACGACGATACATGCTTAAACGTTCTACTGTCTTGTCCGGCAGTTTCTTACTTACCATATATTTGTTCTGTTAGAGTTAATTTAGTGGAAACCTGATGCTGAAAGTTGTGCCTTTATCAGGCAAACTGTCAACTTCAATCTCTCCATGATACATATCTACTATCTTCTTTAAAATAGATAGGCCCAATCCTGAACCTGTTATATTCTTTGTTTTTTGGTTTTTTATACGCACGAAATCCCTGAAAAGCTTTCCAATATCCTCCTGAGTCATGCCAATACCTGTATCACTCACATTAATAACAATCTGGTCTTTTTCTGCTTTTATGAAGATATCTACTCTACCTCCTGTTTTGTTATACTTCACAGCATTTGAGATCAAATTATTGAAGATAATCTCAATCTCATTGGGATCGGCTTCCATAATTATTTTTTCTCTTGTATTGAGATAAATATCAACATCCTTCTGTATTGCATAAGGCCGCATAGTGTCCATCGACATGGTTGCAATCCTTGTAATATCAACCTGTTCAAGATGTTGTACCGGAGCACCTGACTCTATCTTTGTGAGGTCAAGCAGATCCATTATCAGGCTTCTCATGCCGTTTATTCTTTCAAGCGAGCGGTTTATCATGTCCTTATACGCGTCAATACTCTCCCCGAACTGCTTATCCTGCATTATTTTCAGGTATCCTTCAATTGCATTGATAGGAGCTTTGAGCTCATGCGATAATACCGAAAGAAACTGAAACCTTATTAGCTTTCCCTCCTTATTCATTTTCTGAGTCATGCGTTTGAGAAAAAGCTGCTTGGTTATATTCTCAATAGATGATCTCAACTCCTGTGGTGTAAATGGTTTTGGTATGAAGTCATAAGCTCCGTCTCTTGTTGCTTTAACCGCAAGTTCGAGCGATGCATATGATGTAATCATAACAACAACTATATCGTATAATTTCTCTTTCACATACTCAAGCACCTCAACTCCCTGAATTCCCGGCAACTTGTTATCAAGCAGTATAATATCCGGTTTTTCGGCTTCAATTACTTCAATACCCTCTTCGCCGGTAGCTGCTTCCAGTACCTGAAATTCTATGTGTTCATCCATGAAGGGATAATCAACCCTGAAGTTCTGTAGTATCCTGCGGGTACCCATTCTTATACCCATCTCATCATCAACAACCAGTATTTTGTATTGCGACATTTTCTAGATTTTGAGAAGTTTATTTATCTCTCTGTGAAGTTGATCAGCCCTTATTCCCTTATCAAGGAATAGGTCGGCTTTAATCCACTGATGACTGTCGTCACTATTTGTTTCAAAGGTCATTCCGGTTTCTGCTGTTACTGCTGTTGCAATAATAATCGGAACATCAGGGTATTTTCTTTTTATCTTATATGCAAGAATAAAACCACTGTCGTCATTCTCCATCATCAGATCAAGCACAGCAAGATCGGGTTTCTCAGTTTCTATAATTGTTTCAGCTTCTTTCTGACTTTCTGCAGTGATTACTTCAAAGCCAAATTGCTCAATCTTTAAGCGCATCTGAAATAAGTAATCAATATCATCATCAACAATTAATACAACCTTTTTCATTTTAGTTTTATATTTATCTTATTCATTTATATCGGTAACGTTCCTTCTTGGCAACACTATTGAAAATACTGTTCCGGTTTGCCCTTTTTTAGTATCGGCATTCGATTTTACAGTAATTGTCCCTTTGTGCATTTTAACAATGCCATATATGATTGGCAAGCCTAATCCTGTTCCGCTTCCCACTTTTTTAGTTGTGAAGAAAGGGGTAAAAAGCTTACCCATATTTTCATCAGTTATGCCGGTTCCATTATCTTTTATATTAACCGTAATATCTTTTGGTGTATCTGTTACTGATATTTCAATTAATCCTTCCGAATCAGGCATAGCCTCAATGGCATTCTTTATAAGATTAGTAAATACCTGCGACATCTGATCATAATCGAGATTAATTGCCGGCTCCAGCACTTGTGAATCGAGTGATATCTTTATTTTGGGAGGAACAATCACAGAGCTTATTGATCTTTCAATCAGACGATTTATATTAACCTCATCAAGTGTTACCTGATTTTTACGTGCAAAATTAAGTAATCCGCCAACTATCTTCTTGCATCTTTCGGCCTGTTCTGCAATCAAATCAAGATCCTGCCATAAAGGGTTTTCCTTTCCTATCTCATCCTTTAGAATATTGCTATACATCGTAATAATTCCCAAAGGATTATTTAGTTCATGCGCTATACCTGCCGATAACTGGCCCATACCTGCCAGCTTTTCCGATTGCTTTAATGCTTCCTGAGTATCGGCTAGTATTTCTTTCGATATATTTAACTCTCTTATGTAGTTGTGTAACTTTTCGATAGTGTATGGAAGGCACATTTCATGTTCAGCTAAACCTCTTATGATAGCTATTGCATGATCTTCACAGGAATCATAACCGCAAGCCCCGCAGTCAAGATTATCCTGAGGCTCAAACTTGCCCATCTTATTAAGTACCTTCTTTATCAAATCTTCGTCGGGTCGGCTTACCCTCTTATCTCTGTTGGTAAACGATCGGTATAAATCTATTTTACCGAAGTAATCAATATCCTTCTGCCATTGTTCCAGATCAAGATTTTCAAGTTTATGAAGAACATAATCACTAACATTTGCTCTTTTTCTATACCTGCGGCTGCTCGATGAAAAGAAAGGATAAGGCGACATGCCCGGCCCCATTATACAACCATCGCAGCATAATAATTCGAGGTGTTCATGTGAGATGTATCCATTCTCAAATTCTTTGATAGCATCCTGGAAATTACTTCTGCCTTCAGCAATAATAATGTTACGTTCAAATAAATCTTCCTTAACCTCAACTGTATTAAGCAACCCTCTGCTCACAGGGAAAATAGCACCCTTGCCTCCGAAAGGAGGATCAAAATCAGTTGGTGTAATCCCGGCTGTACTTAGTTTCTTATGGGCGATTATCTCTCTTAATTCCCTGAATGTCAAAGCAGCATCTATCTCATCAGTTTCATCTTTCTTTGCAATACATGGACCAATAAAAACAACTTTAAGATCTTGTCCGTACTTTTCTCTCATAACTCTTGTCATCGCTAACATCGGCGATACTATATGAGCAAGAGTGTCAATCAAATCAGGGTGGTATAATTCAATGTAACGCACTATTGCAGGGCAATCGGAAGTGATTACCGGAACAGCTTTGCTGTTTTCGAATATCTTTTTATACCTACCTGCAACAAGATCAGCACCAAAAGCTACTTCAGCAACAAGGTCAAACCCTATAGCACGAATCATTGAAACAAAAAGCCTATGGTTGAATATCTCATTAAATTCGGCAGGGAAACTGGGAGCTACTATGGCAGCAACCTTGTTTTTGCTTTGAAGTAACTCTTCAACTTTATCTATTTCACGTCTGAATATCTTGGCATTCTGACTGCAAACTTTAATACAATTACCACAACCAATACATCTGTCGGTAATTACATCAGCCTGACCATTAATAATCTTAATTGCTTTGGCAGGACATTCGCGCACACAGGTATAGCATACACGGCACCGTTCTTTAATAGTGCTTACCAGTGGTTTTCGTGCTTGAAGATCGTCGGTTTTCATTGATTCTTCATCAGTTAAAAACGCAATTATTAAAGTGATACATCCCGCTTTTTATATCCGGTATGTAACAATGATTTCGATAATTCACTCATCGGATTTACGAGGAATTCTCTATATAGATCATTAACCGTAGGGTTTTTATGTGCCACCCTTATCGGATCCTTCTCATCATTATCGTATATGCTCTTGATTCTTGATTTTAATGCATTCTGATCAACTCCAAAAGGCTGCCCTCCTCCATTAACACAACCATACGGGCAAGCCATCACTTCAACAAAATGTATATCATCGCGACCCGCTTTTATATCTTCTATGATCTTATCGGCATGCTTTACTGTATTGGCAATTGCAAAGCCTAACTTATGTTCGCCAATTTTCACGAAATACTCTTTGTAGTCCTTTATATTCCTTAGTTCAGGTATTTTAGGCTGGCTCATCTCTTTTCCGGTTAACCGATAAAAAAGTGTACGTATAAGCGCCTCAGACAATCCACCTGATACCCCCATAAGTTTTCCTGCAGAACTCTGTATATGAAATGGGAAATCGGCTATTTCAGGCTCAAGCTGATGTGTTTCAATGCCATTTAATCTGATAAACTGAATAAACTCACGTGTAGTTAATACTGCATCAACATCGCTAATACCTTTTTGAGTCATCTGTTCTCTTTTCGACTCAAATTTTCGTGCAGTACATGGCATTGCCGAAACTGTATAAAGATCTTCAAGCTTAACATGAAACATTTTAGTATAGTAACTTGAAATGATTGCACCAAACATTTGCTGCGGTGACTTACAAAGACTTATATTTCCAAGATACTCAGGGTATTTTTGTTCAAGATACTTGATCCAAGCAGGACAATCACTATTGAATAGCGGAAAAACTCCTTTATTCATCAATCTATCCTCAAGTTCTGCTGCAAGTTCAACTATATACAGATCAGCAGCAAATGATGCATCAAACACCTTGTCAAAACCCGTTTTGCGTAATGCGGCATTTATAATGCCATATAGATCTTTGCCCGGCTTTATTCCGAACTCCTCTCCAATGCTTACAGATATTGTTGGCGAATATTGAATAACCACATGCTTATCATTTGAGTGCAAAGCATTGTGTAAATCAGAAGAGTGGCGTTTTTCGTGAAGTGCCCCGGTAGGGCAACTCATAATACATTGTCCGCATGTTAAACAGCTCGAAAGATTAAGCTGCCTGTTAAATGAAGGTCCTATGATGGTTTTATTACCTCTGCCTATAAAGCCTAAAGTTGCTGCACCTATAACCTCATCGCATGTTCTTACACACCTGCCGCAAAGTATACATTTCGCTGGATCCCTTACGATACTTGATCCTGAAGGATCACTCTTTTGCTTGTTCTTTTTTCCTGAAAATCGCCTTTCTCTAACGTTCAGTTCTTCGGCAAAATTCTGAAGTTCGCAATTACCATTTCGCTCACAGTAAAGACAATCGTCAGGATGATTGCTTAAAAGTAGCTCAACATTTGTCTTACGGGCGTTTATGACTCTTGGTGAATGGGTTTTTATCTTCATCCACTCTTCAACCGGATGAGAACAGGCAGTTATAAGATTTGCTTTGCCTTCAACCTCAACAACACACATTCGGCATGAGCCTGTGGGGTTGAGTTCTGCTATATGGCAAAGCGTAGGGACTTTTAAACCGTTGCGGGTTAGCGACTCAAGTATCGTCTCACCTTTGCGGGCTATTATCACTTTGTTGTTAACTTCTATTGGAAAGTTCATAACCGGCCGATTTAAATCATTTAACTGAAATAGCAACGAACTTACAGATCTCGAAGCATATACCACATCCTGTACATTTTTCTTCTATAATAAAATGGGGTGTCCGCTGTGAACCAATGATTGCACCGGCAGGACATTTTCGGGCACATAAAGTGCAGCCCGAACACTTATCAACATCAATATAATAGACCTTTAGATCTCTACATACACCTGCCCGGCATCGCCTGTCGAAGATATGCTCCTCAAACTCAACCCTGAAGTATTTCATTGCACTTAGCACAGGGTTTGCAGCAGTTTTACCTAATCCGCATAATGATGTATCACGTATAACACCTGCAAGATTCTCAAGCTGCATTACGCCTTTAAATCTTTCAAGAGTTTCATGTCCAGCTTCATTAAGTGGGCGTTTGGTAATATTCTGAAGAATTTCGTGCATGCGTTTTGAGCCTTCGCGACAAGGAATGCACTTTCCACAGCTCTCTCTCTGCAGAAAATCGGCAAAGAAACGGGCTATATCAACCATACAGGTATCTTCATCCATCACTACAATGCCACCCGATCCCATCATTGATCCTGCATGCTCAAGTGAATCGTAATCTATAATTTCATCCAAACTCTCTTCGGGCAAACAACTGCCTGTAGGTCCTCCTATTTGAATAGCTTTTAATCGTTTATGATCTTTTACACCACCGGCAATAAGATAAACCACATCTCTTAAAGTAGTTCCCATATTAACCTCTATCATGCCTGTATTCATCACCTTGCCTGATATAGAGAACACTTTTGTACCCTTGCTACAGGGAGTACCAATAGAGGCAAACCATGAAGGTCCGTGTGCAATTATATCGGGAATATTTGCCAGTGTTTCAACGTTATTGACAACAGTAGGCCTGCCAAATAATCCTTTCGACACAGGGAATGGTGGTTTTGGCCTCGGGGTTCCTCTTTTGCCTTCAATACTGGCAATAAGAGCAGTTTCCTCACCGCAAACAAATGCGCCTGCACCCTCCCTAATGTGAATTCTCAAATTATACCCGCTTCCGAGGATATCATCACCTAAAAAGCCTGCTTCTGTCGCTTTCGCGACTGCATGCTTAAGTCTCTCTACAGCAAGATCGTAAGAAGCTCTCAGATAGATATAGGCATGTTTTGCTCTTATGGCATATGCTGCAATGATAACACCCTCTATAAGTTTATGTGGATCCCCTTCAAATATAGCTCTATCCATAAAAGCGCCGGGGTCACTTTCATCACCATTGCAAATCAGATATCTTTCATCATCGTTAGTATTCAGGGCCATACGCCATTTTCGTCCGGTAAGGAATCCTCCACCACCTCTGCCCCTGAGTCCACTATCTTCAATTATCTCGCAAACCTTATCGCTCGAGTACTTTTTCAAGACACGTATTAATGCTTTATACCCACCTTTTGCCCTGTACTCATCAATTGATTTGGGGTCAATTATTCCGCAATTTTTTAATACAACTCTATTCTGATGCTTAAAAAAAGGAATGTCGTATATACTTTTGATGCTTTCCCAGGGTTGCAGATTATCGTGAGAGTATTGTCCGATCACATTTGCTTCGGGTACCGAAAAATTAAGGATATGATCAAGAATGTATTCTGCATTAGCCTCAGTTACTTTTGAGAAGGATATTCGCTGTTTCCCGGGCAATTGCACATCCATCACAGGTTCATTGATACACAAACCATTACAACCTACCTCAACTATTTCTGCATCTATTTTTTTCTCGTTAAGATACTCTCTAACAACTCTAATGGTGCCTCCGGCTCCAGCAATCATTCCGCAAGTACCGGCACCAATATAGATAACAGGTTTACCTACTGTGTCTCGGCGGTAACGACTCAATAACTCATCTTCGAGATCAGGCGAATGGTCGCCGATGGGAATACCAACAGGAGTTACCCCTTTCTTACTTGCTATCTTCATATACCGGGCTTTTTGAGATGCAACTGTCAAGAATTCCTTTTATCTTATTAACTTCTACATTACTGATAAACTTTCCGTTTATACAGATTACAGGCGAAATCGCACACGCACCCATGCAGTTAACCACTTCGAGACTAAACATACCATCGCGGGTTGTTTGTCCATTTTTAATCTTAAGCAAACGCTCTAATTCATGAATAATTCGTTCCGAAAGGTTGACATGACAGGCGGTTCCATGACATACCTTAATATGGTATCGTCCGTTAGGCTCAAATTTGAACTGATCATAAAAAGTAGCTACGCCATAAATTTTGCTTGTTGGCAAGCCGGTTAAGGCACCAATACGATCAATCGACTCCTCGGAAATATAGCCTAATTTGTTCTGTATCTCCTGAAGTAATGGCAAAAGACTATCTCTTTGAGTAAAGATATAACCTTTAATTATCTCATCAAGTGTTTCTGACATAGCAACTTGTTTTTAGCAAACAGACCATAAAGATACTGTTATTCTAATAACAATGTTATAAATGTAACAGCTTTTTATCATTTTTTTGACTATTTTTGTCATAGTTTAATAGAGAATAAATTGTAACTTTACATTAGCGTTAATGAAAGAGAAGATCGATTTGCAAATCTGCCTTGGTAGTTCATGTTTTTCAAGGGGGAACAAGAGAATCGTGAAAGTTGTAGATGAATATATCAAGACAAATGACCTTGCCGGAAAGGTTTATTTTCATGGAAGTCATTGTTTTGCTAAATGTGAGATGGGGCCTACAATGAAAGCTGATGGTGTATATTATCATCAACTTACCGAAGAGTCGGTTGAAGGTATCCTGAATAAAATCTTTGGTTTATAAAATTGCTGATGAAATCAACCCTTATAAATATCAACACCAGTGCATGTCAGGCCTGTTATGCTTGTGTAAGGGTGTGTCCGGTTAATGCCTTGCAAGTCAGAGTTGATCAGGAACCACCTGTGGTGGTTGATGATCGTTGTATAGGCTGTGGAAGTTGCCTCAGAGTATGCGCTCCCGAGGCAATTCAATACAGAGATTCATGCAATGAAATCAAAGAAATCCTGACATCCGGCCGTAAGGTTGCCGCTATAATTGCTCCCAGTATTTCGGGCGAATTTGATGATATAACCGATTACAGGAAATTCGTAAAGATGATCAGGGAGCTCGGTTTTGATTATGTTAATGAGGTTTCTTTTGGTGTAGATATGGTGGCCGAAAAGTACCGCGAACTATTTAGTAGTTTCATGGGTCGGTATTATATCACTGCTAATTGCCCGCCAATAGTTTCATTAATCGAGAAATATTATCCCGGACTCATTGATAACCTGGCTCCTATTGTATCACCAATGATTGCATCAGCACAATTGGTCAGACAATTATATGGCGAAGAGATAGCAGTAGTTTACATTGGTCCATGTATTGGTGCTAAAAATGAAGCTTTAAAATACTCTGGCTCTTCAAAAGTTGATTCTGTATTGACATTTGTTGAATTACGTAAACTCTTTAATGAGTTTCATGTAAAAGAAAGTACTGTCGAGTATTCCGATTTCGATCCTCCGCTTGGCTATAAAGGTTCACTTTATGCTGTTTCAAATGGTATTCTGCAAGCTGCCGGATTTAGTGAAGATCTGATGAAAGGCAATATAATCACTGCCGAGGGAAAGGATAATATACTTGAGGCAATTAAAGAATTCGACACTTCAGTCGATTTCATCCGTAAGAACTTTAACCTCTTCTATTGCGAGGGATGCTTAATGGGTCCCGGTACATCACCGGGAGGCAAAAAGTATGTTCGCAAAACACTTGTTACTGACTATGCCAACAAGAAATTAAAAGATTTTGATGTTAATGTTTGGCGTAAAGCATGCGATAAACATACTTCGTTAACCAACTTCAAAGCCGATTTTGTAATTGATGACCAACGTGTTGAGCAACCATCAACCGAAAAGATAGAAGAAGTCCTTAAGGTTCTTGGTAAACAGGATGCAACTGATAAAGTAGGCTGTACAGCATGTGGATATGATTCATGCCACAACTTTGCCGAGGCAGTAGCTAAAGGACTTACTAAAACCGATATGTGCATTTCATACTCAATGAAGAGTAAGCATGATTTTATAAAAACCCTGAAGTTCACTAACGAAAAACTCGCTAAAACACAGGAAGCTCTTCTTGAATCAGAACGTAAGGCACGTCTTGAGCAACAGGTAGCACAGGAAGCTCTTGAACGTACATCATCAATGCTTCAGAAGTTGCCAAGCGCAATAGTTATTGTTGATGAAAATCTTAAAATAATTGAATCTAATCAAAGCTTCATTAACACCCTCGGCGAAGAAGCTGCCGAAATAAATGAAATCATACCCGGCTTAGTAGGTGCAGATCTGAAAACACTCCTGCCCTTTCAGTTATATAAGTTGTTTACTGCCGTAATTACCAACAACGAAAACCTTGTAAATAAGGATGTTCACTTAGGTGAAAGACTAATAAACGTCTCGGTATTCTCAATAAAGAAAGGCAAGATAGCAGGAGCAGTTCTAAGAGATATGTACCTGCCCGAAGTCAGAAAAGAAGAGGTCATTAGTCGTGTAACTGAAGTAATTGATGAGAACCTCGACTTAGTACAGAAGATCGCTTTCCTTTTGGGCGAAGGAGCCGCTAAAACAGAACGAATGTTAAATTCGATTATTGAATCGCATAAAGCAGTTAAAAAATAACTCTTCTACATTTAAGATAATAATCAGCACAAGTAAGCCATTCAATTCCCGTTATCAACATGGACAAAAGGTTTTATATTGAAGTAAACGCTGAACTCAAACACCATCATGAATCAAGAATTTGTGGCGATGTCTTTATTTCACGTCGTTTAAAAGAGGAAAACCGGATTATTGCCGTACTGAGCGATGGAATGGGACATGGTGTTAAAGCAAACATGCTTGCAACTCTAACAGCAACCATGGCGCTTAACTTTACCCTCGAACATAAAGAATCGCATCGAATTGCAGAGATCATAATGAATACCCTGCCTGTATGCAGCGAGCGTAGAATGAGTTATTCAACTTTTACAATCATCGACATTGAGTTTGATGGTAATGTACGTATCCTTGAATATGATAACCCTACTACCATCATAATGCGTGGCAATAAGGTGTTTGAGCCACAATGGACATGTGTAATGCTTGAGGGTGAAAAAAATGCAGGGAAGGAGATTAAGAGCTGTGAATTCACACCACAAAAAGAAGACAGGATAATATTCTTCAGTGATGGTGTTGCTCAATCAGGATTAGGTGGCGGCAAATACCCTTTTGGATGGGGTCGCGAAAATGTGCTTCAATATGTTATTGAACTCGTTAGCCATGAACCCGATATCTCCGCATTAACCCTTGCTCATAAGGTGGTTAACATGGCAAATGTTAACGATGGATACCTCTCGAAGGACGACACATCTTGTTCGGTAATTTATTTCAGGCAGCCACGCAAACTTCTTATTTGTTCAGGCCCACCATTTGCCGATGAAAATGATAAAGTGCTTGCCGAAAAAGTCAATAGTTTTGAAGGACAGAAGATAGTTTGTGGCGCAACAACAGCCGATATTCTTGCAAGAGAACTCGACAAGCATATAATAGACACTTTCGAATTTGAAGACCCCGATTTACCACCAATCTCATTCATGGATGGGGTTGATCTTATAACCGAAGGCATATTAACCCTCGGCAAAGTAACCGAAATACTAAAAACATATACCAACAGTACGCGCTTAAATAAAGGCCCTGCCGATAGAATTGTGAAAATGCTAATCGAAAGTGATGAAATTCACTTCATAATTGGTACCCGTATCAATATTGCTCATCAGGATCCAAGTCTGCCGGTAGAACTCGAAATACGCCGCACCGTTATAAAGCGTATTGCAAACCTCTTGCACGAAAAATTTCTTAAAGAGGTTTCTCTTACTTTCATCTAATCAAAAATCTTTTTATCCGGTCAATTGAATCTTTTTGTCGTATTGTATTGAAAAGGACAGTACACATCCGTATATTTGCATAAGAAGATAAATACTAAAATGATTTTGTAAAAATCTGAAATTATGGAAATTACATTTGAAGGAAACAAAAAAGTAATTGCTGATTACAAGGGATATAAGATTGTAACCGATCAGCCGGTAAGAGCAGGGGGCGATGGATCGGCACCCGCACCTTTTGATCTATTCCTTGCTTCGCTCGGTACATGTGCAGGAATATATGTAAAATCATTCTGCGATCAGCGTGGCATCTCAACCGAAGGCATTAAACTAATTCAGGAAACAAAACATAATCCTGAGTTAATGCTTATTACAGATATCACTATTACTATCTACCTTCCTAATGATTTCCCCGCAAAATATAAAGATGCTGTCATAAGTGCGGCTAACCTTTGTGCAGTAAAGAAGCATCTACACAATCCACCAAATATGGAAGTTAAAGCTGTAATTGGAGAAATTTTGGTTTAAAGCCCTAAAGTTTATTAATGGTATTGTCTTTAGCTGCTGCATTCGTATCCTAGCATTTCTAGCAGTTATACAGGAGTGTTATCCATCACAACTCAAACGTATATTCAAAAGCTTTAATAAGCTCTTGTTGTTCTCATTCATGTGTATACTCTGCTTTATTGAACCTGTCGGGTTGCTTGAATGCCTTATTCAGATTTTTGAATATCTGCTTCCAACGGATATGCCGATTCTCCATCTGATTGAATTTGTTTAAACAAATTCACAGCTTAACGATTATAAAACCTATATCCGATTATCAATATAACCAATAATATCAGTATGATAATAAGTAGATCGCCTGTTGCCGAGTAGATGGTGGTTATTCCTTTTTTAGGCACTTCTGCGAGCATGATCCTGCTGTTATTATCAAAACTACTCATTTTAGAAATAACATCACCATAAGGAGATAATGCTGCCGACAAGCCATACCTTGTTGACCTTATTACAGAATGCCCTTGTTCAATAGCCCTAAATGCTGCCATTTGAGTGTGTAGTGGATCAATTCCACGCCAATCGGACGATGGCAAAGCAACAATATCAGCTTTTAGATTGCCAAATTCCTTTGCAATGTAAGGGAAGTCGTAATCGTAACATATTGCACCACCTACCTTAACACCCTCAACATCCGTAACTTTAAACTCTTCGATGCCCTTTTGGGCCGGTTCACCCGGTACAGGCTCATGCTTATGATAAGTATATAAGACATCACCTTCAGGACCGGAAATCACATACTTATTATTGTATTGCAGCGGATTTATTGATTTAGGAACAATGTATGACGCAACCAACGTTATATCAAGTGTATCAGATAGATGCCGCAAACGCTTTACCATAGTCTCCTCAACTTCAGGCAGAACATAAAAAGATGCTTCATTCCAAACTACAAGCTTTGCACCACTTGATGAAGCTTTGTTAGTGCGATCAAACAAAGCTTTAATTACTCTTTCATTTTTGAGTGTATCGGGTAGCGGAAGTCCCTGAATATCTGAATCAGTGCCAACTGCTGCAACTTTAATAGTATCAACTCCCGATGATCGGGAAATATTAATCCTCAGGTTTCCATATATTACCAGAGCTGCTACAAATGCGACAGGAACTGCAACAGATGTGAATGAATATCTTCGCTCAGCTATAACGATGGCTATTGAACTGTTTACTAAATAAATGATAAAACTAAGTCCGGGCAACCCGAAAACCGAAAGCGATTGTATCAAAACAAGAGAATTTACCTGACTATATGCTGCTGCCCCCCATCCTGCAAAAGGAGTAAAAGTATATTGGATCCATTCAATGATTGTAAGAAGTGCGGGAAACAAAACCAGGCTAAATCTGCTCTTTTTATAGTATGCACCAATCAGGTACGCAGGCAGATGAAATATCGCAATTGGTATTGAGAACAGAAATATCATGGCGTAAGGTATTGGCGGAGTTACAATCTTAAGTACTGCAAACGACCAGGCCGCTATTAACGCCATAAACAGATACAGTTTACTTTTCCATCCATTCGTCATGTTGACATATAGTAAGAATGGAACATAGGCAACCCATGCAATAATATCGACGCCAAAACTCATATTTGACGCACCAATTAGCACAATACCGGTAATCAGGAGAATAAAAGAACGTTTGTTAACGTCAGAAAGAAATGTGAAAAGGAGTTTCATTTGAATATCGTTTATTTTACGATGCAAAACTATGCTCCCCAAAACCAGTTTCAATTAACAAATGATAAAAAGTGATTTTCAAGTAAGATCTATAAGCTAGGCTATTTCCAACACTTATAGCCTGTAGTGCTGTGGACAGGGACACTTGATGTAATTAATAAAGGCTAACCGCGCGGATCTTTACGCAGACGGCTAAGCGACACATTGGTGATGCCGAGATAAGATGCGATATCAGTATGTGGTATGAGATTTTCGAGGTTCTTATACTTTTGTCTGAAACTTGTGAGCCGTTCGCCGGCACTAAGTGATGCAAGTTCAATCTCTTTCCCGATCTTTAACATTAACTCATTTTGCAAAACAGCATTAGCAAAAGCCCTTACTTCAAGATCCTCAACCATTAACTGCTCAAACAATCCGGCATCCATCCATGCTAATTTGCATTCAGTTAACGCCTTAAAATTCAGTATTGATATACCTTTAACTGTTCTGATGGAATTTGGTGATAGTATACTCTCCTCTTTAAAGAATGATATTGTAATTTCTAATCCCTCAGGATTAACGAGATAACTTTTACAAATACCACTTAAAAGGAAGTACTCCCTTGATTCTGAATAATCTTTGCGGATGAAAACGTCATCTTTGCTAAAATCCACAAAATTCAGTAATTCATTAATTTTCCTGAGAGCATTAACCGACAATGGATAAACCGATTTGATTGTATTCTTTACTCTTTCATCCATCAGTGTCAGTAAAAATTATAGGTTAGCAGGACTATTGATTGCGGCAGTTCTCCTTACCTCCGTTTTCACATGAGCAACCAAGCTTTTGTCCGGTATGTGGATCAACACTACTGCATTGCTTCTTGAATTCACCACCTTTAATAACAAACATTTTAATTGCTATTCCGATAAGTGCAATAGAGATTAGTATAGTGCTTAATAACAACAATTTAAGTATCATTTCATTAATTATTTTAGTGATTGATTATTAGAATCTCATAAACAATCAGTGACCATTAAAGTTCTCCGCGAATTGCCGTTTAAACTCATAACACACAATTGCAGTTGCTACAGATGCATTAAGAGATTCGGACAAAGAAGACGCTGCAGCCGGAATTGTAAGCTTGCGTGTTATATATCGTTGAGTATCAGCGGAGATACCTGTTGATTCATTACCAACAATTATTATACCATTTGATGAAAGCTTCGTATTAGTTATAGGCTCTCCATCTAATAAAGTTCCATACACAGGTATGTTGCTTACCGGGTCTAATAAATCGCCTATGTCTAATATATTAAGATTAATACGAAAAACAGAACCCATACTTGCCTGTACAACTTTAGGGTTCCAGAAATCGACCGAATGCGATGAAGCGTATATATGATTTATACCAAACCACTCGGCTGTTCTTATTATTGTACCCATATTCCCGGGATCGCTTATCCGATCAAGATATAGAACAAGCTCATTATGAAGATCAGGTATTTGCGAGGTTTTGGGAATTGCAGCAATTGCCAACATTTTATTGGGAGTAGTGAGATTTGATATCTTTTCAAGTTCCCAGTCCTCAATAACTACAACTTCGTTATTTCCAACATTATCAGGAAAATCAACGCCTGCAACAACATATACTGTAACAATATTGTGATTAGAAGCAAGGAGTTCATTAACCATCTTTACTCCCTCAACCATATACAATCCCTCTTTCCGGCGAACATCGGGTTGTCGAAGCGACTGAATGAACTTTATCTGAGCTTTGGTAATCATATATAGTGCAAAAATAAAAGATCCCGGCATAAGCCGGGATCTTCAGATAAATTATTTTCAGGAAAAGTTATTCAGCAACAACTTCAAAGTTTACAAGAACTGAAACACCTTTAGCCAACATCACTTTAGCTTTATATTCACCAACTTCTTTGATTTTATCGCCTTCAAGATGAATCTTTTTGCGATCGACATCATAATTAAATTGATCTTTAAGAGCTTCAGAGATTTGAAGAGAGTTAACAGCACCAAAGATTTTGCCTGTAGAAGCAGCTTTAGCGCCAATTTTAACTTTTACTTCTTCAAGTAATTTAGCCATAGCTTCGGCCTCTTTACGTATTTTCTCTTCTTTGAATGCCTTTTGTTTTAAAGTTTCAGCGTTCATTTTCTTATTCGAATCGGTAGCCATAATAGCAAGTCCTTGAGGAATAAGATAATTGCGAGCATAACCATCACGTACTTTAACCAGGTCGGTAGCAAACCCAAGGTTAGGTATATCTTTTTTAAGAATTACTTCCATTTTTCACCTCCTTATTTTAAAAGATCAGCCACGTAAGGCATAAGAGCAAGATGACGGGCTCTCTTAACCGCCTGAGCAACTTTGCGCTGAAATTTAGTAGAAGTTCCTGTAATACGACGAGGTAAAATTTTACCTTGCTCATTAACAAACTTCAATAAAAAGTCAGCGTCTTTGTAGTCAATATACTTAATACCGCTTTTTTTGAAACGGCAGTATTTCTTTTTCTTAACATCAACCGCTATGGGTGTTAAGTATTTTATTTCAGTGTTCGCTTGATTTGCCATTTCGCTTAAGATTAAGAGTTTATAGCATTAGTTTCGCCCGAAATAACCTCAGTTGCCATGCTGGCAGCTTTGTTATTACGTTTCTTTTCATTGTAAGCAACTGCATGCTTATCAAGTGAAACAGTAAGGAAACGAAGAATACGTTCGTCACGCTTAAATGCCACTTCCAAATCGTTGATCAGGCTGCCTTCTGATTTGAATTCAATCAAATGGTAGAAACCCGAAGTCTTCTTTTGGATGGGATAGGCCAACTTACGCAAGCCCCAATGATCTTCGTGTATTATCTCAGCCCCCTTGTCTTTCAGAATTTTCTGAAATTTTCCAACCGCTTCCTTCATCTGTTCATCAGACAAAACGGGAGTCATAATGAAAACGGTCTCATAATTTTTCAACATCTGTTCTTAAGTTAATTACTACTATTCTAATAGGTTTTTTAAACGGACTGCAAAAGTACGAATTATTTTTAATGAATAACCAAAGGGGAAAAGATTTTATCAATTATGGTTATTATACATGGCTATTAGCTTAGCACGACTTAGATTACCTCCATTTAAGATTCATTTTGCTCAGGCTCTGTTCAGGTTCTGTTCACACTCTGTTTATCTTCGCTTTAGCTATTGTTCTATTAGAAGCTAAACCGAACGTAAACCGAATCTAAACAGAGCCTGAAGCGAGTTTAGTAAAAACCAATCCCAATGGAATCAAGTATACCTGATCAGCTCACACCCAGTCATTTCCCAATGGAATCAAGTATACCTGATCAGCTCACACCCAGTCATTCTCTATTTATTCAATGCTTTAATTTTTTCAACCTCAATGACTTTGATCGTCTCTTCTCTATTAATTTTATTTAATAGTTCATTAATTCTGTTTGATTTTATGCATTTCCATAGGTATGAGCTACTAGTAAGCATTAATTTGGCAACCATCTGCCGCCTTTTTATCTCCTTAATGGTTTTAATCTGGAATTGACCGGAACTTTCTATTATTTCATTGCTAATTAGTTGAAAAAGCTTCTTATTCACTTCCATTCTATATGTGGTCACATTTATGAAATCCAATTTCAAAAACCCTTCTTTAAAGTTACTTTTCAATAAAAATAGAATTGAGAGATCTTCCTCTAAAATACTTTTACTTCTAATCTGCTTTAGCAGCTTCCCATTCAAACTCATATGTATGGAAGGAATCTTTTCTTTAGACACTATTATTGCATCAGAATATCTTTTATACCCTAAAGCTTCAAGAGGCTTCATTAGCATAAAATATACTATATCATATAAGTAAAGTAGTTTTAAAATTATGGTAAAATAGCCGTCTATATTCCTTAATTGATCTTTCATATCATGCTATAGAATTATTGCTTAAGTTTACTTTTCCTGTTTCTTATCTAATACAGGCAAATTGAATTAATTGAGCAAACTCTATAAATCTTGCTGTTGCAAACGTCACTTCTTAACTTCATTCACCAACCTTAAATCTTGCATGGCAAATAACCATCCTTATTGCGGGGTTCAACACAATAATTAAAGTAATTAATGCTCTTAACGCACGAATTGTTTTTAGCGTAGAGTTAACAAAACCAATAATATAAAATGTACAGGTAATATAGCTAAATCAATAACTTGCCGCAAATAAAATCTGCTGCTTTGCCATCACCAAATACTGGTTTGTAGTCAATGGAGGGGTTCGACATGAAATAGGCAGTTGCTTCAGTTATTTTGGTGGAATCTGCATCAGCTATAATACCGGCTCCAGATTCAATAATCTCTACCCATTCAGTTTCAGGCCTGACTATTATGCATGGTTTTTTGAAGAAGTATGCCTCTTTTTGCACACCTCCTGAGTCAGTTATTATTAATTGGGCATTCTTTTCTAGTCGTATCATCTCAAGAAAAGATACCGGTTGGATGATTTTAATGTGCTTGTTTGATAACACCAGATTATACAGTTCAGAGCTGAGATTACTGCTTAAAAGTTTGGAGGTGCGAGGGTGAATTGGCATTACTATGTCTTTCCCAAATTGCAATGTAATTTGTTGAAGTGCTGAGAATATAGCCGAAAGTCGCTTGCTGTCGTCAGTGTTATTATCTCTGTGAATTGTTGCAAGAATGTAATGACCGCTGTTAATGCCAATTTGCTCCAATATATTTGACCGCCCTTCGGCTATTTGTGAAAAATAAAGACTGTTATCATACATGATATCACCACAATGGAAAATCATAGGATTATCAATTGATGCTTTACCTTCCTGGTTTTCTTTGAAACCTTCGTTTATCAGATTTCTATATCCGGTTAGAGTAGGTGTGAATAGAAGCGTTGATACATGATCGCACATTATGCGGTTTATCTCTTCGGGCATGCTTTTATTGAAAGATCGTAATCCTGCTTCTATATGTACAACAGGTACATGAATCTTAGATGCAGCAATTGATCCGGCAAGTGTTGAATTGGTATCTCCATACACAAGTAAGTAATGAGGCTTTTCGTTAAGCAGTATTTCTTCAATACCGGCAATCATCTTTGCTGTTTGCTGCCCATGACTTCCACTACCGACGCCCAGATTGTAATGAGGTGATGGGATATTAAGCTCGTTAATGAACACTTGCGACATGTTTTCATCATAGTGCTGCCCGGTATGAACAATCACTTCCTTAATCCTGTCGCTGAAATTATTTGCTATTGCCCTGCTTATTGCTGCGGCTTTTATGATCTGTGGCCTGGCGCCAATTATTGTTACTATTTTGATCATCGTCATAGTTTGCCTTCATCGGCAAAGCTATAATATTTTTCATCTCCTACGATAAGATGATCAAGCACTTTTATGTCAAGAAATTCACCTGATTTCTTTATCTTTTCAGTTAATCGGATATCGCTGTCACTTGGGAATAATCGTCCTGATGGATGGTTATGACAAAGAATGATATTGGCAGCATTCAATTCGAGAGCAATTTTATAAATGCGCTTAGGATCAACTACAGTACTATCTAAACCACCTTCGCTTATGCATTTAATTGATATTTTGCGATTTGCCTTATTGAGGAATAAGACCCAGAACTGTTCATAATTAGTATCAGCAACATGTGGATAAATTAGTTCGAAGGCATCGCGGCTTGAGGTTACATCTTTATTTACAGGGATGTTCTGTGCTCGCTTTCGCATTCCTAATTCAAGAGCTGCAATAATTGTTAATGCTTTCGTTTCTCCTATGCCGGGAATCTTTGTTATTTCGCTAAGCGACATTTTTGATAAAGATGCCAGATTGTTGTTTGCTTTACTTAAAAGTTGTCGTGCAACATCTACTGCAGTTAATTTGGAAGTGCCCGACCTAAGCAATATGGCAAGTAGTTCCACATCACTTAATGCAGATTTTCCTTTAGCCAGTAACTTCTCACGTGGTCTATCTTCCTCTGCCCAGCTCTTAATTCCATTTTCACTATTCCCGTTTGTTTTCTTTATGGATGTAGTTTCCTGACTTTCAGTAGTAGTTGTGTTGTCACTATTTGTGGTCATTGTAGTTTAGAGGTTAGATTATAACTGAGTTATAGAAGTTGGCTAATTTACAAAGTATTTCCTACATATATGAACTCTTACAAAGGGATCGTGTATGATTTAAGAAAAATGCTAAAATTAAAATTAGTGCAGAAATAGAGGAAAGTAAGGTATCTGGGATAATATACTTAGAAGGATTGCGAAACAGCAGTATGAAGAGAGATAATTGAGTAAGCACATTGGCTTATATGCACTTAAGAAAATAGCACAAACGCAATATTAAGAGAGGAAAGTAAAGTAGCAAGATGTCTTTTGCCGTTTATAATTCTATTTAATTAGCTACCATACAGGCTTAAACAAAAAAAGACTGTCCGGTAGAGACAGTCTATTTTTTATAGTAGTTGAAAGGTTACGCCAATTTATTGACTAACTTTGTAAGTTTAGATTTAAGGTTACCGGCTTTATTCTTATGAATGATGGTTTTCTTAGCAAGTTTATCAATCATTGAGATTAGCTTTGGTAATTTTTCGCTGGCTTCAGTCTTGTTTTCAAGAGCACGGAATTTACGAACAGCATTACGCATAGTTTTGCTATAATATCTGTTTCTTACGCGCCTCTTTTCGTTAGCTCTGATTCTCTTTAATGCCGATTTATGGTTTGCCATTTTATTATATTCTTTATTTGTAGTCCGTAGGGGAATCGAACCCCTATTACCAGGATGAAAACCTGGCGTCCTAACCGTTAGACGAACGGACCCTGTATTGTTTGTTTAGGGACTGCAAATGTACAACTATTTTTGAATCCTCCAAACAGTAGCGTCATTTTTTTTCATTTTTTTACATGCTTCCTAAAAATCTATTTAATTTATTGTTTTTCAACGTTTTATTAGCAAATAATACTTGAAATTACGCTGAATTTCATCAATTTAATTACATTTTTAGCTTAAAATTGTGCTGCCGGTTTAGCAATTTCTTCGTGATCGCCTTGAAAACGGAATCCGAGGCGTTTACCGGTAACAAGTTTAACCGATGAGCTTGCCTGCATATCTTCTACACGAACTAGCTTAACTTCATCGTAAGGAGGGGTTAGTAAATCGAAATTCAATGTGTAAACTATAGCCGATCTTATTATATCTTCCATGGCTGTTTCGGTAATAATCGATGCCTGGAAGTTATGATAGAGTTGACCTATTTCACGTTTTCCTTCAATGAAATAGTGCTGTTCTTTATTAACGAAGATTCTTCCTATCATGTAACCGAGATCGTTAGGTCGGTTGAAGATAAATGAGTCGGCCAAAAAATTGTAGATATTTATTACACCGCAGTAGCTACGCTGAGCATCTTCATTTATGTACTGGGTCTTCATAACCTCATGTAATCGTGGAAACTGAAAGATGTTTGTATGCAACATGAATATCAGAACATCTCCTCCAAAAGTAAGCTCTACCTTGTAATCGTCGGTTTCATGATACTCAAATCTAACTTTATTGAGGCTCTTAAATTTCTCGTTGTACTCTTTCTCAAGGTTTCTTAACACTTTCTTTATCAGTTGAAAAGATAAGTAGGTTTTATTGAATACATCTTGTTTTAGAAGGGCCTTTGTGCGCAAGGCTTCGAATACACTAGTGTCCATGAGGGTTGTTTTAAAATGCGACCAAAGTTATCGAAAACTTTGTAGTTTATGGTACTGTTGTAACTTAACTTTTTAATTGAAAATTGTATTCTTGGGTGCTGTGGTTATTAGATTTTCACAGCTGATGCAACCGATATACCATCAATAGCACTCGAAACAATGCCACCTGCATATCCTGCACCTTCACCACAAGGGTATAATCCTGATATCTGTGGGTGCATTAATGTGTCGTCGTTCCTTGGAATCCTTACAGGTGATGAGGTTCGTGATTCTACTGCAGTAAGTACAGCATCATCAGTGAGGAATCCCTTCATCTTTTTATCAAAGTCGATGAATGCTTTCTGTAGTCTGTAGGTAATAAAGTGTGGAAAGATGTCTTTAAGTTCAACACTCATCAATCCGGGGTTATATGAGCAATCGGGTAAGGTGGCTGAGAGTTTATCATCTATGAAATCGGTTAAGCGCTGAGCCGGTGCTTTATAAGTGCCTTGTACCGTTTCAAATGCTCTCTTTTCAATTGCTCTTTGGAATTCAAGTGCTGCAAATGGCCCGAATTGTCCGTACTCATTTTCCCAGTCGCCCGGTTCAATAGCAACGGCTATACCTGAATTTGCATAGGGTGAGTTACGTTTTGAGTTTGACATTCCATTAACAACAGTTTCACCGTTCTCTGTTGCAGATGGAACAATAGTACCACCGGGGCACATACAAAAACTAAAAACACCTCTGCCTTCTACTTGAGTTACAAGTCCGTATGTTGCAGCAGGTAGGTGCTCTCCACGATGCGGCATACGATATTGTATAGTGTCGATCAATGCCTGAGGGTGTTCAATCCTAACACCTAATGCAAATGGCTTAGGTTGAAGCAGTATTCCTTGGTCATTAAGCATATAATATATATCTCGTGCTGAATGGCCTGTGGCTAATATCACATCATTAGCATAGAATTCGTTCCCGTTTTGATCTCTTACACCTTTAATCTTCTGCCCTTTAAGCAAAAGTGTTGTTACTTTCCTGTTAAAATAGACTTCACCACCCGATTCAAGAATTGCTCTTCGCATAGATGCTATGATATTAGGTAGTTTATCGGTACCAATATGCGGATGAGCATCATACAGAATTTCGGGTTGTGCACCATGCTCCACAAAAAGCTTAAGAACATCGCTAACATTGCCACGTTTTGTGGATCGGGTATATAGTTTACCATCCGAATAAGTACCGGCACCACCCTCTCCGAAGCAGTAGTTTGAGTCGGTATTTAAACAGACCCCTCGATTTATTGAAGAGATATCATACTTGCGGGCTTTAACGTCTTTACCTCGTTCAAGAATAATTGGCTTTAATCCGCGCTTTATCAATGTTATTGCCGCAAATAATCCGGCAGGACCTGCTCCTACAATAATGACAGGTCTTTTGTTGCCTACATTAGGCAGAGCAGTTGGAATTATGCGGTCGGTAACAGGAGGATGTTCTCCAATATATACTTCTACTTTAAGGCGGAATACAATTTTAGTTCTGGCGTCAATAGATCTTTTTAATGGTTTGATGTGGTATATTCTTCCTTGCGGAATGCCGAGGATTGATGCCACAATGTGCTTCCATCTAACAGGATCTGACGCTTCTGATGGATTTAACTTTATCTCAAGTTCTTTGCGCATAATAATTTGTCTCCCGGTATTCAACAAATATTAAAGGGAGAGTGCAATGGTTTATTCAAAGGTGAAGGAGAGCAGAAACAGTTTTGAATTTATCCTTTCGATACCTGATGTGTAAATGGTGCCTTCGCGACGCATGATATCATTTATACCGTACGACATTTTAACTTCTACTCCAAACTTAAAGTAAGTGGTGTAGAAATCTAATCCGGCACCTAATTCAGCATATAGATCACTTTTCTCTATTGCAATGTCTACCACATTGTTTGCTTCTTTTTTCTTTGAATCGCTGGCAAGATCAAGTGAATAGCGTGCTCCGCCTATCCAATATGGTCGCATATTATTGAACCGGTTGCCCTTAAATTTAAGATTAAGAGGAAACTCAACAAAAGTGGATTGCAGCTTTTTGCTTACAGTTGCTACATCATGCTCACCTTCGAAATAGGTACTGATAACATAATTAATATCACGTTCACCAAAAGATAATGATGGCACAAAGCGAAGATCCCAATTATTAGATATGCGCAAATTAGATACTATTCCTATCGTGAAACCAAAGGCCGGAGTATGCTCAATACTCATCAGGTGCGATGAATCGGAATACAGATCAGGAGTTTGCAATGCGTAGTATGGAACATTCTGAAATCCGGGAGTAGTTTTTATGGTAAAGAGCATTTGGTTCATCCCAAGGATAAATCCAAAATGATAAGGTGCTTCATCGTATCCGGGTAAGTTTCGAACCTGCCGGTGTTGGGCATTAACCTGGTAAATAGAACCAATTATGACTGCTGTAACAATTACTAATCTTTTTAGAAACTCCACTACTGTACGGTTTATGGTCATTAACGCAACTTAACTCTATTTATTTTAATGCAATCGATCATAAAAAGTAACTGCCTACTCATTCATGAATTGCTTTACTGTTAATCCTGAAGTAAGCAATTCAATTGCTTCATTTAACAATTGCTCACCATTAACAGGCACAACGCCAACATGTTCACATACCAATCCGCCTGCTATATTTGATAGAGCCGCAGTTAGCCATGTATCAGTTTTAAGTGCACGACATAAAGAGGCAACGCTTATTACAGTATCGCCTGCACCCGAAACATCAGCTATTTTTCGCAGATGAGCAGCCAAATGATATTCAATAACTTCGTTTTCAGTAACTTCACGCATAAATAAACCATTCTCTGATAATGTAACCATTAATGATTTTATATTCTGCTTTTCCTGCCACTGTGCACAAGCCTGTTTTATTTTCTCGATATTGGTTAACTCAATATCTTGCTTAAGCCCTTCTCTAAGCTCTTTCAGATTAGGCTTAAACAAATCAATTGATTTATAGCAACTAAAGTTCTTTTTCTTAGGATCAACAACAACCGGGATGTCATGTGCGTTACTCAGTTTAATAATATGTTCTATAACTCTCTCAGTAAGAACTCCTTTGTTGTAATCCTGTAGAATTATAATATTAACTTCATCGTGCAGAATAAGATGCTCAATTTTACTAATTAAGTGATTTTCATCATTCTCTGATAAGTCGGAGTCAATCTCTTCATCAACTCTTAATAGTTGAGCATTGTTACCAATGATCCTGAACTTGGTGGTTGTTATTCTGTTATCGCTATGAATAATGCCTTTGGTTAAAATATTTTCATGTTCGAGCAGAGAGCAGAACTCCGACCCTTTAAGGTCATTGCCAATTATTGAGCATAAAACTGGTTCTGCGCCAAGTGATTTAATATTAAGTGCAACATTTGCGGCACCACCAAGCATATTGTTTCTTTTCTCGAGAAGTACTACAGGAACAGGAGCTTCGGGCGATATCCTCTCAACCTTTCCCCACAAATATGAGTCGATCATCACATCTCCCACAATTAAAACTTTAAGTTGTGAGAAGGCTTTAAATAACTGAAGTAGGGTTTGCTGAGAAACATTCATAGTCTGGAAATAAAATGCAAAATTAATAAAATAGCTCTAACGAGCAGATTTGTGACTTAAACGTTTCAAGGGGAAATGTTGCCAAAGAATGTATCATTAAAATTAACGAGATAAAGTTCTTTTGATGCTCGTGTTACAGCTGTGTACAGCCATCTTACAAATGAACTGTCAATCATCTCCTGCTTAATATAGCCTGCATCAATAAATACAGCATCCCATTGTCCACCCTGGGTTTTATGACAGGTAAGGCAGTGAGCAAACTTAGCTTGTACTGCATTGAAAAACTGATCGTTCCTCACCTTTTCAAGTTTGGCTTTACGCGATGAGAGTTCAGTATAATCTAGTAATATTTCTTCTTTGAGCTTCTGCATTTCATCGAATGGCATTGAAGGGGTAGTTACATTTATCGATTCTAGCAGAAGCTTTAATTCAACAACTTCCATTTCCGGATAATCGACTAATTGCACAGTAACATCAGCAAAATGAAAGCCATACATCTCTTTTTTATTCATTATTCTTCTTACCTCAATAAGATCACCGTTGGCTATAAAGCCGGCTTTAGATGATATAGGCAACCAGAAATAGTTGTTCTTGGTTATCATCATTATGTCGCCAGCCGATAACTCAGTTTCCCTGAATAAGATACGCGAGCGTATTTCGCTATTAAAAAGGTTAGCACGTTTATTGGAGCGGGTGATGATTACAGTATTTTCAACTCCGTACCTGTTATAACATGAGTTAAGTGCATCTTCAAATTCTGTTCCATCAATTGCTTTTATGTCTTTGAAGGATTTTAGGTTGAAGAAAGGTAATTGCGGATCATCATTTGCAAGCTTTCCTCTTAAAATAGTTGCATTCCATAAAATACCACTTTCAAGCGACTGGCGCACAACCTCATTTAACTCATAAGCTTGTATGTCAAGGTGATAATGTTTTTGCAAAATTTCAATATCCAACGCAGGACTTGAATCAACTCCAACCGGAGGAAGCTGGGCATTATCGCCTATTAAAAGTAATTTACAACCTTCATTGGCATATACATAAGCTATAAGGTCTTCGAGCAAATCGCGGTGCGAATATATACCCTGCTCATCTGAATTGGAAGGGCCTTGCACCATTGATGCTTCATCAACTATAAATATTGTATGCTTGTGCGGATTAGCAGATGGCAACATGACCATGCGACCATCTTCGCCGGTAAATGCTTTATATATTTTTCGATGTATTGTATTAGCCTGCTTGCGAGAATATCCTGCAAGTACCTTTGCAGCTCTACCAGTTGGAGCAAGTAAAACTGATTGAAGTCCGATAACCGGTAGCACTCTTACCAGTGCACTTACTAAGGTTGTTTTACCAGTTCCTGCATACCCTTTGATGAGGAAAGCAGATCTTTTGGATTGTGTACTCTTTTCACTAATGAAATCAGAGAGGAGCTCAACTAACTTCAACTGACCATGTGTAGGTTCGTGACCTATCTCCTTTATAATAGCCTCCGACAATTGCCGGGTGTTCAATTCAATCATTTTTTCTTTATCTCTTACAATAACTCTACTCTTACCTAAGCACAATATATAATTAAAATGGGTATCCGATTCCAAAGTTCCAGTTGATATCCTTTAACTGAAAACCCGTTGGCAGGAACATCCTGTTTCCTAAAGGTAAAGCAGGATCATATAGCTTCAACCCCCCATCTATCCTGAATATAAAAATACTGAAGTCAAATCTTAATCCCATACCTACATCAACAGCAAGCGATCTAACAAGGGTATTCCATTTGAATGTACCACCCGGAAAATCAGTATTTTCATCAAGCAGCCAGATGTTACCAATATCAGTAAACAAAGCACCTCTGAGGTATCTGTACATTGGAAAACGATATTCTATATTTCCTTCCAACCACAAATCACCTACATTTTCAAGGAAATTCGAATTATCGGATGAGTATTCACCTGGGCCAAGTGATCTCACAGGCCACCCTCTCATACCATTAGCCCCTCCGGCAAAGAACCCCTTTTCAAAAGGCAGTGAGATGGAGTTTCCATAAGGTATACCAATTCCGAAAGCAAAACGGTAAACCACTTGCTGATGGACCATTACGGGTTTGTAAAACCGAAAATCGAGATCTGTCCTGAAATATTGTGCATAACGAATCCTCATTAGTGTGAACTTCCCCTCTTCATCACGAGTGGCATTAGTTACATTACTTAACAAGTTGAGCAAGTTACCTGCAGGTTCAGCATTAATTCTGAAATAAAAGAAATTGCTTCTATTACTAAGGTTTTGGTTGTTAAAAACATACGAATACTTCATTGCCAGTATTAAATGGTTGCTATACTGGTTAAAGAATCGCGGGTCTTTTAAACTTAATAAACGGTTGGTAAATGCTGAATCTCTCACAATGCTTATGCTGCTAAGATCAACCGGAGAAAAGAAGTGCTTAGAGACATCCGAAGCATTCCATTCATAAAAAAGTGAGACTTTTGAAAGATAGCGTTCGTATTGCGACCTTAATTCATAATTAAAGCCTAAGCCCAGACTTGTTTTTGGGCGTGCATTTTGATATTGAGATCTAAATTTAATGGGTGTGATGAGAGTTGGGAAATCAACGCCGGTTTCAAAACCCGCTTCAAGTGAATTGAATATGCCCAGATGCGTATCTTTATCTTCCTCCCCTAACGAAGGCTTTATCTCAAAACCTCCGAAAGCTCTGAACCTGAATGTTTCAGCACCCATAAAAATATTTCTGTTACGAAATGAGATGCCACCACCAAGTCCTATCATTCCTTCAATGTTAGTTAATTCGGGACTTATAGTATACTCATTCACCTTCGATCTTACCATTCTAACCTCACAATCAAGCAGTTCTTCATATTCACCAACAGCTATTGAGGTATCACTGGCTGGCTTAACATTCACCGAAACGTAATTGCTTAATCCAAGGTTTTGTATACGGTTATATGTTTGATTGATATTTCTCTGGCTAAAATATTCGCCCGGTTTAACAAACAAGGCACGCGAAAGTGCTATAGGCCTAAGCCTCAACGATTGTCTGTATGTTTGGTAAAAAAGCGGGAGAGTATCAGATGCCGATCGGAAGTATTGCAAAGTATCAAGTTTTCTAAGGGTATCTTCAACTTTGGGAAGATCAGAATTAATATATATCTTGTTAATTAGATACCGCTTGTGCGGAAGGCCACCACTTTGACCTTCGAGTGACTGGTTTCTATCCTGAACGTATGAAGAACCATTGCGGTTAAGAACAACCAGTCTAATATCGGCCTTTTTATGTCGACCGGTAGTATCAACTTCAAAATAGATAAAATCGCTGGTGAAAGCATAATACCCTGAGTTACGAAGTAACTGAGTTATTCTGTCACGTTCGGCGGTCATAAGGTAAGCATCATACTGGAGACCGGTACTAATAAGGGAATTAGATGACAAAACTATCTTTCTGATGGTATCATCGGTTATAATACGTTCAATATTACCAAATTTAAAAGGCTCATCGGTATGAGTGTAGTAGTAAACTTTTGCCTTGCCGTTTTTAATTGCGACAGAGCTGGTCATTTCGCCGGTGAAAAAGCCCTTATTAGCTAGATACTGTTTCATCGGGATCAAAGAATTATGAACCAATAAAGTATCCAGCACTATTGGAGCTTCAGCAAAGTTGTTAAGAATCCAGCGGTTAAAACGACTTCGGGTATTATCATGAAAAGCATCCCATATCCATACTCTGGTTCTCAAGAGGCCAAGAAACTTTCTGTTGGGTTTAGGCTGAGCAAAATTCAGAAGATCAGACTGGGAAATACTAACGTGATCAGTTCTTACGATATTCTGGGTAAGTAAATATCCACCTCTTCGTTCCACCCTTCGCGAAACGCTACAGGATGCTAACAACAAGGCCAACAGTACGAATATATATAGTTTAGTTGCGTTTTTCAACTGCCGAAAGCATTGATAGGATACTACTGCAAACATACTAAAATTATCAATGGCAGTTTATGGAATATGCAATTAGGGTGAAGCAATAAAATCAATTATTTACAGAATGTGCTATGCAATACAATATTAAAAAAGGTGAACAGGTGAAAAATTGTTCGTCATAAGCACAGGGTAACTGATTGTAAAAAAAATTAAAAAAATTTTCTAAAACATTTGGTAGTTTAAATTATCATCGTAAATTTGCAGCCTCATTCAGAACAATGGGAGCATAGCTCAGCTGGTTCAGAGCACCTGCCTTACAAGCAGGGGGTCACAGGTTCGAACCCTGTTGCTCCCACAGAAAAAAGCCGCAAAACTGCGGCTTTTTTTATTATCCCTATATTAAGCATTAACACAATGCCTTACACATACATACTTTACTCACCATCACTTGATCGCTATTATATCGGATCAACAAGAGACACTTCTCCCTTCCATCAAAATCAATTTTTCTTTGTTTTTAATTGAAAACTCAAATCATGATTTTATGAAAATAGGTATTATCGGCACAGGAACTGTCGGACAAACTCTTGCTGAAAAATTGAATAAAATGGGGCACTCGGTAGTTATCGGTACTCGAAATGTTGAGGAGAAACTTTCATCTGAAAACCCTGATCAGTATGGCAATCCACCTTTCTCTCAATGGCAGCAGGCAAATTCAAATATCCCTCTGGTTAACTTCGGTGAGGCTGCAGAGTACGGTGATATTATTATAAATGCTACCAAAGGAAGTGCCTCTATTTATGCTCTTCACGAGGCCGGTGAGAATAATCTTCGCAATAAGATTCTTATTGATGTAGCTAATCCATTGGATATGTCAAAAGGCATGCCTCCTTCATTAATTCCTGAATTATCAAATACTCATTCTCTTGGAGAGGAAATACAACAAAAATTCCCTGACTCAAAAGTTGTGAAGACATTTAATACAATGTGGGCAGGTATTATGGTAAACCCCCAGACTGTGAATAATGGTGACCATACCAATTTTATTTGTGGCAATGATGCCAGCGCCAAGCAAGAGGTTAAAAATCTTTTGATTGAAATGGGTTGGAAGGCCGACTGCATTATTGATATCGGAGATATTTCCTCAGCACGGGGTACCGAATCGTTTCTGCCTGTATGGCTGCGCATCATGAATGCCAAACAGTCGGCAGCATTTAACCTGAAAATCGTCGAATAATCAAATTGTAAACTATAAACATTCATTCATTAATCCAGTAAAAAATTTTATGTTTGATAAGAAGCCAGCCGATTGGTTTAACCGAAACCTAAGTGATGGCGGCCCTATATATATGGAAACAAGTCCGGGGGAATTTATAATTGAGCCTTGGAATGCATTTTCATCATTGCTAATCATTATTCCGGCAGTTTATTGGCTGATCAGGATGAAAAAAGAGGGTAATTTAAATACTATGGCCTGGATCGCTATAGTGTTAATCATGGCTGGAGGTTTAGGAAGTGCGCTTTTTCATGCTTTCAGAGCTTCGGTTTTCTTCCTGATTATGGATGTGTTACCAACAGCGCTTCTAACGATTACTCTCTCCGTATTTTTCTGGATAAAGGTCCTTAAAAAATGGTGGTTTGCACTAATAATTTACATACCTCTATTTAGTCTGCGTTTTTTATTTGTAACTCTACCTGAACATACTGCTATAAATCTTTCGTACTTTATTACTGGAGTCAGCATAGGATTGCCATTGTTAATTTATCTGTATCAAACAAATTTTATTAAATGGGAAAGCGTGGTAATGACAATAATTAGCTTCAGCATTGCCCTGTTATTCAGGCAACTCGATAAGTTACATATTGAAGTACTGCCAATGGGGACTCACTTTCTGTGGCATACATTTTCGGCAGTAGGTGCATTCTTTATGCTCGATTATTTAAATTATGTGCTGGCAAGAAAACTTGTGAGTGCTTCTTAGCTTTATTAGTTCATTTGCTCTTAATTGCCCTGAAAAAACTACAATTTAATCACTATTTTTGCCCATAAAAAAGATATATGCTCTGTATAATTCGCCACGAAACCGATCCATATTTTAATATAGCTGCTGAAGAGTATGTTTTAAAAAACTTTACCGATGATTGCTTCATGCTTTGGCGCAATGAGCCATGCATTATTGTTGGTAAACATCAAAACACTCTGTCTGAAATAAATATAGACTATGTCAGGGAGAAGCAAATAAAGGTGGTACGACGATTATCAGGTGGAGGAGCAGTATTTCATGACCTTGGTAATCTGAATTTTACTTTTGTTGCTAACACAGAGCAGGGTCACAATATGGTTGATTTCCATAAGTTTACCAAACCTATTATTGATGTCCTGCAGACTCTTGATATTCATGCTGAATTTTCAGGCCGTAATGACTTGGTAATTGATGGACGAAAATTCTCTGGTAATGCTGAACATGTTTATAAAAACAGAGTTCTTCATCACGGAACTTTACTATTCTCAGCGGTAATGTCCGATCTGGTTAATGCTTTAAATGTAGATCCATCTAAATTTTCCGACAAAGCAGTAAAGAGTGTAAGAAGCCGTGTGACTAACATCAGCGAACATCTTAAAAAAGAGCTTACAGTACTGGAGTTCAGGGATCTCATTATGGATTTTATTGTAAAATCAACCCCAAATGCTGAGTTTTATTCATTTTCTGAAGATGATAAGAAAGCAATAACTAAGCTTCGCAATGAAAAATATTCTACCGATGAGTGGAATTATGGCAATTCGCCAGATTACACTTTCACTAAAAAGATAAAAACTGCAGGCGGTCATGTTGAAGTTGCTCTGGTTGTTGAGAATGGCATAATCCAACAGGCAAGAATTTATGGCGACTATTTCCATTTGCTTGATCCTCTCGATCTTGAGAATGCGCTTGTAGGAGTAAAACACAATGAAGCAGATATAAGAAAAATTGTATCACAGTTCTCTCTCGATAATTACTTTGTGAATATCTCTGAAAATGAACTGGTTTCTTCTTTATTATAGATTTTATCTTTTACCGGAATGTATAGAATAGGCCATGGATTTGATGTACATAAACTGGAGAGTGGTTATCCACTTATTCTTGGTGGTGTAAATATTCCCTGGCACTTAGGTGCAGTTGGTCATTCTGATGCTGACACTCTAACTCATGCAATTTGTGATGCACTCCTAGGTGCAGCAGCTTTGGCTGATATTGGCACTCACTTTCCCGATACTGATTCCACATACAGAGGCATAAGAAGCACTTTACTGCTTGCAAAAGTCGTGGACATGATTAAAACAAATGGTTATAAAATAGGGAATATCGACTGCACAATTGCTTTAGAAAAACCTAAGGTAGGTGATTACATACCTGAAATAAAGAAGAATATAGCTGATATACTGAATATTGAACCAACATCCATTGGCATCAAGGCAACAACCACCGAAACACTTGGTTTCATAGGAAGAAATGAAGGAATAGCCGTTTGGGTTGTTGCTTTGTTATTATCTGAAAAAGTTACAGTATGAACATACGATACGTTCCACAAGAAGAGATCAATAGGGCACTTTGGGATCAGTGTATAAAAACGGCAGTAAATGGTAGGGTGTATGCCTTTACATGGTATCTGGATATCATGGCCGATAATTGGGACGCATTAGTTATGGGTGATGAGCATTACGAAGCTGTATTTCCTCTTACCTATCGTAAAAAATTCGGCATTCATTATTTATACCAGCCATTCTTCACTCAACAGCTTGGAGTTTTTTCAATAAAACAGATTACTCCTGAATTGATTACTGAATTTCTGGAAGCTATTCCTCCCAAATTTTTATTTGCTGAAATTAATCTTAATTCACTAAATAAGCCCGACCCTTCAAGGTGGAATGTGTCGCAGAATGTAAACTACGAGCTTGATCTTATTGAGCCTTTCGAGCCAATCTATAAAAGGTTTTCAAATAACATAAAAAGGAATGTTAGCAAAGCCGAAGAGAAAGAAATAAGAGTTTCTGACACAGTGAATCCTGAAGAAATTGTAAAACTTTTTAGAGAGAACCGGGGCGCTACACTCGAAAAGCTTAAGGATAACGACTATCGTAAACTGCTGCAGCTTATTTATCATGGCATTCACATGCAAATTGCCTTCAGTTATGGTGCATATACTGCAAAGAATGAATTATGTGCAGGCATGATTATTTTTATCAGCCATTATAAAGCTACATTTTTGTTTTCCGCTACAAATAAAGATGCCAGAGATAGTGGTGCAATGCATATGCTGATAAGCCAATTTATATATTCGGCAGCGGGAAATCATCTTACTCTCGACTTTGAAGGTTCAAATGATCCTCATCTTGGAAGATTCTATAAGAGCTTTGGTGCTCAAAAAATTGTTTATCCTTCCGTATCTTTCAATCGGCTCCCCTTCCCTGCCCGTAATTTCTTTTCAATCTATAAAAAAGTACGAAAACTGAGGACTTCGCATGAAGCATAATGCAATTAGAGAGTTTTTGAATTAAGACATACTATCTGCTTGCTCATGACTTTCTTATCGCGCTATAGCAGCAAACTTCTCATTTTCTGAATGTTACATCAAACAGAAGTGAACATTTCTGCCATCAGATGGTTTCATTTGAAATGAGGCACCTCCAATTTTTGGTCTGCTCATCACACTTCAACTGATATAATCTTTACTACTTAATTATAAAACCTAGGTTTACTCTAAGTGCTAACCAAAACTAAACTATGAAGATTATAATCTTACATCTTATAGCATTGCTGCATTCCATGTCTGTATATAGCCAGAATCTATATACTCAATCGAATGCTGCCAACATGCAAAATGAGGCAAATTCAGTTACAGGATGGACAGGTCCTGCAAATATCACCTCATCAACCGATAATCCTTATCATGGTACCTGGGCAATAAAGATTGAAACAACCAGTGCCGGCCGTGATGCCTCTTATACTTTTAGTGCACAAATTGGGACTACCTATAATATAAGTATCTGGGCACGAAAAGGAAGTAACAACAGCAACTCTGCATTTAATAACTGGGTTGGCTTTACAGGTTTCTCAAATACCGGAATATCCAGTACAACATGGACTGAATATACATTTACAGTCACAGCTACAACAGCCAACCCCATTATACGGGTATATGGTGCAACAAGTGGACCGAATGGTAGATCTGCTTTCATCGATGCAATTACAATTACTGCTCAAACTAATTCCGGGGATACTCAACCGCCTACTGCCCCAACAAATTTGGTTGCTTCAAATACCACAGCTAACTCTACTAATCTTGCCTGGAATGCCTCAACAGATAATGTTGCTGTAACAGGATACCGTGTGCGACAGAATAATGTGGTTATAGCAACTGTGAGTGGTACTACCTTAAATTATAATGTAACAGGATTAACTGCCTCAACTGCATATAGTTTTAATGTGGTTGCTTTTGATGCTGCCAATAATGTTTCGCCTGTGAGTAATACTGTACAGGTTACTACATTGGCCGGTGCTGATACTCAACCGCCTACTGCCCCAACAAATTTGGTTGCTTCAAATACCACAGCTAACTCTACTAATCTTGCCTGGA
>OBJA01000116.1_pt1 | contig 80308 bp, 61 predicted proteins | sample 1519751 | NCBI WGS metagenome assembly OBJA01 (sample SAMEA3881238, study PRJEB22517) | soil metagenome | biome: lake sediment; feature: soda lake sediment; material: sediment, water from around vicinity | place: India | collected 2013-12-23 | depth 3 m | reverse complement strand
TAGAATGAACAAATAGTCCCGGTTTATGAAAAAGAAATAAATACTGACAGTATTTGAAGCGAGAGGCGAGGGGAAAAACTAAAGAAAGAAGTGTAAACTATAACGGTTACGTGTATGAGTAGTGGCGGAATACGGGGCTTTTTCCTGTCAAGATACGATGAACTTGATGCGAGGTAGAACGCTCGAATACGCTACAACCCCCGCCATTACTTATACACGATGTTAGCGGCTGCCATTTTTTCCTACCAAAAATAATCAATTATTCCATTATCAAATCAAATAATTTTTTTGGGTTTACTTTATTGTTAATCCAGATTTCTTCCATCGACGCCCCTTCTATAAAGGAAATTCCGTTTGCTTCCAGCCTTTTGACAACTACAATAGAATCAACCTGTAATACTTTTAGAACATCCTCAATTGGAGCATTAGTTATTCTTTCAATAAGGATGGTGTCAAATTTTGGACTCTTTTGTTGCTGAATGACTAATAAAATTGATATAACAGCAACAACTATTGTCGATAGAATAAAAACACGCTTTTTGAAATGAATTTTCAAGGCTTTCCAGTTGAGTATGACATGTAATACTGTAAACACGACAAAGAAAACACCAAGAATTTCATGTACAACCTCTGTATATCCATCAAATATATGAAAAAACATTAGTAAACCTGAGAGGGCAACAACTAGGAAAATTATAGTTATTAATGGGGTGATAAAACTTCTGCTCAACTTCATAATACATCTTTTTTAATTGAATGAAGAAAATCGTGTTTCAAGGTTACTAAGCCAATTTTTCCTTTTTTCTTGACTTACAGATTTAACTGAAGTAAAACTAATCCATTTCAGTCGCTTATATCCCATTGTCTTAAAAACGCTTCGTAACATCACTTTTCTAATCAAATTACCTATTAGTAAGGAATACATTATTTGGGGCTTATTCATTGTAGTGATAATTGTTACACTTCTCATTTTTTTTAAAAGTGGCACTAAGCCGAAGCCTCGGGGATGATGGTCATATACCACGCCAGGAAATAGTACACGGTCTATAAAACCTTTGGTAGTTGCAGGCATAATATCCCACCAAATAGGAAAAATAAAAATTAAGTGGTCAGCTATTTTTAAACGCTCGTTGTAATCAATTACCTGTGGGTCGATGGGTTGGTGTGCAACGAAAGCTTGTAAGTCGTATTGTGTCATTACGGGATTAAACCTGTCATTGTCAAGATGCATAAGGTCAACTTCGTGACCAGCCTTTTGAAGACCATTCGTTACCGCATTAAGAATAGCGTTGCAAAAGCTACTTTCATAGGGGTGGTTAAATACAATTACTGTTCTCATTTTATTACTGTTTGAATACAGTGCAAAATTGAGAAACAATTTACCCTTCGGACGATAACAATTGTTAATAAATTGCGAGGAGATTCACGAACACTTACAAAAACAAAAAAATGTGATTATATGAACTTACAGCCTGTTGCGTATTCTGCTTAATGAAACAGAAGTAATTCCTAAATAGGAAGCAATGTAATGCTGTGGAACACGCTGAACAATATGAGGATAATTTTCTATCAATTCTTCATAGCGTTTTTGAGGATTATTTTTAAGGAATGAGTACAAAAGTTGTTGAGATTGAAAAAGCCGTCTGAATAAGTGGTCTTCTAATTTCTTTCTTAATTCAGGGGAACTTTCTAGAATCATCTGAAAATCCTTTTGTGATAAAGTTTTTAAGATACAAGGTTCTAAACTTTCGATACTGTATAAACTCGGTTGATTTGTCCTAAAACTCTCAATAGAAGAAACCCCGTCTCCTTCAAAGAAAAATTGAGTTGTAATTTCTTTACCGTCATTATTTATCCAAGTCCGCAAACAACCTTTCTCGATAAAGAACATTGTTTTTGAGATTTGCCCTTCTTGTAAAAGAATTGTCTTAGCTGGAATTTCCTGCTGTTTAAAAAAATGGTAAAATTCTTTCAATTCGTTCAATATTACAGACGTTAATATCTTCATAGCACGGTCCTCTATGGTTGCCGCTAACTTATTTATATGTATTGAAAAATCATACTTATACGCCAAAAATGGATGGCTTTGTATGGTTTTGTCATGTTTTATTTTTTTCAAAGATATGCTTTTTTTATAAATCGTCAAAGGGCGATTTTATTTTTTGTATGCTCTTGTTACTCACATGGGTATAGATCTCGGTGGTCTTGGAACTCTTGTGTCCCAAAATCTCTTGTATATACCGTAAATCAGTGCCGTTTTCTAATAAATGGGTGGCGTAACTGTGTCGCAACCAGTGTAATGTTACGGGCTTTTTTATGCCGGCTTGCTTTACGGCTTTCTTTAATACGCTTTGTAAACTCTGCTCACTATACTGATCTCCTGATTTCATGCCTTCAAATAACCATACCTTGGGCTTGTAATCTAAATAGTATTTGCGTAACATTTCTATGGTTTTTTCTGATAAGGGGGCAATCCGATCTTTCTTGCCTTTTGCTTGTTTTATGAGTAAAACACCTCGCTTACTGTCTACATGTTCGGGTTTTAAGTGTAGTAATTCACTCCTTCGTAATCCGCAGGAATATATTAAACTTAACATGGTCTTGTGTTTCGTATTCCGTAATGATTGCAACAACAATTTTACTTCTTCTTTGCTCAATACATTGGGCAGTTTATGCTCGCTGCGCGGGCGTTCAAAAGATTCTACGTTTAATCGGCTCCGTAATACTTCTTTAAAAAATAATTTCGATGCATTTACTACCTGATTCTGATAAGAATAACTGTACTTATTTTTAAGTATGTACTCGTTTACAAACACTACCATGTCTTCTGCAATAATTTCTTCGGCCGATTTTGGCAACATGAAAATTAAAAAGGTTTTTACCGATTCGCAATAGGTGTTTATGGTTGATTCACTATACCGTTTGTGCTTCATCCATTTTGTAAATGCTCTCATGTGCATGGCTAATTGTTCCGATTGTTCCGCAGTTATATTCTTGCTTTCGAGCGGCTTATCTTGTTCCGATTTTATGAACCGTATGTGTGGAAAATCTGATTGTAAGGCATGAACCCTGTCTATGGTGTATGCAACGTGCCAAACCTTCTTTTTATCGCTCCAAACCGCTTGATGTTGCTGCTTTAATTGATGTATTATATGAGCATTATACGTAAATTCAAGAGCTATGCGAGTTTCGCCTCGTAAGGTAATTTTTTTTGCTATCATGGTGTTTAAGTATCTAGTAAGTATAGTAATTGTGCGACTGTACAAATATATACATTTTTTTAATATCAAATGTGTTTGTTGAAATATGCGTAAATTCAACCAGCAAACGCATCTAATTAAAAAAAGCTGAAAGTCTTTATTATTTTAGCCCAATGGCAACACCTTGGGTTATAATAGCGTCAGTCGAGGGATGAGGATAATGTATATTTGAAAAAAACATGCCACTGCGTAGCGAAAAAAAATATACCTGTAATTAAGATGCATTTGCTCTGGAAATATGTCTCAAATTCAATAGAATTCTGCGTAATAAAATCTTACCGTATATAATACGTGTGCACATCTTTGTCTTAAAATCATCATAACAAAACACCGTAAATCAAGTATTTCTTTGTATACTAAGGATTTTTTTTACACATTTGTAAAAACATTGTACAGTGAAATTAGGAGTTGATATTGGTTCTACAACAGCAAAAATAATCATGCTTAATGGGGCAGGAGATATCCTATTTTCTCGGTATGTGCGACATAAAGCTCAGGCACGTACGTGTATCGTTTCTATTCTTCAAGAGCTTTTACTTGAAATGGGCGATGTAGAACTGTCGCTATCTTTTACCGGTAGTGCGGGAATGGGAGTGGCAGAAAAGGCACAGTTTCCATTTGTGCAAGAGGTTATTGCTGCTTCTGAGGTTATTCAAAGGGTATTTCCTAACACGCATACGCTTATTGATATTGGGGGCGAAGACGCTAAGCTTATCTTTTTTGAAGAAGGAAAAGCTCCGGATATTAGAATGAATGGAAGCTGTGCCGGGGGTACTGGTGCGTTTATCGACCAAATTGCTACACTCTTAGATGTTCCGGTTGAACAACTTAATGAACTTGCTCAACAGGCAAATCAGATATATCCTATTGCATCTCGTTGTGGGGTGTTTGCTAAAACCGATGTGCAAAATCTTATTAGTAGAAAAATACCTGTTGCCGATATTGCCGCATCTGCCTTTCATGCTATTGCTCTGCAAACTATTAATGCACTTGCTCGTGGGGTTGATATTTCGCCAAAAATTATGTGCGTTGGTGGGCCGCTTACATTTATTCCATATTTGCGTAAATCGTTTTATACGCTTGTTTCTATACCCGAAGAATCATTTATTTTTCCTGAAAACGGAGAACTGTTTCCGGCATGGGGGGCTGCTTTATTTGCCGATGATGCCAAGCAATTCCGTCTTTCTCATATAATAACTGAAATTTCAAAACCGGGGGTAGAAAAACCACAAAATCGCTTGCCGTTTTTGTTTGAACATGATACTGAATTTATTACTTGGCAACAGCAACGGGCAATTCTTCCTGTTCCCGAAACTACTACAGATGCCGATTCTGTATCGGTGTTTTTGGGAATAGATAGTGGTTCTACAACAACTAAAACCGTAATGCTGTCTGAACAGGGATTGTTGCTTGCTACTGATTATAGAACAAATAATGGTAAGCCGGTAGAGGCAGTAATAGCAGGTGTTGAGGCGTGTAAACAAAAGCTTGGCGTGCATCATGTTACCTGTTTGCGAACCGGCGTAACGGGCTATGGAGAGGATTTAATTCGTGCTGCATTTAAAATAGATGAGGGTATTATTGAAACAATTGCTCATGTTACGGCGGCTCAAAAAATTCTGCCGGAGGTTTCGTTTATTCTCGATATTGGTGGGCAAGATATGAAGGCAATGTTCTTAAAACATGGCTTTATACAAAATATTGAAATTAACGAGGCATGCTCATCGGGTTGTGGCTCTTTTATTCAAGGTTTTGCAGAGTCTCTGTCATATTCTGTTGCCGATTTTGCCACAGGTGCCTGTTCGGCACAACATCCTTGTGATTTAGGTTCGCGTTGTACAGTTTTTATGAATTCGCAGGTAAAACAATCATTACGAGAAGGTGCTGATGTGTCTGAAATTGCAGCCGGATTAGCATATTCTGTTATTAAAAATGCCTTGTTTAAAGTTCTGCGGATTAATAATATGGATGTTCTGGGCAATGCAATTATGGTGCAAGGCGGTACCTTTAAAAATCCGGCAGTATTTCGTGCAATGGAAAAGGTAACGGGTAAACAGATTTACAGTAGTAATTACCCTGAACTTATGGGAGCACTTGGGGCAGCATATTATGCACAAAAACGCTATGAATATCTTGCTGTTGCTTCAGACACAACTCCCCTCCAAAATTTTTCAGAGGCATTAGAGTATTCTTCTAAACTAATTGTGTGTAAGGGCTGTACTAATAATTGTGTGGTAACTAAATTTATGTTTCATCAAACTCATGCACATTATTCGGGTAATAAGTGTGAGAAAATATTCTCGTCTAAAGGCCGTGTGGAGGAATTAGGCGAAAATCTCCATCAATATAAATATGAACTTTTGTTTACTCGTAATCTATTGTCGAGCTTAGAAAAACCGCAGCAAACTATTGGAATTCCGCGCATTTTGGGCATGTATGCAAATTTCCCGTTTTGGAATACCTTGTTTACTGAGGCCGGATGCTCTGTTGTTCTCTCTCACGAGTCTAATTATAGCTTGTTTGAAAAAGGGCAGGGGACTATTATGGCCGAAAATATTTGTTTTCCGGCTAAACTTGCTCACGGACATATTATGCAGTTGGCAGAACAAGATATTGACCGTATTTTTTATCCTTTGGTTATGTATGAAGAGCAAGAACATGCCGATAGTCATAATAGTTATAATTGCCCTATTGTTTCTAGCTATTCCGAGGTGCTCGACAGTTCAATTTCTTTGCAAAAACGAAATAATATTCCCATAGATAAACCGGTAATTTCATTTAAAAATGAACATGTATTAAAAAGAAATTGCTGGTCGTATTTTCAACAACTCGGAATTTCTCGATTTACCTTTCAAAAGGCGTTTAAAAAAGCATTGCGCGAACAAAAAAATTATAGAGAACAATATCGGCTCAAAGGATTTAGAATGTTGGAACGTGCAAAAATCGACGGTAAACCTATTATTATGCTTGCCGGACGTCCGTATCATACCGATCCGCTTATACATCAAAAAACATCTGATATTCTTACCGAATTAGGGTGTTGTGTAATTACCGAAGAAATTATTACCCATATAGACGGACTTAGTTTAACCGATTATTTACATGTGCCGCAGTGGAATTATCCGAATCGTATTTTAAAAGCGGCACGTTGGGTGCTTACCAATACCGAATATGATGTGCATTTTGTGCAGATGAATTCCTTTGGCTGCGGTCCGGATAGCTTTATTTGCGACGAAATTAAAGAAATGTTCGAACAAGCACATGCATCCTACACATTTATTAGGGTAGACGAAATACATAGTGCCGGTTCTATGCGATTACGACTGCGTTCCTTGGTTGAAACAATTAAAATAAAGCAAACACAAGAACCCAAAAACGTACAGATTGTTCGTACACCGCCTTTTACTATACGTGATACGCATAAGCAAATAATTGGACCGTTTTTTACAAAATTTCATACCCCTTTTATAGCACCGGCATTTGAATTAATGGGATATAAAATGGAGAGTCTTCCGGTTTCTAATAATACATCGGTAGAGTATGGATTGCAATATGCAAATAACGAGATTTGTTATCCCGCAACACTTATTGTTGGAGATATAATTCAAGCATTAAAATCAGGAAAATATGATGTGAATAACACGGTTGTGGTAATGAGTCAAACCGGCGGACAGTGTAGAGCATCAAATTATTTAGCACTTATTAAAAAAGCAGTATTGCATGCCGGATTTTCTAATGTTCCCGTAATTTCTCTTGCCACCGCAGAAGGAATGGCAAACGAACAACCCGGCTTTTCTATAGCATGGAAAAAAATACTGAAAGTAGTGCTTGCCGGAACGGTGTTTGGCGATATTCTTTCACGTATGCATTATGCAACTATTGTGAGAGAAAAAGTGCCCGGAGCTACCGAAAAACTTACGCAAGATTATCTCGATAATGCCGCAGAACTCGCAAGAAAAAATGATGTAGCAGGGCTTATAGACCTATTAAAGCATGCGGTTGATGAATATAATGAGCTGGCAAAAGATAATTGTATTCGTCCCCAAATTGGCATTGTAGGCGAAATCTATTTAAAGTACAACCCGTATGCAAATATGTTTGTAGCAGACTGGTTGATTCAAGAAGGAGTAGAGGTGCGATTCCCCGATTTACTCGATTTCTTTATTCAAGAATTTGTAAATATGCGTGTAAACAGCAACAATAAAACAATTCCATTAAAATTAGGTAAAAAGTTTTATGTGTCTTTTTTAGAGAAAAAACTTAATTCCTATGCAGAGCAGTTAGAAACTATAGCAAAAGGATTCAAATACTATCGCCCAAAACATTCTATATACGAAAAAGCAGCACACGGTTCCGAAATTGTTGATTTAGCAAATCAGTTTGGCGAAGGTTGGCTTATTCCCGCAGAAATTGCACTTTTTGCAAAAGAAGGAGTTCCTAATGTAGTGAGCTTACAGCCATTTGGGTGTATTGCAAATCACATTGTAGCAAAAGGCGTAGAGAAAAAAATAAAAACACTCTACCCGCAAACCAATATGTTATTTTTAGATTTTGATGGCGGTACAAGCAAAGTGAATGTGTATAATCGCCTCCATTTTATGGTGCAACACGCAAAAAACCAGATTCAAAAAGAACAAGAAATACTCCCCAATACTCTGTTTTTAGATATTAAACCGTAACCTTGGTATTTGTTGATATAAAAAACAGGTTAAAAATTTTACTTTCTGACGCAAATGTGTTAAATTGCGTCATTAATGTGACGCAATTATGGTTTATGTACAGCGAGAAATAACAGATAGCATTGTAAAAAAACTGCAACCGAATAAAGTTGTGATTGTTTTTGGTGCAAGACGAGTAGGGAAAACGGTTTTAGTAAAAGAAATTTTAGAAAAGTTAGACGAACCAATTCTCTCATTAAATGGAGAAGATATTCATGTGCATGATATGCTTGCAATAAGATCAGTTGAGAATTACAAACAGCTTATTGGTTCATATAGAGTTTTGTACATAGATGAAGCTCAAAAAATCCCTGATATTGGATTAAAGCTTAAGCTTATGGTTGACGAAATAGAGGGCTTAAAAATTATAATTTCCGGCTCATCATCATTTGATATTTCAAAACAAGCAGGAGAACCATTAACCGGAAGAAAATATACATTTAATTTATTTCCTTTTTCTGAGAATGAGTATAATCAAATAGAAACCAGTATATCAAAGATAGATAAGCTAAGAGAACGATTAATTTTTGGTAATTATCCGGAGTTAGTTCATTTGTCAGATCAAGCAGATAAAATTGAATACTTACATGACTTGGTTAGTTCGTATTTACTAAAAGATATTTTAGTGTATGAGAACATAAAAAATTCTCAAACAATTTTTAATCTGTTACGATTAATTGCATTTCAGGTAGGAGGAGAGGTGTCGTTGCAAGAACTTGGAAAACAACTTGGGATAAGTAAAAATACTGTTGAAAAATACCTCGATTTATTACGTAAAGTTTTTATTCTATATAAAGTAGAAGGTTTTAGCCGTAATTTAAGAAAAGAGATTACCAAAAATTCAAGATGGTATTTTGTGGATAATGGTATTAGAAATGCAATAATTGCAAATTTCAACACAATAGAATCCCGAAATGATATTGGGCAACTTTGGGAAAATTATATGATTAGCGAACGGCTTAAATATCAAGAATACAAAAAGATATCATCCAATAATTATTTTTGGAGAACATATGAACAACAAGAAATAGATTGGGTAGAAGAAAGAGGAGGAGCATTATATGGGTATGAATTTAAATGGAAACAAGAAAAAGTGAAAACACCCACACAATGGGAACACGCATATCCAAATGCTTCATTTGAAGTGATACATCCAAATAATTTTAAAACATGGTTAGAATGATTTATACCGAATAGGGTAACCACAGAGGGTTACCCCAACAAATTATATATAATACCCATACCCATATACCCCTAAACCCCTAAACCCCTAAACCCCTAAACCCATGTATTATGCCCCACGGAATTCTTCATAAAATGCGAACCGAATTGAATAACAACACTGCACAGTATTATCTGCAGCTTGGAGAGGTTGAAATTCCTATGAATGATTGTATTGGTTCCAAAATCAGTATTACATATAGCGGAAAAATCACCTGTGTTTCATGTGGCGTTACCACCAAAACATCATTTGCACAAGGGTACTGTTATCCCTGTTTTACCAGTGTTCCACAAACAGAAGACTGCGTGCTTCGTCCCGAATTATGTAAAGCCCACGAAGGCGTCTCACGCGATATGGAATATGCAAAATCACATTGTTTAATACCACATTATGTGTATTTAGCCCAAACAGGCACCGTAAAAGTAGGCGTAACACGGCATACCCAAATACCTACACGATGGATTGACCAAGGAGCAGAGCGAGCGGTAATTATTGCAGAAACACCAAATAGATATACTGCCGGTTTACTAGAAGTCAGTTTAAAAAAGTATATAGCCGATAAAACAAACTGGCGTTATATGCTTACCCGGCATAATGTTGATGAAGCTCAGATTCGTGCAATGCAAACGCAATTGCCCGAACTTCTAGAACCCGAATTGCAGCAGTATTTGTTGCACACTACGCAGATGCACACGATTTCTTATCCCGGAAGACTGTATGAAGGTAAAATACAATCTTGTAATCTTGATAAAACCCCCAATATACAAGACGAGTTGATAGGCATAAAAGGACAGTATCTTGTGTTTGCAGGGGGGCACGTAATTAATATACGCAAGTACGGCGGATATAATATTGAGCTTACCTGTTTGTGAATATCACGTTAATATCATTTTTTTTCAACACCAAAGTAGCCGTGTTAAAAACATTACTTTTGTGTAACAGATATACATAAAAATGATAGAAATTAAAGTATCCACAATAGAATATATCGTAAGCATTATACTCCTTTCTTGTATTGTATTGCAATTGTTGTATTATCTGTTTTTTTATATTCGTATTTGTTTTATTCAGAGAAAACCGCAGATAGCAAATTATGCCCCACCGGTATCAGTAATTATTTGTGCCAAAAATGAAGAATATAATTTACGTAACAATCTGCATAAGGTGCTAACTCAAAATTATCCTGAATTTGAAGTGATTGTTGTAAATGATTGCTCAGAAGATGAAACCGACTTTTTTATAACACGTTTACTCAGAGATTATACGCACTTGCGATATACGCAAATTTTTCCTGATCCAAAATTCAAGCATAATAAAAAACTTGCGGTAACAATAGGTATAAAGGCAGCTAAGCATGATTATTTTGTGTTTATTGACGCCGATTGCTATCCGAGTTCAGAAAACTGGTTGCGTCATATAGCAGCTTCGTTTTCTAACAATAAAGATATAGTGTTAGGTTATGGACCTTACGAACCCAAAGATGGATTTCTAGATGCCTTCGTTAGATACGACACGTGGAGTATAGCTATGCAGTATGTAACCTTTGCCCATGCCGGTTTTCCGTATATGGCAGTTGGCAGAAATATGGCATATACCCGCAAAGCATATATGCAAAGTAGTAGATTTACCAAACATGCTCATATCACCTCAGGAGACGATGATTTATTTATTGCAGAAGCCGCAACTGCAAAAAATACAGCAATTTGCTTGCATCCCGATTCCTATACCTATTCTGAGCAAGTCCAGAGTTTTAAAGAATGGTGTATTCAAAAACGACGACATATTTCAACCGCACCGCTGTATTCATTTGTAAATAAATTATTACTTACACTTGAGCCACTTAGTAGAATTCTAATGTATGCCTTGGCAATAGTATATTATGTGTTTGGCTTATCAGATTTTTTTATACTCATATCAATATTATTAGCCCTACGAATAATATTATTATATGTCTGTAATATTTCCGGCATGTACCGATTGCAAGAAAAAAAAATTGTAGTATATTCGCTTATGTTTGATATAGCATTACCATATATTATTGGGATGCTTCATTTCAGAAATAAGTTGCGATTTAAAAGATAATGGTTAAGAACGAACATTTTTCCTCAAAAGCAAAAGAAGATATTGAACTTGTAGAACGAGCTATTACAGGAGATCAAAAAGCATATGCCAAATTAATGAAGAAATATAAAGATACCATCTTTTATATGCTTCTAAAAATGGTTAAAAACGAGAATGATGCTGATGATTTAACAATGGAGGCGTTTGGAAAAGCATTTAGGAATTTACCTCAATACACTTCAGATTATGCATTTAGCACGTGGTTGTTCCGTATTGCGTCAAATAATTGTATTGATTTTTTACGAAGACGAAGAACAATAACGGTTTCTTTAGATAATGATATAGAAAGTGAGGATTTTGAACCAACTATTATTGTTCAAACTACAGAATTAAATCCTGAAGAAGATTTAATAAAAAGTCAAAATTCCGAAGAGTTAATAGAAATTGTTAAACAATTAAAACCTAGATACCGAGAATTAATTGAATTACGATATTTTAAAGAATTTGCGTATGAGGAAATTGCACAGCAAATGCAATTGCCGCTGGGTACTGTTAAAGCTCAACTATTCCGTGCTCGTGAGCTTCTTAATAATATTATGACTAAAAAAGCACAGTAATTGCTTATTCCAATTTTTATTCTTTCTTTTGCTTTAACATTAAATGTAAACTTCTTTGGAAAAAATATACCAATACTTTCCTGATTTAACTAAGGTGCAATATGCCCAATTTGAACACTTAGGAGAGTTATATCCCGAGTGGAATCAAAAAATAAATGTAATATCCCGAAAAGATATTGATAATTTGTATATGCATCATATACTTCACTCAATGTCTATAGCAAAGTTTTTTTCTTTTAAAAAACAGAGTAAGATATTAGATGTAGGCACCGGAGGCGGATTTCCCGGAATTCCACTTGCTATATTATTTCCGCAGGTTTCTTTTACCCTGATAGATGCAATTGCAAAAAAAATTACGGTTGTAAAAGAAATTTCACAGGCATTACAATTGCAAAATGTAAAAACACAACATACCAGAGTAGAGCAAATGTCGGAACTCTTCGACTATGTTGTGAGTAGGGCAGTTACCGCTTTCCCCGAGTTTTATGCCCTTAGCCATAAAAGAGTGAGCAGTATTGTGAATAATAAATTACCCAACGGGATAATATATTTAAAAGGCGGCGATTTTTTCGAAGAGCTTACACAATTTAAGAAATATAAAATATATTCATTGCAAGAACACTTTCCCGAACCCTTTTTTGAAACAAAAAAAATAATTTATGTGCCAATTGTGCCTTAAAAATTTTTTATTTTAAATTAAAAATATATTTTTGCAATCCATTTTACGAGATTTACAATATGATATTCTCAAAGGTTTTTAAACAAAAAGGAATATCGAGGTTTAAAACATTAAAATTATATACTGATGAAAAGGACATATCAACCTTCAAAAAGAAAGAGAAAAAATAAACATGGTTTCAGAGAAAGAATGTCTACCGCAAACGGCAGAAGAGTATTAGCTTCACGTAGAGCGAAAGGACGTAAAAAACTTACTGTATCTGACGAGCCACAACATAAGCGTTAGTATATTGTTTAGAAAACATATAAAATTTTAAAGCGTATCTTTTTTTGAGATACGCTTTTTTTGTATTATTACGTTGCTTTTAACGTATTTGTAAACTAATCACAAAAGATATTTAAGTAATAAGATAGATGAGGTTTTTAGCTGTTTTTTGTATTCTGTTCTTGGTTGTTCAGTCGTATGCTCAAAATACCGACAGTCAAAACCAATTAGCCCTTATGTATTTTACGCGAGGAGATTATGTGAGAGCAGTAGATATATACGAAGAATTATATGCACAGTCTCGTTCACATGTTCATTTTGAAAATCTTGTGGTTTGTTATCGGAAATTACAACAATACGATAAGGCAGAACAGGTAATTCAAAATCAAATAAAAGCACAACCCCATTCAATATATTATTCGGTAAGTTTGTTGCAGTTATATGTAGAAACTAAACGCGAACGAGATGCCGCTAATCTGCATCGTCGTGTTCAACGGCAAGCATTGCGTACAGAGCAGCAAGCTATAGAAGCTATACAAGCATATATTACGCTTGGTTTATTTGAAATGGGAGAGGGCTTTATAGAATCAGCAAAAAAACAGTATAGTGAATCGGTAGATATTACAAAAGTATTATTGGATTTATATAGTAGAACCGGACAATATTCAAAATTGGTTAAAGAATCTGTTACACTTGTAATACAAGATTCATATGAACGAGAGTATGTGGAAAACACATTACAATTTATTGTATTTGAAGAACAAAATAATGCATTGTCTCGAGAGCTGCATGCAACTATTCAACAAGCACTGCAAAGAAATGCTAATAATATAGCTCTGCATGAACTTTATATTTGGTTACATATTCAAGAAAATAACTTTCAACAAGCTTTTTCTCTTTCACGAGCACTGGATATTCGTCTCAAAGAAAATGGAGAGCGAGTGTTTCAGTTAGGGAAAATTGCACAATCAAACAAACAGTATACAATTGCAACACAGTCCTTTTCTTATGTGCTTGCAAAAGGTCCAACAGAAGCTTTTTATGCAGCAGCATTAACCGCACTTTTAGAAACAGCAAACGAAGAACTTTTTAGCTCACATACTGTTACTCAAAAGAGCATAGAAGATTTAGAAGCAAAATATGTAAAGGCAATTAAGGATTTAGGAGTAACAAACCAAACGGTGCCGGTTGTTCGTGCCTTGGCTCATTTACAAGCATTTTATCTGAATAAAATTGATGAGGCAAAAAAAATACTTGAGGAACTTATAGAATTACCTCGAATTGGAGCTTTTGATAAAGCTCTTACCGAAATGTTGCTTGCAGATATTTTAGTGTTTGAAGGTGATGTGTGGCTTGCCAATTTATTATATGCAAAAATTGCTTTGGCATATAGAAATAATGATGTGGGCCACGAAGCACGGTTTAAACAAGCACAACTTGCATATTATAATGGTCAGTTTGCGTACGCACAAGCATTATTAGATGGCATAAAGGCAAGTAGCTCTAAGTTAATTGCGAATGATGCTTTGGAACTCGCACAGCTTATTGCAGATAATACGGTTCACGACCCTGAGAGTTCTATATTAACTCAGTTTGCTCTTGCAGATCTGCGGATATATCAAAAACAGTATCACACCGCATTTGCTTTATTAGATACCTTACAGAAAAAGTATCCAACACATGCACTCCAGGCATTTATTCTTATGCGTAAAGCAGAAATTGCAGAGAAAATGGGAGATGTAGATACACGTATAACGTATTTAACACAAGTAGCGCAAGATTTTGCTCATGATATACCGGCTCATAAAGCACATTATTTTCTGGCAGTACATTACGATTATGAAGTGCAAAATAAAGAACTGGCAAAAAAACATTATTATGAAATAGTAGTTAATCATCCTACAAGCTTTTACATTCATGAAGCCCGAAAAAGGTATAGAGAGCTTCTTGTGAAATAAAATTTGTATACTTGCATAAAAATATAGTAATATGAATATTCTTCGATTAGTTTTATTCTTTTTTGTTGTAATTACAATTACACCCCAAAGCTATGGTCAGTCACCCGTAATTGAAAAAAGTACGGTAATTCAAAATATTGGAAACAAACGGTATTATGTGCATAGAGTAAAGCAAGGCGAAACACTTTTTTCTATTAGTAGAGTATATAAAATATCTATAGAAGAACTTCAGAAAATAAATCCGGAGTTGCAAGATGGATTAAAAATAGAACAAAACTTACTTATTCCGGTAATTGATGAAGATTCTGCAGAATTAGATTCTCCTCAGCCAACGTCTCGGCCCAATCCGGTAGAGATTCCTCAAACACGTATAGAGCCAAAACGTGAAAAATCTAAAGAATTACATGTTCTTGGCGATGTGGTGTTTTATGTACATACCGTTTCTGAGGGGCAAACCTTATTTTTCATATCACAATTATATGAAATATCTACAACAGAAATGTATGCTGCAAATTTAGGGATTTCAGAAACCTTATCTATTGGTCAAAAATTATTAATTCCTTGTCCGTCTTGTCCGCTGCCTTCGCAAGAAAAAGTGAGTGTGCGGCAAGAACGTAAAAGAGATAATACGCATACTGTAGATTCTACAGAAACAGTATATAGTATTTCATTACAATATTCAGTACCTCCAGAAGCTCTGTATGTATATAATCCCAGATTGAAAGATTCTGTATATGCCGGAATGGTACTGGAAATTCCTCAAAACAAAGAATTTATAAGACTGCAGTATATCTATTATGAATTGCCTCGCAATGCTGTACTGGCACAAATATCTCAAAGGTTTAGAGTAACAGATGATGAAATTATAGCATTAAATCCACGTGTTTCTAAAGAACTTGTGCCGGAATCAATTATTAGAATTCCGCTTAATGCCGCAAATAAAAATCTTGCATATGAGGCACTTCCTACCTATCAAGGATTTTTGTTTCATGTTGTGCAAGCTCAAGAAACGGTATTTTCAATTACGCGCAAGTATGGTATTACCGAACGCGATTTGCAACGAGTAAATAAGAATTTGAACAAAGAACAATTGTCTATAGGAACGGTGTTGCGAATTCCTGTTTCAGAAACAAAAGAATGGTATATTTTTGAGGAGAGCATCGTAAGAAAATTACCCGAGAAAAAATCTTCTTTTGTTGGACTTGGTAGTTGTTTTGATTCTCTCAGAAACACCAAACAAGCATTTGAAATAGTAGTAATGCTTCCATTTTATTTACAAACTAATATGATGGAAGACGAACGGGTTGAAATAATAAATAAGAGAAAAGAACTATTTGAACCATCTATTCCATTTATTGAATATTATCAGGGCTTATTGTTGGGGATAGATTCATTACGAAAAAAAGGAATATCTATAACAATGCATGTGTTTGATATTACAAATGATTCTTTAGAGTTAGCAGAAGTCCTAAAAAAGATATCGAATGTTTCTATTGATATAATTATAGGTCCTGTATTTCCTGAAACCTATGCCATAGCCGCTGAATTTGCAAAGAAAAGACAGATACCTATAGTGTTGCCATTAATTTCTACCGATGGAATAGTAGATGATAATCCATATACATTACAGGTAAATTCACCGGAAAGGATTCGTTACCGACGATTGGCAGAAAAGATTACCGCTATACCAAAAGCTAATATTATTGTAGTATATAATTCTGTTGTACATGAGCAATCTCAAGTAGATGAATGTAAATATGTATTTACGTATAATTATGCCGATTCAATAACAAAAAATCAAATTACGTATACCGAGATTCTTTTTCCGGAGCATGGCATGAAAGGGATTGAAGCTGCATTACGTTCAGATGTGCCAAATGTTGTTATTGTAATATCTAGAAATCAAGCGTTTATTACAAATTTGGTTACACAGTTATTTAGACACGTGCGTAGAAATCCAATTCAAATGTATGCACTTTCATCATGGGAGCGGTTTGAAAATATTGAATTAGATTTTTTGTTTAGTCTAAATTTACATTATACCTCTAATGGATTTGTTGATTATGAACATGAGGAGGTAACCTTATTTATTAAAGAATACCGAGAACTATTTAAAACAGAACCAAGTAGATTCAGCTTTCAAGGATTTGATCAAATCTTGTATTTTATGGAAAGTTTAGAATTTTTTGGAGATTCCTTTTTTGATTGTATTCCGGCATATAGTAAAATTGGATTGTTTAATTCTTTTAGCTTTATTAAAGAAAAACCAAACAGTGGATTACTCAATAGTGCTGTAGAAGTTATAGAATACACAAAACAAAATACCCTTATTCGCTCAGAATAGATAATGTTGTTTTTTCTTTTGCAGGTTTTAAAAAAAATGTACTTTCGCCGTGAAATAAAAAAATAATTAGTATGAAAGCTGAAATTACATTTACAATGATTAAGCCCGATGCAATGGCAAAAGGAACTGCGGGGGCTATAATTCAGATGATAACCGATGCCGGTTTTAGATTAGCTGCAATGAAATTTTTGTGGTTAAGCGAAGAAAAAGCAAGAAAATTTTACGAGGTTCACATAGGAAAAGAATTTTATGAACCACTTATTGGTTTTATGACTTCCGGACCAATAATAGCAATTGTGTTAGAAAAAGAAAATGCGGTTGTAGATTACCGAAAGTTAATAGGAACAACAGATCCGCAAACCGCAGAAGAAGGTACAATTAGAAAATTGTATGCTACAAATACTCGTTTAAATGCGGTTCATGGTTCAGATAGTGTTGAAAATGCTATTGCAGAAGCAGCGTTCTTCTTTTCTGATTCAGAAATATTTGATGAAGTAGGTAACGAACTCCTATCTCAAGTGAGAGAAAATGTATAAAAAAACTGTAATCCTAATACGAAAAATGTATTAGGATTTTTTTTATTATGTATAGAAAAATAAGATATAGTCTTAAATTAATATATAAGGAGAGTGTTTTTTACTTAGTAAAAAACATGCCTTTTATATATGGCTATATGCTTAGGGTTTTTTATACTCCAAAACCACATACAATATCTTTTTTAATACACTTGTTTTCTAAAACTATAAAGAATCTTACAGTTATACAAGTTGGAGCAAATGATGGTTTTAACAATGATCCTATTGTGAAATTTATTCTGAGAGATTCATGGAAAGGAATACTCATTGAACCTCAAAAATATATTTATTGTAAATACCTAGAACCTTTACATGCAAAATCTAAGAACATCCAAACAATACATGCTGCTATTGGGTATGATGATGGAATATTACCGCTCTATAAATTAAGCTTTTGTGATGATAGGTGGGCTTCCGGTTTAGCTACTTTTAATAAAGAGGTTTTAGAAAACATGGTGTTAGATGGAAGTATTGAGAGAAAAGCTGCAAGATATGGCATACGAGTACCGAAATTACAAGCCGATTACATTAGTAAAGAAGATGTTCCTGTTTTGTCGCCTCAGACCTTAAAGGAAAGTTACAGGATACATGCGGTAGATTTTCTTATGATAGATACTGAGGGGTTTGATTTGGAGATTGTTAAAATGTTTTTAAAGGCCTCTTGTGAACCATCTGTAATTGTTTTTGAGCATTTTCATTTATCAAAAGAAGAACTATTGGAATGTGAGGTTTTGTTGCGAACATATAATTATGTTTTTATAAGAAGAGGAGGGAATACATTTTCAATAAAAAACAGTCCGCAGTTCTCTACTATTCATACATATATTTCACATATGTAATTTTTGCTGTTTTGTGGAGCTTATTTAGAAATAATTAAATTTCTAGGAAATAGACGGCGAAAAGAGTTTTTATAGAACTTTTGTAAATTCCATTGAATTCTTCGGTTTAAACTTTTTTGTTTAGTAGAAATACTTGAACAGAGTAATCCATTGTGAGAACCTTGTTCTACTAAAGGTGGATGAGCCCAATACATTGAAAGAATGTTTAGTTCAATTAAGCGGTTTTGCCACCAGTCTATTACATTGTTGCATTTTTCTTGCTTTAAACTTTCTAGTGCAGCTTTTGCTCCGGCATAATCAATGAGATATGCTCCGGCACATCTTGAACCACTTGCCGGATATAAATGTTTTCCCCATTTTGTATCCCAAAATGAGGGAAATTTTAAGGTTGTATTTTCAAGCGAAATTATAAAGCCGGGAGGTAGTTGTTCTGCTTCGTTCATTACGTTCTTAATTTTCTTGGGGAAGTTTCCAATAAAAAACGGGTCGTTTTCAAAAACAATGGCAAATTTATTATTGTTTGCTACTATGTGTTTAAAAGCGAACATATGATTAAGAGTGCAAGAAAGGGTTCCCGGACGAATGCGGGCAATGAATTCAGCGGTAAAATAGTTTTCTAAATCAATATGTTTAAATTCGCTGGTATCTCCTTCAGTAATAAGAGTGTAGTCAATAGAATAACGAGAAAAAAGAGACTGTAATCTTTGTTCATGTAATTCATACCCTTGTTTTGCATGAATAATATACACCCCATCAATACCAAATTGTTGTATCACGCTATATAGTTTTAATAAGTTCTTTAAAAATGAGACCTAAACGCGGTTCTGCTAACGCCGCTTCTTGTTGTACATGATCATGTGAGGTAATTTTACCCGCAATAGTGTCTTTACTTACATTTGTAATAACCGATACGCCAAAACATTTGATTCCACAATGATGTGCTACAATAACCTCCGGAACGGTAGACATACCGGTAGCATCTGCTCCCCATTGTCTAAACAAATTGTACTCTGCCGGCGTTTCTAATGAGGGACCACTGCTTCCTATATATATCCCTGTTTGTATTGGAATAGCATGTTGTGCTGCAATGTTTTGAGCTAATGAAATAAGGTTTTTGTTATATGTCTCGCTCATATCTGGAAAGCGTTCCCCAAATTCTGCTAGATTTGGACCTCTGAGCGGATGTTCCGGAAAAAAGTTAATATGGTCAGTTATAACCATAAGATTGCCGGTGGAAAAGTTAGGGTTTAATCCCCCGGCAGCATTAGATACAAAGAGATATTCAACGCCTAATTTTTTCATGAGTCGAATAGGGTAGGTAATTTCTTGCATTGAATATCCTTCGTAGTAATGGAATCTTCCTTGCATAAGTACCACTTCTTTTTGATGAATTGTTCCAAATAGTAGATTCCCTGCGTGTCCTTCAATAGTAGATTGTTTAAAATGCGGTATTTCTGAATATGGTAGTGTAATTGTATGTTCAAGTTCTTTTGCAAAACTTCCTAATCCACTTCCGAGTATTATTCCAATTTTTGGAGAATAGGTGATTTTTTTGGAAATATAGTTGAGGGTCTCTGTTAATTGAAACATTTTTTTTAGTTTTTTAAATAACTCTTTTATAGGGGGTTAAATATTTTTTTAACCGTTCTAAAACATGTGTTACACAAAAGTAATTGTTTTGTGGCATATGCTTTGCAAAAAGCAGAATAAATTTATAATAAACATAGGAGGAAAAATTATGAAAACAATACGAATTTTAATAGCAGCAGTTCTTACAAGTGTAACAGCTACAGCTTCAACAGTAATTTTTACTGATGTGCACAATCAATCTTTTACCGTTCAAATAGAAGGTAAAACGTATAATTCTCGACACGGAGAAGTTTCAGTTCCATATGTTACTCCCGGTAGACATTCTGTGCAGATTATAACGTATACTCATTCACGAGGAAGAGCACCCATTGAAACAATAACTCGTTCAACAATTCATATTCCAGCACATTCAGTTGTGTATGCACAGGTGCATAGAAATAACTCTGTTTCAGTTGCTCGGGTAGAACAAGTACGTACAAGTACTCGAGTTGCTCAATCCAGACCGGCTCCACAGCCAACGGTTAGAACAACATCACGTCCGGTAGTTTCTTGTGCTGATATGAGTGATGTTGAGTTTCAAAGACTATCTCGTCAACTTGCAATTGCTCGTTTTGATTCGGAGCGTTTTGATATAGCTATGCATGCTATTCGGTTTAACCATCTTACTTCATATCAGGTATATATGATAGCATCTGCCTTTAGTTTTGAACAGTATCGAATTCAGATTGCAGAAAATGCATATCTAAAAACAGTTGACCCATATAATTATGATATTGTATATGATGCTCTCACATTTTCTTCAAGCAGACGACAACTTTCTCAATATATAGCGGGCACTCATAGCCCATACCACTACTATGACTCCGGAACATATTACTCATATCGTACTCGCTAGAGTAAGGAGCATAGTACTTTCTTTCCCAACCCCGACAATAATCCCCTGTTTGTCGGGGTTTTTTATGTGTTTTTGTGTATTTTTGTACAAGAATAGAGTTGTGTTGGAGCAACAGATTATAGTATGAATACATTACACCATATAGGTTTTACAATCATTTTTTTTGTTTTAGTTCAATCTTGCACTACTCATGAAGAATTATTTTTTGTGAGAGATAACGGGTTTGCTCAGTATTCATTGTCGTTACAAAAAAATGGAGCGTTTCGGTATAGTTCAGATGGGGAAGGTTCTACAGGTTTTAATGAAATTGGCACATATGAGTTTTTAGATACAGTGCTTATTTTGGATTACATGTACGAATCATACTCCTATAATTGTATAACTGTACCATTAGTGTCAGATACATTTTTGTTAGCAGAGTTTAATAATACCGTTTTTTTATATCCGGTAAAACAGGTAAAACAAAATAAGGTATATACGTATAAAGACATGATAGAATCTTTATGTGTACTCTATAAAACAGGAAGAATAGGGCAGCCGATAGGTGTAGATTTTTTAAAAATAGAAAAAAAAGAATTTGAAACTATGTTTGGAAAAAGAACACATAGTGTTACCGAATATTTTGAGAAAATATGTCAATAGCTATTAAACATATAATCCTATGTATATTACTAAGTAGTATAATGCACGGATATACCCAGGATGTATTCATAACAGAAATAATGTCTTCTAATTCTGCAACTATAGCAGATGAATATGGAGGATATGAAGATTGGATAGAACTATATAATGCTTCTGTAGATTCAATTAATATTCAAGGTTTTTATCTTTCTGATAATGCGGCAGTACCATTAAAATGGCAGTTTCCTGAATTTTGGATTCCACCCAATGAATACCGAATTGTATTTGCTTCCGGACGAGATGTTATTGGTGCAGAATATCTCCATACAAACTTTAAGATAAGCAAAGAGGGTGAACCATTACTTTTTTCATCATCAAGCGGTACTGTTATTACCTATGTTCCGCCTCATTATATACCAACAGATGTGTCGTTTGGACGGTTATTAGATACACCAGAAGAATGGGTGTATTTTTCGAGTCCTACTCCCGGTTCTGAAAATTCGGGTAGTATTTATTCTAAAATTCTAGCTCCGGTTACATTTTCTCAGTCAGGTGGTTTTTATGATTCACCTTTTTATCTTGAATTGTCACATTCAGAAGCAGATGTGACAATTTTATATACCCTTGATGGTTCAGAACCTTCCTTTGAAAGTATAGGCGGACGAACCTATGTGTATAAAAATACATATAGCTTTAAACCAGAAGATACGCAAGGCGAGTTATTAATAGATACACTGTATTCATATATATATGAAAATCCGATTTTTCTGTATAACAGGAGTTTTGATGCGGATAAGCTTACTCAGAAATCATCAACGGTTCATTCCGTTTCGTATAGCCCATTATCTCCTGTTTTTAAAGCAAATGTGGTACGAGCCATTGCCGTTAAAGATCAGGAATTATGGTCGGAAATAGCAAGTCATACTTTTTTTATTAGTCCACAAGCTCAAAAACGATATACTATACCGGTGCTTTCATTAAGTGTTTCTGAAGATTATTTGTTTGATTATTATAACGGAATATATACTGCCGGAATTGATGCAGATATTTGGAGGGAACAAAATCCTGACAAAACATTTGAATGGGTTTTTCCGGGGAACTATCATAGAAGAGGGGGCGATTTTGAATATCCCATACATTTTGAAATGTTTGTGCCCGGTAAAGAGTTTTCTGTTTTAAATCAACAAATAGGGCTTAGGATTCATGGTGGTGCAACACGAGCATATCCAATGAAATCGCTACGATTGTATGCACGCTCTCAATATGGTACTGCCTCAATTGACTATCCACTATTTACGAATAATACGGTAACTAGTTTTAAAAGACTTATACTTCGGAATTCGGGTAATGATTTTACTACCAACATGTGGGAGCCTCGTTTCTCATCAAAAACAATGTTTCGAGATGGAATGATTCAAACCCTTGTTAAATCTGTTTTTCCGGGTACCCAAGACTATCAACCATCAATAGTATTTATTAATGGTGAATTTTGGGGTATACATAATATGAGGGAACGATATGATAGGTATTATTTAGAATCTCATTTTGGCGTTGATCCTGAAAACGTTGATATCGTTGATTTTTTATTTACTCCCTCAGAAGGGAGTGCCGACCATTTTATTTATACATATACCTATATTGAAACTCATCCGCTGCATATTCAATCTCATTATGATAAGGTTAAGGAATTAATAGACATTGATAATTTTATAGATTATTATTGTATACAGATTTTCAGTAGGAATACCGATTGGCCGGGAAATAATAATACGGCATGGCGTTTACAAACAGATTCGTATATTCCGGACGCTCCTTTTGGGCATGACGGCAGATGGCGGTGGTTATTATATGATACCGATTTTGGTTTTGGCTTATGGGAACATGATAAGGCATATTTACATAATACGCTCAAATTTGCACTTGCAGAGAATGGTCCAAGCTGGCCAAATCCACCTTCGGCAACTTTATTACTCCGTTCTTTGTTGGAAAATGATGAGTTTAGACAAAAGTTTATTAATCGTTTTGATTATCATATAACACAAACATTTTATCCTCCTCGTGTAATTGGTATTATAGACAGTTTAGCGTCTCTTATTGAGCCCTATATTCCTGAACATTCACATAGATGGTGTAGAGGCGAATTAACCCTCTCGCAATGGAAAGCAAACGTTCAAATTATGAGAGATTTTGCTCAAAAGCGTCCTTGTGTTATGAGAAATATCTTAATTGAATATTTTGATATTGATGACCCGCATTTTGCTGATGGTGTTTGTGAGCAATTAAAAGAACATGAATTTGTACTTTTTCCAATGCCGGTAAAAAATAATGTAACAATTCAGTATAACTTAAACTCAGATTCAGATGCTATTCTGAAAGTAGAAATTTTTGACATTCTTGGCAGAAAAAAACAGGAGGTAACTGAACCAAATAATAGACGTATGGGGCATTTTCTGATAGAATTAGATAATTTTGCTTCAGGGGTATATGTATTGGTTATTCACACAAAATCATATAAATATTATAAGCAGTTTATTGTTGCCGATTAAAAGTTAATTAACGTATTCCCTGCGAATTTAACCAGCGTTGATATATTCGTGCGTTTTTTTGATGCTCTGTGTAGTTTGCTGCAAACATATGATACCCTGAGTAATCAGGACGAGCACAAAAGTAATAGTAGTTGTGTTTTTCATAGTTTAAAACAGCTTCAATACCGGCTTTGCTTGGCGTGCAAATTGGGCCGGGAGGTAGCCCCGTGTGTATGTATGTATTGTATCGAGATTCTTTTTGTGTATGAACTCTCAGGATTCTTCGTAAACTAAAGTCCCCAACCGCATATTTAACCGTTGGGTCTGCTTGTAACCGCATACCAATAGCAAGTCTGTTTATATATACCCCTGCAATTCTTGGTTTTTCATCATTTCTATGTGTTTCTTGATCAACGATAGAGGCAAGTATCATAACCTCAATAGGAGAGAGTCCAATTCTTTTAGCTTTCTGTAGTCTTTCTGCATTCCAATATGTATGAAATTCTCGGTGCATCCTAGAAAAAAATGTCTTTGCATCTGTATTCCATTGAAAGAAATAGGTGTCCATTAAAAACATGCAGATAATGGTATATCTGTTGAAGCCAAGAGAATCAATATATATATCATTGGTAAGTAATTGTATTAAATCTTCATAATCGGCTTCTATAAGCGGGGCAACATCTTTCATTATGTCTCGTGCATATCTGTTAAACCTAATTTGAATACGTACCGTTTTTCGTTTTCCTGATCTAAATAAAGATATTATTTCTTTATTATTCATGCCATTATGAATAGTGTATAGTCCCGGAGTAATTCGTTCATCTAGTTTTGCGATTTTTGCTAATTGAGTAAAGCCAATTCTGTGTTTTACCATAAACTCCTCATGTAATTTTTTTTCTATATCAGTAATTGTTGCTCCCGATGGAATAGCAAAATCATATATGCTGTCGCCCGAAGGAATAAATATATTTGGTTTAAGAACAATGGTATATGATAACCAACCACCAATTATAATGAGAATTCCACCAATGAGTAAGGTATATGATACAAAGGATTTTTTTCTGTTTTTAGACATATATACTATATTTATATATAATTCCGCAAATATATAAAATATGTATGGGGCACCCTCTGTGGGCACCCATTTTTTATATTTTTGATTCAGGTTTAAAATTACAATCATTATTTGTAATGTTATACAAAATCATATGTCATATCATCATAAAATGATTGTATCTATTATTTCTTTGTTTCTCTGTAGGAGAGAAAGTTTATATTTGTAAAAAAAAGTATGTACCCAATACAAGATATTCGTAATGATTTTCCGATTCTACATCAGAAAATACATGGGCAAAATTTTATATATTTTGATTCAGCGGCTACTACACAAAAACCGCAGTGTGTAATTGACGCTATTGTTGACATGTATACCCGGTATAATAGTAACATTCATAGAGGTATTCATTCGTTAAGCCAAAAATCTACTGAATTATATGAAAATGCTCGAGAAATTGTGCAGCGTTTTATTAATGCATCTAAGAAAGAAGAAGTAATTTTTACAAAAGGAGCAACAGAAGCAATTAATCTTGTTGCATCATCATTAGGCGAAAGCTATATTAATAAAGGCGATGAGATTATTATAACGGCAATGGAACATCATTCTAACCTAGTTCCTTGGCAAATTCTCTGTGAACGAAAAGGGGCAGTGTTGCGGTTTATTCCTTTTTTAGAAAATGGCGAACTTGATATGGCTCAATATACCAAGCTACTTTCTGCAAAGACTAAACTAGTGAGTGTTGTGCATGTGTCAAATAGTTTGGGGACAATCAATCCTATAAAGGAGATAATAGATGCTGCTCATTCTTGTTATGTTCCGGTTTTAATAGATGGTTCACAATCCATTCAACATTGTCCGGTTGATGTGCAACAATTAGATTGCGATTTTTTTGTGTTTTCCGGACATAAAATATATGCTCCAACCGGTATTGGTGTTTTATGGGCAAAAGAAGCATGGCTCGAAAAAATGCCGCCCTATCAAGGAGGGGGAGATATGGTAGAAACTGTTCGTCTCGAAAAAACTACGTTTAATACGCTGCCTTTTAAGTTTGAAGCCGGAACTACCAATTATGTAGGGGCTCATGCATTAGGCGTTGCTCTAAGGTATGTTTCTTCTATTGGAATAGAATCTATACAAACACATGAGCATGAGCTTATGCAACATGCAACAAAAAAACTGCAAGAAATAGAAGCATTAAAAATTATTGGAACAGCATCTCATAAAGCAGGAGCAATCTCGTTCTGGCTTAACGGAGCTCATCCTGCCGATGTAGGAATGATACTCGATAAACGCGGTATTGCAATACGCACCGGTACTCATTGTACTGAACCTGTTATGCATTACTACGGAATACCAGGTACTGCACGAATTTCTTTTGGTATGTATAATACAATAGAAGAAATAGATTCCTGCATGCAAGTATTGAGAAAAGTAGCGAGTATGTTTGGGTAAACATATTAGATTGAACTAAGAATACTATTATCAGGATATAAAGGAATTTTTGACTGTGTAGTATTGTATTCAGATACTATTGTTTGTATTATATGAGAGGTGTTTTCAGGTATGTCAATACAAATATTTTGAGAAGTCTTTGTCCATGTTTCAATTATTGGAATATGCTTGTTTTTTAGAGAATAGAGCACGGGAACATCTAATTCTTTTAGAGCTTGAGCATTACAAAGCTGTTCGTATTGATTTTTCATAGGGATAACCAATAATTTTTTTCTTAAAAAGAGTGCTTCTGCCGGTGTTTCAAAACCGGCTCCGCAAATAATACCTTCGCATGAACATAAGCTTGTAATAAATTTCTCATGAGAAATAGGATGTATTGTTACATTACCATGTTGTTGTATTTTTTTACTGTGCTTAGAGAAAATGTGCCACGTAACCTGTGGTAATTGCGAAAAAACAGAACATAAATATGAGTCATTATAAGAAGGCAAATACACGGTGTAATGACCATTGTTTGAAATGTTAGTTTGTCTTATTTCATTTCTAATAACAGGAGAAAAAATGGTAGAATCATACGGAATAAAATGTATTCCATATCTAATTTTTGCCGGAGCATAATAGCGTAAAATGAGATTGCCAAAAACATCAGTTCTTTTCGGACGAGGAGCTTTTGGATGAATTACTGCTGCTTGGTGACTCACAGAAATGCACGGTATTTTTTTTATTTTACACGCCCACGCAGTAACAGGTTCAAAATCATTAATTACAATATCATATTTCTCTACAGGTATATGTTGTATGTTGTGGAATAATTGTTTTAGCTTCATTTTTTTAATTGTTGATAGTATATCAACATTTCCTTTTGACCCAAAAATAAAACTCAAGCCATATAAAGAATATGTAACAGAAAAGGGTAGTGATAAACTAGACTCAATACCGGAGATTAACACATCAACATGTCCATGTTTTTTTAGTTCCGGTATTATATTACAAGCACGCGAAATATGACCGTTTCCTGTTCCTTGAATCGCATATAATATTTTCATGATATGTTATTGTTTTTGTAAAAAATCATGATACATGTTGTTGAAAAGTTGTTTTGTGGTAATTTCAGTTATTAATTCAATCTCGTCAGTTGTTTCCTCATATGTATAATCAGAATGCTTATAAATACTCCATGTTTTATTGTTGTATTCTAGAGCTGTTAAGTTTTCGACCCAGTCACCGGAATTTAAGTAGGTAATTTTTTTATTGTCAATTTGAATAATTCGGTGTTCTGTTTTATGAATATGACCACAAATGATATATGAAAACCCTTTTGAAATAGCCGTACGAGCAGCCGTTTCTTCAAAAGAATTAATATATGAAACAGCTTTTTTTACATTATTTTTTATACGTTTAGATAATGATGATTTTGGTTTGTTAAACCAAGCTCTTACTTTGTTGATAGTATGATTTAATCGAATTAGAACATCATAACTAATAGAGCCTAAAACAGCAAGCCATTTAGAGTTTTGAATAATAACATCAAAAACATCACCGTGAAAGAACCATGCTTTTTTGCCATCTAACGTGCATTTATAGCTGTTTGTGATTGAAAATTTACCTAACTCAAGACCATCAAATCTTCTGAGAGTTTCATCATGATTGCCGGTTATGTATATTACCTCAGTATTTTTTGCAGCAAGATTAATGATATGTTTTACAACTTTCATGTGTGACTTTGGCCAATATTTTTTCTTGAATTGCCATATGTCAATAATATCACCATTAAGTATTAACTTTTTTGGATTAATACTTTTAAGATATTTTACAAGTTCTTGAGCTTGACAGCCATACGTTCCTAAATGAATGTCTGATAGTACTACTATATCAACATCTCTTCGTTGTTTATTCATGTTTAAGTCTGTATTTTGACGTTTTGAAGTAATTCCCCATGCAAAATATCTTTAGATAAAACGTGAATTGCAGACACTGGTATGTTATCTATATCAAGAAACACAAGCCCATCTAAACAATTATTAAAATGAGGGTCTCTATTGAAACAAATTATTTTTGCATTAAGCGAAAGATATTTTTTTAGTAATACCGGTATGCGTAAATTTTTCTCAATAGATTCTATATGTTTATCAAGTTTTTTAATGTCAACATTTTCTACAATATCATGAATGTCATTATAAATACTACCCGGTATTTTATATTTTTTTCGTGCAGTAAAGAATTGAGTGTTTTCATAATCAAAATGATATGATGTAATAAATGAAACTATTAAGCTTTTAGAGATATCTGAAAATTCATTGCTAATGCTAACCGGACCAATTAAGAATTTATACTGAGGGTGTTGAATAAGAAAGCATAAAATACCCCGCCATAATAAAAATAAGGATAAAGGATGTTTTTGATATTCCGGTACAATAAAAGAGCGACCTAGTTCTATTGATTTTTCAAGAACGGGCGTAAATTCATTTTTTATTTTAAATAGTGTGTGTATATAAAATCCATGCTTTCCATATTGTTGCATAATGTCTTTCCCCATTCCAATTCTATAAGCACCAACAATTTTTTTATTTAGAGAGTCCCATATAAAAAGATGTTCGTAGTATAAATCGAATTCATCTAAATCTAGATTTTTGAAGGTTCCCTCCCCAATTTGCCGAAATGTAATTTCTCGTAACCTTCCAATTTCTGCCATTATAAAAGGAATTCGTACCGCAGAAACGGTAAAAACTTCAAATTCTTTATGAGATGTTATAAGTGCTGTTTTACGAATTTTTTCAATCTCCTCGCAGAGTAATTCTGTTTGAATAGGAGGGTGTATGAGTTCTTCTTTTTTTAATTTTCTAAAGTTAATATGTTCAAAATAAGTTTTTATTTCTGTTTTGTTATGCCCAAGTAAAAAAGAACATGCTCGTAAATATCTGCTTAACTTATTGTTGTTGGTAAACTCTTGTATTTCTTTGTTTTTAATAACTATTCCTATAGAAATATAGATATCCTTAGTAAATCTTTTATTTTTTTTAGAGTATAAGAGAAATGATTTGTTCTTGTTTGTTCTTATATGTAAAGGAATAATAGGAACTTCTTGTGTTTTTATGAGTGAAATAATATCTTTATCCCATTCCGTATCAATCTCATCTTTTTTGTTTTTATTGGTGTCAGGAAAAAAAATTAGACTTTTTTCTTGCAAGAAGTGTTCTGCGATTTTTGAATCTAAAGAGCTGTTTTTTGATGTAGAGTGTAAGGTAAACGGAAATAAAAATTGATCTAATATATCTGCGTTACTTTCATGAAAATCAACAATTTGTATATCGGGTCGTACTGTATGAATAATGTAAAATAATACTAAAGAATCTAAAAATCCAAAAGGATGGTTGCAAACAAATGCAAGAGGACCGTTTCGCGGAATAGAATTAAGTGGGTCAAAAGAAATAGATATGTTTTGAAGAGACAGAAATCCGGCAATATGAGTTGCACAAATTTTTAATGAACCTGTTTTTAAAAAAGCACTGCAAATTTTAGTATATTTAATAAACTCATCTAAATAATAATCATCCTCAGTGTTTTTTTGCTTAAAAAAGGATACTTTTTTCATTACAATTTTTTTGCAAAAAGCATCAAAAATGTTACTGTAAAGCTATAAAATTATTACAATAATATTTCTCGCTACATGTAAATGTGTTTCTAAGATATCCACAAAATTTTAATTGTTAATAACTTTTTTAAACCTTTGAGCTCCTTTGAGTTGTTCTTATATAGGGACTTTCGGGTGTTAGTTGTGTAGAGATATGTTTTGTAATCTTTTTTTAACCTTATTTTCTTGTAAGGAAATTTGAAAAATGATTAGAAAATCTGTTATTTTGTATGGCATTTTTAATGAGCAAATTTTTTTTTATATAAAAACATCCGCGTATGAAAACAACAATTACCTCAGTTATTACACTATTATGTAGTCTTTTACTTGTTCACAGTGTGTTCGCTCAAGATATTGAGCCAAATAATACTGCAGCACAAGCTAGTTTTATTCAACCGAACATGATGGTTTCGGGCAGTATTGGTATGGGAAATGACACAGAAGATTGGTTTTTTCTTGAACTGCCAATGTCGGGCAATATCTTGATTGAGTTAGTGCCAATGAATCCTTCTCTTGATTTAACACTTACGTTTTTAAATGAGAATGAAGAGGTTTTGACTCAAGGTTCTATCCCCGATGTAATGTTTCCAATTTTTTTACAGTCATCTGTAATGGAAGCCGGCAAATATTATATACATGTGTCTACAACGGGGCAGTATCAAGGTCAATATCGTTTTGAAACATTCTATGAACATGGTCAAGGCGGAGGAAATCCACCTACAGGCGATGTTGTGTTAATCGATAATTTTGAAGATGGAGACTTAATAAGTGAGTTTCAAACTCCTTGGGGAGTATATGACGATGCCGATAATGGTGGTAATTCACAAATTTCTATGAATATTACAGATGAATACGGTAATGGTGAGTATGCCATACAAGTAGATTACACCATTGATCCGGGGAGTATTACATGGGGAATAGGAAATGCCGGACTTGTTGTTCCGATTCCTGTAAATCTTGGGGTTTCTACTGGTATTTCGTTTTATTATCAAGGTCCTGAAATTTATGTGAGAGCACAAACTTCAAATGTTACTGATTTTGCGTTTTATCAGTATTTAATACCCGGTTCTGCTCAAGGGCAAGTTTTTACCTTAGAATGGAATCAGTTTATTCAACCAGCATGGACAGGAAATCCTGTTCCATTTAATCCTGAATTAATTACAGAGCTTTCATGGCAAATAGATAGACCTCATGTAGAATCCGGCACTTTTATTTTAGATGATGTGTATGTAACAGATTATATTCCGTATGAAATGGATATTACATCACTTACATTCCGTGTTGATATGCAGTATCAAACTGTACACCCTGACGGTGTTCATCTTAGTGGTTCTTTTAATAATTGGGATCCCGCACAAGCAATTAGAATGGCTCATGTAGGTAATAATATATATGAGGTAAATGTTTCGGTGTATGCAAACAGATATCTTGAGTATAAATTTATAAATGGTGATCCAACTGATTTTGGAAATTACGAAATACTTGATGGTTTACCCTGTGGATCGCAAGGCCAATATGCAAATAGATTTTTAATGGTGCAGAATGATATGCAATTACCTCCTTTATGTTACGGTCAATGTGGCCCATGCCAACAATCAGGGGCCTTAAACCCAACTATTACAGTTGATAGAAATTCCGGGTATGCACCGCTATATGTTACTTTTTCTGGTTTTGCTCAAGGTAATATTGTGCAATGGGAATGGGTTTTTGGTGATGGAATATATGCCTATGGGCAAAATTTAAATCATATGTATGAGTACCCCGGAACATATGAAGCTTCGCTAACCGTAACAGATGAGTTTGGTAATTATGAAACAACATTTGTGTATATTTCAGTATGGGAACAAACCAACGATGTTACTGCTGAATTCTGGGCAGATAATTACTCCGGATATGCTCCCTTAACAGTACAGTTTTTTGATTATTCAAGTGGAGGCGTAGATTATTGGGAGTGGGATTTTGGTGATGGCGGTACATCTAACGAGCAAAATCCGGTATATACCTATTATAATCCGGGTGTTTATAGTGTTTCCTTATCTGTTTTGGATAATCAAACTGGGCAGTCAGATTATATTGAAAAACCTTATTTAATTGAAGCGTGGCAATATCAAGGTGAAGATTATTGCTCTAAAGCTATTATGAGTTATGTGGGTGCAAATCATTTTGATGCTGTAAATCCACATGGTGAAGAAACCTGGGGGATGAAATATAATTGGTATGAGTTTACTCCTAATAAAGATGCTAAGTATATTATAGATCTCTGTAATGTACAAAATCTTAACTGGGCAGAAATAATGCTATATACTGATTGTCAGATGAATCATATACAAGAAAACAATGTGTCATGTGATAACGGTATGAATAATCTTGCAAGTGTTATTTTTAATGGAAAAGAACTTAAAACTATATATTTCCAAATAGCAGTACAAGGATTTTATGATAATGGATTTCCATTTGAAATTCGTGAATTACCGCTTCAGGCCGGAGATATTTGTTCGGCTCCTATCTCACTTGAGCTTGGAGAATCTGTTGTGCAAACAAATCGTGGAGAACTATGGTTTGAATATACGGCTACACAAGCAGGTACTCTCATCATTCAAATACCAACACAATACGAAACTGTTGAAATTCAATCATATTATGATTGTTCTCCTCAGGTAGTTAATTGGTATTATGGTAATTCAATTCAAGTATCGGTTGACAATCAAGAAGAACTCTTGTTGAAATTACAAATATTATATGGTTCGGGTGAACCTAAAAATATGACCGTGCATTTTATTCCTGAAGGTGAAATGTATGCTGATTTTTCTTCTGAGTATAGAAGAGTTTCTGTAGGTGGTGATGTGTATTTCCAAAATTACTCGTTTAATGCTCTTGCATGGGAGTGGGATTTTACCGGTGATGGTATAACAGATTCAGAAGACTTTGCTCCTTATTTTAATTATGACACCCCCGGCTTATATTCTGTTACCTTAACCGTATTTGATGGTGATGGTGGACAAATATCAGTTACAAAAGAAAATTATATTCTTGTGTATGAACAAGCAGAAGGCGATTATTGTGATATTGCTAACTCGGCTCAAATTGGTGAGAATACTATGGACTTTGTTCATGGGTTTAATCAGTGGTTCTCATATACTTCAGATTTTTCGGGTAGTTTAGAAATTTCTTTCTGTAATTCAACTTCACCAGCATCGATTTATGATATATATTCTAATTGTGAAGGCGGTCGTAATTGGAATTATGATATGCAAACCTGCCATGACGGAAAAATAAAAATGCTTATTCGTGATGTTACGGTTGGTACAACAATCTATTTTAATGTTACCGTAGATATGTATTATACCAATGACCTAGAATTGGTTTTTGAACTTACACAAATATTACCTGAACCCGGAGATAATTGTGACTTGCCTATTCAGATTACAGAAGCAGGTACATTTACTTTAGATTTTTCATATGACCAGTCATGGGGAAATAAATGGTATACTTACACCGCAACAGAAACTGTTGTAGTTGAAGTTTCAACCTGTAATAATCAGGACCCAACCGGTTATATTGGTCTTACGATACTATCTAATTGTCCACAAGGACACTATGATTATAATTATATTGATGCTAACAATAGAGATTGTCAGTTAGGTGTTGGCGGCGAAGTTCGCGTGTTTGAAATGCAGGCAGGTGAAACGATATTTATTGAAGCGTTTGGACATGCATATGAGCCAATGAGTTGGGAATTTACTCTTCGTGAGTATTACGATGGTGAGATTTGTGAAAAACCAATTATTGCTATTGAAGGGCAAAATGAAATGCCCGAAATGCTAAGACAAGTGTTTTATCAATATACTCCTACAGAATCAGGAGTGGTAACCATTTCAAATTGCCAATTTGCATTGAATGGCTTCTATGATTATTCTTCTGTAATGGTCTTAGATTATTGCGAGGATGACGCATCTGAAATCTATGCATACGCCGGCAATAATTGTGGAAATGGCGTAGAGGTTATGTTCGAAGTTAGTGCCGGAATAACATATCATATACAGTGGTATGGTTCTCAACCTACTTCATGGATATTAGAATTAGATCCAGAGGGGCAAATGCCGGAGGGAACTACTTGTAATAATCCGTTTGTGTTATCAGAACCGGTTACTACAATTACTCCTAATTCTAATATAGTTTGGTTTGAATATACTGCTCCTGCACAAGGTGTTGTTACATTTACCAGCAATATTCAACAAGAAGCAACGGTAATTGTTGCATCAGCATGTATTCCGTTAAGCCCGTATATGGAAACAGACGATAATGTTGTACCTTCTGTATTGCATGAAGGTTTAAGTTTTGAAACTGCAGCCGGAGAAACCTATAAAATTCTGGTGATTTTCCATGAGTATGCTTTTGCTGGTTCAATGGAAATGATAACATCGTTTGAAACAGGAGCTACAATTCCGGCATTTGCATATTGTTCCGGAGCTACTACTGTATCTTTAGGAACACATACCACTACTACTCAGTATGGAAATTATTGGTATGCATATACTGCTCAACAAGCAGGTTATGTGCAAGTTTTAAATATTCCAGGATCTCAAATAATAGGAGAGGATGTGTATGTTACATTCCAAGCTACATGTAATACACTTTCAGAAGATGGTTGGATTCGTCAAAATCTGGAAATAGGAACCGATTGTGGACATTATATTTATATTAATGATATAACCTATCTTGAAGCTGGTCAGACATTATACCTGCAGTTTGCTTCTCGTGAGGTGTCCGAAACATTTGAGTGGCAATTAGTAGAAGTTGACTTCCAAAAAGTTGGAATACTTGCAGTTGAATCCGGATTGGATTTCTCTGCTCCGGTAATTGACCCAATTGCAAAAACAGTACATCTTACCTTGGTTAACTCAGCTAATCTAGAATATACTTCACTTAAAATTGATACAGAATTAGGTAATAGATTGTATGCCGTTATACAAGGTTGGAATCAACCGGTATGTAATTGGACACAGTTTGATTTATCTAGAGGTCCAGTTCAGGTTGAACTTAGGGATATGGATAATACTATCGTAGATTATTGGACTATTACTGCCGAGAAAACTACAATTTTAAATTCAGCCTCAAATATTGCTGCGGTATATTCTTCTCAGGTTGTTGATTACATAATTAATACAGTTACAAAAACGGTTAATGTTCAATTACATTGGGATGCTTCTGAATGTTTACAAGATTTATATATTCAGGTTTCAGCAGGGGCACATATACAAAATTCAAGTTATCAAAATAATAATGTGTGTTTCCCAGATGCTAGTGGAAGCTTACTGATGCGTGTTATTGCAGAAAATGGAACTAACTTTACTGATTGGGTAATTACTTATACTCGTCAAGAGCCACCGCAAGGAAGTTCATGCGATAATCCTTTAGTAGCTCAAAAAGGAAGCAATACTGTTCGCTTTGAGGATAATGAAGATAGTAAAATATTCTCGTATGTTGTGCAAAATACAAGTTTACTTAAAGTCGATTTATGTTCTCAGAGTATAATTATGCCGGTTATTGTTCCTCATGGCGATTGTGATGATGAGAGCACTATTATTATGCCGCAAGAATGTCCGAATAATCCACATGGATTTTTTGTAGAAGCACAAGTTGTACAAGGGCAAGAGATTATTATTGCAATTTTCCGTGAAGATGCACAACCTGCAAGAAATCTTACCTTTGTAATTCAAGAAATTGTTGAGGAATTACCAATTATTACTAATATTACTACATCTATAACAGAAACAACAGTATTTGTTGGTGATGAGGTGTGTGTGCAAGTAACGGTAACACCTTCTCAATCGAGTTCAAATGTTACACGAACAATTACCGGAAGCACACTAGATGTACTTGTTGGAAATTGTTTTGTACCGAATGCAGTTGGTACTTCAATAATAACGTATGCAAGTACAGATGGTTCTAATATTAGTAGAACAGTTACTATTAATTCGGTTGCTCGTCCAATTGAATTAGAACAAATTGCATTACCGGAACAAATAACACTTCTTACCGGGCAAAGTTCACAGTTAGTTCCTGTATTTATTCCGCAAAATGCAGATAATAAAGATGTTGTTTGGACATCATCTAATCCTAATGTTGTATTTGTTGATGATTTTGGTAATATCATTGCAATGAATGAAGGACAAGCAACTATTACTGCATTTAATTCAATTTACGGTATAATTTCTAATGAGTGTGTTGTTACGGTAGCTCCGGTATTAGCAGAAAGCATTATTTTAAATCGTTATTCTTTATCATTAAAAGAGGGAGATTTAAATACTTCTGTGTTTGCAACGGTTTTACCAATTAATGCAAGTGATAAACAAGTTGTGTGGACAAGTTCTAACACTGATGTTGTGCAAATAATTTCTTCTACTATTGTTAAAGCTGTTGGTGTTGGTCAAACTACGGTTGTTATATCTTTAGTTTCTAATCCGGCAGTTTCTGCATCATTTGTAGTTTCTGTTTCTGAGGGAGCTCCTGATAAAACACAGTTGGCACAACGTACACAATATGCAAGTTCTTTATTGCAATCAATTACGCAACAAGGATTAATAGGTTCTAATACCGGACAATATCCTGCAAGTGCGGTTACGGAATTAGAGAATGCTATTAGTGCAGCTTCAACTGTCTTATCAAATCAATCGGCTACTAAAGCCGAGGTTGATCAAGTTGCAGCTGAGCTTGAATCTGCTCTTACTACGTTTGAAAATAGTAGAATTGATAGAGTTTCTGTGGTTACTGTTTTAATTGTAAGAGAGGTTATTGATTTTGTAAGAGGTGAATCTAAGCAAGTATATGCATATGTGCATCCAACAAATGCTACTAATACTGCACTTCAGTGGGTTGCTGAAAATCCTTCTGTTGCAACAGTATCTCAATCAGGTTTAGTAACAGCTCAATCTTCTGGTATTACCTATGTGTTTGCCTATGCTCAAGATGGTTCAGGGGCGTATGATAGTACTATGATTGTGGTTAGAACACCTTTACATTCATTATCATTACCTCAAACCGTAACAATTCTTGAAGGCGAAGATGTGGTGTTGAATCCGGTTGTATTACCACTTAATGCTGATGTGTCTGAATTTGTATGGCACTCAGATGACACAACCGTTGTGAAAGTTTCAGGAAATGGTATTATAGAAGGTGTTGCAGAAGGAATTGCAACGGTTTCTGTACGTGAAACTGCAAGTAGTAAATCTGCTTCTGTGGTTGTTATGGTTCGTGCTCAAGCAATTCCGGTAACAAGCGTTTCTATTCAAAGAGATTCTATTGTTATGTCAATTGGAGAGTCTAATATGATTTATCCTACCGTGCTTCCAATAGATGCAACAAATAAAAATTATACATGGTCATCATCTGCACCTGCTCTTGCATTTGTAAATAATAATGGTTTAGTTACTGCATTTGATTTAGGTGAAGCTTTTATTAGTGTGGTTACGCAGGATGGTGGATTTAAAGATAGTGTTAAAATTATTATAGTGCCTTCTCAACCACCGGTTGTGGAAGATATACCGCAGATTATTGTTGAAGCAGGAACTACCACTATTTCACTTAATTTAGCAGATTATGTGTCTGATGACAATACCGATGTGCAAGATTTAGTAGTTGAGGTTGTTTCTTCGGTTAGCTTTACGGTTACTATTGAAAATGGTGTAGTAACTATTGTGCCTAATAATCCGCAAGATGCTGCTTCTGAAATTATTGAGTTGAGTATTACCGATGCTGATAATCAAACAGTATTTGTATCTATTCCTGTTGAAGTTTCGGCACAGCCTAATACTGCACCAATCTTTACACATCCTTCATTGGTATTTAGAATTGTAGATGGCGGTATGTTTGCCCCTGTATATCTTACACAGTATGTAACTGACGATTATACTGCACCACATAATTTAGTGTATGAGTTACTTGAAACAAATAATCATTTCCGTACTATTTTAACCGGATTCAGATTAGATGTATCTCGTTATGATGCTAACTGGATAGGTGTTGATTCGGTGTTGGTAGGTGTTACCGATGACGGTGGGTTATCAGCAGTTCAATACATTGTTTTTGAAGTTTCTCAAAAACCAAATGAAGCTCCTGTTCTGTCTCAAATTCCTGAGCAGCAATATAATAATGTAACAAAACGATACCCGGTATTAGATCTTAAGAGCTATGTAACGGATGATTATACATTACCACATAATATTGAGTGGACATTTACTCCAAATTCTCGAGTAAATATCTCAATCTGGAATGGTGTTGCGTCTGTAACTGTTGCTGATCAAAACTGGACGGGTTCTACTACCGTTACATTTACAGCAACAGATGAGGGTGGATTGTCATCTCAGATTACGGTTGTATATACTAAAATTACACAAACCGGTAATACTTGGGTAGCTACACCAAAAATCTCATTTGAGGCAAACCAAACTATTGTTGGTCCGGGCGTACCGGTAACATTCATGTCGTCAATTTCAGGAGCAACTTCTTGGATATGGCATTTTGAAGGTGGAACACCTGCTCAAAGTATTATTCCTAATCCAACGGTTACATACGCAAAAGCGGGTCGGTATAGAGTTCAATTAACCGCTATGAATGACCACGGAACAGAACAATTAGTGAAAGAGGAATATATTACTATTCTGGGTCTTGAAGTAATTGATGCTGCGGTGTGTTTAGGTGAACCAATTACTATTCAGGCTACGATTGAAGAGGGAATGGGCTATACGTTTGAATGGAGTACTCAAAGTACTGATAGAGCTATTCAGGTACAACCTCATACACCAACTACGTACTCCTTAACAATTCGTCAGGGATTATTTGAGTATCAAGATCAGGTTACGTTATCGTATAACGATACTGAGTTGTTACCTTCATTACTTCGTCCGCATCCTGAGCAAATAGGAGTGGTAACCTTTGCTCAAGAAGATAATTCTGTGGTGGTTGCGTGGGAACGAACAGCAGAAAAACGTACGTTGAAATATGAAATTTTACGTGAAACATCGGTACTTAATGTATTTGAGAAAATTGGTGAGATGCCATTTGACGCAGAACAATCATTATTTGAGGATACCGATGCTGATGCTCGTACTAAATCATATCGTTATAAAATAGCAACAATTGACTCTACCTGTTTAAATAGAGTAGAAAGCGCTCCGCATCGTTCGCTTCATATTCAAAACAATTTGAATACTCAGTTTAAAGCAAACTTAACTTGGGCACCATATGAAGGTATAGATTTTAGTACCTATAAAATCTTTAGAGGAACGAATGCCGATAATATGATTGAAATTGATGCGGTAACAAGTGAGGCAACAAGCTGGACTGACTCAGATAATTATCAATTTGGTTGGCTGTATCGTGTAGCTATGGTGCTTCCGCAAGATGTGGAGACTCGTTTCCCATTACTGAAAGCTGAAAGTGGACCATATTCATTAGCTATGAGTAATATTGCTGAAGCTGAAACAGAAGGTACACTTGTTGTTGATGTACTTGCTTCTCAAATAGAGGTATATCCAACTATTGCAGATTCGTATGTAAGGGTGCAGGTAGGTCAAGGTATTTCAGCATATTCTGTTGAACTTATTTCATCTCAAGGTGCGGTTGTGTATGTGGTTGATAAAACTTCAGATGAATTCACATACATACCTCTTTCTCAATTAGCACGAGGAACCTATACAGTAAGTGTTGTTGTTGATGGAGTTAGAATAAATTCCGGAATTTTTGTGAAATAAATTTTGAATCTTTTATAAAAAAACCGCTCTAATTTAGAGCGGTTTTTTTATTTTTACCACATAACAAAGTGTACAACTAATTATAATTATATAACTCATGAAAAAATTATTATTCTCCTTTTATTGTATTGTTTTTTCTTTTGTAAGTTTTTCACAGTCAGACTGCTATATTCTTTCTGATTTTGACGATAATTCATTGCTTCAATTTGAAACTTGGGCAGATGCTGTATGGAAGGATGCTGTATCTGATCCTTTAAATCAGCAAGCAGGAAATGTTGGTTTGTTTGTGTCTGACCCAAATGCTCACTGGTCTAATATTAATAGTGAAATTGCAAAGCCGGATGTGTTTAATCAACAATTGGCTGCAGGAAACCGTGTGTTAAAATTTAGAATGTATGTTCCATATAAGGAATCTCAAGGTCCATATGTATTTAGAATATATGAGGATTTAGATCCTGATAATATGAATTATTGGGGCAATCATATGGTTACGTATGTGGAACCATACGGAATGGATACCTGGTATGAATATGAAATTCATTTAGATGATTTTAATTCGCAATTGTTCTATAACTATTTTCGTATTGGTGCTGGTCAAGAAACAAATGCTCTTGATTCATTATATATTGATGATATTAGAATTTGTGCCACAGCTCCAGATTTAACTATTCGTAATGCATATTCTCAATATGATGGTAAATCTGTAGTGCTTACTTTTTCAGAGGGACTGGTAAAAGATAACTTCATGGAGAAAATTAGCTTGTTTGCATTTCAAAAAGAAGTTGCTATACAAGATATTTCTTTTATGGATAACGACTCAACAATACTGATTTTAGAATTACATCCGGATTTTGTAATTAATCATCCGTCTATTGAATTATCACTCTCTTTTACTAATCTTATGTCAGTTTCGGGAGGGGTAACAAGTATGTCTGGAGTAAAAGTGATGAACTTGTTTCAGATGTCTCTCATAACCGGCTTAACAGAAAACTTTGATAAAAAGTTCGATAAAAATTCAAATCCTTTTAGTTTTGGTAATTCATATTCTAATCTTATTTTAGATATTACTCCTCCCGGTACCTTATCTGTTACTATAGATGGTTCTATATCATGGTCGCACATCGAATATAATCCTTTATCTGCTTATAAGGTATTATTAGATATTTCAGAAAATCCTATTGTTTCTTTCCGATATAGAGTGCCGCAAGCAGCTTCCGACGAGTTGTTTGTGCAAGTAAATCTGTATGATAATATGAATAAAAGAACGTCTCATGGTATGCCTTTTACACAGCTTGAAATTTCTGATGACTGGCGTGAGTTTTCTGTTGATATGACAGATTATCTGGAAGATTTGTGGGTAAATCCGGGTATTGTTGATCCAAGGGCAATTTCAAAGGCGTTATTCACTTTTGCTGCTTCAGATATATCAGAAGAAAATTTTTGGACACCAATACAGTTTAAAGGTAGTATTGAATTTGATTACATATCAATTGGGGAAACGCTTACTGCTCTTAGCTATGAATCTATGGTGGTTGAGGGGCAAGATTCAGAAATTACGGTAATTTCCGAAGCAACGGTGTTTGTTGTGCCTAAAGATACGCCTCCGGTGTTAAGTGCCTTGTATAAGGCGGTTATTGGTGGTAAAGGGGTATATGTAGAAGCACCGGCTTCTATTGAAACCGTATTGCCTATTTCTTCTCTCAGTAAAGGAGAATACGCGTTATACGTATATGATGAACACCGTAAGGTTTTATCTACTGCCTATCCTCTAGTTATTTTTGAACCAATAGTTTCTTTAGCTGATTTTAAAGATGTTACTGTTGGTATTAATGATTTTGCTGATAAATATATGTATGAAGATTATTTTTCATATTCACAACTATGGGAGCTTAATTTTACGGTAGTTTCAAGTAATAATAATATTGTGCTTCCTATTGTAAATAATAAGGGCTTTACCTATAGTATTTTTTCTCCGGGTGTTGCTCAAATAACAGTAACAGCTCAATTACAGAACGATATATTTCTACAAAAAACATTTACGGTAACCGTTGAGGGCGATGAGCATAATTGTGCCGATATTACGGTTGTTCCTACCATACAGCATGTATTGTGTAATGGACAAAAAACGGGTGCAATTATTCTTTCGGTTAACGGAACTTCCGGTCCGTATTCTTTCTTATGGTCAAACTTTAGAACAGATAATATGATCGTGAAAGTGCCTGCCGGAACCTATTCTGTAAATATTACCGATAAGTTTGGCTGTGTTACTTTTCATGAATTTACCATTACAGAACCTGAAAAGTTATCAGTTTCTTTACAGCTCGAGAATCCCTCTTGTGGTGATGATAATGGTTCAATTTCCTCGCTTGTGCAAGGTGGAGTCGCTCCGTACACATATTTGTGGGATACCGATTCTACAGAATCTTCAATGAGCGGCTTATCGGGTGGGCGATACGCTCTTACAGTTACTGATGATAATATGTGTGCTGTGTCTCGTTCAATTGAATTAAGTGAACAAAATGCTCCAATAATTATTGTTGATTCAGTGTTTGCGAGTCATTGTACAGAACCGGATGGGGCTATTTATATTACTGTTTTAGGTGGTACTGAACCGTATGAATTTTTATGGAATGATGAGATTTCAACAAAAAATAGAATCGATATTTTACCGGGAGAGTATACGGTAATGGTTACAGATGATATCGATTGTCGCTCATATGCAACGATTACCGTTGATGCACCTGAAATAAAAACACCTGAAATATCTGTGGTAACGGTGGGGCAGGTTGATGGAAATAATACGATTGCATGGCTGCCTGAAAATACGGATCAAATAAACTTTTACACAATATATGCAGAGAGAACAGCGGCGGGTGTGTACGAAAAACTTTCTGATGTTTTATATCAAGATGCCGGTATATTTGAAGATGTTGATGCAAATCCTCTTGTTCGTTCATGGCGATATAGAATATCGGCAACAGATTTTTGTGGAAGAGAAACTTCTTTGAGTGCAGAACATAAAACGATGCATTTGCAAAGAAATGTAGCCTTTGGTGGTGGTGTTAACTTATGGTGGGATAGCTATGAGGGGATTCCGTTTAGTTCGTATCATATTTATAGAACAACCGCTGATGGTGAAGAATTGCTTTCTATTGTTCCTTCTACAATCTCGTCTTTTAGTGATTTGGAAGCAACAGAGGTGGGTGCTCTTTGGTATTATGTTGGTATTGAATTACCTGATGTGGTAGACCCGCTTGGTGTTTTGAAAGCGGAAAGCGGACCATACTCTTTAGCTATGAGTAATATTGCAGAGGCCGGTATAGAAACGGTTGCTGTACCTTCAATGTTAGCTCGTTCTATTCGTGTTTATCCAACAATTACGTCTTCTTATGTGTCTGTTGTGGTGCCTTCTGTTGAGGGGTATTCGGTTGAAATAATTTCAACTGCGGGGCAGTATATGCTTGCAACAGAACTGCATGCCCAGCAAACAGAAATTTCTGTAGGCCATTTCAGTCCGGGTATATATATGCTCGGGGTTCGTAAAGGAAAAGAAGTTTTGTATTTTCCAATACAAATTAAATAAATAAAAAAAACCGCTTAAAAGCGGTTTTTTTTATTATGTTATTTATGTTTCCAAGCTAATTATAATATCTTGCAGATATTCTTGTTGTTGAGCTATTAATTGTTTAGATACCCATAGGTGTTAAAAAAATATTGTACATATTTCTGTTTTATACTCAGTCTATTTTGTTCGGGGCAATTGTATAGCCAAGCACAGTTTCAAGGTGTGTTACGGGATACTGTTATGAATGTTCCGGTACCTCGTGCACACATTCATAATGTGAGTAAAAATTATATAAGCTTAGCTGATAGGGAAGGTAACTTTTCTATTGTTGCAGAAATTAGTGATACAATTTTGGTGTCTTCTATCGGATATTATTGGTATTTTCATGTGGTTGAGGATTTTGATTTCTGTACACTCAATATTTCTCCTCAAGTATATCTCATTGATAAGGTATTTAAATATGCCGCTATCCCTTTTCATGAACTTACCGAAATAATTCTTGCTATGCCTTTTGCTCGAGATAGTATTCGCTTGGGCTTGCAATTTGAAAAATATTATCCTATGCGAGACTATCAACCCGGTCATCTTGCTTTTGCAATGGATGGTCTTATTACGGCAGTATATAATTCTGTTAATAGGCATGCCCGAAATAGGGTGCGAGCTCTTGAGCTTATAGAAAATGCTCATTCTATTGTAATTATAAACCAAAAATTTTCGAAGCCGCTTGTACAAGAGCTTACAAATCTTCCCGATGAATATTTAGATACATTTATTAGTTTTCTAAATCTCTCAGATGAGTTTTTGTATGAGTCTTCTCAATATGTAATTATTGCATATATGTATGCAAAGTTCGAGGAGTTTTTACTTCTTAATCCGCATCTTCAACGTTTATAAAATACTTTTTATGCGTGCAATGCCTTGTTCTAAAACACTACGCGGACAGGCAAAGTTTAATCGCATGTATCCTTCACCTCCAACGCCAAAGCTTACGCCGTCACTAAGTCCAACTCCTGCAGATATGAGGCGTTCTCTTAGTTCTTTGTCTGATAGCCCTAGTTTTTTACAGTTTAACCATGCTAAATAGGTTGCTTCGGGAGGACTAAAATCAATAGCGGTGTTCGTGAATTGTTCGTGAATATATTCTATGTTTTGAGAAAGATATGTAAGGAGCTCCGTTAACCATTGCTCTCCTTTTGTATAGGCAGATTCAAATGCGGTAAAGCCAAGTAAATTAATACCATGTAATTGATGCTGCTTTATTATATGCGAAATTTTTGCATGATATTTCTTGTTGAGTGTAATAATAACCGAAAGATTTAAGCCGGCTATGTTAAATGTTTTACTGGGAGCCGTAAGGGTAAAACATTCTTGAGCTGCGTAGTCAGATAAACTTGCCCAAGGTATATGTGTGCCCGAAAATAAAATATCGGCATGTATTTCATCGGAGATTACTATTATCTTATGCTTTTTGCAAATATCGTGTAATTGCAGTAATTCTTCATATGTCCACGCTCTGCCTACAGGATTGTGAGGGTGACATAAAATAAACATTTTTGTATTGGCTGTTATACTCGATTCTAATTGCTCAAAATCCATAACATACCTTCCGTCTTTTTCTAGTAATTGATTGGTTATAACGGTTCTGTTGTTAAGTTCAACCGACTGGAAAAAGGGGAAATAAACCGGCGGTTGCACTATAATCCCATCGCCCGGTTTAGTGAAGTTTTGAATTATGAGATTTATTGACGGTACAACACCGTGATAAAAATGAATCGCATCTTTACTAATTGTCCATCTGTGTTTTTTTTGCTGCCAATCTATGAGCGATTGAAAAACAGAGTCGTAATGAAAGGTGTATCCGAAAACTCCATGCTCAACAGCTTTGGTAACATCTGCAATAATCTCGTCAGCAATTTTAAAGTCCATATCGGCAACCCACATAGGAATTACCGCGTCTGTACCAAAAAGCTTGTGGCGTAAATCATATTTGTAACAATTTGTGTTTTCTCGAGGAATAATTGTATCAAAAGAGTAGCTCATATTGTTCAAATTTTGTTACACCGCAGCAAATGCCTGTTCAATGTCTTGTAAAATATCTTCGTAATTTTCTATTCCAACCGTAAATCGAATCATGGTATCATGAATGTCAATCTCTTCACGAATTTCTTGAGAAAATTCACAATAAATAGTAGACGCCGGGTGAATTATTAGTGATTTGTTATCATGTAAATTAGTTGCTCTTCTAATAGTTGAAAGCTTATTAATAAAGTTAAAACAGGCTTCTTTTGATTCTAATTCAAAGCAAATAATTGCTCCGGGTTTTGTGAAATACTGTTGCGAGCGTTCATAATATTCCGATGATTGTATTCCATTATAGCGGAGTTTTGTAACTTTAGGATGCTCTGCTAAAAACAAGGCAATTTTCTCGGCATTTTCACATGCTTTATTAACTCGTAGCTCCAAAGTTTCTAAACCAAGAGAGAAAAATGACGCCGAATGAGGCGACATGCATCCTCCGGTATTTCGGTATGTTTCTAAACGCAGTTTACGTATGAGTGTAAACGGGCCGAATTTAGCACCTTCTGTTTCTAAATGAGGGTTCTGTTTCCAGTCATATAAGCCATTATCAATACATAGTCCCCCCACCGCTGTAGCACCACCCGATATAAATTTAGTGGAAGATAAAACCGCAATATCAATAGAAAAAGCTTTTGAATCAAAGAGATATGGAGGCGTAGCTGTAACATCTGAAATAGATATAATAGCATGTTTGCGTGCAAGTTCTACAATCTTTTCTATATCAAATATTTCAATTTGAGGATTGGTAATTGTTTCAAAAAAAATTGCTCGTGTTTTTGTTGTAATTGCTTGTTCAATAGCCGCAATGTTTTGAAAATCAACGAATTTTACCTTAATACCTAATCGTGGTAAGCTGTCTTTGAAAAAAGCATAGGTAGTGCCAAATAATTTATGAGAGCTAATTATTTCGTCGCCTTGTTCAGCTATTGCAAAAATCGTATTTGATATAGCCGCCATTCCCGATGAAAATCCTATCACACCAACTGCATTTGTAACAGCCATTATTTGTCGCTCAAAATAATCAACGCTTGGATTCGATGAGCGAGAGTATGTATGTGCCGGTTTTGTTCCGGAAAACGCCCCGGCAATACTCTCGGCAGAATCAAACTCAAATGCCGCATTCCCATATAAGGGCATACGTAAAGCTCCATGAGCATCTTTTTTAGCAAATGCGGTATGGAGAATTTTTGTGGTAAATCCCATATAATTAATCAAATAAGGTAGTGCTTAAATATCGTTCTCCGGTATCGGGTAATATTACAACTATTGTTTTTCCTTTATTTTCGGGGCGTTTTGCTACTTGTAGGGCCGCACAGATAGCCGCACCGCAGGAAATACCGCATAAAATACCATCAGTTTTTGCTATTCTTTTCGCATATTCAAAGGCATCGTCATTTGTAACACGAATTATTTCGTCAATAATTTTGGTGTTAAGAATATCCGGCACAAAGCCTGCTCCGGTACCTTGAATTTTATGCGGTCCCGGTTTTCCTCCCGATAATACCGGGCTATCATCCGGTTCTACCGCAATTGCTTTAAAGCTTGGTTTCTTTTGCTTAATTACTTCTGCTACTCCGGTAATTGTTCCGCCCGTACCTACACCCGATATTAAAATATCTACGGCACCATCAGTATCATTCCATATTTCTAATGCCGTTGTTTGACGATGAATTTCAGGGTTTGCTTCATTTTTAAATTGTTGGGGAATAAACGCATTGCCCAATTCCTTTTGTAAGCTTTCTGCTTTTGCAATAGCTCCTTTCATTCCTTCCGGGGCAGGAGTAAGCACTAATTCTGCACCATATGCTTTTAATAGTTTTCGGCGTTCTATGGTCATACTTTCCGGCATGGTAAGAATTAGCTTATATCCCTTAGCTGCACAGGTCATTGCAAGTGCAATTCCGGTATTTCCACTAGTTGGTTCAATGATAACGGTGTCTTTATTAATTTTACCTGCTTTTTCTGCCGCAGTAATAAGTGCGTTTCCAATTCTACACTTTACCGAACCGGTAGGGTTAAATGATTCTACCTTTCCGAGTATGGTTGCATCTATACCTTCTGCTATTGCATTTAATTTTACTAAGGGTGTATTACCAATAGTTTCTGTGATGTTTGAATATATTTTTCCCATATTTCTTATTATATATAAAACATAAATTTATTTGTGTCTGAAAGTTTCATTTGTTCGTCTACTAATTCCGAAAGTTTTTTGCCTTCTAAGTAATCAATAATAATTTTATTTAATTCGCACCAATAGTTTTGCGATACACAACTCGCATGTTTGTCGCATTCATGGTCAGCGTCAAAACAATCAATAAGTTTGAGTGGTGAATTAAATGCTTTAAATATCTCATATACGCTTATCTCAGAAGCATCTCGTGTAAGTTGATACCCACTTTTTTTTCCGCCAATAGTGCTAATTAGATTTGCTGATTTTAGCTCTGCAATAATTTGATCTAAATATTTAACAGATATTTGTTGTGCTTTTGCAATATCTTTTTGTAAAACGCCTTGTTCATTACCGCAAACTGCAATCTCCAAAATTGCTCTAAGCCCGTATCTTGTTTTTGTGTTTAATTTCATATATGTAATTTTATCCTATTGGATTTGTAGGATACAAATGTATGTGTTTTTTATATATCTGTCAATCTTTTTACAAAAAAGATTATAAACTTTTTTCCGTGCAAACTCTGTGATATTTTGTATTTTTGAGAATCATTTAAAAATAAAAAAATATGACCCCCAATTCTTTTGTGAAATCGCATGGTTTAGGCAACGATTATATCGTGCTTGATTCAGAAAATATTGATTTTGAATTAACTCCTGAAAGAGTTATTCGCATATGTGATGTTCACTTTGGAATAGGTTCGGATGGTATTTTACTTAAATTACCGTCTAAAATTGCTGATTTTGGTTTGCGAATATATAATACCGATGCTTCTCTTGCCGAGAATTGTGGTAATGGTCTGCGGATTTTTAGTAAATATCTTGTTGATTACGGTTTTGCTACCGATTCTTCTTTTACGGTGGATATTATGGGGCGATTAATTCATTGCGAAATTCTTGAAAAAAAGGATGGACGGGTTTCAAAAGTGCGAGTAGAAATGGGAAAAGCAAATTTTACCTCTTCTGAAATTCCAATTTTGTTTGAAAAGCCGGAATGTGTTCAGGAAGGTATTACTGTTGCAGATACCAAATTTACTATAAGTTGTGTGTCTGTTGGTAATCCTCATTGCGTGGTGTTTCAAAATGCTCTTTCTGTTGATGATTTACTTACATATGCTCCTCTTATTCAAAAACTACCTATGTTTCCTAATGGGGTAAATGTACAGTTTGCTCAAAAAATTTCTGATACTGAAGTAGAAATTCGTATTTATGAGCGGGGGGTAGGATACACCCTAGCTTCGGGAAGTTCTTCTTGTGCGGTTGCTTCTGCTATGATTAAAAGTGGATTTGTTCAGAATAATGTAACGATTTCTATGCCCGGCGGACAGTTACAGATTTCGGTTGATGATGAATGGAATATTACTATGACCGGTCCGGTTCAGGAAATAGCATATGGGGTTTTGAGTAGAGAAGTTTTGTTTTTGTGAATAATAATTGAATAAAAATTTTTTATAATAGATTGATAGAATAAAAGTATATTGTATAATTGTATACTATAAATAGCAATTTGAAATGAAGATAGGAAGTGTTAATTTAGACGAGATTTATTTGACGGATTGTGTAAAAGGAATGAGAGATATTCCAGATAACTCTATTGATTTGGTTATTACATCACCACCTTATGATAACTTAAGAGATTATAATGGTTTTAGTTTTAATTTACATGATACAGGAAAAGAAATATATAGAGTTTTAAAAGAAGGAGGAATTGCTGTAATGGTAATTCAAGATCAGACTAAAGATTTTGCTAAATCTTTAACCTCATTTAAAACTATTATTGATTGGTGTGATAATATAGGGTTTAAACTCTTTGAAACTTTGATTTACCGTAAACATGGGACAGAAGGAGCATGGTGGACACAGAGATTTCGTGTTGATCATGAATATATGCCAATTTTTTTAAAGGGCAAAAAACCTCAATATTTTGATAAAGACCCTATTAAAATACCTTCAAAACATGGAGGAAAGATTATGACAGGAAGTGGAAATAGAAAAACGAACGGAGAAACTACAACAACAATAACTAGACCTATAAATGAAACTAAATGTCCTGGAACTGTATGGGATTATTTAATGGCTGGGGATAAAAATCCATTAAAAAGAAAGCATCCAGCTGTTTTTCCTGATAAAATCCCTTTTGATTTTATTCAAGTCTTTTGTCCGCCTAATGGAATTGTGTTAGACCCTTTTATGGGATCGGGTTCTACAGCTGTTACTGCTAAAAATTTAAATCGACATTTTATTGGCTTTGATGTTTCTGAAGAATATATTGAAATAGCTAAAAAAAGATTAAAAGTAGAAACAGCTCAACAGCATTTATTTTTTTAAATTAACTTATCAGGTTCTTCTAAAGTAAACTCGATATTGTCGCCAGAGGTCATAGCCCAAGATAATGGATTCAAGTTCAGAAATGTTTTCCAATTATCTTTTTTTATAGTCCATGATTTTGCTTTAAAATCACTTTTTGAAAATTTAAGTAATTTAAGTTCTTCAAAACTCCAATTTTGTTTTTTAAAATTCCACTTTGTGTGTTTTTCTAGAAGTTGTAAAAAATCAATACATCTATTTTTGGGACTACATGAAATATTATATAAATTATTTTCCATCTTTTCAATGTTGCAAGGACTACCATCTTTGTTTGATATCTTTAATCTATCACCTCTTTCTCTTGGAGCAGATATTTGATCTCTTTCTCTAAAAAAGGAATCCATTTCTTGCATTAATTTATATACCGTATAGTTTTTTCCTAGAAATACATTATTTAATAATTTAGAGTTATCTTCAATCTTTAAATATTTCCACCAATTCATTACATTCTCAGGATAAGAAAACATTACGTTAAAAGTCCCATCTGTAAACAAAAGAGGGAAAATTGCAGAATTTTCAACTTTAATGTTAATTTTATTTTCAAGTAATCCTATAAGTAAATGAATGGTTGCAAGTGGATATTTTAATCTAAAAGTATTTTTGTCGTAGTTTCTTAGAAGATTAGGTTGAATACAATCTTTAAATCGTTCATCCCAATCTATAGGTTTTTCATTTTTATATACAGCCAACATATGATGACCAATACTTTTAACACCTTTTCTATATATTTCAATATCTAAAAAACATGTGTCTTCATTATAAGCAGACTCGCCATCTTTTATTAAACAAACTTTACCATCATAAAAACCAATAATCTCCCAGTTGAGATAATGAGACATAAAAAGACCACATAATAAGCCATCACTATCTGGGCTTAAAATACATTTTTGATTTTTTTGATATAACCAAGGTGATTCAAGTAAAATTTTCTCGTAATCTATTAAATCATCTTTACCGTCTAAGAGTCTCTGGATTTCTGACATTTATAATAAATCTTTAATATCTATTTCTAAAGCTTTTGCAATTTTTTCAATATTTATTAAAGTAATATTCTTTTCGCCACGTTCAATCATACCTATGTATGTTCTGTGTAAATCAGCCTTAAAAGATAATGATTCTTGAGATAATTTTTTTTCTTTTCGAAATTTTCTTACCTTAAGCCCAAACTTTATTAAAATATCTCTGTTCTTCATAGAAAAAATTACATCTCTCAAAGATATTTATAGTATGCATTTTAGACAACATACTATAGTTGGCATTTCTTTAGAGATTATATTCTACATTGTGTGTGTATTCTACTCTAATGCCTTATAAAATACTAAATCATGTTCGGGCAGACTATCCGGATGAAAAATCTTGAGTATATCTGCTAATACAATATCGGGACGGACATACCCGGTTTCCCAGTAATCATTACCGCCAAATTCATTGGTGAGGGCATAGTAATTATACACCTGTCTTTTTTGAAACACCGGAAGTAACGAGTATTGCTTTTGTGTCGAAAGCATCTCTTCATATGATGTTCCTTGTGCTCCAATCCATACATCTGCGGAATGAGCTATTGTAAGCACGTGTTCAAAACTTATGGGAACACTACCTGTTGAGGTGTTTTCAGAAAAAACATATCTTCCTCCGGCGTCTTCAATAAAACGTGCAATATAACTTTGTCCGCCCGGCATATACCAACTGCTTTTTACCATATCGCCGGCAAGAACTAAGGGTTTTGTTTCTATTGATTCAGCTTTTTGTACTAATGCTGTATAATCTGATTCTATCTGTCTAAAAACACTATCGGCACATGTTAATTTGTCGAATAACATGCCGAATAATAATATCCATTCTGCTCGTGCTAAAGGGGTTTTTTCGTGCCAACTGTAGGTGTAAATAATTGGAATATGTGTGGCGTGGAATATCTCGTCGTTTTTTAAATCAGATGCACTAAATGCATCTTTAAAAATGGCGTCTGGTCGCAAGGCGAGGAGCAATTCCTGATTTACATTCATGCTGGTACCTAAATCTTGCAAAGAGTCTGCATGATATTTTTCCCATAATCGGGTATTAGACATGCGGAAGTAATCGCACACGCCATTAATATGTTCGGTGAGACCTAACTCATGAAGCATAGCTATATGTCCGGTAGATAAGGTCGCAACATTCTGTAATGGTACTGCAATTTGAAACACATTTCTTTGTAATCGTCGTGTGCGTCCTTCTTTTGTAAGTCTATACACAATGCTGTCTTGCTGTTGCCCAAAAGAAATGTATATGGTTATGGTATTACTGCTGGTATCTGCAGATATGTTTGTTGCGTATCTGAATATATTCTGTGTTACAGTGTATGATGCTGTTTGCGGTTGTGTGCAAGAAATACAGAAGAGGAAGAGAGGGATAAGGTATAAGGGGTTAAGGTGTATGGGTGTAAGGTTTAAGGTGTAAGGTTTAAGGTATAGGGTGTAAGGGGTAAGGTGTTTCATGATTTGTGTAAATCGGTGGTATCTCTGGTACAATAAGATTTATAGTTGGGGATGATATATTTTCCCTTCTTCAGGAAAGCTTTTGGGATATGAAGCTTTTTTTCGGAATGTTTCTTTAAAGTTGTAGTTATCTAAAAAGTTAAATAACGCTTCTTTTGTTTCTATTGGATAATAATATGAATTCCCTTTACATAATACACGGAACGATAAATCATTTTCAATAATAATAAGAGCGTCGGCATTTACAATGTCGCACACTGTTTGGGTAAGAAGATAGTTGTTTTCCTCTACAATATCTTCGGTACTTATGGTATCGTTTTCATTAATAATAGGTATTATACCTAAAGAAAGTAATTTTTTAAAGGTGTTGGTGGCATTATACCGTTGTTTTTTTTCGGTTACCATATTTCGAGCTAAAAGAACTTGTGCTACCATTTGGGTGTATTCATCAAATACATTCTGATATCGTTTTATCAATTCTACTTGTCCGATAGCTGCAACTGCTTGCTTTTCTGTTAAACTTTGCGGATAATGATCGAGTTCTAATTTTTCAATTCCTGAAGCAATAGCTCCTGCAGTAACTAAAATAATGTGTTTTTCGCTGTTTTTAAAATTTGTGAGTATCATTGCTATTGCGTTAAGCATTTCTTTCTTAACATGATACGATTCATTTATGAGGACTTCTTCTTCAATATTAAAAACAATACGTAATTTTTTCATAGCTACAATAGGGGGTAAAAGTTTAAAGGTATAACGGTTTTTATAAATTCATCATTAAGCATTATATTATTTTTTTTGTAAAAATAGATATATTTCTTTTTGCATTGTATATTTTTACTGATTGAACTGTGTATTATGACAAAAAAATCCGAAAAACAATCTCTTTCTATTCGCTTTTTGGGTACGGGAACGTCTCAGGGAATCCCAGTAATTGGTTGTAAATGTAATGTTTGTAATTTTGCTGATGAGAAAAATCGCCGCTTACGTACGTCGGTATTTTTTTCTTATAAAGGATATGATTTTGTTATTGATGCGGGACCGGATTTTCGGCAACAAATGTTGATGAATTCGATTGAAAATGTAGATGCAATTTTTTTAACGCATGAGCATAAAGACCATATTGCCGGACTCGATGATATCCGTCCTTTTAATTTTGCAAAGCAAAAACCAATGGATATTTATGCTGAACAGCGTGTTATTGATTCGGTGAAACAAGAATTTTCGTATGTCTTTAAAGATGATCCCTATCCGGGGGTGCCGCTCATGAACGTACATGCAATAAGCGATTCTGAATTTTCTTATGAATCGGTTTGTGTGCAACCAATTCGTGTGTTTCATTGGAATTTGCCTATTTATGGTTTTCGGATAGAATCTTTTGCGTACATTACAGATGCGTCTCAAATTCCGCCAACTTCAATGGATATGTTACAAAATCTCGATGTGCTTGTTATAAATGCTCTTAGAATAAAAAAACATTATTCTCATTTTAATCTGGACGAAGCCCTTGCTGTTATTGCTGCGGTAAAACCGAAACGAGCATATCTTACGCATATCAGTCATTTGTTAGGCGACCATGTTGAGGTTCAAAACATGCTTCCGTCGCAGGTGTTTTTGGCGTATGATGGATTAGAAATTATGGTGTAGTATGGATACAAAAAAACATATCGTATTTCTTGATAGAGATGGTGTTATTAATGACGGCACGGCATATTACACCTATTCTCCGGAACAATTTCGTATTAATCCCGGTGTAATTGAGGGCTTACAATTATTACAAAAAAATGGCTATGAATGTATTGTTGTAACTAATCAGAGTGGGGTGGCAAAGGGAGTGTATACAATAGAAGATGTGCATGCGGTACATATATATATGAAACAGCAGTTAGCAAAATATAATATTCACATTCTCGGAATCTATGTATGTCCGCATCATCCTGATGTTTCTGCATGTGTATGCCGAAAACCCGGAACCGGAATGTTTGAACAAGCCGCTGCCGATTTTTCTATCGATTTTTCGGCTTCGTATATGATTGGAGATAGTGCTCGCGATATAGAAGCTGCTCAAAAAATGGGGATTACCGGTATTCGTATCAATAAAAATGAATCTATTCTCCCGTATTGTGAACAGATACTATTAGGTAATGTATGAGTAAATTTTATATAGATTCTGGCGAAATTAAAAAATGTTCAGACGCAGTTTTTACTGCCGATTATACATTTGGGTTGCATGATATGATTCATGAAACCATTCGTTTATCTCAGACAAAAGCTCTGTTTCTTGCAGAGCATATACAAAACTGTATGGACACGATGGATGTTCTTGCGTTTCCGTATCCCAAGTCTTTTTCCGTACAAGAGATTCAGCGTCACATAACACGGTTGCTTAATGTGAATAAGGTGTATAAAGGTGGTATTTGTAAACTGGTTATATATCGTAAGGCACATGTATTTAACGGTTTGGAGAGTACCCAAAGTTCGTATGCTCTTTTTATAGAATCATGTGCCGATGTTGGTTTTCAATTTAATATGAAAGGGGTTCGAATGGCATTATTACCTTCAGTTCAAATACAAACGCCGTATTTGTATAGTATGTATTCTGCACATATGATTGTACAGCATAAGATTCATAAGATTTTTCAAAATACGGGTGTTAATGCGGTAGCATTTTTTACCCAAGAATCATATATTTTTCACTCTTCATACGGAGATATATTTTATGTGTCTCAAGACCAGGTGTACTGTCCGGAGATTGAAATAAATACGTTCCGACATCCACTTACTGATTTTATAATTCAGCACATGCGGAGTAACAAAATTGTGGTCCATGAGGAAAGTCAAATTACTGTAGAGCATATATTACAAGCAGATGAAGTTTTTGTTGTGCACCCACTATATGGCGTTCAGTGGGTAGTTTCTTGTAACAATACAACCTATGGTTTTTCTCTCTCTAAAAAGATTAGTGATATGTTACAAGGCTTAGTTTGATTACTTATACCAGCCCGCATACATCAAATAGTTTTCCGAAATGCCGAGTATCATCTCTCTGGTTTGTTCCGGGTCAATATCTTTTACTTTTTTTGCGGGAACTCCGGCATAAATACTATTTGGTTCAAGTATTTCACCTGACCTAACTAAAGAGTTTGCGGCAATAATTGTGTTCTCGTTTACTACCGCATCGTCAAGTATGGTTGCACCCATTCCTACAAGTACATAATCTTTAATTATTGCTCCGTGTATGGTTACATTATGTCCCACCGAAACATTATTACCAATAAAAATCTTTGACTTTTGATATAAGGTGTGTAAAACGGCTCCATCTTGAATATTAACTTTATTTCCAATAGATATTGAATTTACATCGCCTCTAATTACGGCATTAAACCAAATGCTACAGTCATTTCCAATAATTACATCGCCAATAACTGTTGCATTTTCTGCTAAATAACAGTTTTTTCCAATTTGTGGAGTAAATCCTCTAACTGATTTTATGAGTGCCATATTTTTTTATTATATAGTATGTGATAGTAGTAAAAACTTACAAAAACAGCATTTCTCTATATTTTGGTAAAGGCCATAATTCGTCGTCAACTATTGTTTCTAAACGGTCAATATGTTCACGAATATCTTCTAAAAATGGTTTTACTTTTTGTGCATACATGAGTGCCGATTTTTTCTCAGATGGTATTTTATTCGCTTTTGCTCGCTCTATCCGCATGTTTTCTACTTTATTTCTAATAGCTTCCATATGTTCGGAAATTTCTCGAATTGTTTCAATTTCCCGAGCGGCTAGTAGTTTATATTCATCACCCATTACTGTTTTTAATCCTTGCACATTTTCCAATAAACTGGTTTGGTATTTTATTGCAGTAGGAATAATATGATTGAGTGCTAAATCACCTAACACACGACTCTCAATTTGAATCTGTTTTTTGTACATCTCGTTTCTAATTTCAACGCGAGATTCCAATTCGGTTTTGGTCATTACGCCTAATGAGGTAAACATCTCAATAGTTTTTGGATACACATATGCTTCTAAGGCAATAGGGGTAAGGGTAATATTTGATAATCCTCTACGAATAGCTTCGGCTGCCCACGATTCGCTGTACCCATCACCATCAAATCGAATTGGTTTTGAGTAGGTTATTAATTTTCGTAGGGTTCTAAGGATTGCTTCATCTTTTTTTACTCCTTTTGCTACGAGCACATCTGTTTTTTCTTTGAATTTTATCAGTTGATTAGCTACAACGGTATTAATTGCAATAAGTGCAGCCGAACAGTTAGCCGAAGAGCCAACAGCTCTAAATTCAAAACGATTTCCGGTAAATGCAAAGGGCGATGTCCTATTACGGTCTGTGCTATCTAAAATAACTTCGGGGATTTTTCCAATATCGAGTTTAAGTTTTGTCTTTTCTTCGGGAGTCATTACTTTATCAGACACTTCCTGTTCTATTTGGTCAAGCATAGAAGATATTTCATTGCCTAAAAATGCCGAAATTATAGCAGGAGGGGCTTCATTTGCTCCTAATCGGTATTCATTGGAGTTACTCATAATAGACGCTCTTAGTAAATCCTGATTGTCAAACACCGCAACAAGGGTATTTACGATGAAGGTTAAAAATTGTAGATTCGATTTGGGATTTTTTCCGGGTTTAAAAAGTTGTACTCCGGTATCTGTAGAAAGCGACCAGTTGCTATGTTTTCCACTTCCGTTAATTCCTTTAAAAGGTTTTTCGTGAAATAAAATTCTAAACCCATGGTGAGCAGCAATTCTTCGCATAATATCACTTGCTAGTTGATTATGATCTATAGCAAGATTACATTCTTCATATATAGCGGCACATTCAAATTGATTTGGTGCTACTTCATTATGTCTGTTTTTTAATGGAATACCAAGTTTATACGCTTCAAATTCAACATGTTTCATAAAGCATGCTACACGTTCCGGGATAGACGAAAAATAATGATCATCTAATTGTTGATTTTTAGCTGAAGGATGCCCCATTAATGTTCGTCCGGTTAATGCAAGATCCGGACGGGCATTGTAGAATAATTCATCAATCAAAAAGTATTCTTGTTCCCACCCTAATTGTGTGGCAACTTTTTTTACATTCTTGTCGAAATATTCTATGCAAACTTCGGTTGCTGCTTTATCAACTGCTTGCAGTGATTTTAATAAGGCAGTTTTATGGTCAAGTGAATCTCCGGTGTATGCAATAAAAATAGTAGGGATACATAAGGTTTTATTGATGATAAATGCCGGAGATGAAGGATCCCACGCGGTGTAACCTCGTGCTTCAAAAGTTTGACGGATTCCTCCCGATGGAAATGAAGATGCATCCGGTTCTGCTTGAACTAATTGTTCGCCGTTAAACGATTCAAATACGCCACCGTTTTCATTATGCTCAATAAATGCATCATGTTTTTCTGCGGTACCGTCAGTTAGCGGATTAAACCAGTGTGTGTAATGAGTACACCCACGTTCAACAGCCCATGCTTTCATGCCCGATGCGATATGATCTGCTATTTTACGGTCTACTTTAGTACCGGAATCTATACAACTTAAAATATGCTCATACGCTTCTTGCGATAAGTATTTTTTCATTGCTTGTTTATTGAACACATTACATCCGTAGTAATCTGATGTTTTTTCTGCCGGTGGTTCAACAAGTAATGGTTTTCTGTTAAATGTTCCTTTTACTGCTTCAAAGCGGAGTGAGTTCATATTTATTTAGTTTTATTAGTTTCTAGTTCCCACTGACTTGCAATTATTTCAAGTTCAGCATACCAATCTTTCCCATATTTTCGAATAAGTGCGGTTTTGCAAAATTCAAATACGCGTATTCCTTTATTATTTCCTTTTACAATGGCGTCTTTACAAATATGCCAACTGTCGTAATGCACACCTTCAAAGTCGTGATATTTTTTTATTCTAATAGGATATAAATGACAGGATATTGGTTTTTGTAATTCACATTTTCCTTGTTCCCATGCTCGTTCTATAGCACAAGAGTACATGCTGTTTTCTGTAATTACAAATGCACATTCGGCATGGTTTACTAAACTGGTAACTTTTTCTTTGTCGAGGTCAATGTAAAAAATCCCTTTTTGTGTAATTGTTTTTTGATTTTCGGGAGATAGCAAGGGGAGTATATCTGGAAGAGCTTGTTCTATTTGCGTTATTTCTTCATCAGTGAGTGGCGCTCCGGCATCACCTTCTACACAGCAAATTCCTTTACATTTTGCATAATTGCAGGCAAATTTTTTTTCAATTACATCTAAGCTGAGTATTGTGGAGCCAATCTGAATCATAACTTTTAGATTTTTAAAAAGTTCTCTAAAATTTTAGCACCTACCACACCACTTTTTTCGGGATGAAATTGAAAGGCAAAAAAGTTGTTTTTTTCAATACCTGCACTGTATGGGAGAATATAATTGCAATCAGCTGTTGTGTATGGATTTTGTTCTGCATAGTAGCTGTGCACAAAATACATATAACTATCTTCCGGAATTCCTTGTAATAAGGTTCCACGTAAATTAGAGATGGTATTCCACCCCATGTGAGGAATTTTATCTTTTGGCGGAAAGCGTTTTACCTGAACATCAAATATTCCTAAGCAGTCAACATTACCTTCTTCTGAGTGTTTGCACATAAGTTGCATGCCAAAGCAAATACCTAAAAATGGTTGTGTTATTTTCACTAACACTTCATCTAAGGAATGCTTTCTTAGATATGCCATAGCACTACTTGCTTCGCCAACACCCGGAAAAATAATCTTGTCTGCTTTATATAATATGTCAGGATTGTCGGTTATAATCGGTTCTACACCTAATCTGTTAAGAGCATAGTGAACCGATTGAATATTTCCTGCATTGTATTTAACTATTGCGATTTTCATACAGCTTATTTATTTCCTCGTATGTTTTGTATAAATGAATGAATGCTGTTTTGTACAGAATCAGCTTTTTCAAGTTCTTGAATAAAAGCACTGCCAATAATAACTCCGTTTGCATAAGTGCATGCAGTGGTATAGGTTTCATGATTAGAGATACCGAACCCAATTAAGAGCGGATTTTCTAATTCTAGGGCAGTAATTCGTTTAAAATATGCAATTTGTTCTTCTTTAATGTTTGATTTACTGCCGGTTGTAGCAGCAGAAGAAACCATATAAATAAAGCCCTTTGAGAGAGCATCAATATCACGAATCCGTTGTTCAGGAGTTTGAGGCGTAATAAGAAAAATATTAAGAATGTCGTATCTTTCAAAGATATGTTGATAGGTATTTGTATATTCCCATACCGGTAAATCGGGGATAATGAGACCATCAACACCTATTTCGCTGCATGTTTTGCAAAATTTTTCTATTCCGTATTGGTATATAGGATTAAGGTATCCCATTAACAGTAACGGAATCTGTACCTGTTTTCTAATTTCAGATATTTGTTCAAATAAGAGCGGAATGCTCATGCCATTTTGCAAAGCCACACTGCTACTCTCTTGAATGGTTTTTCCATCAGCCAGAGGGTCGCTAAACGGAATGCCTATTTCAACAATGTCGGCACCGGCTTTTTCAAGTTCTACAATAATTGGTAGTGTATCATCTTTTTTAGGGAATCCTGCAGTTGCATATATTGAAAGAATATTCTGCTGTTTTTCAGAAAAAAGTTTTTGAATTCTATTCATAATTTATTTCAGATATCGGTCTTTGTACTGTAAATAGGTTTGCATGTCTTTATCGCCTCGTCCGGAGAGATTAATAACCACAACATCTTCCGGTAGAAATGTATTTTTCTCTAGAGCCGCAAGAGCATGGGCTGATTCTAATGCAGGAATAATTCCTTCTAATTTTGTGAGTAAAAACGCTGCTTCCAGAGCTTCGTCGTCAGTTGCATTTTGCACAATTGCTCTTCCACTTTCAAATAAGTGAGCATGAATAGGTCCAATACCCGGATAGTCTAGTCCCGCCGAAATGGAATATGGTTCAATAACCTGCCCATCGGCTGTTTGCATTAAGAGTGTTTTGCTTGCATGCAAAATGCCCGGTGTACCCAAAACTGTAGTAGCCGCAGACTTACCAGAATTTACCCCTTTACCGCCGGCTTCAACAGAAATAAGACGAACCTTTTCATTATCCAGAAAATGGTAATATGCACCCGCAGCATTACTGCCACCACCAATACAGGCTATAATATAATCAGGGTAATTTCTGCCGATTTTTTCTTGTAGTTGCCATTGCATCTCTTCGCTTATTATTGCTTGTAAACGAGCAACCATGTCAGGATAGGGGTGAGCACCCACCACGCTGCCAATAATATAAAACGAATCTGGATTATTTATCCAATACCGAAATGCCTCATTTGTAGCATCTTTTAACGTTTTGCTGCCACTTTCAACCGCTTCTACCCGAGCACCAAGCATTTCCATACGTTTTACATTTGGTTGCTGACGTTCAACATCAACCTTACCCATAAACACAGTGCACTGTAAATTTAGCAGAGCACATACGGTAGCCGTAGCAACACCATGCTGTCCGGCACCTGTTTCTGCAATAATATGTGTTTTATTCAGATGCTTAGCAATAAGAGCTTGTCCGATACAATTATTTATTTTATGAGCACCGGTATGGTTTAAATCCTCACGTTTAAGATAAATATTTGTATTATATTTTTCAGAAAGACGCTCTGCCTTATATAAAGAAGACGGACGCCCTACATAGTCTTTGAGTAAGTTTCTGTATTCTGTTTGAAAGGATTCTGACTCAATTATTTTGAGATAATTATCATTGAGTTCTTGTATGTTTGGGTATAACATTTCAGGAATAAAAGCTCCCCCGAAATTACCATAATACCCCTTAGAATCTACACTATACTTCATTGGAAAATTTTTTACAAAAATATGATTTTTACATGGTTTTTACAGACACAATAGGGATAATAATTTTTTGTTATACGTTTTTTTCGAAATGATTGCCAGGAAATCATATGTTCCAACCATCATAAATGCCGCTATCAGCAATTTTTAATATTATTCTCGTATCGGCACCTATGTGTCTGCCTTATCCAATATCATCTTTTCTGCCTTAATTTATCTCTCTCTCAATAAAATCAAAAAGTAATAGATACCGGATGTGAAAAAAACTGTAATGAGATAATCCTATTCTATTACATTTTTATTCTGAATAATTTTTTAATGAGATATTTTGCAATAAAAAAATTTATGCTAATTGGATATATGAGAAAAAGAAGAAACATATAAACTGTAGCAGATATGTGACGATTGTAAAAAAAAAGAAATAATAACCAAATAACAACTACAGTGAAAATAACTGTTGGAATATATATATGCGTATGTTTTTTTGTTTTAAAAACACTGTTGTCCGATAAAAAATTAAGAGAAAGGAAGATAATAATATCTTCCTTTCTCTTTTTTTTAGTAGTTTTGTTCTTGCAAAATAAATACTACTATGAATAAAAGTACACATTTTTTCGGAACTTCCGTTTTCGGACAGCTGATTTCTTTAATTGACACAAAAATAATCTCTGAGAGTGTTAAAAATCATCAATCAGATTATTATGTCAAGAAGTTTAAAACTAAAGACCACTTGATAAGTATGCTTTTTTGTGCCTTTTCAAAATGCTCTTCACTCAGAGAGGTAACAGGTGCAATGCTTGGTTTATCGGACAATAATAAAAAATAATGAGAGTAGTAGTATGTAGTATATTCATGTTAGTGTTTTTAATTGCCGGTTTTGCACAAACAGCAGAGGAATTATATGAAAAATCGGTACGTCTAAACGACAATAATTCGTATGATTTGGCTTTAGATGCCATTAACAAGGCAATCTCACTAGATTCGAGTAATGTGAAATATCTTGAGTTAAAAGCGTTTGTGCTTCTTGAACTGCATGATGTGTTTGAGGCGTATAATACCCTTGGAAAGGCACTTAAGATTAACCCGAATGACCCCAATGTGTATAATAATAGGGCTAATATCTTACTCTCCTTATCTGAATTTGACTTAGCAATTTCTGATTTAAACACAGCTTTATCGCTAGAAGTAAATGATACTTTACGTAGTATTCTGATTTTTAACAGGGGTACGGCAAAAATGTTTAAAATGGATTATCATGATGCCTATATAGATATTATGGAGGCATATAGATTTAGTCCGGATGATATAGCTGTTTTGTTGAATTTAAGTACTATTTGTGGAAGATTAGAAAAAAGAGAAGAGGCATTACAATACTTATTAAAAGCTAATGAAATTTCGCCGCAAGATTATATGGTTCTTGCAAATATTGGGTTTCAATATCAAAAATTAGAGCAATATCAAAAATCTAACGAGTACTATGATATGGTACTGAAACTAAAACCTAATGAGGCCTTGGCGTATAATAACAGAGCGTATAATAAGTATAAACTTGGTCTACTAAAGGGAGCTTTAAAGGATGTGAATAAGTCAATTGCATTATATCCCGAAAATTCTTATGCCTACAGAAATAGAGCTTTAATATATATTGCCATGAAAAAAAATAAAGAAGCTTGTAGTGATATTTCAAGAGCTATTCAACTCGGCTTTACCCGAATGTACGGTGATGAGGTACTTGGCTTACGAAATACACATTGTAGATAAGACTATTACCTCACATAAAAAAAGAGATTATTGGAATTCCAACAATCTCTTTTTTTTGATATATAGAGTAGGATACGTCTATTTTACAATTTTCAGGTTTGTTATACCTTTTTGTGTTGAAACCACAATCGTATATACACCCGATGCAAGACCGGCAGTAGAAATCTCAGCTTCAGTGTCCGAAATAGAAACAGGAGTAGAAATTACATTTCCTTGTATGCCATATATGGTAATTGCATCAATACTATATTCGCTACGTATACGGTATGCTAAACCTGATGAAAGCGGAATAGCTTGTACTGCTTGTGTCGTATTATTTGCAATATCTGTTGTTGCAGTTATGGTAATAGGTACTTTTTTATCGGTAATATATACCCAGTCTGTTGTAAAGATAGTGATGGCTACTCTATATACCTCGTTTGCGTTAAGTTGAGCTGTTGTTTCTAAACCGCTCGGTATAAGAATAGATGCTGTTTTTGTTACCGGTGTTGTAGTTGTTTCATCTTCATCGCTAAAATACTGAGCCACTTCAGTTCCCGCCACTTCAGCATTTCTTACATAATCTCCACTTGTTGTGTATACCGCTAAACCTGCTTTTACATTACGTGTTTCGGTGAGTGTAAACTCAAAATCAAAACTGATTGTTTGTCCTAATGCCGCGGTAGTAGGAGGGTTTGTCTTAAAGTTAATGTTATCTATAAGAATAGGTGCCGCCAGTATTTCTACAATATTATCTTGTGTGCCATTAAACCATCCGAAGTCTGTAGCTCCGGTAGTTGAGGTTAATTTAAACGTAAATGTGTACTGTCTGTTTGTGAGTGATGCCGTGGGTGTTGTTGTTACCGGAACAGTAAAAGTAATACTTACCGGAACATCTGTTCCTGCTGCATTATTCTGAGAATGAAATTCTGCCTGATATGTGTCGTAATCAGGATTTAGAGATCCTTCTTGTGTTTGAAACAGTTGTGCGGTAACTGTTACTTCAACATCTGAAGTGTAAGTGAGTTGTAATGTTACTGTTTCTCCAGCTTCAATAGATGCCGGAAGAGAAACAATACTAATTGAGCCGGTTTGTGCAAATCCTATGCTTGCAACTAAAACTCCTGCAAATACAAGTACTTTTTTAATCATCTTTGTTTGGTTTTAAGGTTATTTATATTGTGAAACTTCGAGAATTGAATACAAACATTGTTTTGGATTATAGTTTCTGTCAAATAGTAATGGGTAGTTTGTTCTTCCCAGTGTAGGGTGGTCATTTAACCACGATTGACCATCGTGAACACCCCAAAAAGTTACTCTGCTTATTTTATCGGAATGTTTAATGAAAAGCCGGAATAAATCTGCGTATCGTTGTGCAAGTTGATTACTCACCGATTCCGGTAAACCGTTTCTGTAAGGATTTTCATTACGTGGTAACACCGAAATGTCTAGTTCTGTTATCATTACTTGTAATCCGGTACTTGCATATGCAATAATGCTTTCTTCAATTTCTTCGAGACTTGGATGGGTTAATGTCCAATGCCCCTGCATACCAATACCATCTATTCTAATATTTTTTGCTTGTAAGTTTTGAACCATTGCAATAACCGCATTTCTTTTACCCGGAAATGTCATGTTGTAGTCGTTGTAATATAATTCGGCATTGGGGTCAACTTCGTGTGCTAATTCAAAAGCACGTTCAATAAACCGGGGACCAATATATTTGTAAAAAACGGTATCTCTGTATGAACCATCATTGTTAAACGCTTCATTTACCACATCCCATCCATGAATTTTTCCTGCGTATCGTCCGGCATAGCTTGTAATAAATTGTTCCATTACCGCCACCAATTCCGCACTGTCTGTAATATTGTGAACCCAATTGGGGAGTTGACTGTGCCATACTAAGGTGTGTCCAATGGTTTTCATCTTATGTTCTTCTCCAAATGCAACAAACGCATCAACTGCAGTAAAATTAAAGAAATCAACCGCCGGTTGAACATTTTGCCATTTCATATCATTTTCAGCAGTAATTGAGTTTGCATGTTTTTTTACAATTGCTATAGCGTCTGCCTCATTACCTCTTACTTGTTGGTTGTTAATCGCAAATCCAATAAGAAATCTATCAGCAAATGCTTCATGTAATATTGACGGATGTGGCTGTGGAGCTTCTCTTTTACAAGAAACACCGAGTGAAAAACAAATAAGTATTAGTGCCGAAAATCTCATGACATACTATGGGGTTTCATTTTTTGTTTCATAATTTTTAGCTGCATGTACAACAGCTCTAAATGCTCTTTTGGGTCGGTAGTTTCTGTTAAACAGAAGCGGATAATTTGTTCTTCCGTAAATAGGCCAATTGTTTAGCCACGAGTCTCCGTCTTGAACACCCCAAAATGAAACACGGTTAATGCTTTCGTGGTGGCGTAAGAAAATAGTAAAAATATCTTCGTATCGTCGTGCGAGTGCAATATCAGCAGAATCGGGGATAAAGTTAGGGTAGGGGTTCATGAACGGTGTGTTTTCAAAACGTTGATTAACATCGGCACCAACTAATTCCCAAGGGTTTGGAATAACCGAAATATCGAGTTCTGTAACCATCACTTTTATTCCAAGTTCTGCAAAATCAATAATGGTTTGTTCTATTTCTTCTAAACTTGGCCAATTCAAATGCCAGTGCCCCTGTAGCCCAATGCCATGAATTGGAATTCCGGCTTCTTGTAGTTCACGAACAATGCGTACCGCACCTGCACGTTTTTCAGGAACAACCATATTATAGTCATTATAATAGAGTTCACAATTGGGGTCAACTTCGTGTGCAAATTGAAAGGCAAGTTTTATATAATCCGGACCAAGTACATTATAAAAAACCGTTTCTCGCATTGAACCATCTTCGTTAAGAGCTTCATTTACCACATCCCATGCTTGTATTCTGCCTTTGTATCTGCCCATAACGTGTGTTATATGGTCTTTCATTACTTGAGCTAATTGAGCAGAGTCTCGTATAGATTCCACCCATGATGCAAGTTGACTATGCCATACAAGTGCATGACCAATCATAAACATACTGTCTTTTTCTCCTAATGTTACAAATGCATCTGCTAATCCAAAATTATATTGCGATTGTCGTGGGTGAATTTCTTCCCATTTCATGATGTTTTCAGGAGTAATGGCATTAAAATGACGACGAACAAGGAGAATCCCGTCATAGTCACTCTCTTGAATATGAGCAGTGTTTAATGCGGTGCCAATTTTAAAATAAGGGGCATATACTTCTTTTAAAGAACTTGTATGGGTTAAACTTTTACAAGAAATCATGTAAATAATTGATAATAAGATAAAAATAATTTTTTTCATATAACTAAGTGTAAAAAATACAATAAATCCTTTGTTGCAAATATAAATTTTTATAGTTTTACATTTCAATAAAAACCGATTTTTTTTTTGAAATAATTCATAGTGAGGAATCTGTAAAGGATTTTTGCCGATGTAAAATAAGAAATATGCTGTACCATAATCATACATAGTATTGCATAATATAAAAAAGTGTTACGAACAATTACAATATATATATGAACAAAAATTACGTTACAACAGTGCCGCTTGTCTGCCTGTTTTTATTATTGTTATTTGCCGGAAGTTTTAGTAATGTTGCGTTTGCAGGACCGGGCTTATGGGGTATTCATGATACCTTAGATCATGCAAAAAAAGTAAAGTATTCCGGTGTTCGTTTTAACGGCTATACACGTGCGTGGTTTTTTCATCGATATTTAGATGCCGATTATTCTCTGGGTGATTTAGGTGGTGTAACGTATCCTCGAAATATTTCATTAGGAGATGGATATGATCAACCAATATTGCATATGTTTATGGAAGCAACGCCCTATCCGGCAACACGTCTTTCTTCGGAAATTGCTTTTGATAATAGGTTATTACGAGGTGGTTCGTTTAATAATACGGTTGGTGCAGATGGAAGAATGGCAGCTCCTTGGTATACCTTAAACTTTACTGCAGAAACATTTACAAATTTTGGGTCTTTTCGCATTACTGCCGGTGGTGGGGTAAATTGGTTTTATCTGAGTCCGTTTACGTTGTGGTCTCCAAATGATGTTAATACTCGTGAGGATATGTTTGAGCGATATCCTTGGCAGGGACCCGGAAATGATTTTGACAGATATATGGCTTTTTATCAGGTGGGAGATATTTCACGAGAGTATCGTCGGGGCAATTCTGCAACACAAGGTGTAATACTTCAAGCTTCGGGTTTGCCGGGTGGTTTAAGTGGTAGTTTTGTTGCCGGAAAGGCATCGGGTAGTGCCGGGTTTCAGAGTTATCAAGATAAAAAGCCCATGAACTTATTAGCTACTCGTTTGGAGAAAACAATTGGGATGCATCAGGTTGCGGTAAATTATCTAGACCAGTTCGGGTATGAATCAAATTTTGTGGAATATGCCATATATGAAATTAATAATGAACAGTATTATGTTGATAATACAAAACTCAGCCAATTGGCTCTTACACTCGATGCTAACATTCAACTTTCAAATCGTCTTCGCCTCTATACTGAACTGGGGGCGGGTTCGTATTTGAGTTCTGCATATAATGAGGGTATTAAACCTTCGGCAAAACCCGGATTAGAACATGCGAGCACATATAAACGTAATTGGGATGAACTCCTGTTTGCAGAACTATCAATTTCTGATTTTCCTCTTAGATTTCAGGTGTATCGTGTAGGGGTGAATTTTGTGAATTTTGCCTCTGCTGTTCAAAATACATCGGTAGAACAGTCTAGTCAACAACAGGGACAAAATCAATCTCAAACCGCTTGCTATACCGGCTTGTTACCAATGATTGGTCAAATAACTAATAATAAACAAGGACTTGCCTTATTTTTTACAAAATCAATTGACAATTTAAAAGTAAAAGCGGGGTATGCTCTTTCACAAGAGTTGGTTAATTTAGCAGGAGATTTGCGTAATGGTGCAGCTCGTGCCGAAAAACTTGCACCTGGAGCTGATAGTGCAACACTAGTGTCGTACACCAATACTATTACGTTTCAACATACACTTAATAATTTAGCTCGCTCTCGTTTTGGTTTTTGGGAGCGGTATATTGGCCCGTATAGTAGAACGCATAACTCTTTTCGTCGTTCATTCGAAATACTTTCAATTACCGATTCTCTGGTTGATTATAAAAAATCTTTTGTGAGTCTGGATTTAGAACTAAAGTACAAGACAATTTTCTTACATCGTCCCATTATTTTCGTGAACTATTCTCAAATTAATTCTATTCATGATAAGTTGAATCTTATTCCTGCTTTTTCTGAACCGAATAATGAAACGTTTTTGCAATTATTTTATAATGAGTTTACTACCTTTTATAATATTCAACGCAGAATAACTCTTGTGGGCTTATTCGGGTATCAATCAGTTCGGGCAAATATGCGAACAGAACTTGCTGATGCTGACGGAAATCTCATTACAGATGAGAAAGGGAAAATTATATTTCGTGCTGATGGTAAACCAATGCATCAAATAGGGCTTGGCTATGGAATAGGGGTAGATTATAATTTTCATGAACGTGCAAGTTTACATGTTCGCCAAAGATGGTATTCTCATAAAGATGTGAACTTTATTCACGATAGATTTAATGGTCATGAAATGACCTTTGAGCTTAAAATGTTTTTTTAAAGAGAGAATGTAGTTTGATAATTAGATAATATAATATATATGAAAAAGAAAATTTTATTAGTAAGTACGTTAGCAGTAGTTATGGGTTTTGCGGCACAAGCTCAAAATACATATTTTACCGGATTAGGGCGTTCAATTTTTTCTCATGATAGAATGACAGATGAGGTGCAGCCAGCAGCAAAACAGGTAGCTTCATCGGGGTATACCTTATATGATTTTGGATTTAATGCAGAAAGTCAGGGCTTAGTTCGTGCCGGAGCAATTGTAAGGTTGCGAAATGAATTTGGTGGTTTTTATGCTGATGGAGCTTCTATGGAAATTAGACAGGTTCAAATAGAAGGTATTATTTCTAATCGGGTAAAATATGAAGTGGGAGATGTATATCTGAGTCAAACTCCATATACAATTTGGAATTTTGATGAAAGCTTTATTGACTTTGAAAGCCAGGTGTTTGGGGTGCGAAGAGATATTGTTAACTACGAAAACTATTTTATTCGTCAAAATTGGAGAATGCAAGGGTTTAATCTTAGTTCAAGTTTTATGTTTATGAATGGGGTAGAGAGCTTGTCAATACAAGTATATGGTTCAAGATTATTGCCTTCAAATTCTTTAGATATTCCTGACCGGGTGTTGTATGGAACACGGCTTGGGGTAGTGCAAAGTAGTGCATTTAAAATAGGTGGAAATATTGTTACTGTAACTGACCTTGCAGGAACTGTTGTAGAATCAGGTGTTGATTATACTAATATTGTTACTACCTCCGATTTCTCATATCTCTATTCTAAACTAGATAATATTGCTTTGATGCTCGAAGGTGAAGCTGGTTTTTCATACGCTTCGCTCAGACATGATGCCGATGGAATTGATAAAACTAAAGATGACTATTTCTTTGATATTGGGGTGCGTATGAAATCTCAAAAGAAACATTCGTCTGAATATGCGATTAGCTACCGTGATGTTGGTCCGGATTTTAACAGTCCGGCAGCACAAACCCGAAGAATTGTTGAAGCCGGAAATGCTTTGAGTATTGAGGCATTTCCTCATTTTAGTGATGAAACTACCCTCCGTACTATAACAATGCTCGATAGACTTTCGCAGGAAACAGATTTGTATAATCAAAGTATTTCTACAACCTTATTGCCTTATTTGCCGCAATATAACAGTGCCGAGCCATATGGGCAAGCAACACCTAACAGAACAGGTGTAACTGCGGTGTATGGGTTTACAGACAGTTCTCGTAACCTTCGTGTGTCTTTACGTGGACTCGTATTATCTGAGATTTTTTCTGAAGGTGATACGGTAAGTCGTTCATTACGTTCATTTACTTCGGTTCAAGGAGGTGTTGCGTATGATGTGGGTTCTATGCTCGCAAAAGAAAAAGCCCTTATAGTAAAACTTGGTGGTGCGTATGAGAATACACAACGTGATGGTGATATTCCAATTGACTTGCAGAGTGTTTCTGTTGATGTTGGGGTAGATGTTGAGACAATTAAAAATCTTCATTTTTTAGCCGGTGTAAAACTGTTGCAAGCACAAGGAAACGAATCTCTTCCGGTTAGAAATAGATTTAACGAAGTTACATCAGGACTTACTTATTATAATTTAGATAGTAATGAACGATTGCTCGGACTCGGAATGCGATATAATTTTGCGAATATGGTGAGTTTTACTACGCAATATATTCATGGAGCATATACCAGTAATATTCCGGGGGAGGAAACACTTGCATTTACTACTCGTCAGTGGTTTTTTACATTTAATTATAGCTTCTAAATCAATTGTGAAACTCGATTGTATACTGTATATAATAAATACCAAAATAAGATGATACAAAAAGGATACATATATATAATAACACTGGTGAGTATGCTTATATGTGCGTGTGGAATTCAGTTTCACCCAATTGCTCTTGAACATACATACATGACGAGTATTCATCCGGGCGAAGAGGTGCAAGGCGAAAAAATTGTTGCGTCGGGAAAACCGGTTCTTAGACATAATAATGGAAACTTATTGCGAAATCTAAATTGGTGGGCATTGCAAGGTATAGATATGGTTCCGGTACGTGGAGGTATTGCCTTTGATTTTGATAAAATCGGACCAAATTATACCCCTTTTGGAGCAGATTTACCTTTGTTAGATTTTGCCTATGAACCTGTTGTTATTCGTATGAGAGCTCGTTCTGAATCTACAGATGGAAGTGAGCCAATTTTAAGTCTCCAATTTGATGATTCTGAAGGTGTTCAGGCAAATGCGAGTAGACCGGAAGCAGTAATTAAAGCTTCAGAAAATTTTGCTGATTATTATTTTGATTGTAGTGACATGTGGTTTCAACAATGGCCGGAACGTAAAGAAGTTAATGCTACAATAATTAATAAGGCACTCTTTTTTGTGAATCCGGGTGGTGTAGCATATACCGGCAGAATTCATATTTCGGAAATTCAGGCACTTCCTATTGATTCATTATTGGTTAATCTCCACCTTATAATTCCTCCCGGAGAACCCGGTGGATTGATAGCTGATTTTTCGTCGAATAATCTTGGTGATTGGTGGAATAGTAATAATTATGTGCTTTCGTGGCGTTCAGATTTGACCTTACGGGTACAATGTATACAAGCAGGTCCCGGTTTTGGGGCTTTTGGTTTGAGATTACCATATAAAATGAATGTTAAAAAAGCTCATACTATTATTGTAAGAGCACGATATGAAGGTGATACTCCTCCGGATTTACGACTCGATATCGTTGATTATAAGGGACACTTGTCTAATGGAAATCCACAAGTGCATACAATGAAAGTGGATGAAGAGTTTGGCTTTGTTGAGTATGAATATGTATTTAAAGATGATGTATATCAAGAACATCCTATACGAAGAGATGTTGACAGAGAACGAATAACAAATCTGCTCTTTTTTGTAAATCCGGGGCAAGACCCTTGGTCGGGAACAATTTTTATAGATTCTATTGAATGTATAGGTGCAGAGAGTGAAATTGATACTATTGAGTAATAATGTTTTAAATAGGTTTTGTATGAAAACACAAGGTTTTTTTGCGGTAATTTTTTCTGTTTTAGTAGTGAGTGTTTCTTGTAAAAGAGAACAAGAACCAACTCCGGAACCGGATCCTTCAAAAACAGAAATAACTATGCTTATTGCAGATTTTGACGGTAACGGATTAGTGCCCGGTGTATGGCAAAGTATGAATGATGGCACAGAGTTACAAGATTTCCGACTTGATAAAAATCCGCATCCTGATAGAAATGATACCGTTTTATTTATGTCGGGTACCGACGCTAATAAAGATTGGTGGATAGGTACAGCAGTTGGAGGTAACCGTTTAGGAACACCTTTTGGCTTACCAGATGATGCTTCAAAAATTCGAGTTCAGTTTGATGTATATGCTACAACAGCAACAGCTAATCTTGATGTGCAATTTCAAGAAGCTGATGGTGATGTGTTTTCTTGGAATTTAGGTGGTGACGGGGGGTATCAACCAACCGCCGGCCAATGGATAACGTATCAGACTGCAACACTCGATAAATTTGAACTTGCAAGTTGGAATAATGGTGGTCCCGGAGATGGTAAAATAGCACCGGATTTATTGGCAAATATAAGTTTAGCTCTTATTTCCGGTAATGCTCCCGGAAATACAGCTTCTCTCTATCTAAATAATATTTATTTTGTTATTGAGGAGATAAGTGATGTGGCTCGACCAACAAATGTGAAAGCAACGCCAATTTCGCAAACACAAGTAAATATAAGCTGGACAGATAATTCTGATAATGAAATTGAGTTTGTTGTTGAACGAGCACTCGGACAAGGTACATTTTCTCAAATTGCGGTTGTGCCTGCAAATACAACAACATATGCTGATATGGAATTGCTTGCAAATACAACATATTCATATAGAGTGCAGGCACGTTCAGAGAATAAACAATCTGCATATTCTAATATTGTTGAGGTAAGTACTTTACCAACTTCTGTTACTCAAATTCTTATAACTGACTTTAATGGAGATGGAAAAGGAAAAGTTCCTTCGGGCTGGACAATAACAAGTGATGGTGCTGAATTAGCAGAAGCAAAAGTTGTTATGAATCCAATTGGAACATCAACATCAGATAGTGTGTTTTATATGAGAGGTACTGATACTGATACTGATTGGTGGGTTGGTACGCTTTTATTAGGCGACGATCAAAATGGGGAAGCTTTTGGCTTACCGAATGATATTTCAAAAATTTCTGTGCAATTTTATTTGTTAGCCGGCAATGAAACCGCAAATATTGATGTTCAATTACAAGAAAAAGATGGAGATGTTTTTACCTGGAATTTTGGCGGTGATGGCGGATATCAAGCATCACAAACAGAATGGACACGATATACGGTACCTTTATCGGCATTTACAATATCTGATTGGGCAAATTCCGGCGATACTGTATTAGCCCCTGAATTGCTTTCGAATATTAGTATTGCACTCATATCAGGTGGTGCTCCCGGAAATGAGTCTATTGTATATATTAATTCAATAAGTTTTATAGTTTCAGAATAGTCTGCCAATGAGCTTGTTGCTCGTACTTAGTTTTTGTTTGGTGTAAAATTTTATTCATACTACATAAAAAAACTATGATAGTGTATTTTTTACAATAATATAAGTATATTTGTAATTGTTAATGATGAATCCGTTAGTAAACGGATACAGTGCTTAATGATGAATAACCCTTAAACCCCTAAACCCTTAAACCTCTAACCCCATGAAATCCACATCAGAAAAATTATCGGTAGTAGAAAAAGTTGGCTATAGTTTAGGTGACTTGGCTGCTAATTTAGTGTTTCAGACATTAATAACATATTTAGCATTTTTCTATACCGACATTTATGGTTTAAGTAATAATGATGCGTCAATTATTATATTGGTAGTTGGTTTGCTTGGTGCTTTTGCATTTAACCCGCTTGTTGGGGCTTTGGCCGATAGAACTCGTTCTCGTTGGGGAAAGTTTAGACCGTGGATTTTATTTACTGCTATTCCTATGGGAGTTGTTGCCTTATTGGCATTTACAACCCCAGATTTTTCATATAAAGGTAAGGTTATATATGCTGCGGTTACGTATACCTTGTTGTTGTTACTGTATGCCGGTAGTAATTTGCCGTATGCTGCTCTAAGTGGGGTAATTACCGGAAGTATGGCAGAACGAAATAGTATCTCTGCGTATCGTTTTGTGGCTGTTATGTTTGCTCAGTTTTTTGTGCAGGTATTTATGTTGCCAATTATTGAATATGCAGGTGGTGGCGATAAAGCTCTTGGAATTGAGATGGTAATGACATGGTTGGCAATTATAGGAACAATAATGCTGCTTATTACCTTCTTTACTACGCGAGAACGTATTGTGCCTAGCATTGAGCAAAAGTCTACGCTTAAAGAGGATCTTTCTGACTTAATTAAAAATAAACCTTGGATAATAATGCTTATCCTTACTATTTTAGTGTTTGTTACCTTGTCTTTGAGAGGCGGATCTAATGTGTATTATTTTAATAATTATGTAGATAAAATTGCTTTAGCTCAGTTTATTAATCCTGTTATTACAATTTTACATTCTATTGGATTAAACTTTTTTGGAATCGACCCTATATCTGCAGGATTCGGTTTGTTTAATGCCGGTGGTATTATTTGTATGTTAGTGGGTATAGGGCTTTCTAAAAAATTAGCAGACAAGTACGGAAAACGTGATGTGTTTGGAATTGCCTTATTTATTTCAACACTTTTTATTATTGTGTTCGTATTCTATCCTCCTAAGGCAGTTGGTCTTATGTTTATTTCTCAAATAGTGCATGGTTTCTTTTATGGAATTACTATACCGCTTTTGTGGGCAATGATTGCCGATGTTGCCGATTATTCTGAATGGAAAAATAATAGGAGAGCTACGGCAATTATTTTTTCGGCTATGATGGTTGGTCTTAAAGTGGGCTTGTCTATTGGCGGTGCATTAGTTTCATGGATTATTGGACTGTATGGCTATGTTCATGCAGAGGCCGGACAAGTTGTGGTGCAGCCAGAAGCAGTTTCGCAGGGAGTTAAACTTATGGTGAGCGTATATGCTGCAATACCATTTTTAATTACCTGTGCTTTATTATTCTTGTATGAAATTAATAAAACAAAAGAAATTCAAATAGAACAAGATTTACGTCAGAGACGAAATCCTAATTAACATCTAATATCTAACATCTAACACTTTTATATTATGCCCGAAGATTCTATTGACCATATTGATTTCGACGAATTAGACAGACGTGCTATTTCAAAACCGCTTGTAACACATATGTATACCGCAGATTGTTCTGTACATGTGTTCGATGGCAAATTATATATTTATCCTTCGCATGATATTGACGCTGGAATTCCTTTTGATGATGAGGGCTCTCATTTTGGAATGGAAGACTATCATGTGTTTTCTATGGATTCTATTGATAGTAAACCGGTAGACCATGGTGTAGCTCTGCATGTTAAGGATGTTCCTTGGGCAAAACGTCAAATGTGGGATTGTGATGCTCACCGAAAAAACGGGAAGTATTATTTGTATTTTCCTGCAAAACGCCCTGATGATATTTTTCAGATAGGTGTTGCGGTAAGTGATTCTCCTGTTGGTCCATTTATTCCGCAAGCGGAACCTATGAAAGGGAGCTATTCTATCGACCCTGCGGTTTTTAAAGATACAGATGGTTCTTATTATATGTATTTTGGTGGTATTTGGGGTGGTCAGTTGCAAAAATATCGTGATAATGAATATAATGCATGGTTTGAGTTACCGGCTCCTCATGAACCGGCATTAGGACCTCGAATTGCAAAACTTTCTGATGATATGTTGGAGTTTGCCGAAGAACCAAAAGAAATTATGATTCTTGATGAACTCGGAAATCCCTTAACAGAGGGAGATAACGACAGACGGTTTTTTGAGGCGTCTTGGATGCATATCTATAATGGGGTGTATTACTTTTCGTATTCAACCGGCGATACCCATTATATTTGTTACGCAACCGGCTCTTCGCCCTATGGTCCGTTTACGTATAAAGGAAGAATTTTAAACCCGGTAGTGGGGTGGACTACCCATCATGCTATTTGTGAGTTTCAAGGAAAATGGTATTTGTTTTATCATGATTCTAGTCTCTCTAAAGGTATAACTCATTTACGTTCTATTAAAGTTACAGAACTTGAATATGATGAAAACGGTAATATTAAAACAATAGATCCTTATAAATAATGATTTTTTTAGGTATTGACATAGGAAGTTCTTCGGTTAAAACATCTCTTATTTCTGGTGATACCGGAAGGTGTTTGGGAAGTGCATTTTATCCGAAAAAAGAAATGGAAATGATTGCGGTTAATGATGGTTGGGCTGAGCAACATCCGGAAGTGTGGTGGGCAAATTTTAAACAAGCATTTGCTGAAACAATAGCTCAATCTAATATATCTCCGCAAGATATTACGGCAATTGGTATTGCGTATCAAATGCATGGGCTTGTATTAGTAGATGCACAAAAAGAAGTTATTCGTCCCGCAATTATCTGGTGCGATAGCCGTGCTGTTGAAATTGGTGAAACGGCTATGACTGATATTGGTGCTGATTTTTGTCTTTCTCATTACTTAAATTCTCCCGGAAATTTCACGGCTTCTAAATTACGTTGGGTTCAGCAGCATGAACCGGAAAGTTATAGTAACATATGGAAAATAATGCTGCCCGGCGATTATATTGCTATGAAATTATCGGGTGAAGTTACTACCACAGTTTCGGGCTTGTCAGAAGGTGTTATGTGGGATTTTAAAGAAAACTCTCTTGCTCAGGATTTATTTTCATATTATTCTATTGAGACTGATAAAGTGCCTCGAATTGTAGATACGTTTTCTAAAGATTTACGTGTTTCTCAGGAAGCAGCTTCAGAAACCGGATTGTCTACACAGGCATATATTAGCTATAGAGCCGGAGATCAGCCTAATAATGCATTTTCTCTTAATGTGCTTGAGCCGGGAGAAGTTGCCGCAACAGCAGGAACTTCGGGTGTGGTTTATGGGATTAGCGGAAAGGTACAGTATGATGAAAAATCACGAGTTAATACCTTTGCTCATGTAAATCATACCGAAAAGCAAACAAGACTAGGTGTATTGTTATGTATAAATGGAACCGGTATTTTAAATAGTTGGTTGCAAAAAAATATAGCAAAGGAGTATAGTTACACTCAAATGGATGCGCTTGCAGCAAGCATTCCCATTGGATCTGAAGGATTATTTGTTTTGCCTTTTGGAAATGGTGCAGAACGTGTCCTTGAAAATAAAAAAATAGGGGCTTCATTTCATAATCTGAATTTTAATATTCACTCACAAGCTCATATGGTGCGTGCCGCTCATGAAGGTATTGCATTTTCATTCTATTATGGAATTGAAATTATGAAGGAAATGGGAATGTCTGCTTCAACCATTCGTGCCGGACATGCAAATATGTTTTTAAGTCCGGTTTTTAGAAATATTATTTCCGGTGTTTCTGAGGCAACAATAGAATTGTTTGATACCGATGGTGCTCAAGGTGCTGCTCGTGGTGCCGGACTGGGCTACGGATACTATGCTTCAACAGAAGATAGTTTTGTTGGACTTACGTCTATAAAAACAGTTGAGCCGGATACGCGTTCGCTCAATACATATGCACAGGCATATATGCAATGGAAAGAATTAGTTACATCAATTATAAATAAATAGTAGTATGAAAGTTACAATCGGACAAAAAGAATATTTTAAAGGTATTGGAAAAATTGCGTTTGAGGGAAAAGATTCTGATAATCCTTTAGCATTTAAGTTTTATGATGAGAATAAAATTGTTGGCGGAAAAACCATGAAAGAACAGTTACGTTTTGCTGTTGCATATTGGCATACGCTCTGTGGTACGGGAGGCGACCCTTTTGGCCCGGGTACTAAAGCATTCCCTTGGTCTGCGGCACAAACGCCAATTGACCGTGCAAAAGATAAAATGGATGCTGCATTTGAGTTTTTCACTAAACTCGGAACTCCATATTATTGTTTTCATGATTTTGATTTAGTTGAAGAGGCAGATTCATTTATTGAATCGCAAAAGCGTTTGCAAACAATTGTAGATTATGCACACGATAAGCAAAAAGAATCCGGTGTGAAATTATTATGGGGTACGGCAAATTTATTCTCTAACCCTCGCTATATGAGTGGTGCCGGCACGAATCCATCCTTTGATGTGCTTGCATACGCCGGTGGTCAATTAAAAAATGCTCTTGATGCTACGATTGCACTTGGTGGCGAAAATTATGTGTTTTGGGGTGGTAGAGAAGGATATATGTCTCTCCTAAATACAAATACAAAACGCGAATTAGAGCATTTTGCTCGATTTTTACATATGGCTCGTGATTATGCTCGTAAAAATGGCTTTACCGGTAATTTCTTTATTGAGCCAAAACCAATGGAACCAACTAAACATCAATATGATTTTGATTCAGCTACGGTAATTGGTTTTTTACGTCAATATGATCTGATGGATGATTTTAAATTGAATATTGAGGTGAATCATGCAAATTTAGCACTTCATACTTTTGAGCATGAATTACAAATTGCTGCTGATGCCGGAATGCTTGGTAGTATTGATGCAAATAGAGGCGATTATCAAAATGGTTGGGATACTGACCAATTTCCAAATAATCTTCTGGAAGTTACTCAGGCAATGTTGGTTATTCTTGAAGCAAACGGATTTAAAGGTGGCGGTATTAACTTTGATGCTAAAACACGCCGAGATTCTACAGACCTCGAAGATATTTTTATTGCTCACATTGGGGCAATGGATATTTTTGCTCGTGCTTTGGAAATAGCAACAAATATTCTTGAACATTCACCATATAAAAAGATGCGGTCAGAACGCTATAGTTCATTTGACAGTGGAAAAGGAAAATTATTTGAAGAAGGAGCTCTGAGTTTAGAAGACTTATATGCTATTGCAGCGGCAAATGGAGAACCAAAACAAATAAGTGGCAAGCAAGAGTTGTTCGAAAATCTTATAAATCAATATATATATAAATAAAGAAGTTGTTTTTTTATAGATAGGGGAAACCCTTTAAGCGGATTGTGATTCATTTCACAGTCCGCTTTTATGCTTATGTAACGCTATGTTTTTAATAGAAATTTCTAAATCCGACGCAGTTCCTGTATATCGTTTAAAAAACACAAAAACACAGGAATATGCCGAACTTATTCCTGCCTGTGGTGCTATTCTCAATGCTTTGGTTGTTTCTGGAGCACAAGGTCTCTATAATTGTATTGATGGCTTTATAGATTATGCTGATTTTATAACACATAATGCACGAAGTTTTAAAAGCAATCTCTTATTTCCCTTTCCTAATAGAATTAAAGATGGAAGATATGAATATTCCGGTATCGAATATCAATTGCCAATAAACTTCCCCGATGAACAAAATGCTATTCATGGTTTTGTGTATGATAAGGAGTTTATGGTTGAAGATTGTGTTGAACAAGCTAATTTTGCCGCAATAGAATTAGTGTATGCAACAATACAAGGAGAACAGGGATTTCCATTTTCTTTTATGGTACGAGTTAGATATGAATTTTCTGAAAAAGGATTAGAATTACAAACAACAATTACAAATACCGGACAAGAAGCTTTTCCCTTTGGATTTGGGTGGCATCATTACATGAGCTTAGGAGAAAGGATTGATTCGTATGCTTTATCCTTTCCTGCAGAGTGTCTGTTGCACGTAGATGATAGGTCTATTCCAACAGGAGAAGAGGTGCCATATACTGCGTTTAATACCATGTCATGTATTGAAAAAACAGTGCTCGATACTTGCTTTTCATTACAACAAAATACAGATATACGTATCAATCTCACTCATGCACAAAAGGGGAGAGGAGTATTCTTATGTTTTTCATCCGCAGATTTTCCCTACCTGCAAGTGTATACCCCACCGCACCGAAACAGTATTGCCATAGAACCCATGACCTGTCCGCCAGACGCTTTTAATAATAAAAAAAGTCTCCGTATTGCAAAACCACACGAATCGTATTGTTTGGACTGTAGGATTGAATGGTTAATCCCTTAGTGATGAATGATGAATGATGAATCTGTTAGTAAACGGACACAGTGCTTAATGGTTTGAAACAGAAATAACATGTAATTATACAACAAATAAATCTGCGTTAATCTGCGAAATCAGCGGGAGAAATTAATCCTATATAGTCGCTCCTTATTAATTAGATTTATTTGACAATCGTCAAGCAATATTGAAAAT